>ERZ1026780.2157-NODE-2157-length-11748-cov-8.690755_pt1 | contig 11748 bp, 5 predicted proteins | sample MGYA00380126_ERZ1026780 | MGnify/ENA primary metagenome ERZ1026780 (study PRJEB33269, sample SAMEA4719762) | human gut metagenome | biome: human-associated habitat; feature: organic feature; material: feces | place: Cameroon | collected 2013-10 ... | reverse complement strand
GGGCCGCCGGGGACGTCGGCCCCTACCACGCACCGCGCCACATCCGCACACGCACGCCGTGCGCGCACCTGGTCCGGCGCGACGTCCTCGGCGCGCCGCGCCCACGGAACGTCCACGGGACGACATCGGGGACGCCCACGGGGACGCGGGCCGCCGGGGACGTCGGCCCCTACCACGCACCGCGCCACATCCGCACACGCACGCCGTGCGCGCACCTGGTCCGGCGCGACGTCCTCGGCGCGCCGCGCCCACGGAACGTCCACGGGACGACATCGGGGACGCCCACGGGGACGCGGGCCGCCGGGGACGTCGGCCCCTACCACGCACCGCGCCATGTCCGCACACGCGCGCCATGCGCGCACCTGGTAGGGCGCGACGTCCTCGGCGCGCCGTTGCCCACGGAACGCCCACGGAACGCCATCGGGAACGCCCACGGGGACGCGGGCCGCCGGGGACGTCGGCCCCTACCACGTTCCACACCACACCCCCATGGTAGGGCGCGACGTCCTCGGCGCGCCGCGCCCACGGGACGACATCGGGGACGCCCACGGGTACGCGGGCCTCCGGGGACGTCGGCCCCTACCACGCACCGCGCCACGTCCGTCAACGCACGCTATGCGCGCACCTGGTCCGGCACGCCGTCCCCGATGCGTGGCACTGAACGAAATGCCCCTGTGCGTTACGTTACATGATCCTGCCACAAGCCCGCCGTGAGTCCTTGGATGAGCGGGATTTCACTTCGGAACGTTTCTCTTATGGTGCCAAGGAGCCATTTGGTCTCTATTATGCAACATGCGGAACACCATGCTGCCACCGATTCAACTCAGTTTGAACGGACGTAATCCGGTGTTCATGCTCTTTGTTTTTCAGTTTGCGCGGGCCGCTAACACATGGTAGACTAGTTGTGATTTGATGCTCTTTGAAATTGTTTTTCAGTCCTTTCATTCAATCGGCTCGATGTGGAGGAGTTGTGATTTGATGCTCTTTGAAATTGTCTTTCAGTGAGTGCGTCCAACCGACGTTCGAAGTACTGTTGTGATTTGATGCTCTTTGAAATTGTCTTTCAGTCGAACTCCTCCACCTCAACGAGGTCAAGATGTTGTGATTTGATGCTCTTTGAAATTGTCTTTCAGTAGCCTGATACCTTGCAAGACGCTTGCTCTGTTGTGATTTGATGCTCTTTGAAATTGTCTTTCAGTCTTGAAAACGCGAGAACCGGCGAACCACAGTTGTGATTTGATGCTCTTTGAAATTGTCTTTCAGTGCGAAGGGAAACGACAATGGCACTTAAATAGTTGTGATTTGATGCTCTTTGAAATTGTCTTTCAGTCAATGGCAAAGCCGGAAGAAGGAGAATGCGTTGTGATTTGATGCTCTTTGAAATTGTCTTTCAGTCCTGGAATATTCCAGACTTATGGATTCTCGTTGTGATTTGATGCTCTTTGAAATTGTCTTTCAGTACTCGTGATAGGCGTCCTCTCCTTGATACTGTTGTGATTTGATGCTCTTTGAAATTGTCTTTCAGTAGTCCGTGAGCGTTTGCCCGTGGTGGCATAGTTGTGATTTGATGCTCTTTGAAATTGTCTTTCAGTGTTTCGCAAAGCCGCCCGAACGAATAAAAGGTTGTGATTTGATGCTCTTTGAAATTGTCTTTCAGTCCAAAACTGGCCGTCATCAGCCTGATACCGTTGTGATTTGATGCTCTTTGAAATTGTCTTTCAGTTGAGAAACTTCTGAATGGCGTCCTTGTGGAGTTGTGATTTGATGCTCTTTGAAATTGTCTTTCAGTCCTGACGCCGACTATCCGACATACACGTGGTTGTGATTTGATGCTCTTTGAAATTGTCTTTCAGTAGGCGGCGTTGCGTGAGGCGTCAAAACCCGTTGTGATTTGATGCTCTTTGAAATTGTCTTTCAGTCTGCATATCGTCCGGCACCTGCGAGACATGTTGTGATTTGATGCTCTTTGAAATTGTCTTTCAGTGTGATGTGGTCTTCCGCAAGTCGTTCACCGTTGTGATTTGATGCTCTTTGAAATTGTCTTTCAGTTTAAAGAGCGCACCGAGTTTACCAACAGGGTTGTGATTTGATGCTCTTTGAAATTGTCTTTCAGTAAGACCAAAAGCAGAAGACGCGCCGGCATGTTGTGATTTGATGCTCTTTGAAATTGTCTTTCAGTTGCGCTCGTAAAACTTCGCGGCATACTTAGGTTGTGATTTGATGCTCTTTGAAATTGTCTTTCAGTGCGCATCGTAAAGACCCGGAGCAAAACGCTGTTGTGATTTGATGCTCTTTGAAATTGTCTTTCAGTTGTATGGAACGTTAATGGATAGCCACCCGGTTGTGATTTGATGCTCTTTGAAATTGTCTTTCAGTCCGCACGCCGTGTAATCAGTTTGCAGAGATGTTGTGATTTGATGCTCTTTGAAATTGTCTTTCAGTATACCATACAATACCATCAGGTATACATAGTTGTGATTTGATGCTCTTTGAAATTGTCTTTCAGTATGCACACGTATGCACGCGCGCGCGGTATGTTGTGATTTGATGCTCTTTGAAATTGTCTTTCAGTGGGCGTTGCAAGCTCCCGCCGTCCATTAGGTTGTGATTTGATGCTCTTTGAAATTGTCTTTCAGTGTCTAACACATGAGAGATTATCATGCAAGGGTTGTGATTTGATGCTCTTTGAAATTGTCTTTCAGTTTGATAGGGTATGGATAGGGTATTGATAGTTGTGATTTGATGCTCTTTGAAATTGTCTTTCAGTTTGATAGGGTATGGATAGGGTATGTATAGTTGTGATTTGATGCTCTTTGAAATTGTCTTTCAGTAATGCCAATCACCTAACGGCGGCGATATGGGTTGTGATTTGATGCTCTTTGAAATTGTCTTTCAGTATTACCGCTTGCGCGGGTATCTGCTCCTTGGTTGTGATTTGATGCTCTTTGAAATTGTCTTTCAGTATTGGAGCGACATCGCCCTTTACTGACAAGGCAAAATCAAGGATTTTGATTCTGGAAATTTCCTTCAGAATGGTGCTTTGAACCATCTGTTGGCTGCTTTCCTAAAAAAGTTCGAGCTGAAGCGGTGTCGGCGGAGGCGGCTTCCGTTTCCGGCCCACAAACTGGACGGTGTCGCCGAACTGGCGGTCCGTCACCTTGAGGATGGAAACAAGCCCCTCGTCCGGCACCAGGCTCTTGATCCGTCCGATGTGGACGGTTGCGGCCTCATGGCTCGCGCAATGCCGGATGTAGACGGAATACTGGTGCATGGCAAAGCCGTCCTTGAGGAGATCCTTGCGGAAGCGCGTCGCCAGGCGGCGCTGCGCCTTGGTCTCCACGGGAAGGTCGAACATCACGTAGAGCCACACAATCGCATATCCGTTGAGGGCCGTCTGCGTACAGAGCGTCACAGGAAGGACGGGAGGACAAGGTGGTCGGTCTTGCCCAGATAGTACTTGGCAAGCGAGGCCGTCGTGTAGGTCAGGGCGACCATCAGCGGGCGTTTGAGGTCACCCGTCTTCACGTCACACGTCAGCATCTGCAGAAGCCGCGCCTTCATCCCGCGCGTCAGGTCAGTTGCCTGGACGTCAAAAGGCGGAACATGCCCGAAGACGTACTGATCAACAAAAGGCCGGTAGGGCTCCATCATGTCGTCCGCGAGGCAGAAGGCGTTGTAGCGGTTGTGGTGATGGACTCCGCGAAAGCAGGTGAGCCCGGAGCCGACAAGCGCACGGGCGACGGCCGCCCGCAAGACGCCATAGCCGTAGTTGAGCGCCGGGTTCGGCCATGTTCCCTCGCGCGCACGAACGAATCCGGGATCGGGCGCCAGCGCACGGAAATAGATGCGCGCCGCCTGGGCCTCGACATTCTCCGCATCGTAGTTCTTCACCTCGTCGGCCATCGCCCGCAGACGACGGCATGCGTCAAATCCCAGGCGGCGCAACAGTTCGGACTGGTTGAGGATCTTCGCTCGGACGACCTGCCGCCAGAGGCGTCCCTGCACGGCCGCCGTCGCGCCCAGCTGTGCCGCAACCGTCTCCTGCGTCGTCGTGTGGGCGGCGAACGGCAGCATCTGCGCGGATGGCGTATGCGTCGCGTCACAGACGACAAGCGCCACATTGGCGTCGGCCAGCTGCCGGATGCAGTGGGACGAAACCGTCATCAGACCCGTTTCGAGAATGACAAAGCCGAGATCCTCGATCGGGAACGACCGCCGCACGCCATCCTCCCCCTCGTAGACCAGTTGCGCGTCCTTGGCAAACAGCTTGCCGGGCGACGAGAAGGAAAGCGTGCGGGCTATCATGGGGTTCTACTCCTTCATGAAGGTGATCGAGCCGTCAAGCGCCATGCGGAAATGGATGCCCTCGAAGAGCATCTGCCCAAGGTAGACCTTGGGACTGACAAGCAGAAGCCGAAACGGTTCGTCAAAATTCAGCTTCGATTCACCCTTCTTGTGGAATCCATTCGCCGCGAGGCTCGCCTCCAGAACCGTGGCCGCCCGTGCCTCGGTGTGGAAGCGCATGGTCACTTGTCCATTCCCAGCAAACTTCACCACCTTGTAGAGCCGCTGGCGCAGCGCACCCTGCGAAAGCGCCTCCAGCTCTTCAGGGCGGCCCTCGTGATAAGCCAGCGCCATTGTGCCGGGCCTGATGTAGCCGAGGAAACCCGGCTTGCGGTCGAACGGCACGTAGTCCGGCTTCTTGTGATTCTGCGCCCAGACAAGGGCGTTGTCGGGTTCGACGAACGCCTTGCCGTCCACGCGGAAGAGCGCGAGCCGGAAATTCGACCCTTCGGCCGAGACGACGTAGTAGGGCGTCTTGTAGTCCTTCGCCGACGGAATCGGATGCGCGCGCAGCGTCTGCGCGTTCGTCGCGTTCGGCGTAAAGATCCGTACCTTGTTGATCGGCACGCCCGAGGGCATCTTGACCGTTCCGGGTTCGACATTCTTGACGCCCGCCGCCTTGAGCGCGGCAAGGGCCTCCGTCACGTAGGCGCGGATCGTCGGATCGACGATCTTGTCGAGGAGGGCCTCGGCGTTCTTGAGCGGTCCGACGAGCGGCTTGCGGACGACCTTCTTGAGCGTTCCCGACGCCGGGTCGCAGATGCAGCCGTAGAACGTGTCCTTGTGCAGCGGCCCGCGCACCGTGTCGCCACGCGACAGGACCTTGCTGACAAGCGGCCCGTTCGGATCGCCCTTAAGGTGATGGGCGTGGGCGAGGACATTCCGCTTCGAACTCTGCCGCAACGTCGTCTGCCGAAGGACGTGCTTGACGAGGATCTCCCCGCAGGCCCGCTGAACCTTCTCGGCGAAACCCGCGTAGGGCGGCGGGCAGACGTCGCAGGGACGGCGGTAGGATGCGCCGCCGTCGTCCTTCAGCGCCGTGCAGATCGCCGTGAAGCGCGCGGGCGTGAGCGCGGCAATGACCATCGCGTCCTTCGCGTGGTGCGTGTGATCCGTGCGGTCCTTCGCCTCGTCCGCCTGAATGCCCCACGCGCGCCGCGCAAAGGCCGTCGCCGTGCCGTTGACGGAGAACGTCGCGGAGTAGACGCTCCGCAGAAGGTCCACGGCGTGCGAACACATGATGCCCGTGTCGACGAGCTGCCGCCGCTTGAACCCGCCCAGCTCGCCCGCCTTGACAGCCAGCTTGTCGGCGGACATCTCGAAGCGGCGCAGCTTGTCGCGCCAGTAGTCGCGCTCGAACCGCGTTGTCAGCGCCTTGATGCGGGCGTTGCTCCGCGCCACGGGGTCGACGGCGTTCTTCGCCGCGCGCATTTGGGAGCGCACATCCTTCTCCAGACGCTCCAGGTTCTCGCGCCAAGGCCGCAGACGCACGTCGATTTCATTCCAGTTCGGGCAATCGCGCGGCACGCATCCCTTCTTGACCTGGCGGTTGTAGGCGGCGTCGCAGACCGTCTTGTTGGCAAGCGAATCGTCGCCGGAAAGCGAACGCGGAAGCGTATGCTCGATGTCAAAGGCATTTCCACCAACAAGATCCGTCAGGCTGATGGTCTTCCCCGTGTAGAGACAGACCCGCCCCTGTTCCTCCCAGAGAACATAGCGTTCAAGCGCATCGTCCGTCGCCGCGACGCCCAGTCTCGCAAGTTCCGTCCGGGCCGTCTCACGCAGCTCCTGGCGTTTCTTCTGCCAGTTCTGCCATGCCTTGCGCGTCGCGTAGTCGTTCACGTTTCGCGCAAGCTCAATGCGCACCGTTGTTTCCGCGTCGATCTTCCCGTGGTCGTGCAGATAATTGACAAGACGGCGCAGGGTCGTCAGCGACCGCTGGACGAGCGGATTGCGGATCATGCCCATCTCGACCTTGGTGAGCCGTCCCGTCTCCGAAGCCTGGTAGGCGGCGTCGCCGCGCAGATAGAGTTTCTTCCACGCCACGTCGTCCACGTTCCAGTATTCAAGGAGGTAGGCGCGGTAGCGGTCGAAGAGCGGCGTCACCTTGTGGTCGCGCCGGAATCGGTCGTCGGCGAGTTCGGCGCGGTCGCGCCGGTACTCGAAGAGCAGGGCCTTGAGGTTGTCGATGATTTCCGTCTCGTGCGCGTCGAAATCCGGGATGACCTGCGGCAACTTCGCGTAGAACCGCGCCTGCGAAAGCTCAAAGCCCTGACGCAGGAAACGCAGCATGAGGCGGATGGCTTTCAGCGAATACTGGGCGTTCCCCTCCTTCGGACGGATCGCGGCGAATTTGGCGGCGGCTTTCTCGTCAAGGGACGGATAATGTTTGCGCACCCATCCCCGCAGTTTCTCGTCGTCATCGAAGAATGTCAACGCATCGAAGGCCTTCTGCGTGTCGAACGGCGTCTCGCCGAATGCCAACCGTAGCTTATGGAGCGTCTGGCAGGATGCGATCGACTCGTCGTCCCGATAGTAGTGGAACGTGTAGCCCTCGCTTTTGAAGCGCGGATCCTTCTTGAACAGCTTGGCGATGTCGCCGAACTTGAACGTCGGCGACGCCTTCATGAACGCCCGGCAGACGAGTGCGCGATCCTCCGCCGTCAGTTCGCGCCGGTTCCCGTTCGCATCGTCGAAGGAGAGGTTGTTGACGAACGCGAGCATGCGGTATTCCTCGAAGAGCGGATGCCCGACCTGCGCGCGCGGACAGGCCGGCTCCAGCGGACAGTTGCCAACCAGGTGCTTCTGCGAGCGCAGGGGACGTTGGGTGAAGATCGCCGCATGGAGTTCCGCCCGCAGGGGATTCCCCTCCTGCATTCCCTGCGCGTCCATGATGACGGCGAACTCCTTTTCGTAATGCTCCAGCCGTCCCGTGTAGCGGCAGCGGACGCGCGTCTTCGCGGGCCGGCCTTTCTCGGCCTCCAGCAGGCGATGGAAATACTGGCCGAGGGTCTTGGCGCCCGACGCCGCGATCTCTTCCGTCAGCCGCGCGATGTCCGCCTTGACGGCGCCAAGCTTCTTGTCGGGCACCTTCTTCTCGTCTTCTCCGTCCACTTCGGATGGAGCATCCTTGCGCGAACTCCTGAAGCCGCGTCGCTGGGCGATGTGGTAGAGCGCGCGTCCAAGCGTGAACGGCGCGACCACGCCGTCGGCCGCCGCCGCGCGGTCACAGTAGGGGTTCGAGGCGTCTGTCGCCCTGAGCCACGATAGAAATGCCTTGTTGTCCAGCGGATAGGACCAGTTCTTCTTCCAGGCATCAAGCTCTTCCTGCGTCAAGGGGCACATGCCGTGCGCAATCAGCACCTTCAGGAGCTGCCACTTGCGGACTTTCCGGCGGAACTTCAGGCGACGTGCCATCCGTGCCGCGCGCCGCATGGCGGCAGGCGTCTCCAACGTGTCGTTCGCCGCGTCAATGCCCTCCGGGAAGACGACAACCCCCTTGTCGAGGACGTCGCCCGTCACGTCGTCGAGCACGGCCCATCCGAGCGAGTTCGACCCCAAGTCAAGTCCAAGCGTCCAAGCGTTTTTCCCATCGTTACCCCCTTGACGCCGTATGGCGGATTGGTTATCATTACGTCGCATCTTATCACAACAAGGCTATATGCCGAAGTCGTTTTGAGACTGCGGCCCGGTTCGCCGGGCCATTTTCTCTTTAGCCGCAGGATCGCCCGTTCGCACGCCGCGCACCGAGGGCGGCGCGGGTACGGCGCACGCCTACCTTGTCAGCGAATCGAGACCTTGATGGGGTTCCGCAATGCGGCCGCGAAGTCGCGCACGAGGGCGTGCCACGCCTTTGCGTCCTTCACGGCGCCCGCGCCACTCCAGGTCGCGCCCGCCCAGTAGCCGAGCGACGTGCGCCCGGCGGACGGGAAGAGGTATTCGCAGCCGAGCGCATCCGTCGCCGTCGCCGCCGGGGCGTCGGCGGGGTCGAGGAGGACGGCCGTCGCGATCGAGCCCGTGTCCGCGCCATCCACGCCGTCCGGCTCCCAGTTCGCGATCCAGCCCGCCGCGAGGTCGCGCGCGATCTGGCCGTCGTGCTGGCGCGCCGCGCCGCAGTCGAGGCCGGGCCCCACCTGCACGCCTGCGGGCGCCTGGCCCCGGAAGCGCGGACGGTAGTGCGCGAAGAACTGCCCCCGGTCGAGCGTCACGCGGCGCGTCTCCTCGCCGAAGCCGCCCCACGCGGGATAGGTCAGCTCGAACTCCGTGCGCACGGGGCCGCACTGGATCATCTTCGCCTTCGACCAGTTGACCGAGAACGCCCAGCCGTCCGCGCCGCGCGCGCCGAGGCCGCCGCAGCCCCGGCTCGGACCGACCTTGTAGTTGTCCATGCCCTCGCCGTGGTCCCTGTGGTACGAGCCCTCGCCCGTGCGCTCCACGAACCAGCGGTGCAGAACCGGGTAGGGGACGCACTTGTTGATGATGTCGATGCCGCTTGAAACGAGCTTCTGCCCGGCGGGCGCGGGCTGCATGATGACGGGCCCGTAGGCGCGCGCGCCGAAACGGTCGTTCTCCCACGCGAAGTCGTCCATGCGCTCGGGCAGGTACTGGCTCCAGCAGACAATCGAGAGGTCGGCCTGAGGCAGCGAGGCATCCGAGAGAATGCGGAATGTGCGCGTCTCCTTCGCGGCGAGCGCCGTCGAGAAGAGGAGCGCACCCCTCTTCGCGTCGTCCTGGAAGGCGACGGGCACGCACGCGGCGACGTCCCACACGCGCACCGCCGTGTCGCCGGGCCGGAGGCCGAGGTCCGCCCACTTCACGCTCACCGTCTCCGCCGGGCGCGCCACGTCGAGCGGGTTCTCCACCACGACGGTCTTCCCGCCCGCCGGCGGCGACATCGTCGTACGCGCGACGAGCTGGTCGACGGCGGTGAGGTACACCTCCATGTTGCCGCGCGCGTTGTTCGCCGTCGAGATGACCCAGCGCCCGTCGCCGCTGAAGTGCGGGTGCGGGTCGGGGTGGAGGCGGCTCTCGTGCGATTCGGGCATGAGCGCGGGGCGCGTCGCGTAGACCTCCACCGTGCGCTGCGTCGCGCGGTTGTAGAACTTCACGTTCCACGTGCAGCCGCGCCACCACTTCGTCGGCGCGACGTCGTAGACGACGTACTTCTTGTCGGCCGAGAGCATGTTGTGGCGCGCCTGGCGGTCCGGGCAGAAGCACTCCTGGCGGCCCGCGGCGAGGTCGGCGAGGGCCTGGTGGTAGACGCCGCCGCCGCACCAGCTGAAGCCCTGCCCGTCGTCGTCCCAGATCTCGTGCGAGGCGTAGTTCTTCTTGCGCGCCGGCACCATCTCGCGCGAGCCGTCGGGACGCACGAGCCACATGCGCGGGTACCAGCCCGTCTTCTTGCGGTAGGCGCGGGCGTCCGGCGTGTACGCCGCCCGTTCCCACGCGCACATCGCGAGGTCGTCCCGCGCCGGGTTGATCTGGCCGTGGTTCGCGTAGAACGGCGTCTCGCCCCAGCGCGTGTAGCGGCCCGTCGCGAGTTCCAGGACGCCCTGCACGTAGTTCGTCACGTTGCCGGGGCGGATGAGGCACGAGTCGAGAAACGCCTTCGTGCGGTCCGCCGTGAGGGTGAGGTGCGTGAAGGGGTAGCGGATGCGCGTTCCCTCCGTCAGAAGCTCGGCGGGGTAGTCGCAGAGCTTCGTCTCGGCCGCCGGCGCGCGGAAGTCGCGCCGGTAGAACGCCTGGTTGCGGAAGTAGACCATGTAGTCATCCTTCACGTCGACGAACGGGATCTGCCCGTCCACCTCGGGGAGCTCGACCAGCTCGTCCTTCAGGAAGTCGACGAGGGCCTTGTGCTTGCGGTTCGCGGGGGCCTTCTTGAGCGGCCGCCCCTGCGCGTCGAAGTCGTTGAGGCGCTCGTTGCGCGAGACGTCCACGAGGAGGAAGCGCCCGTCGGCCGTCATCGACTTCGCGGTGAAGTAGAGGGACTGGACATTCCGTTCGACGCCGAGCGAAAGCGCATACGAGACGACGCCCGAGACGGGGTCGATGCGCTTCTCGAAGTGCTTCGAGGTCGCCGGCGTGCGCAGCCCCTCCAGCCGCCCCGCGCCCGTCTCCAGCAGCACGGAGGCGATCCAGAGCATCGGCGCCTGGCCGTGGGGGTCGCCGTTCACGCGCGGCCGGTCGAAGTAGTACTGGAGGTCGTCCTTCTTGCCGGTCCCCACGCACACGTCGGAGATGTTCGCGAAGGCGTCGAGCCGCGCGCAGAGCGCAAGCCAGGCCCGGCGCGCCGCCGGGCCGTACTGCGCCGGGTCGAGCCAGCCGCGCGCGACGCCCGTTGCGAACGCATACGTGAACATCGCCGTGCAGGACGTCTCGCCCCAGTTGCGCGGGTCCGCCGGCATGTCCACGAGCTGGCTCCAGAGGCCGTCCGGGCGCTGGTACTTCAGGAGCGTCGCCATCATCGCGCGGTAGCCTTCCAGGATGCGCGGGCGGTGTTCGCTGTCCTCCGGCAGCCGGTCGAGGACGAGCGCCATGCCGGCGGCCATCCAGCCGTCGCCGCGCCCCCACACGTACTTCACGTCGGGCGCGTGGTAGAAGAGGCCCTTCGCCGGGCCGTCCTTCAGCTGCAGCTCGTCGAGGTAGAGGCACATCTCGCGCGCCGCGCGGTCGATGTAGGCACGCCTGCCCGTCGCGCGGAACGCCTGGCTCTGGAGGACGGTGATCATGTACATGTCGTCGATCCAGAGGCGCGTCTGCGGCGTGTAACCCTTTGCCCAGTAGGCCTCCTGCACCTCCTTCGGCGGCGCGTGGCGCTCCTTGATCGTCCCCTCGCAGGGCGGCGTCCACTGCGTGTCCGCATAGAAGCTGCCCATCTCCAGGCAGCGCGGATCCTTGTTCGCGAGGTAGATCTCGTAGGGCAGCGCGCCGAAGATCGTGTCGTCCACGTGGTAGGGGCGCGAGCAACAGCGGTTCTTGGGCCGCCCCGGCAGGAAGTCGTCGAAGAGGCGGATGAGCTTCGCCTCGCGGGCCCGGTCGCCGTCAAGGCGCGCGCAGGCGAGCGCGTTCACCCAGAGGGAGACGACGGAATACTGCACGGAGCGGTTCCAGCCGTAGCCCTCGTTGCCGTGGTAGCCCTTCGGGCGGTAGTTCTCGGGGCGCGTGGAGAGGAACTGGTCCGTCACCCTCCGCGAGACCGTCCCGGGGTCCGTGCCCTCGGGCAGATTGCTGAAGTACGGCGCGAGCGGCGAGCCCGCCCCACACACGGCGACCACCACGCCGGCGGCCACGGCAATGAGATGCTTTATGTTCATGGTTGGCAGTATAGCATAAATAACATCTGGACAGAAGGTGTCTTGTCAGAGTAAATGCGACTAAAACTGTGCCTTGACGGCACATGGTCGC
>ERZ1026780.2146-NODE-2146-length-11777-cov-5.538475_pt1 | contig 11777 bp, 7 predicted proteins | sample MGYA00380126_ERZ1026780 | MGnify/ENA primary metagenome ERZ1026780 (study PRJEB33269, sample SAMEA4719762) | human gut metagenome | biome: human-associated habitat; feature: organic feature; material: feces | place: Cameroon | collected 2013-10 ... | reverse complement strand
GGTCGAGGTGGCGGGTTCGAGCCCCGTAATCCGCTCCATACGGCGCCATAGCCAAGCGGTAAGGCAGAGGTCTGCAAAACCTTCATCCCCGGTCCGATTCCGGGTGGCGCCTCCAAGTGAATGGACCCTCAAATGCGAACCACCAAGTTCCGTTTGAGGGTTTATTTTTGCCTATTTCACAAGGCTTTCCGGTGTTTTCAAAACGGGACTTGCCGTGTGAAAACCGCCAAATCCGTTTCAAAAGTCAGATTTGCCGCATTTGTGAACCGGTGTAGTCCCGAATACGGATGAATCAAGTCAGGTTACGCTTCGCAAAATACTCCTCTTCTACCCGTTCGGGTGTTTTATAGTGCAAATATGTATGAGGCCGTTTTGTATTATATCGTTCGATATAATTGGAAACGGACTTTTTCATTTCTGCTTCTGAATGATATTCCCGGCGGTACAGTTCCTCTTCCTTCAATGTTTTGAAAAATGCCTCGCAAACCGAATTGTCGTAAGGATTACCGGTGGTTGAATATGAATGCGTAATGTTCATAAGCCGCAATGTGCGATTGTAAACCTTTGACGTGTAATTGACACCTCTGTCAGTGTGAAGAATCAGCGGTTCTGTTGGTTGTCTTGTCTCAAATGCCTTCTTTATTGTCCGATTGACCAGCTGAACGGTGGTTTTCATGGAAATGTGAAAGGCGATTACTTTTCGTGAAAAGAGATCAAGGACAATGCAAATAAAGTATTTGTACTTTCTGTATTTGATCTCTGTCACATCACTTACCCATACTTCGTTGGGCTTTGAAACCGAAAATTGCTGACAAAGCAGATTTTCCATCCGTTTTTGATTTTGGAGGTACAGCTTTTTTGCTCCTGCCCTTACACTGAACAAACCATGGCTGTGCATGATCTTCGCCACTGTATTCGGTGATACGGAGAATCCTTTTTTACGCAGAATTTCTGTTATCTTTCGTGCACCATACGATTGTTTTGATTCATTGAATATCTCTTCTATTATCGGCATTAATGTTTTGCACTTGATTTCAAATTGGGTTTCTTTGCTTTCAATCGCACGGTAATATGTCGCTTTGGGAACTCCCAGTGTCAAGCACAATAAATTCAGGGAATACTCACCGTTCAGATTCTGTATTGCCGCCACTTTTTCTGCAACCGGGCTGCCTGTTCCCAGCCCGGTCTTTTGATAAATTTCAAGCATTTTGCGCTGCCTCTCAAATTCAGAGATTGTTTTTCTGTCAAGGTTTTTGGCTGTGCCGTGCTCGTCGGTTCTCCTTTGCCGTTGCAACCAGCGATATAGGGTTGTTTTTGAAATAGAATAGCAATGCAGAAGCTCTTGAACCGACTTTCCGTTTTGATAATCCTTACAGCAGGCAGATATTTGTTTTTCATCGTGCCGTTTGCTCATTTTTTACTCCTCCTAAATGAATACTCTTATTATATCATACAATATCGTACAATTCTTGACAATACTTGTTCGCTCATGTATAATATAGTTAGATGTATTGATGAGGTGCAAAAATGAACGATATTGAAGACCGTTATTATTCCATGCCGGAAATTATGAAGTATTTGGGTATCAGCCGCGATACAGCACTTCGATGGATCGCAACCAAACAAATGCCCGCCCATAAAATCGGGAAGAACTGGAAGTTCAAGCTTTCCGAAATTGATGAGTGGGTGAACAGCGGGATGGCAGAGGAATAATTCTTTATGGTATATGGTATAAAAAACATTTGGGATTGGTGAAAGCAAAATGAAATATTTAGACTCGTTAATTAAACAAAAAGACATAGTAACAGATGAAGGAGAGATTGTTGAGGAGTATGAGCTGTCAAAGATAGAAGAAATTGCGTTTAAAGAATGGGCATCCCATTTTCGTCAAAACTATTGCGAGGATGAACTTTTAGAGTTGCTTGTTAACGGAACTGGTATGACAAAGCAGGAATATCTATTATCTTATAAATTTCCAGATGCTAATGATGGGTTTGGTCCCGGAACACGTTCAGGCGATTTTGCGGAGTTGCTGATTTCTGATTATTTAGAATTCACATTGGGATATATTATTCATCGTGAAAGATATAAAAATAAATTCAATCGAAACACTTCCACTCAAGGCACCGATGTTCTTGGATTTAAATTTGCGGGAACTAAGCCATCGCCGGATGACGAGTTCGTTACATTTGAGGTTAAGGCACAGTCAAGCGGTAAAATATCAAAAAATCGGCTTCAAGATGCTATAGATGATTCACACAAAGACGCCATACGTAAAGGAGAAACATTGAGTGCATTAAAACAAATATATATCGAAAAGGGTAATTCTGAAAAAGCTTCTCAAGTGGAGCGTTTTCAAAATAAACCTGATAGACCATATAAAGAAAAATATGGTGCAGCCGCAGTACACGATACCACAACTTATTCAGAAGCGTTGATAAAAACTGCAAAATTAAAAGGTGAAAAGCGATGGATGATAGTAATAAAAAGGGATAAACTTATGAGTTTAGTGCATAGACTATTCGAGGTGGCTTCGCAATGTTAATTGAAAAAAACGCTCAATATTATTTGAAGAGAACTCGAGCATTTGCAAAAGAAATAGAATTTGATATTCCTGAAGAGTTACGCGCTCAAAAAGACATTAACATAGACGAACTGTTCCCGGTAGCAATTGCCTGTATTGCAGACTTATCTGCGGATATTGTTCGAGGAAAAGAAAGCGACAAACAGATAAAAGCGCGAAAAAAGGAATTATACTTTGCATCAAAATTTTACGACTCATATTTGCATTTGAATAGTACCAATAGACTCTCTGATAGAAATTACTTTAACCTGATTGGTGCGATAGCGTATTATCTATGCGATCAGATTGGCAGTTCAATTGTTTTAATAAAAAATATTGATGTCGGAACGTTGGATTTGTCGCACAATAAATTAGACATCCTAATATATCATTTGCTTAAAAATGATCCACACATTGATGAATCGCAAGCCTTAAATTCTGATAGGAACGAGTACATTTCTGAATTTGTGCACCAATATAATGAATTGATGACTCGTGGTATCACGCTTGATAGGAATTTTATTAATAAATTTAAACAAAGTATTTATGATACCAACGATTTTAGGGATATTTTTCTTGTAGATGCATTGTTAGCAATTTTCATCTTAAAAATAAACCATTCGATATTCAAGATGCTTCCCAAAAGTTCTAACATTCCCTTGGACATGCTGGTGAAGATTGTTAACAGTGGGCATTTTGTCAGAGAGCTATGGCCGTCTCAAAGATATATGTGTGAAATGGACTTTTTTAAAGGCAAATCCGGTGTCGTTCAAATGCCCACAGGCGCTGGCAAGACTAAAGCGATGTCTATGGCGGTTTTGTCTGCATTTTGCTCTGAAACAATAAAATTATCGATAGTTATTGCACCATTCAGGGCTTTATGTAGAGAAATCAGTAATGATCTGAAGCACGATTTGAAATTCGATACCAATATACAAATCAGTGAAATATCTGATTTGCTTCAAAGCGACTATGTTTTAGAAGATTTATTTAACCCAGAACGCAAAACCGTTGTCGTAACTACTCCTGAGAAATTTCTCTATATTTTACGTCAAGATGAAAGCATAATTGAGAGTATTGGACAATTGATTTTTGACGAAGGACATTTGTTTGATGATGAAGAACGTGGAGCAACTTATGAATTGCTTCTATCATCAATTGTAAAGCAAGTTGACTCAGATGTTCAGAAAATACTCATATCGGCGATTATACCTAATGTTGGAGAAATCAACAACTGGTTTACACGAGGGAATGGAGTGGCTTTTAGAAGCGATGATATTTCCGTGGTGGATAAATTGCCGGCAGCCTTAAAATGGGTGAATGTAGGCGGAGCTCACTATGGTTATTTATATTATATCAATAAAGAAGACTACAGTTCTTCCGATTTCTTCGTCCCAAGAATGATAGAGATTAATCCATTAGAAAAGAGGCCTAATGAAAAGCAACGCTATTTCCCATCCGTGGATTTTTCTCATGGAAAGATGATTGAGACAAATGACATGGCGATAGCATGTCTCTTGAGAATCGTTCCTCGAGATAATGTTGCAATTTTTTGTGGAAGAAAAGATAGTGCGAACAAAATACTCTCGAGAATTTTAGAGTTGAATAGTCGAGGGTATGATGTTTCCGGATTAAAAAACAGAGCAGATCTAAATGAGATATCAAAAATATCCAATCTCATTGCAAAGAATTACGGAACAGATGAACCTTTATACCAAGCAGCTCAGCTTGGGGTATTTGCACATCATGCAGGTGTTTCAGATGGCATAAAGAATTCCGTGGAATTCGCATTGAAAAATTCCATGATCACAAATGTAATTTGTACATCTACATTGGCGCAAGGAGTAAATCTGCCGATAAAGTATTTGGTTGTATCCAGCATATATCAAGCGGGAGAGCAAATAAAAGTTCGAGATTTTCATAATCTTATAGGGCGAACTGCACGCTCCGGGATGTTTACTGAAGGAACAATAATATTTTCTGATCCTTTTGCGTTTAATACAAATCAATGGAAATGGGATCAATATAAGCATCTATTGAATCCAAACAATTCCGAGTCATGCACGAGTATTATCTTGGATGTCGTCAAGCAACATTCTATGAGGAACAAGTCCTCGTGCTGTTTCTATGATGTTGCATTGATGCGCTATACAGATTTTAAAAAATTCCAAGAAACAAAAGAGTTGATCCTGAGTAATCCCGATAAAGATTCAGAAATAATTAAACTATTCAAGCACGTATTTAATATTCTATCGAGAATCGAAAATTATACTGCTCTTGCAATTGCAAACAATGATAACACCTATACGGAGACTTTTGCAGATGAGTTGCTAAATGATACATTAGCAGAGTCTGTAGCTACTGAGGAAGAAAAGGCAAAGTTAAAAACTCTGTTTGAAAAAATCTGTGAATATATATCAAATACTCTTAAAGACGAAAATAGTAAAAGAAACTTTGCAAGGTCAATGATATCATGTGAATCGTATACAGATTTACAGGGAGACATTCATTCTACGAATTTATGTTCTTTCACTGATGATGAGTTGCTTAATTTTGTGATACAAAAGATAATAAAATATTTGGCACCTCGTCATTTGCATAAGATTGTAAAAATTGAGGATGCAATCAAAATTGCGAAAATGTGGATGAACGGGCAAGGGTATTACATAATACAAAGTGTTGCAGACCTGTTTGATTACAAAATTGTTCAAAGAAACCAGGATGCAATCATCTCTTTGGAAGAAATTGTTTCAATTTGCGACGGTGATTTCGGATATTCAGCTTCACTAATCATTAATAGCATTTGCGAAATTCTCAAATCAAATGATTCTGTTCCCGAAGAGGATGACGGTGATAACTTTCTTGAAACAATTGAAAACCTTCAAAAACTATCCCAAAAACTCAAGTATGGTCTTTCGGAACAAACTGATATATTTATATATGAATTAGGCTTTAATGATAGGTTTTTGGCACAAGAAATACGCAAAATAATAGGAATCCATTCCAAAAAGAAAGAGGTGAAAAAGGCAATAAAACAAAACCGTACCAAAATCGAATTTTTCCTATATGATTATCCTTCTGTATTTCAAAATAGATTGAAAAATTTATAAGGGAACTACCTACCAAGCTTTAAATATGGCTATCAAAAATATTTGACCTTCGTCCTGCTGCAATCATTGAGCGGTTCGACTTGAAAAAGCCGATTTACAAAAAGACTTCTGCATACGGACATTTCAATTCGGCAGACTTTCCGTGGGAAGCGGAAAACGCAATTCAGGACATTTTAACGGCAGAGAAAAAACGAAACAGCGGCATCTTTTAAGACCATAAACAAGTTTACTGGTTGAACATAAAAAAGCGAGTTTTCAATTCTAAAATGGGGTGATCGTAATTAAAAGGGCCAAAAAAAGCTTGATATTATCGATGAATTTGCCGTTTTGCCGTGGCATCTTTTAAGACCATAACAGCCAAGTATAAGCCTCTTACAAGATATTTGAGGCAAAAAGCCCGATCCCACAAGGGATTTCGGGCTTTTTTTCATACTCTCAGAAATGTAAAAATAAAAAGATATTTTTCTCCGGGTTCGACCTTAGCGATCTTTTGTATTTCGCCACAAATATTCAAAAGCAGAAGCGGTTTTCCTTTGATTTCCGCTTCTGCTTTGAGGTTATGGTCATTTTATACGAAAAACACACAGAAACTTCTCCTTCGAGTCGCTATGTCTTGCTTGACAATATGTACAAAAAATGATATAATTTCGTTACAAGTATAATTAAAACGTATTTTGCCCGAAATTCCGCACTTGTGCCGCAAAAACCAAAAAGACTGCCGCAAATGCGACAGTCAGATTGTGCACTCCTGTGCAGTCGGCGGAGCCGACGATTTCGAGATCATCTCTTATTCGAGATAATCTCTTATTTGAACCCGTAGTGTAAGTTTATAGGGTAATAAAACCTTACGCCATTATAATAACAAAATAAGGACGGATTGTCAAGATGTTTGCTGAAAATTTTTCCGAAAAATCAAAAAACGGTTACTATCTCGGGGTGGATATCGGGACGGATTCCGTCGGATATGCGGTCACGGACAGGGACTATTCCCTCTGCAGATTTAAGGGCGAGCCGATGACCGGCGTAGCCCTCTTTGACAAGGCAGAGCAATGCGCCGATAGACGAGCCCACAGAACGTCGAGAAGAAGATATGCCCGCAGACAGATGAGAGTTAACCTTATTCAGGATCTCTTCTGCGTGGAAATGGCAAAGGTAGATCCGAACTTTTTCATACAGATGAACGAAAGCCGCCTCTGGCAGTGTGACAAAAAGCCGGAAACGCTTGTCGGCTGCGAATGGCTTGACAGGGAGTACAACCGGCGCTTCCCGACGGTGCACCATCTGATAATGGAACTTATAAACGAAGAGAACAGCAACACGGACGTCCGTCACCTTTATCTCGCGGTGGCGTGGCTTGTTGCGCACAGGGGACATTTTTTAAGTGACATAAGCTGCGATAAGATCAGAGAGCTTTATGATATAAAGCCTTTGTATTCCGCATTTATCGGCTGGTTTGGTGAGAATGGGTATTCCGCGCCGTGGGAATGTGACGCTGACGCGCTTATGGCTGCTATGTCGCGTCGGTGCGGCGTAAGAGCAAAGGAAGCGGAGCTGAAAAAACTGATTTACGGCGGCAAAAAGCCTGTCGAGGACGAGAACTGTCCGCTTTATCAGGAGGCGATCATAAAGCTCCTTGCCGGCGGCAGCATTGAAATAAAAAAGACACTGAAATGGGAAGAATACAAAGGCGTCGAAGGGTCGATATGCCTTGATGATGCGGAAAAGCTCGAAGCCGTGCTCGCCGAGCTCGGCGATGACGGAGAGGTTATCCGACTTATGTCGCAGGTCTACGATTGCGCAGCACTTTCAAAAATGCTGAGCGGACACACATACATTTCGGAAGCAAAGATCGAGCAGTACGAAACGCATAAGGCAGATCTTAGGGAGCTTAAGCGACTTGCAAAAAAATACTGCTCGGATGATGAATACAAAAACTTTTTTGTCAGCGAAACGGGAACATATTCTGCTTACTCGGCTTATTTCAAGTGCTCCGAAAAAAGGAAGGGCAAAAAGATTACCCGTGAGGATTTTTATAAGGGAGTAAAGAAGCTGATTGCAAAAATAAAGGAACGAATCGGCGAAGGGGACGATGCAGATCTGGTCATTGCGAACGAAGTACTCGGCAGGATCGATGCCGGCACATATATGCCGAAACAGGTAAACCCCGAAAACCGTCTCATTCCTTACCAGCTTTATTATGCCGAACTTGACATGATTCTTTCGAACGCCGAAAAACGATTTGCGTTTCTTTCTGAGCGCGATTCGGACGGGCTTTCCGTATCAGACAAGATCAGATCTGTTTTCACATTCAGAATACCGTATTTTGTCGGTCCGCTTGAAAAGTCCCCCGGAAACAAATTTGCGTGGATAGAACGTAAGGCGGAAGGACGGATTCTTCCATGGAATTTTGATGAGAAGGTCGACCTTGATGCGAGCGAGGACGGCTTTATCAAGCGCATGACAAACAAATGCACCTATCTCCCCGGCGAGAATGTTTTGCCGAAGCAATCGTTGCTTTACTGCAAATTTACTATTCTCGACGAGATAAACAATATCAACATCGACGGAGTTCCGATAAGCGTTGAGCTGAAGCAGCAAATATTCCACGAGCTTTTTGAAAAGGAAAAGAAGGTCACAAAGAAAAAGCTGATTGATTTTCTCGTGTCTGTCAAGGCTATCTCAAAGGGTGAGGAGGTGCGCATAAGCGGGATCGGCGCCGAGATAAAATCATCATACAAGCCCTATATCGATTTTCGCAGGCTCCTTGCTGCCGGAACTCTTACGGCAGAGGACGTTGACTGCATAATTGAAAGAATCACCTGTACGGAGGACTCTGCAAGGCTAAAAAAATGGCTTTTGAAATGGTCGAAGGAAAACGGAAAAGATCTTTCCGATGATGATATAAAATATATATCGCAGAGGAAATATGACGATTTCGGCAGACTCTCCGGCAAACTTCTCAACGGTATTGAGGCGGCTTGCACGGAAACGGGCGAGGTCGGCACCGTTATGCACTTTATGTGGAACACAAATGACAATCTGATGCAGATTATCAAGGGGCAAAAATACCGTTTCGAAGACAGAATCTCCGAAATCAGCAAAGAGTATTTCTCCGAGCATCCAACAACTCTTGTCGAAAGGCTGGACGAGCTTGGCATATCGAACGCCGTCAAGCGTCCGGTCATGCGCACGCTTGACATAATAGCAGACATTGTCAAAGCAAAAAAGTGCCCACCGGAGAAAATATTTGTTGAAATGACGCGCGGTGAGGACAAACGCATTGATTCGGACAAGCTGAACAGAGGCAAGAGACTGCGTGAGCTTTACAGCAAGCTCGACTTGGAGGATGCGGTAAGACCCCGGAAAGAGCTTGACGACCTGGGCGATGAGGCAGACAGAAAACTGCAACGCGAAGCGCTGTTCCTGTATTTCTGTCAGATGGCGAAATGCGCATATTGCGGCAAGCCCCTTTATATTTCCGCCATTGGAACAAACGAATACAATGTCGACCATATCTGGCCGAGAGCGTATATAAAGGACGACAGCATCCTCAATAACAAGGTGCTCGTTCATTCCGAAGAAAACGGAAGGAAAACCGACACATATCCGATAGAGAGCAAAATAAGAAGTGAAATGCGCGGATTCTGGGAAAATCTCCGCAACGCAAAGCTTATAAACGAGGAAAAGTTCCGCAGGCTGACGAGAGAGCATGCATTTTCAACCGATGAACGACTCGGATTTATTAACCGTCAGATCGTCGAGACGGGGCAGTCGGCAAAGGTTGTCACAGATCTTTTGAAGAAGCTCTATCCGAAAGCGGAAATCGTTTTTGTCAAAGCGGGCAATGTCAGCGAATTCAGGCACGAATACGGAGAAATATGCAACTATGCGCTCTTTGACCGCACACTTACGGACGCGGAGAAAAAGTCAAAATGTCTTGTGAAATCCAGAACCGCAAGCGACATTCATCATGCGCATGACGCTTATCTGAACATTGTTGTCGGCAATCTGTTCCATGAAAAATTCACCAATCGATACTATCTCGATACGCTGAATGACTACTCTCCGAAAATGCATATACTGTTCGGAAGAAAATGTGTAATTGACGGAAACGTCATATGGAATCCCGAAAAGCATTTGCCGACCGTTGACAGAACCATGGCAAATGTACATATTCATCTGACAAAATATCAGACGAAGCAGAAAGGCCTCTTGTTTGACCAACAGCCGCTGCGTGCCGGATCGAGCGACAGTCTTGTCCCGCTCAAGAAGAACCTTGACACGGCGAAATATGGCGGATACAACTCGCCGAAAATCTCGTTCTGCGTGCTCGTGAGGTACAGAATCAGGAAGAAATACGAATTGACGATTGTCCCCGTTGAGCGGCTTGTTGCGAACAAATACCTTTCCGAGCAGGGCTATCCGGCAAAGCATGTGAGGGAGAAACTTCCTGTAAATGCGGAGGACATATCGTTCCCGCTCGAAAACAGGATAATCAAGGTAAATACTGTATTTTCGCTTGACGGATTTGAGGCGTGCGTATCGGGAACATCAGACGGGGGAAGCAGAATTCTTATGCGCTCCCTTATGACGCCGAGATATACGGCTGAGCAGATTGCTTATATCAAGAATCTGGACAATATCTCAGAGAAACGGAAGAAAAACCCCCAGTATGTGATCGACGAAACGTTTTCCGGAATATCGAGGGAGAAGAATGTTGCGCTCTTTGCCGACCTTGTAAATATGATGAACGGCAGTGTCTATTCAAAGCAACCGGGGGCGAAGCTTGGCATAAGCGCGGATGATAAAAAGAAATTTGAAGGACTTACGATAGATATGCAGTACGAATGCTTAGAAAATATGATTCTTTATCTCAAGACCAACCGTTCAGGCGCCTGCAATATGAGTGCTATGGGTGGGAACTCAACAAGTGGTGCCGTGCGTCTGAGTGCCAATATAAGCAACTGGAAAAAGAATTATTCGGATGTCCGTATAATTGACAGGTCATCGTCGGGGCTCTTCGAGCACCGCACAGGAAACCTTCTTAACCTGATATGAGCTGGAGGACAGTACTGATCTCAAGCAGGTGCAAGCTCGATTACTCCATGGGATACATGGTTATCCGCGGAGAAGAAACGGCAAGGATTTTCATCGATGAAATAGCTGTTCTGATGATAGAAAATCCTGCCGTTTCAATGACGGGTTGCCTGCTTTCCGATTTATGAGAATGATTGTGTTTTTCGATTTGCCGACGGATACCGAGCCTGCACGCAGGGAATACCGTCGCTTTCGCAGGATGCTCATAAAAAACGGATTCCTTATGATGCAGGAATCTGTTTACTGCCGTATGGTCCTGAACGCAACCGTTGAAAAATCCGTCGCCGAAACTATAAAGCGCGAAAAACCGTCGGCGGGAATCGTTCAACTTCTAACGGTTACAGAAAAGCAATTTGCGGCGATGACATACATAACGGGAAAATATGTAACGGATGTTGTCGACAGCGACGAAAAGAAGGAAACAGCTTTACGTCCTTATGCTTGAAAACTGCGCGAGGAAGAAAATAACGGGGAGTGATCAGCTTATAATAGACTCCGATTTATGCGCATTCTGAAACCGAATTTGAAAAAATGCTTGACTTTTTCGCCGTTTTATGATATAAGATAGTTGCGGCTTGTTTTGCCCTATATGTTTACACGTGCTGTCCGTAGCAGCATTTGAACTCAAATTTGAGGTTTGAGAGTAGTGTAATTTTATAGGGTACTAAAACGAGCCGTCGCCGGAGCCGTAGCCGTCGCCGTTTGAGAGTAGTGTAATTTTATAGGGTACTAAAACAAGACCAACAGCGACAACTACAAAGACGGAGTTTGAGAGTAGTGTAATTTTATAGGGTACTAAAACGACTCCGAGATTCGCTGATTGTCCGAGATAGTTTGAGAGTAGTGTAATTTTATAGGGTACTAAAACACGTAAACACGCGCGGAGACCACAAGCCGGGTTTGAGAGTAGTGTAATTTTATAGGGTACTATTGCGTTTTTCACTCTTATTGTAACCATTATCCCCCCCCGGGCACACCGCAACAACAGGCGCGCCCCTGCCGACATG
>ERZ1026780.2145-NODE-2145-length-11778-cov-44.161051_pt1 | contig 11778 bp, 8 predicted proteins | sample MGYA00380126_ERZ1026780 | MGnify/ENA primary metagenome ERZ1026780 (study PRJEB33269, sample SAMEA4719762) | human gut metagenome | biome: human-associated habitat; feature: organic feature; material: feces | place: Cameroon | collected 2013-10 ... | reverse complement strand
AAATATATAATTTTATGATGACCATAAATTAGTAGAAAGTGATCTGAAATCAAACCTAAACTCTCGTCGCCCTAGTTTACAACATAGGTTACGAACCTCACAAATCCCCTATATTTAATTATTTTTCATTTGTTTTTTTAAGATTTTCTTGTCTTAAATTCATTTTAGTTTTTCATAGTCTATGATTCTGTTATATGGCTATAACATGACTTCTGAAGCTATAAAATGGAACTTTTCCAGTTACACTGATAAGAACGGCAGAACCTATATCATCTCCTACTACAACAGGTGGGATCCTGTTTAGAAACAGTCTCGTGTGGCTAAACGTATTCATGTGGGCAGACTTAATGCTGGTACAGGTGAGGTTTCCTTATCAAAAAGCTTTTTAGAAGCCAATCCTGATTATGTTGGTGAGCATGTTTTCTATGAAAGCAATGCCCTTGTAATTAGAACAGAGGAAGATGCCGAGGCTATAAAACAGGAAGTGCAGGATGATTTGTCATGGAGATGTGACTGTGTTTCCTTTGGTCTTACCTATGCATGCTGGGAAGTTGCAAAACAGTCTGGCATTTTATTCAATCTTAAATCAGTATTTGGTGAAGAGGATGGAGCTGAACTCCTAAGACTGGCTGTTTATCAGCTTTGTTCTCACAGTATGGCGATGCAGAACTATGAAGACTGGTTATCTATGAATTACCTGCCTAAAGCTGAACCGCTATCAAGTCAAAAGATTAGTACCATACTTGCTAAGGTAAATCAGGAGAACATTGACCAGTACTTCAAATTAAGACATGACAGAGTAGTTAAAGACCATATAAAGAAAGAAGAGAAAGCAAAGAAACTCAACATGACTCTTCCTCCTATGATGATGGCCATTGATTCCACCTCTATCAGCACCTGGTCTGAATCTATAGACAATGCAACCTTCGGTCATGCCAAGCAGGACGACTTCCTAAAACAGATTAACCTCACCTTCTGTATTGATTACTTTACCGGTGACCTTTGCTATGCCTACGAGTCTGAAGGCTCTGTTAATGATATGTCTCTCTTTGCCGACATCCTGCTGCGTATGCAGAATGTAGGTCTTGATTTATCTAAAACTCTGCTTACTACCGACAGAGGTTATGCTTACATTTTGAATATACAGAAACTTATCAAGTGTAAGCTTATGTTCTTAACTGGTATGTCTTTAAAAGAAGACTCTGTTAAAGCCACTATTGACCGCTATAAGCCAAGCCTTAACAATCCTATGTTTATGAATGGCAACCTCGGTATTTATGCAAGAACTGCTGATACTGAAAAGTGGACTTCCACATCTGACGGTGTCAGTGATGAGAAAAAGGTGTTCTTACATCTGTATCATGATGCAGCTTTAGGTGAACGTCAGACTATCGCTTTAATGCGTGATTTACAGGATATCCTTGATAAGAAAAAGGCTAACACTACTGTAGATAAGTATTTCTGGAAAAAGTACTCTGGCTTCTTTGTCCAGAATACCAAAACTCATGAATGGAGCCTGAACTCCACTAAAGTTCAGAATGCCTGCAGATATCACGGTTACTTTGCCATAAGAACCAATACCATTGAAGATCCTTTCCAGAGTCTCGTAATTTATAGAGAGAGAAACATTGTTGAATCTGCCTTCAGACAGTTCAAGGTTCTTAATGAAAGTGACAGAATGTATGACACTGGTACTTCATACAAAGGCAAACTCTTTATTTACATGCTGGCTCAGACTATCAGAATGATGATGTGCGTTTGTGCTTCTAATCATAAGCCTGATGGAAAGGTCTTACCTGGTGATTCTTTTGATAAAGCTATGCTTCAGATGCAGAAACTGCAGGCTACCAGACCTGCTGGAAGGGGGATTTACATAGTAAAAGAGATCCCTAAAAAAACTAGAGATCTCTTTGAGACTTTTAAACTCGGATTTTGTAGAAAAGTATGCCATAAGAAAATGTAAAAAACTAAAAAACCGGTCAAAACAGCAAGGGAAAGGCGATTTAAGACTTTCCCTTTCTTTTTGTCTGTGATATAATATCTCATAATTGTATGAGATAGTTAAAGGTAACATTATGCCTCAAATTCCAGTTCCAAAACTTCCTTGCGCCAAACTTGGTATTGTTAACTCTAAGAGTGGTACTTACTACTATGTACAGACTTATACTCACCACTACGATAAAGTGAAGAAGCGTTCTGTTAGAGACAGTCAGAAAACTATTGGTACTGTTACTGGTGGCGATAAATACGGTGTTATTAAGTTCAAGCAGTTCTTTTTAGATGAACATCCTGAACTTGAGAACTTTATTGTCTCCTGGACTAAGGATGGATTTAGTTATAAGTTAGCTGATGAAGAGGATTTCTCTACCATTATCGAAAGACCTATTGAGAAGAAGCTTGCTGGTTCTTCCTGGGCTTTACAGAAACTGATGGGTGATAGTGGTATTGGTGATGCTCTAAGAGAAAACTTTAACTCATATAAGCGCAATCTTAAATTAGCATCACTTGTGATCTACATGGTGATTAAAAGAACCAATGCCATGCATCACTATGAGCCTTTTTCTAAGCTCACCTGGTTACCATGGTCTAGACCCATGAATGACGGACAAATCACCAGACTCTTTCAATCTGTTACCTATGACGAGGTTATACGTTTCTTTAATGCTCTTAATAGAAACTACTGTCAAAAGTATGGTAAAGATTTCTATAAGAGAGTCTTTGTTGCTCTTGATTCTACTTCTGTATCTACCTATTCAAATAACCTGTCTTTGGCTGAGTATGGCCATAACAAAGACGGTGATGATATTCCTCAGATTAACTACATGCTTGTCTGTGATGAAGTTACGGGTTTACCTATCTATGCAAAAGTTTATAAAGGCAATGTGGTTGATGTTACTACTGTTAAGAACTTACTTGCCGAACTTAAAATCATGCATTCACGTGTTACCTCCAGTAATAACAAGGAGGATTTTGTTCCTACCTTAATCTTTGTTACTGACCGTGGTTATGATTCTGAAGACAATCTGCAATATTACCTTATTCATCACTACAGCTTTGTCATCCGTTCTATGCTCCGTTCTAAATGGGTTAAAGACGTTCTCTTAGAAAACTATGACAAGCTTATGGAAGATAATTCCCTTGATACCTACACTTCTCAACATATGTGCTCTGCTCAGGTAGAGTACAAGTATGACGACTTCCCTGTAGATAAAAGAAATAAGAGCAACAAAGATACTGCTAACATCAGTGTTCACATGTACTTTGATGAAAAAATCAGAGCTAACAGCAGAGCTGTTATTAAGGCTAATACTGCTGTTTCCAGAGATGAATACAATAAGCTTGTTGATAAGCTTTATGCAGAGAATGAAACTGTTACTGCTAAACTTCTGTCTGAGCTTAAACTGGAAGACGCTACTAAGCAGAAGTTTGTCAACCACTATTGTGTCTTTGATTCTAAAGGATATGCAAAAATCTCTGCTGATAAGATTGATGAGAAACTTAAGTTCTCTGGCATCATGGTTCTCTTAAGTGATGCTATCACTGATGCTAAAGAAGCTTATTTCGCCTACGAAAGACGTAATACTGTTGAATCCAACTTCCAGATATTCAAAGATCATTTAAACTTTGACCGTATATACTCATCATCTGACCGTGCCTTCCTGGGTAAGTTCCTCTGTCAGCTTATTGCTGCTTCTCTAAAGATAATATTTAACACTCGCATCAGAGATTATGAAAAATCAGATGCCGCTTCTAAAGATGGTCTTAAGTTCTCAAACAAGTCTCTATCAAGAATACTCGAAGATCTAGATACCATTATGCTTTCTGTATACAAAGGTGGTTATTACTTTGATGAAATAGCTGGCATCTATAAAACAATGTATAAAGCTATTGATATTCCTTTACCTGAAGCTAAGCATAAATACGAGCCAGATCAGGATGACAGGATCACAGATGAAGAGTTAAATGCTGAGTATGAAAAGATGGATGAAGATCTTGTAGAGATTGAAAAACAGCTGTAACAAAAAGTCCGACTTTTTAAATCTGACTTTTGATGTTCGCAGATTACTATGTCATAAAAAACTTACAAAATCTGCGTTTTAAAATTCCTTTTCCTAAGAAACAGATCAAAGATTAGTAACCATGATCTGCGGAGTTTAGGTTCAAACAGTTACGACTAAAGTTTTATTCGAAAAGTCAGGTAACTAACTGATTAATTGACATTATTTTTTATCTGAACTACTTTACAACTTTGTGATGTAGTTCAAATGGTGCGGTCGCCATATATTCATATTTGGTCTTGTGTTGTTGGTTTGTAGATAATTCCATTATACACTATGACTTTATTTTCATTCTTACCTACTTATCAAGATCTTATTGATCCCTCAATTTTTCGTACAGACCGAAAATTATCACTATTTAATGACAACATAGTGTTGTTTATTGTGAGTTACTTTTTTAATATTAAGCACAAAATCTATTAAATGATTTGTGAATTTGATACTGCCAACTTTATTTAGGCACAAAGCATCTCTAAACATATAATCTTGTGTAAAAAATACACTTTTTGAATAGTCTATGATTGTAACAGATTTTTCTTTTAATATATTCCAAAAGCAAAAATCACAAAATTCATTAGGAATTTTACTACCAATATATTTACTTATCGGTGGCACTATAATAAAAAGATTAATCTTATTTTTATTGCAATAATCAATTTCTTTATTCAATAAGTTATTGTTAAAAATTAAACTAGTTTTTACTTGTTCAGAAATTTTACTTACATCAAAGCTATCCAAAAAAAATTCTTTTTTCCAAGAAAATAAATAATTTTCCGCACTTTCTTCTAAATTAATGTGAGAATATGAAAATCGATTTTTCAAATTTTTCAAATAAAACAATATTAGATTTTTGTACAAACTCAAACCTAAATCTGATGGGGAAACATACAGTTTGTTATATCTGCCCTGATTGAAATTTGATATTTCTTTATTTGGTAATACAGAATAGTATCTGTCATTATATGCAATTTCACCATCAGACTCTAAATGATAGTCATCTTTACAAAAGCTAAAAGGACAAAATAGTAGTAGTAGTATACGTTCTCCATTTGGTGATAAATGATTAGAATAGTGCTGTAGCAACTTATAATCATATTTCATACATTGCGGACCAACTGCAAAATTGTAACCTCTAATCGTTGCTTCAGAATAATTTATATCAAATTTAGCTGGATTGCTTCCAAAGTTTATTATATCAAGATTGTATGGTGCATCTAATATTCTCCTTGCATCATTGAAAATGCTTCTATACCAAGAGGTCCCTTTTATAAACTTATTAATAAAGAACTTAATTTTCATTTTTTTAAGAAATTCTTGTTTTATTTCATATCATAATCAATGGCAACAACAAGCATAGATTTAATATCAATGATGATGTAGTCAGTTTTAACAATTGCATCTAATCTATTTTGTAAATTTATGACGTTGTCAAATTTAGCATTGGTAACGTTTACAAGTTATAAATGTAATTAGGATCGTCTATACCTTTAGAATTCAAAATTACATAATTTTCATTAATATCATCAATACTTTGCATTTCTTTGTCTGAAAGTTCAAAGTTAAATATATCAAGATTTTCAAGCATATGATTCTTTGAAAAACAACTTACAACGGGTATTACCTTGTGTTGAAAATGCCACCTAATAATTATTTGAGCAATTGATTTATTATGATCTTTGCTTAGTTTCAATAACGTATTATTTTGTTGAATTTTTTGACACATTCTACCTGTTGGAGTGTGCGCCATTAGTTGAATATGATGTTCTTCGCAGAAATTTGAAAGTTCTTTTTTACTATTTAAAGGATGCAATTCTGTTTGTATCACTTGAGGCAATGGCAAATTGCTTTCTTGGATTTTTTTCAAATGCTCTAGACTAAGATTGCACGATCCAAAAGACAAGCAATTACCTTTTAAATACTCATTATATATATCCCTGTAGTATGCTAACCAATTGTTGCCTTCAGGCCAATGAAGCATATAAAGACTGATGGTTGCATCTTGCAAAAATTTTTTAGAATTTAATAAATTTCCATTTACACTATTTGGAGAACAATACCTTTCTATGTCCATAGAAGAACATTTTGTTGTTATACATATATCGTCATGTTTACTAAATAATTTTCCGATTGCTACTTCTGAATATCCGTAGATTCTTCCAGAGTCAAATAGACGAAAACCAGAATTATATGCATCTTCAAGTATTTTATTTATAAATAAATTTCCATATAACTCATGATTTATATGTAAATGTTTGATGGCTCTTATAGTATCAAGTATATTATACTTGGCAAACTTAAGAGGGGCTCTTGTGTATTTTTTGATGACCCCTGTGCCAAAGGAAATCCAAGGCAGCTTCGCATTACCGACATTATAATATTTCTCTTCAATACTCATCATCTACATTCTCAATATATCATTAAATGAAACTTTATTTATTTTTGATTCAATACTATCTATACAGTCTTGAACATCATCCCATTCCATTACTTCTTTTGCAGTAAATTTAATTCCAAAACTTTTTTCTAAAGCTGTGATTAGCTGAATATGAGTGAGCGAATCCCACTCTTCAATATCCTCTGCAGTCATATTTTCTGAAAGCTTAAAATTATCATCAAGATCCATAACTTCAATAAATATCTCATTAATTTTTTTTAGAATTTCATTTTTTGTCATGATTATGAATTCCTTTTCAATATGTTAATAACAAAGTTACACGCAAAATACATTTTAATCAAAAAAAATTAAGTCTTATTAGAAAACGTCAATCTGCTTACAACGCTTGTCTTCAATATTCAAGACTAACACACATTTTCGTTGCTTTTTATGTAGCATTTTCTTTCTTTGTAAGAATAAACATCCAAGCTGTATAAATTTTTTTTGTGAGTAGAAGAAAAACCTAAATTTTTATAATGATCTTTAACCATTTCATTCTTTAATGTTGGGATATATTCTCCTATTATTCTTTTTGCACCAATTTTTCTAGCAATTTCTACTATTTTATTTAAAGTAAAATTCTCCATACCACGTTTTAAAACTCTGCAACTCATGAACCATGTATCTATGAATAACTCTTCTTCATTTATTTTTTTAAGAATTATTACAGCAATAAGACCATTATCGCCAAACTTATCTTTAAGAGTAAACGCTAATGAAACTATATTTGGATCATCTGCCATATTTTTTATATCAGCTTCCGTATAACGAACGGTTCTAAGATTAAACTGATTGCTACGTTGTGAAAGTTGAGCTACTCTGGGAGTATTAAATTTTGTAAAAGGCTCAACAGTGGATTCCATATTTAATGAGCTTAAAAAATCATCTTCATTTTTAAATGTTTTACTAAATTCCGCTCTTTGGGCTTGTATTTGATATTGCTTTGTCCTGTCTTTATCGCTTGAACTATAAGAAGCTGTTTCAAACAAATTTAAAGAATATAAATACTCTAAATACAAAGAAGGATCTTCAGGCATCTCAGGAACTGTAATACTTTGTATATTTTCTCTTACGATATTTCTTTCAAATGAATTATCATCAATAAAAACCATTGAATCGAATCCAATATTTAGAATTTGCTGAATCTGTCTAATATTGTCAACTTTTGTTTCCCAGTTAGCCATAAAAACAGAGATATCTTCGAGGTGCAATATCATATCAGGATGTTTCAAAAAAGGCTCCTTAGCATTTTTTTCATCGTTTTTACTGCAAACGCACAGGATAATACCTCTGTTTTTTAGCTTTTTTAGCCACATTTGAAACTCAGTAAATGCCTTGCCTATTCCCAACCCATGACCAAGTTGAATTCCTTCAAGACCATCATCACCAATAACACCGCCCCATAAAGTGTTATCGAGATCCAGAATGACGCATTTCTTAAATTTTCCTTGTATAGCTGAAATAATGTCAATTACTCTTTTTGCAACAAGTGGAACCGCATCAATTGACAAAATCATCTCCGTATTTGTGTAAATCATTGCATCGAACATGAAATTTCTTCCATATTTGTTCTGAATCGCAGATAAATCACATACAAAAAAATTCTGTTCTTTTTCAGACAATTGCATCAATTCATAATTTAGTTTTCTTACTTGGAAAACGAAAGATTGTGGGAGTTTATTTTGGTAGCTTCCAAAAACACTGTCTTCAATCTCAGGATAATTAAAGTAAATTATTTTCGCTTTTGTAAGATTCAAAATCTCAGTTATAAAATTAATACGATCTTTTGCAAGTGAAAGTTGATCTTGTGTGTCTAATGAGCTAAATTTTTCATTTAATTTATGAGTAGACTGAAAAACAACTATAAACTGAGGATCAAACTTGAAAAGGTCACTTGTTGGATCCAAAAATTGACGTTCTATTTGATTATACTCTGCTTCAAAAAGATCTATATTGAATCCATACTCTATTCCATAACCTTTAATCGCCGTTGCAAGAAACTGGGTAGCAGTATCACCTAACAGAGCAACTTTTATCGTTAGTAACATTGACTTATCTTTTTTTAAATTTTTTTTGAGATCTTTATATGAAATCATAGTAATTCTCTACATTTTAAAATAAACTTCTTCATCTACAACTTCAGCTGGATTGCCTTTCACCATACAAAAAGCTGGTATCGAAGATTTAACATAAGATCGTGCACTAACAATCACACCTGTTGATAATTTTGAACCAGGCATAATGATGCTCTCTTCACATATCCAACAATGTTGAGCAATACTTATTGGATGTGAATTCTTATAACCTCTTCTGGAAATAAAGTGACCTCCGTTATTATCCCTTACAGTACAATTACGTCCAAATGAAACATCGTCTCCAAAAGAAATTTTATCAGCGCAAATACAAGTAAAATTAATATTTGAAACAAAATTGCGACCAATAGATAAACAAGAATTTTCAAATACTTCTATATCAGCACCATAGTATATTATTGCGTCACCTTTAAATTCAATTTTTGATTTTTTTGAAACTTGAATTCTAGTTTCAAGTTTTGAATTTTTAACCTTTTTTAGTCCTAAAGTGACGCATCCCTTAACATCAATGATTGATGATTTATCAACATCTAAAATTGTATATGGGGTTACAATCAAGTATTGCCCATATCTAATATTCGTCTTTATACTTTTATCAAAAAGATTTAAATATGTATTCTTAAAATACGCTAATACATTAAACTTATAAGCTTTTTTCATTCTTATTAAATATTTAGCCGTATTAATCAGTTGCTCTTTTAAAGATGGTACTTTATCTATTTTTCTCTTTATGTATTTGTTTGCAACCTGCTTAAAAGGAATTTCATTAAGTTCCTTATAAAATAGGGTTCTATCTTGCACGAGTGGAGATTTAATTGAAAAATTTAATGCTGGATTACCTTTTTCAACTACGTTCAGGTCAACAGGTATTTCTTTAATTTTACTTTTTACTGACTCAAAATAACTTTTTCCTCTACTGTTATTAAGAAGAACAATAGATGTACCTAAGTTACCATCCAAATCAGAAGGAATAGCTCTATCCCCTCCCCAAAAATCGCCAACTGTTATATCAGATATTCTAGGAAATCCCTTAAATTTGCAGTCATAACAAGATGGTCTGCAAAACAACTTTGATTGAATATAGCCATTTGTAAAAAAGTTTGTATCTTTTGTATCGTACAACACTTTACCATTTTCAAACTCTATCTTGCTCGTTAGGTTTCTCCAACCTAGCTCTTTGTTTTTGATTCTAAATTTAGTTACTTTTGCTCCATATTCATTTTCTAGATAACTTAACCATTTTTTAAATACAAGGGGGGAATTAATACCTAGACAAATAAAATCAACGATAATTAAGTTATCATATTGTTTTCTAAGAAAGGATCTTAGAGCAGCCATTTGGCATGGGGTTCCACATACTAAAACCTTTTCACCTGCCCTCAAAAGAGTTCTAACTTTTAAATAAAATCCTCGAGCATCACTTTGGTGAAGTTTTGAGCCTCTTATTTTTTTTAAATCTTCTTTGTTATTTGAGATAAACTGACTGACCATCCAGCCTTCATCAAATATAGCACCGCCAACATAACCGCCATTTCTGTACATTTGATTTGCTAATACAGAAAAAATTCCACCTGAAGTGCTATCAAAACGAGTCATTATGTTCTTTGATATAGAAGCATGACATTTTGGTTTTTTAAATTCATTAGTTTTTAAATTATTAGAATTCAATATTGGGCAAACTTTGTTGCATGCGTTGCAATCTGTACATAAATTTTTATCTATAACAGGATATAGAAAACCTTCAGTATCCTTTTGAAATGAGATAGCATTTTTTGAACAAATATCTGAGCAAGCATTACATCCACAGCATTCGCTTTTGTTTTTAAGATTAATCATAATAAAATAATGTTATCCTCACATAATCTGTTTTCTAAAAATATTTAAAAGTGATCGCAGACAATTAAAAAAAACTGTAACTCAACTTTAACATTTCAAAATTAAGACAATTGGTTGATTTTCCTAGTAAGCTCCTAAAGATATTGCTAAAAAGGAATTGCTCTTTTCTCTTTCTTTTTGCAAAATTTCATCTACATTGCTATAGTCAGGGTGCAGAGCTTTTTCTAAATCTTTTTCTTCAGAGTTAAAAGAGAAATACCGGTCTTTTAAATTAAGAGTATCTAAAAGAGTATCTATTCTACAGGTCATATCAGGCGCACCTTTTTCTTGTCTATTCATAACAATGAAAGGTTTTCTAAATTGTATTGCAAACACAGAACCATGGAAGCTGTCTGTGCAGAAAAGCTCACAATGATGTATTAGATATATAAACTCCTCAACTCTAGAAGCAAATATATCGACATTGCGTTTATCAGTAAGATTGTAAATTTTTATATTTCTTTTCTTTGCATATTCAAGAACAGACTTTGGAATATCACCTAAAAAGTAAGTAAAAATAAATTTTTCACCTTTATACCATTCAGGTCGCTTTTCTATAGATGCCCAGTGCTCTACTGAGATCATTAACGTAGGGTCTAACACAACAGGAACATCTCTACCTGTTAATTTTTTTATAATTTTAGCTGCAGAATTTTCTCTTACAGAAATATGTTCTATTGAGTCAATGTAAGAAGCAAATTGTTTTTCATATTGATAAGGCAATTTTGATATACCAAAACTTGCAGCATATGCAATTCTATTTTTAGGACTACAAAATTGCAGAAACATAGCTTTAGCATATTTATCTTTGTCAATCCAAAACAACGGATTCCAGATCTGATCACTACCTGTAATAAAAAAATCATAAGAATTTTCTAAATCAGCATCTAGAAGCTCAATTTGCTTAACATCTATGTATTTTTCAGTGAACTTCTTAATTTGAAACTTTTTTAATTCTAGGAGAGGTAGGTCATAAACAACCTTTTTCTGATAATTTTTGTAGTTTAATAAGAACTTAATTTTTTCTTTAACAGAAAAATTTTGCTTAGTAAATAAATCGTAATCAACTGACCACCATAAAGACTGACAATCGCCAAAACGTTTTAACACATTTTGCATTGCATAATTTTGAAGTCTATTTCCATAATTTGATTGGTCATCAATTGTCAGAATTGCTGTTTTCATATTATTCTTTTGGCGAATAGAAAATTTCTTACATGTGTCTACAGGTCTCAACTTACAGATGCAACTGACATTGAGCTGTAAATCTCATGAATAAACTTGTCATGAGCTTATCTGCTCATGTTTTAATCAGCAG
>ERZ1026780.2140-NODE-2140-length-11795-cov-4.885094_pt1 | contig 11795 bp, 10 predicted proteins | sample MGYA00380126_ERZ1026780 | MGnify/ENA primary metagenome ERZ1026780 (study PRJEB33269, sample SAMEA4719762) | human gut metagenome | biome: human-associated habitat; feature: organic feature; material: feces | place: Cameroon | collected 2013-10 ... | reverse complement strand
CCTCGACGGTAATCTGTTGATTGCCAATGACATCTTCCGCGGCACGACAGTAGTGGACGGCAAGATCACACTGAACCAGCTGCCCGGAATCGGAATAGAGAAGATCTAAAAAAATAATGCCCGACTGTGGTAATTCAGCCGGGCATTATCATATATTATCTACGATAAACTAGAAGAGTTCGTCGTTTGTGTTTTCTGATACATTGAAATCAGGAGCATCGTAGTTCTCTGCAGAGTTGAAATTGCCTGCATCCTCTACATTCTCGTCAGAAGGCTTAGGAGCGAATGGCTTCCTGCCTCTGCGGTCATCTCTCGGGCCACGGCGGTCATCACGGCGGTCACCTCTGCGGTCATCACGTGGACCTCTTCTGTCATCGCGACGGTCACCCCTGCGGTCATCACGGCGATCATCACGTGGACCTCTTGGTCTGCGCTCAGGCTCTACATAACCTTCCGGTTTCTCAACAAGAGCACGCATAGAGAGTCTCATCTTGCCTGTCTTCTCATCGATTTCGAGAAGTTTAACATCCACCTCGTCACCTACTTTCAGGACATCAGCGACATTCTCAGTCTTGGTCCATGCGATTTCTGAAACATGGAGAAGACCTTCCTTGCCAGGGAGAATTTCTACGAACGCACCGAAGTCAAGAATAGAAACCACCTTTCCGTGATATGTCTTGCCAACTTCAGGAACTGCGCAGATACCCTCTATCCAAGCGAGAGCCTTGTCAAGAGAATCCTTGTCCGTACTGAAGATGTCCACAATACCCTTATGTCTCTCAGCATCCTCAGTGATGGTGATGGTAGTACCTGTCTCTTTCTGGATCTTCTGGATAGTCTCACCGCCTTTACCGATAACTGCACCGATGAAGTCAGACTCGATCTCAAGCTGCTTGAGTCTCGGAACGAACGGCTTGTAGTCCTCACGAGGCTCGCTGATGCATTTCATCATCTCGCCCATGATGTGGAGTCTGCCCTGACGAGCCTGCTCCAATGCTTTTGCAAGCACATCATAAGAAAGACCGTCCACCTTGATATCCATCTGAGTTGCAGTAATACCGTCCTTGGTACCTGTAACCTTGAAGTCCATATCTCCGAGGTGATCCTCGTCTCCGAGAATATCGGTAAGGATTGCATATCTCTCGTTAGGTCTGTCCTTGTCGGTGATAAGACCCATCGCAACACCTGCTACAGGTTTCTTGATCTTCACGCCGGCATCCATAAGTGCGAGGCAACCTCCACATACGGAAGCCATTGAAGAAGAGCCGTTGGACTCGAGGATATCGGAAACGACCCTGATGGCATACGGATTCTCAGGAGCGAGCGGAACGACTGCCTTGAGAGCACGCATTGCAAGGTTTCCGTGACCGATCTCACGACGGCCTACGCCTCTCTGTGCCTTAGCCTCACCTGTCGCGAACGGAGGGAAGTTATAGTGGAGCACGAACTGCTGGGTTTCACGGACGAGAACCTCATCCATTTCCTTCATGTCGAGCTTGGTTCCGAGTGTGACGCTTGCCAATGACTGTGTCTCACCACGGGTAAAGATGGCAGAACCGTGAGCGCAAGGAAGATAGCCTACTTCACACCAGATAGGACGCACCTCTGCGGTATGACGGCCATCGAGACGCACGCCTTCGTCGAGAATCATGTTTCTCATAGCGGCCTTCTCCTCATTGTTGTAATATCTTGCGACCATAGCTGCCTTAGCCTCCTGGTCTTCCTCTGAAAGTGTAGCGAGGAAGTCTGCCTTGATCTGCTCGAATCCGTCAGTTCTCTCCTGTTTCGGCTTCGCTGACTTCGCGAGAGCATAGCATTTGTCATAGCAGAACTCGTGAACTGCCTTCTTGAGGTCTTCATCCTCCTCATCGTGAGGATAATCTCTCTTGACATCCTTGCCGAGTTCTTTGTTCAGTTCAATCTGAACAAGGCACTGCTTCTTGATGGCCTCGTGAGCAAACTTGATAGCCTCGAGCATATCTGCTTCGCTTACCTCGTTCATCTCACCTTCTACCATCATGATATTGTCATAGGTAGCTGCGACCATAAGTTCGAGGTCGCTGTCCTTCATTTCGCTGAATGCAGGGTTGATTCTGAACTCACCATTGATTCTTGCGACACGTACCTCTGAGATAGGGCCTTCGAACGGAATGTCACTGCATGCAAGAGCTGCAGATGCTGCGAGACCTGCGAGAGCATCCGGCTGAGTGTCGGCGTCTGCGGAAATGAGGTTCACATTGACATAAACTTCAAGATGGAAATCCTCCGGGAACAACGGCCTGAGAGCACGGTCCACAAGACGGGAGATAAGAATCTCGTAATCGGAAGCTTTTCCTTCGCGTTTCATGAATCCGCCAGGGAATCTTCCTGCAGAATAGAATTTTTCTTTGTAGTCCACCTGGAGAGGCATGAAATCAGTGCCTTCCTTGACTTCTTTAGCGCATGTCACAGTGGCGAGGAGCATTGTGCCTCCCATCTTGATGACAGCAGAACCGTCTGCCTGCTTGGCAAGTTTACCGGTCTCGATCTCGATTACCCGACCATCGGACAATTCGATTTTCTTGTTGATGATGTTCATTAAATGCTTCAATGACCTGCCTTCCCCAATGGAAGAATTATTTATTTCAGTTTCATATATCGGAACCCTGTCTGCAGCAGGTCAATTATTATGCAGAAAGGGAATGCAATATTCAAAAAAAAAGACCAATCCCATATAACAGGAACTGGCCATTTTCGTTTCCTATCGTATTATCGACGGAGACCAAGCTCCTTAACGATGCTTCTGTATCTCTCGATGTCAACTTTCTGGAGGTAGTCCAGCAACTGACGTCTTTTACCTACGAGACGGAGAAGAGAGCGACGTGTAACCACATCCTTCTTGTTCTTCTTTACGTGCTCTGTAAGGTGATTGATACGGTAGGAAAATAGAGCAACTTGACTCTCAGGAGAGCCGGTGTCTGTATTAGACTTTCCGTACTTCGCGAAAATCTCCTGCTTTTTCTCAGCTTCCAAATACTCAGCCATTTCGCAAAAAATTTTGTTGTTAATAAAATTACCCGTCAACGGGCAACGCTTCACCAAAAGCGACCGCAAATTTAAGCATTTTTTTTCGCTTTACAAGCGATTAGGAGAAAATTGTTACACAAGCAGTTTCACCACATTTCTGATGGTCCTCAACACATATCTTTTTCCGCATTGACCTGACTCCGAACCAGCTTTTTTCGCATCCGGATCCAAAGGAAGAACCACCGCAGGCTCGTCGAATCCAAGTTCCGGGACAATGCGGCATGACACGTCGGGCACAGCCCCGCGAGCCGTGGAATGGAACTCTTCGGCACCTGTAATCCTCTCTATTTCAGCGATATTGTGAGGATTTATCCCCGAGCCGGGCATAACTATAATCCTGCCGTCAGCCTGACGCACCAGCCGGGATATCAGCTCGCTTCCTTCCAATGCCTTAGGCTTCTGCCCCGATGTGAGCAGCCGGTCGCAGCCGAGACTTATGATCTGTTCCAATGCCTGCTGCGGATTGCGGCACAGGTCGAAAGCCCTGTGGAATGTAACTGACATTCCATCTGCCGCCTCGACAAGACGCTCACAGATATCCATATCGATATCTCCGTCCGGAGTCAATGCGCCGATCACGACTCCGTCCACGCCCATCTCCCAGCAATTTACGATATCCGACAACATTGTTCTGACTTCAGATGCGTTGTAGCAGAAATTTCCTTCACGCGGGCGGATAAGGACATTGACTCGGATACGGTCAGAGCCGCCTTGTTCCTCAGCCAGAGACATGGAAGTCTTCACTGCTTCCGAAATCAGGCCGCAACTCGGCGTCACGCCACCGCAACTGATTGCAGAACAGAGTTCTACACGTATCGCACCACCATAAAAAGCCTCTTGCACGTCAGCGACTGACGTACAGCAAATCTCTATTTTTCTCATTGGAATCACCAACTGCCGGAAGCGCCTCCGCCACCGAATGAACCGCCGCCGAAGCCTCCGAACGAGCCGCTTGAGGAACTGCCGCTTGAACTGCTGGAAGAACCGCCGCTGTAACCTCCGTAAGTGGTCGGGCCGCTATAACCCCTCGACCTCGTTCCGGAGCCGCCTCCTTTACCTTTCTTATTGTTTCTGAACGAAAGGATGACGACAACTATCAACATGAATATGACCAGGAAGCTGATAAAGCCCAATCCTTCTTCATCGGAATCATCACCGCGTGCGGAAATCTCGCCCGTAGCCAATGCTATCAGCTTGTCCACTGCAGCATCCACGCCACCGAAATAGTCATCTTCCTTGAAATGAGGAATGAGCTGATGCTCGATAATTCTCTTGCAATATGCATCCGGAATCGCGCCCTCCAGTCCGTAACCGACCTGAATGGAAACCTTTCCGCCGGAATCAGGGGTCTTGGGCTTGACGAGAAGAACCACACCGTTGTTGAAATCCTTGGAACCCACTCCCCAGTCGATTCCGATACGGGTAGCATATTCTGCCGGCTCATACCCCTCCAGGTCAGACACGGTCAGAACCATGATCTGATTGGATGTGGTATCATCGACAGCCACCAGTTTGGACTCGAGTTCTGAAATCTGCTTCTCTGTAAAGATGCCGGCCAGGTCATTGACAAGTCTCGGCGGCTGCGGTTTTGCCGGAAAAGCGACTGCCACCGACGCGAATACGGTCAGCAGCAGTACACATAATGAAAATCGCCTTGACATAGCGGAAACTCTTAGAATTCAATCTTCGGAGCAGTATCTGCACCTTCAGATGCCTTGAAGTAACCTTTCTGTTCGAAATTGAAAATCGAAGCGATGATATTCTGAGGGAATCTTCTGATCAGTGTGTTATATGACTGAGCAGTTTCATTGTACTTCATTCTCTCCGTAGAAATACGGTTCTCAGTGCCTTCAAGCTGAGCCTGGAGCTCGAGGAAATTCTGGTTTGCCTTCAAGTCAGGATATGCCTCGACAGACATGAGAAGACGGCCTACGGCATTGCCGAGCTCGCCCTGTGCCGACTGGAATTTCGCGATGCTCTCTTCTGTAAGCTTGTTAGGGTCCACAGTTACCTGGGTAGCCTTGGCTCTCGCATTGACGACAGCCTCGAGAGTTCCGCTTTCATGGGTAGCATAGCCTTTGACAGTGGCCACGAGATTAGGTATGAGATCGGCACGGCGCTGATATACGTTCTCTACCTGTGACCAGGCAGACCTCACGCCTTCTTCGCCCTCAACCATTCCGTTATAATTGTTTTTAATCCAGCCAAAAATGCCTAATGCGACAACGGCTACCACGATGGTGGTTACTAGTCCTTTTTTCATACTACTAAAATATTAAGGTTAATTGGTTGTTTCTTCTGAAGCGGCATTCCTCACACAACGCACCGGAGCGATGAAATTCGTCTTGTCCACAGCTGCCCTGATGACATCCGGCTTCTGCCAGTATATCATTCTGTAAACGCCCGTCGATTCTTCACCCTCTGTAGCCACAGACTCTGAGCTCCAATATACAGCATACTCGAAGTCCCCTGTAAACGAATCACTTGAAGCTTTGGTTCCATATCCCGTAGGAATAGCTGAGAAGCCGGCCTTATTGGTAATCTTCACTTCCGGGCAATACTCCCACATCCTGGTATTATTGAAATAAGCGTTTACCATCAATGCTCCGGCAATGCCCATAAAACTGCCGTCTTTGGCCTCACCCTTATACTCAGCTGCCTGAGCCAGAGAGAACCAGTCCTCGTCAGACGGCACCCGCCATCCTGCAGGGCAAGCAGTCTGGGCCTCTGTCCAGGTATAGTATCTTCCGTAAATGGCATCCATCACCTCGCAGTTCTGGAATGACAGACCTGCTCCTTTCCACGCCAGGTTACGAGAGAACCATTCACGGTCACCAATCTTCTTGTAGAAATATGACTTGCCGTCCCTCTCGTCCTTGAACTTACGGGCGTTGATTTCGATTCCGTCGAACAGGATAGAGCCGTTCATTGACGGGTCCACCACCGTGATTGTCCGGGAATAAGACTTGTTCGAATATCCCTTCGCAAAGGCTGTACAGGTCAGTTTCGCTGTACAGATGGTATCCCTGACAGTGAGTTTATACGCGCCAGTCATCGTTCTCGGGTCTGTTACAAACTTCGTGGTATCCTTTGTCTTGGTAAGAGGTGATGCAGTCCAATAATAGCCTACATCTATCGTATCCACCTGAAGTCCACGCGGAACGAGATTAAGCACATCCCCCTTGGCAACGAAAACAGGAGCATCGAATCTCAATGTACCCGGAATCGTCGGAGATGCAGTATATTTATCATCTGATTTGTTCTTCTTGCACGCCTGAAAAGACAACGCCGCCATAACCGCCACGGCCACAATCATCAGTTTCTTAAAACCCATCTTAGAAGCTGTTATAAAATTTAATAATTGCAAATGTACGTTTTTCCTGACAAAAACGCGTACATTTGTACAAATACTTTGCCGAACCTATCAACAGACACGACGTAATGAATTTTATCAGATCATCAATAATCCTGCTTGTGGCAGGTTCAATGTGCATTTCCTGCAAAAATGCCGACAAATACATCTCCATCCAGGGCTATGCGCAGGGCGGGACCTACACCGTCAAACTGAATCTGCAGACCGGCAACGGACTGGTAAAGAAGTCGCCCGAGGAAATAAGAAACGGCATTGACTCCATCCTCAACTGCATTGACACCACCCTTTCCGGCTACAACAAAGGCTCGCTCCTGAGCCGGTTCAATGCCGGCGACAGCGTCTATGTCAGCCGGTACGGAATGTTCGAAGATATCTACACCCGTGCCTGGGACTACGAAAAAGAAACTGACGGAGCGCTCGATGCGGCAGCAGGCCCGATCTTCGACCTTTGGGGCTTCGGTTTCTCCACCGACTCGCTCCCGTCCGACGACAAAGTGCGCGAAGTACTGGAAGACTGCGGAATGGACAGACTCAGAAGGGATATTGTCAATGACACGAACACCGGAAAGTTCATCACATCTTCAGACGTACTGCTTGATGGCCTGAAAGGAGGAGTCCCCGCGAGACTTAATTTCAATGCCATTGCACAGGGCTACAGTTGCGACGTAGTGGCGGCATACCTGTACGGACTGGGCGTAAAGGACATGCTCGTGGACATAGGCGAAATCTATCTCGACGGCCTCAACCCGAACGGAAAACCATGGAAAGTGGGCATTGACAGGCCTGTGGACGGGAACAACGATCCGGGAAAAGACCTGGACGGGATATGGGAATCCGACGGTGCGGCCTGCGGCATCGTAACTTCAGGAAATTACAGGAAATACTATATCAGTGACGGCAAGAAATACGCACATACCATCAACCCGCGCACAGGATATCCGGTGGAGCATAACCTGCTGAGTGCCACGATTGTAGCGAAAAATGCGACAGATGCGGACGCATATGCCACCTACTGTATGGTAATCGGTCTGGAGAAAGCCAAAGAATTCATAGAAAGCAGACCTGACGAACTCGCAGGATACCTCATCTACTCTGACACAGACGGCAAGATGCAGGAATGGAAATCCGACAACTTCAACGCAGATCGGTAATCCCTCACGCTCAACGCAGATCAGTAATTACCCACGAAGAGTCCGAGCCGCCGAACACAAAAAACGAAGCTGCACGGAGCGGGCCGAATGACATTGAACTGATCTTCAGATCCACGATGCCTTTTTTTCCGAGAGAAGCTGACAGTTTGACTATCAGCGGCTTGGCAGCATCTGTAAACCAGACATCCAATGCCGTGACACCTGTCCCCTTCACAGACGGAACATAAGACACTTTATGCAGTTTCTTTCCTGAAACAGATTCCACAGCGGTTTCTGTCGGCCTGAAACTTGACTCAAGCGAACTGATGAGCAGGGCAGGATTCGCCTCGATAGAAGCCTGTCCGTCCACATCCTCCACAATCAGTTCTTTCGCAGCCCTGTCCGCAGTCCATCTCGACTTCCCGTCACACCATATCTCCATGCCGTTGCCCTTGACAATGAACATGTTGCCCTGAAGGACGGCAGTTCCCTCACCGCGAACCGGAGCATTACCGCGCATCGTAAACGAATAACTGAACGTCACGCAACTCCCCTTCTCCGCATCAGAAAAACGACGGGAAAGAGACTGTGCATACCCGATATCCTGTGCCACGGCCACAAAAGGCAGAAGCATGAGAATCGCTGTCAATGTCATTTTCAGCATTCGCAACATATTCAATATCATTGATTTGCCTTCAATTCCTTCAGACGGAGTTCCAGTTCGTCAATATCACCGATCAGCACCTGACGAGGCTTCGAGCCTTCCTGCGGGCCGACGATTCCGGCAGACTCAAGCTGGTCCATCACTCTTCCGGCCTTTGCATAACCCATGCCCAAACGCCTCTGCAGATCAGAAGTGGAGCCCTTCTGGGTCGTTACCACAAGTCTTGCAGCCTCCTCGAAACGCTCATCAAGATCATTGACATTAAGCGCACCGACTCCGCCCTCATCCGACTTGTCAGTAGGCTCCGGAAGATAATAAGGGGTATTGAAACTCTTCTTGTAGCCCTCCTGCGCGCCGATGAACTTGGTAAGCGTGGCGATTTCGTCATTGCCGATAAACGCGCACTGCGCACGGACCATATTGGCCCCGGCATTGTAAATCATATCACCCTTGCCGATCAGCTTTTCAGCGCCTGTCGAGTCGAGAATAGTCTTGGAATCGGTACCTGAGAACACTCTGAACGCGATACGTGCAGGGAAATTGTTCTTGATAAGGCCGGTGATGACATCGACGGAAGGACGCTGCGTGGCCAATATGATATGTATTCCGGCAGCACGGCCTTTCTGAGCCAGACGTATGATGGAAGTAGTGATGCTTCGTGCCCTCGTCTTGTCCTCGCCGCTCGAGCCGGCAGACATTATAAGGTCGGAATACTCATCTATAACTGTCACAAGATAAGGCAGATAGTGATGTCCCATGGTAGGAAGCAGATGCCTTTCCTTATATTTCTCATTGTACAGGACAATATTGTTCACACCAGCCTTGTTCATCAGCTCATAACGGGCATCCATCTCGATACAGAGCGAGCGGAGCACAGCTTCGGCAGCCGGCGCCTTCTTGACAATCGAATTGTCCAGCTCCTCCTTCGCGTCACCCGAATCCGGAAGAACCGCAAGATAATGATGGAGCAGACGCGAATAGGAACTGAATTCCACCATCTTAGGGTCAATGAACACGAACTTCAGTTCTGAAGGATGCTTGGAAAAGAGCAATGAAGCGATCATTACATTCAGTCCCACTGACTTGCCTTGCTTGGTGGCACCGGCCACAAGCAAGTGCGGCGCATCCGCCAAGTCGAACACCTCTACCTTCTGCGCGAGAGTAGCGTATCCGATGGCGATAGGCAGTTCGGCCTTGCTGTTACGGAACTCGTCATTGTTCAGAACCGCCTTCAACGGCACTATCGACTGCTTCATGTTAGGGACTTCAATACCGATGGAATCCGGAAGCATAACCAGACGCACCCTGTCCGAATTGAGGGCAAGAGCTATCTCCTTGTCCTTGTTCATGATGGAGGCGACAGTGACACCCGGAGCAGGATAAAGTTTGTAGAGGGTAATGGTAGGGCCTACCACAGCCTTCACTTCCCTGACTTCGATCTTATAGGTCTGAAGCGTAGCCTTGATCTTGAAATTGTTGCTCTTCAGCTCCTCAGACGATACTGAATATATGGATGAAGTGTAGTCCTTCAGCAAATCGAGTGTAGGGAACTTGTAATCAGGCAGTTCGCCTCTGACGTCAATCGGCGGCAAATTATCCTGGACAACAGTGGTGAGTCCTTCGCCCTTGACCACCTCAGGCATATCGTCATCCGGTTTTCCTGTATCCGTCTTTTCTGCATCAGTGTCAGTACCTGTATTTTTCTCCACTTCCGAGTCCGGAGTCACGGGCTTTACCGGGACCTCCTCTACAGGCTCCCCTGGCACTTCCTGCTCAGGTTTTTCCTCAACAGGCTCATTTTCAGGATCTTTCTTCTCCACTTCCACAGATTCATCCTTCTTGGAGACGAAATCAAACGTCACTCCACGCTTCTTTCCGGACGGAGCCGTTTCAGTAGAAAGCCATCTGGAGAAGCGGGAACTTGCAAAATATCCCCAAGCCGCGATGAGCGCGAGTATCAGGCACAATGTAACCGGCACGCCCACCAGGTGTTCAGACCAGACCACCATCTGAGAGCCGCAGCCACCGCCGAGACCGGTTCCGAAACAAGTATTGAACCCGAAACGTATAGATATGAAAGCCAATGCATAAGACAGTATCATCGCTCCTGTCAATGCCAAGAGCACATATCTCAGCACCGGGAATTTCTGCTTGCCGAACAGGCATCTTACAGACACAAGCGCAAGCGCCACGATGACTGCCAATGAGCCGAGGCCGAACCACTCCGAAACGAATACAGAAGCGATCTTGAGTCCCCAAGCGCCACCGAAATTGGCTATTACCTTGGCCGTATCCTTTATCACTTCCGGATCTGCCAAGAGGCTCTGGTCCTGTTTCCATGTAAAGAAATAGGACAGACAACTTACAGCAATAAGCAGAGTGGCAACGGCCAAAACGCCGCCTACCACTCTTCTGAGCAATATATGCTTCTTGTCCAGAGAATCCCGGACCTTGTCAATCATCCCGGACATATGACGCTATCGTTTCTGATTCTTCTTGCCGAAATTCCTGCGCTGGCCGTTTCCGTTCTTTCTGACCTGCGCGAAATCTATGGACATGCCCGGTCTTGCAAACGTGGAGTCCGATGAGATTCTGGACAACGTCAGTCCTTCCGGAACACGGATACGATAGTCAGACAGTTTCTCGATATCATTGAAAATCGTCTCGTCAGCCACGCTGTCCTTGTTCCAGATCAGGTACTGCTGACGCATATACATCGCCAGAGAACGGATCATCGCTGTCTTCTGCTCTCCGTCAGGCTCGCCTGCGATCAGGTCAATGATACTTTCGATATTCCTTCCGTAATGTGTGGCACGGATTGGTTTTTTCTTGATAGGGATAACTTCAGGGCGTGATTTCCTCTGCTCCGGAGACGGAGCCGGGAACGGTGAGTCCACGTCCAGGTCATATCCTGCCATTATATACAGATGGTCCCAGAGTTTGTGCTCCCAGTTGTCCTCCTGGTGCACTTGAGGGTTCAATATCTCCATCACTCGCACCACGGCCTTAGCCTGTTCCGTGCGTTTTTCCCTGTCTGTCAATGACTTGACTTCCTCCACCATCTTCAGGACGTTGCGTCCGTACTCCGGCATATCCAGTTTTTCCCTCTCTGTATTATAGTCCAGGACTATCGGGTTTTCTTCGTAATATTTATCCATAATCGTATTATCTTTTCACTTTCATCTCGCAGGCATTCCCTCATCTTTAGAGAAAAAGCCATTCTCTGCAAATATAGTGAAAGCCGAGTGAAGAATAAAATTCTTTTTTTATTCTTCCGAGGGAATGAAGACACATAATGGCATTGATAGTGGCTTCACGCCGACTGGCGGCTGGTCACTGATGCGTGAGCGCCGAACAGCGGCAAGGGCCCGCTCTGCTCAGGGTGCTGCGCAATTCGCCGCGGGCCATGCCGCTGCCCGGCTTGTAGACATCGACCCTCGATGATAAAGGACAGCGATAGGGCAACAAGGTTGCCCCTGTGGGGACTTGCTTATCTCAATCCCCCCGACCTTGTTATTTTATTGGGACTCTGTCCCAAACCCTGACGCTCCGCGCGGCCTTT
>ERZ1026780.2136-NODE-2136-length-11808-cov-3.521994_pt1 | contig 11808 bp, 7 predicted proteins | sample MGYA00380126_ERZ1026780 | MGnify/ENA primary metagenome ERZ1026780 (study PRJEB33269, sample SAMEA4719762) | human gut metagenome | biome: human-associated habitat; feature: organic feature; material: feces | place: Cameroon | collected 2013-10 ... | reverse complement strand
TAAATCTCTTACGTGTTTATACATTCTGATCGCCCTTTCGACCTCATGTAAATGAGTTTATAAAATTTTATTGTAAAAAAACAGAAAAAACGGTATTGACATTTACTGCATTTTGCGGTAAACTACACTTAGATATTCCTTAATGTATAAAACTTTTCTCTTTGCATTGCCTAAGCAGAAAAATTTTATAAAAATAACAAAACGGAGGTAAACCGAACAAATGAAACTCAGCAAAAAAATCTTATCGTTATTGTTGGCTGCCAGCATGGCTCTGTCAGCCGGAGTGCTCGCCGCCGCCGACGGCGAAACATTCGGCATCGAAGGCGGAACCAACGCGGGAGTGCCGGGCACCAATCCCGCAAATCCCGAACCCGGCGACCAACTGTATTGCGCCGAAACGGAGAACCACTATCACACAGGACAGAATTCAACCGTGACGAGAGCGGCAACCTGCTCCGTCTTCGGCGTCAAAACACTTGAGGAGTGCGAAGCGTGCCACAAAAAAATTGTACCCGTTCTCGTTCCGATCAATGAGGACAACCACACCGCCGAAACAAAAGTGCTTGAGGAGATCGACTCCACCTGCACGGCTACGGGTCACCGTGAATGCTTCTTCTGTGCAGACTGCGGTCGTTATTACACAAAAGACAAAAACGGCAAACCGCAGTACGTAGAGGTTGAAGACGGTGAAGATCTTGCAAACGCAAAAGGCGTGCTCATAGAAAAAAAGGAACACGTTTACGACACGGAGAATCCCGTAAAGATGGAAAAAAAGTACGACTGTGCCTTCGAGGTGACCTACAAGTGCAAAAACTGCAACGATGAGAAAGTCGTAAGAATCTCACAGGATCCCGCCGGAGTTCTTAAGCCGCACACCGTGGCTGTCGACGAAGCAGTCGCCCCCGGATGTGAAAGGACAGGTCTTACCGAAGGCAGCCACTGCTCGGTATGCGGAGAAACACTTGTCGCTCAGAAGACGATTCCGGCTACCGGTCACAAATACGGCGACTGGACTGCCCTTGACATCACAGATAACGGCGAAGTCACGCACAAGGGTATATGCATGAACGACTGCAGCAGCTTCACCGTTGAAGACTGCTACGACTCCGATCCCGTTTACACCGAGGCTACCTGCGAAGTAGGCGCTTTCTGGACAAACACCTGCGAAAAATGCGGCAGAGTTTGGGATACGTGGGACGAAGAACATCCCGCCTTCGGTCATACATGGGTAGAACTGACAGACCTTAAGATTCTTCCTACCTGCACCGATCAGGGTTCCGACTATTTCAAATGCGAAATCTGCAAAAAGGAAAAAACGGTTGTAACACATGAAACCCACCACTACCCCGAAGAACCCGCAGAAACAAATGTAGCTCCCACATGCACGGACTTCGGATATGAAAAAATGTTCATATGCACAGTGTGCGGATACAAGGGCTACATAGGCGTGATCCCCGCTCTCGGTCACATCATCGAGAACCATGAGGCTCAGGCACCTGACTGCGAAAACGTCGGCTGGGAAGAATATGAATCATGCACACGCGAAGGCTGCACATACTCAACTTACGCAGAGATACCCGCTCTCGGTCACGACGAAATCGACCTTGAGGGCTATCCCGCAGAGTATCACAAGGAAGGTCTTACCGACGGTAAGCACTGCAACAGATGCGGCATAGACACCGTACCTCAGGAAGTTCTCCCCTGTGTTACCGAAAAGCTTGACATCACTTACACCCTTAAGGGCCTTAACGGTGATGAAAAGACCGCAAGCTCCGGAACAGCCGTCCTTGAGATTCGCGCTTCTTCCGAGCACGCTTGCCTTTTCGGGCTTCAGCTTGAGCTTGGTATAGGCGCAGGTCTTAAAGTGAGAAGCTACGACGACCGTCATCTCCCCGGCTTTGCAAACTTCAAGTACACCGAGGTTGAAGATGCAAACACGGCAGGCATCACAAAGCTCGTTCTTGATGCGGCTCCCGATAAGAACGTTGAATTCAGCGGCGAAGATGTTCTTCTTGCAAAAATCGTATTTGACGTTGACGACACCTTCACAGGTGTAACGGGCATAAGCGTAATCAAAGGAATTCCCTCAAGACAGGATGATCTCAACAACGAAATCGACGTTGATTTCGGCAACGGCGCAAACATTCAGGTAGTGCTCCTCGGCGACTCAAACAACGACGGAGTTACAGACATCAACGACATCAGGAATTTCAACAACTGGGATCTCGCCCGCGGCGAGGATGCTGCAGCATATGACTCCGTTTTTGACTTTAACGACGACGGTATCATCGACGGTCTTGATTTCATCCTGATGAGACAGTCTATCGTTGCTGCCTGATGTTTAACTGAATTAAGAGGTGTAGAACATGCGAATCAAGAAATTCTTTGCGATTATTCTTATTGCTGTTCTGACACTGTCACAAACGGTCGTGCTTGCCGCCGCAGAGACTGCAAGCACGTCTGTCGAGGTGGGAGTGGAGGCTGCGACCGCCACTCCCGTTTCTTCTGAACCCGTTTTATTGGTAAACAAGGGTGACACGGTGACAGTCAGACTCAGCATAACCCGAAACGACGGTATTGCTTACATGAAATTTAAGCTCAGCTATGATACCGAGCTTTTCACCCTCTCCGAAAACAGCGTAAAGACGGAAGAAAATATTCCCGGACTTACGGTTCAGAGAATATATCCCACCGATGAAAAAAACAGCACGCTTTTACTGTTCGATGCCCGTATTAACGGCACCGACACCGACAGCACATACACGGGCAGCTTTGCGGAAATGACCTTTACCGCGAAAAACATCTGCTCAAAAGACGAACTTTCCGCATTCGCCGTTGAAGACTTCAGCAATCTCGGCACGCAGGTTGCATCGCAAAAAAACGGAGCCGTTGAACTTATCAAAAACTCCGTTGACGTGCTCGTTCACAATTTTGCGGAGGACGGCACAATTACCGCGCCCACCTGCACCGAAAAGGGCTACACGACCTTTAAGTGTGCGGACTGCGGCAAAGAAATAAAAAACGAATGGGTAAATGCAAACGGTCATTCGCCCCTTGATGCTGTTGAAGAAAACAGAATCGAAGCGACATGCACCGAAACGGGCGGCTATGACAGCGTTGTCTACTGCTCCGTCTGCGGCGACGAGCTTTCGAGAACTAACATGACAATCGACGCTCTCGGTCATGACCTTGTTCACCACGATGCAGTTGCGGCAACGTGCACAACGGACGGAAACAAGGAATACGACACCTGCACTCGCTGCGATTACACGACATTTGAAAAGACCGACGCTCTCGGTCACACCGAGGTTATCGACGAAGCAGTCGCTCCCACATGCACCGAAACCGGTCTGACAGAGGGCAAGCACTGCTCCGTATGCAACGAAATTCTTGCTGCACAGGAAACCGTTGACGCTCTCGGTCATACTCCCGGTGATGCTGTTAAGGAAAATGAAGTTGCCGCAACAGTAAAATCCGAGGGCTCATATGACTCGGTAGTTTACTGCACCGTTTGCAAAGAAGAACTTTCACGCGAAAAGGTAACGGTTGAAAAGCTCCCCGAAACAAAAATCGAGGTCAAAGAAAACGGTCACATGAAGTTCCTTGCAGACAAGGGCATTCTGATCATCGACGGTTCCGTAACAATGGAAACGCTGATGAAAAACAGCAACGCAACAAATATCGTAACAGCCGACGGAAAGGCTCCCGAAAAAGATACGCTCGAAACAGGTATGAAGCTTCTCCTGTTCGTGGGTGACGAGCAGACGGACAGCGTTTCGCTCGCATTGCTCGGAGACATCAACGGTGACGGCGAAGTAGGCGTTTCGGATGCACGCCTTGCACTGCGCAAGGCAGTCGGTCTTGACGATCTTGACCAATGCAGGTTCCATGCAGCCGATACCAATTTCGACAATGAAATCAGTGTTGCCGACGCGAGAACCATCCTGAGAATCGCGGTTCAGCTTGAAACCGGCACCGACCTCATTGCAAAAGCATCAAAAGAAGCGAAATAATCAGACGGTAAAGACGGTCAAAGCCGATCGGACCTCCCCTGTCCGATCCGTGTCATTCGTTCAAAACGGCGGATATCGGGGCAAATGTTATCCCCGGCAGGTCGAATGAGACGAAAGCCTTTTGAAGTCTTTTGACAATATTTCCTTTCATTTTCACCAAAACACCGGAGCCGTGCGGCGACGCACGGCTTTGGTGTTTTTTTCGACACGGTAATCCGAACCGTCGTTTTTATAAAAAGAGATTTGTTAAACTGTACAAACTATGCTGACATGTTTTGTGTAATATTATACCTCTCTACAAATGTAAAAAACTTTCAAAATAAATATTGACTAACGGTCATTTTTGAGATACAATACATCATAGAAAATGACCGACGGTCATTTTTAAGTAAATGAGGAAGTAACTAAATGAGTATTGACGATAAAAAACTTGCCAAACGGGTAAAAATGATTGATGCGGCTTACACACTTTTTCTCGAAAAAGGCGTAAACATAACGGCGATAGACGATGTTGTAAAGGCAGCGGGTGTCGCCAAGGGCACGTTTTATCTTTACTTCAAAGATAAATACGATCTTCTCGATCAGATAGTCCTCTCAAAAAGCGAAGGCGTGATAAGAAAAGCTATCGGTGAACTGCAAAAAATACGCGAAACGGAAAAAATGAGCATCGCGGAGCAGATTATATTCTTTACCGACCGCATAATAGAATGTATGGAGACAAACAAAGAACTTGCGGCGCTCATCCACAAAAATCTCTCGGCATGTTTTGATGTTTTTCTCTCCGACGAGCGTTCACTGCTGAAAGACGAGATAAAAACCGTGACCGATCTTTTAACGGAAACAGGTCTTACGGAACGCGAAGCGCATATACATTTATATCTGTTTACCGGCATGATAAGCTCGGCATGCTTTGACGCGATAGTTAAAGGGCGGCCGTTCACGGTAGACGAAATAAAACCGCAAATTCATTCAATGATATACAAATTAGCAAAAAGGGACGTGACAGCATGACAAAAATTATTGCACGTTGGATATCGCAGCATCCGAAAACGGTGATACTGATAGCGACGCTTCTTCTCATACCTTCGATATTCGGTTACATCAAGACGACGATAAACTACGATATTCTGACCTATTTACCCGAAAAGCTCGACTCCGTTAAGGGTGAGCGAATACTTGACGAAACATTTAACGACGCCGCAATGGCTATGCTGATAGTCAAGGACGGCACACCGCTCGACGCTCAGTCGCTGAAAAACACCGTAGCAAAGATAGACGGCGTTCAACAGGTGCTGTGGGTTGATTCTCTTGCGGATATAACCATTCCCAAGGAGATGCTCCCCGACATATTAAGCTCTGTTTTCTACTCCGCAGACGGCACTTCAACGATGATGATGGTGCAGTTCAAAGAGGGCGGCTCATCAACATCGACAATGAACGCGCTGCGCGAAATCAGAAAAGCAATGACGGCAAACTGCTACATGAGCGGACTGTCGGCAATAACGCTCGACACAAAAGACCTTGCGGACGCACAGGCGCCTATCTACATCGCTATAGCCGTTGCGCTTGCTCTTATAGTGCTTATGTGCACAATGAACTCCTTTGTTTTGCCGCTTGTTGTGCTTGTATCGCTCGGCTACGCGATAGTTTACAATATGGGCACGAACATAATGTTCGGCAGCATTTCATACATCACCCAGTGCATAGCCGCAATATTGCAGTTAGGCGTGACCATGGACTTCTCGGTATTTCTCATTGACCGCTTTGAGGAGGAAAAGCCGAAGCATGCAACAAAAGCGGAGGCAATGGAGAGCGCGATCCGATACACATTTGTTTCGCTGTTAGGCTCGTCGCTCACCACCGTGTTCGGCTTCCTTGCACTGTGCTTCATGCAGTTTACGCTCGGCAAGGACATAGGTCTTGTAATGGCAAAGGGCGTTTTCCTCGGACTCATCACAGTCGTAACGGTGCTCCCCGCATTTGTCCTGCAGCTCGACAAGCTCATCCACAAAACCGGTCACAAAAGCCTTGTTCCGTCTTTTTCAAAGCTCAACGGCTTCTTGCTCAAGCACAAAAAGGTCGTTGCGGTCATCTTCCTGCTTGCGTTCGTTCCGGCGGTCATCTGTCAGGGTAAAATGGCAGTGTACTACGACATGACGCAATCTCTCCCGCAGGACATGAGCTCGGTAGAATCTCTTGCAAAGCTCAAAGAAGAATTTAACATGGCAACCACACACTTCGTCATTTTTGACGAAAACATGTCCTCCGAAGCCGTGAACTCCATGACGAAAGAAATCCGGCAGATAGACGGCATCAACACGGTAGTATCCCTCGATTCAATAATAGGCAGCGGCATTCCGAAGGACGTTCTTCCCGATGAAGTCAAAAAGATATGCGCAAATTCCGGCTATCAGCTGATGATGATAAATTCACAGTATTCGACGGCGACCGACGAGCTGAACGCACAGGTGGACGCACTGAAAGCCACGGTGCAGAAATATTCACCGAGCGCCTATATCACGGGCGAGGGCGTGCTCACAAAGGATCTTATCGACGTAACGAACGATGACTTTGTCCTGACCGACATCCTCTCAACCGCATCAATATTCATACTGATTGCGATATGCTTCAAATCAATTTCGATTCCCGCAATACTCGTTGCGTCCATTGAGCTTGCCATTATGCTCAACAAATCGTGTTCGTTCTTCTTCGGAAGCGTGGAACCGTTCATCGCTCCCACGATAATAGGCTGCGTTCAGCTCGGCGCAACGGTTGACTACTCGCTTCTGATGGCTACACGCTTCAAAGAGGAGCTGGGGCGCGGGCGCTCAAAAGAAGAAGCAATCAAAATCACGGCTGACGAATGCTCACGTTCGATATTCCAAAGCGCAGCGGTCTTCTTCGTTGCAACTTTCGGCGTGTACCTCACATGCGACATCTCAATTGTCAAGAGCATCTGCCTTATGCTTGCAAGAGGCTCTCTTATCAGCGCCGTTGTCATCATCTGCTGTCTGCCCTCCGTTTTGTGTCTGCTTGAAGGTATTATCAACAAAACAAGCGTCGGTTGGCGAAAAAAGGCTGCCGACGGCGCACCGACGGAAGAACCTGCAGCGGCAGCGCCCGCAGAGACGGGAGCAACCTCCGAAACCAAAAATACTGCGTCTCCGGATGCATCCGAAAACGGAACGGAAACGGAAAAGCAATGCGAAAGCTTACAAAACGCGAAGCCGTCCGCCGATTCTCCGGCGGATAATACAGAATCAAACGGAAAGGAATAACTGTTATGAACAGAAAGATAGTCAGAATCATAAGCGGCGCGCTTGCGCTCTCACTCGCAGTCCCGTTCGCAGGATGCCGAAAGGGCGGTACGGACGGCGAAACCACGACCTCTACCGAAGAATCCTCCACAGCGGAACAGCATGTCTATGACGGACTTGCGACAAACGTAACAAAATCGGAAACGGTATATGTCAATCTCGACGCGGCGGGCAACCGTTTGAGTACGGTTGTTTCCGACAAGCTTCACTCCGACCTTTCGCAGGTAAAGATTATGGATAAAAGCGATCTGTCGGACATCGTAAACGTCAAGGGAACCGAGCTGCCCGTAATCAACGGAACCGATATCGAATGGAACATCGACACCAACGACCTTTTCTACAGAGGCTATTCGGACAAAGAGCTGCCCGCACAGATCGGCATAAAATACTACCTCGACGGCAGCGAAATTTCCCCCGACGACCTTAAAGGCAAAACAGGAACGCTCAAAATAGAAATAAGCATGACGAACACCCTTTACGAAGAAAAGGAAGTAAACGGCGTTATGCATAAGATCTACAACCCGATGCTTATGTTCGGCGGACTTATACTCCCCGAAGATAAATTCACAAACATCACAGCCGAAAACGGCAGATTCATAAGCGACGGCTCAAAAACCATAGTCTTCTTTGCGGGAATGCCCGGCGTAAGCGACACGCTCGGCATCGAGAGCGACAAACTCAAGGAACTCGGAATAGGCGCGCTCGCGGACGTTGACATGAGCGGCAAATATGTGATAGAAGCCGAGGTCACCGACTGCTCCCTCGGAAACATGTACTTTGCCGCAATGCCCCTTTCGGGACTTGTAAAGACATTCAAGCTTTCCGACGACATTAACTCTCTCTCCGACATGCTCGAAACGCTGACTGAGCTTGCCGATTCACTCAAGCAGGTGGACACACAGAAGATCCTCAGCGCTCTTTCCGCCGACAGCAACAACCTGAACCGACTCACGGACGTCCTCGCCGACGCTTCAAAGCTCTATGAAAACAACAAGGCTCTTATCGAAACGCTCACAAAGTATATGACCGAAGAAAACATTCAGCTTGTAAAGAACGTTACCGATGACCTTAAAAATGTCGACATGGAAACCGTATCACAACTTGCAAATGACAAAAATCTCAAAAAGCTTCTCACGGATCTTGAAAAAACAGATTTAAAAAAATATGAGGAGCTGCTCAAGAATCCGCTGTTCAAGGCTTTCTTCAGCGACATTTCCTCCGTTGCAAGCGACGCGCAGGCTCTTATGCCGTCGATAGAAAAGCTCTCGAAGGCATTTAAGGGAACCGACTTCAACAAGCTTCTCTCCGATATTCAGTCGCTCATGACCGTTATGAACACACTCTCCGATAAGCTCTCGACACCCGAAAACCGGGCTGCCCTCAACAAGCTGCCCGAAACGGTCGAAGAAGTAAAGCGTATCGCCTCCGTTGCGGAACAGAATGCCGATCTTATAAATTCGCTTATGGAATTTGCGGGAAGCGACGACCTCAAAAAAGTTACGGAAATTCTCGAAAACTCGCAGACCGACAGCCTTAAAGCAGCAGTCAAAAATCTCACGGATTCCGATGTAAAAGCCGAGGATGCCGTGGCACTGTTCAAGGAAATGCTTGCTTTCGGTGCGCAAAATACGATTTTCACAGCCGCGGCGGACAACACCGACACAAGTCTGATGTTTATTTTCAAGACCGCTGCAACGGAATAAGACTTCAATTAAAATTTACAATTAAATTCCCGTTTCCGAACACATGACGGAAAAGGGAATTTTTTTGTTTGAGTCACAAATTCCTAAGCAAAAGGTATAACTTGACATTTTTATCCGTAAATGTTCTTGATTTTCTATTGTTAGTATGGTAATATACTCTGTAATGTATACCGTTTTACCACATTATTCGAAAAATACGAAACAGAAAGAGAAAGCAAGGAGTTGACACTTTTGGGAAAATATATAATTAAGCGTGTCGCGTTGGGACTGTTGAGCATATTTATAGTCGCAACGATCACGTTCTGTCTGATGAATCTCGTTCCCGGCGGTCCGTTTGTCGCAGAAAAATCCATAAGCAAAGCAGCTCAGGAGGCACTTAACGCAAAATACGGACTTGACAAGCCTTTTCTGCAGCGCTATCTCACCTACATGAGCGACCTGCTCAAGGGCGACATGGGCTTGAGCCTCAAGCAGCGCGGACGCACGGTTTCGGACATTATTTTCTCAAAGCTCCCTGTTTCCATGCGTCTTGCAGGCGTTGCGGTCGCGGTATCGCTGCTTGTCGGCATTCCTCTCGGATGTCTGTCGGCATATAACCGCGGAAAGCTTGCCGATAATTTCATAATCGTTCTCGCGACCTGCGGAATTGCGATTCCGAGCTTTATAACAAGCGTAATTCTGCTTTACACGTTCGGCAGCAAGCTGCAGCTTCTCCCGACGATAGGACTGAACACGCTGTCATCGTACATAATGCCCGTAACGGCACTGTCTGTCTATCCTACGGCTTACATCACCCGTCTTATGCGTTCGAGCCTTCTCGACGTCATGGGACAGGACTACATAAGAACCGCGCGCGCAAAGGGCCTGGGGAACTTCAAAATCCTTTTCAAGCACGCGATAAGAAACGCAATTCTCCCGGTAATAACATATGTCGGACCGATGCTTGCAAGCCTCATGACAGGCTCGTTCGTCGTTGAAAAAATATTTACGATACCCGGTTTGGGACGTGAATTTGTGTCAGCCATCACCAACCGTGACTACACAATGATAATGGGCACCACCATTCTGCTTGCCACATTCATCATCATAGCAAACGTTATCGTCGATATTCTTTATAAGATAATCGACCCCCGCATAAATCTTAAGTAAGGAGAGGGAAAGAAAGATATGAAAAAGCCTTTGTTAAGTCTGCACCTCAACCCCGACGACTTTCTTCCCGCAACTCCCGACGAAAAAGAGAGTCTTGTGGTCATGCGCAAAAGCGTCAACTTCTGGGCTGACGGCTTGCGCAGACTGAGAAAAAACAAGGTTGCAATGGTCAGCCTCGTGTTTGTTATTCTTATAATGATATTCGCATATGTGCTCCCCGCGGTATGGCCGTATTCCTATGAGCAGCAGATACAGGGAAGCGAAAATCTCGCACCGTTTGAATACGGGCAGACGGAGCTTGCGGCAAAGGAAGCCGGAGAAAGCGTGTTCCCGCACATCTGCGGCACCGACAAGCTCGGACGCGATTTCGCGGTTCGTCTCATGATGGGCACAAGAATCAGCCTTACGGTCGGACTTGTTTGCGCGGCACTTGTTCTTCTCGTGGGCGCAACCTTCGGCGCCGTAGCGGGCTTTGCCGGAGGTTGGGTCGACAACCTTATGATGCGGTTTACGGATATCCTGTATACAATTCCCGATATTCTGCTGATTATTATTCTCGCAACGGTTCTGCGCGAACGGCTCAAGCTCCTTGCGGAAAAACCCGGATTCATGTGGATGCAGACAGTGGGCCCGAACCTTTTGGCTATTTTCATTGTGTTTATTCTTATTTACTGGGTAGGCATGGCGCGCATCACGCGTTCGCAGGTGCTTGTGCTTAAGGAGAGCGATTATGTCATGGCGGCAAGAGCGCTCGGCGCCAACAGCTCGCGCATCATAAAAAAGCATCTTCTCACAAACTGCATAGGCACGCTCATAGTCACCACTACACTTCAAATCCCGTCGGCAATTTTTACCGAGAGCTACTTAAGCTTTCTCGGCTTGGGCGTTGCGGCTCCCATGCCGTCGCTCGGTTCGCTTGCAACCGACGCGGTAAAGGGCATGAACACCTACCCGCATCTGCTGTATTTGCCGGCAGTAATCATAAGTATAACCATTCTTGCGTTCAACCTCCTCGGCGACGGTCTTCGCGACGCATTCGACCCGAAGCTGAAGAACTGATAAGGAGGCAAACAAAGTGAGCGAAAAACTTCTCGAAATAAAAGACGAAAGACTTTCATTCTTCACCCCGGCAGGCGAGGTTAAAGCGCTTAACGGCGTAACACTCTCAATGGATGAAGGCGAAGTGCTCGGAATTGTCGGCGAATCCGGTTCGGGTAAATCCGTCACGGCATATTCCGTTATGGGACTCACCGCCTACCCGGGCAGGCTTATCGGCGGAACGATACGCTTTAACGGTCATCAAATCGACACAATGACCGAAAAGGAATTCAGAAAAATCCGCGGCAACGAGGTTTCGATTATCTTTCAAGACCCGATGACAAGCCTGAACCCCGTTTATTCGATAGGGAACCAGATAGAAGAAAGCATCCTTCTCCACACCGACAAAACAAAAGCCGAGGCAAAGGAGCGTTCGAAAGAGCTTTTGGAGCTGGTCGGCATAAACGAGCCGGAAAAACGCTTAAAACAGTATCCGCACGAGCTGTCGGGCGGCATGCGTCAGCGTGTCATGATAGCCATAGCGCTTGCGTGCGAGCCGAAGCTTCTTATCGCCGACGAGCCTACCAC
>ERZ1026780.2134-NODE-2134-length-11819-cov-11.682591_pt1 | contig 11819 bp, 9 predicted proteins | sample MGYA00380126_ERZ1026780 | MGnify/ENA primary metagenome ERZ1026780 (study PRJEB33269, sample SAMEA4719762) | human gut metagenome | biome: human-associated habitat; feature: organic feature; material: feces | place: Cameroon | collected 2013-10 ... | reverse complement strand
CAGGACTATCTTCTGGAACTGCTTAGGGGCGCTAAAATTTGATGCGGTTGCCCTGTCACATTAGCAGCGTCCGAGGAATAAAGGACGATCACCACACTGTCATATTCAGATTGCGGGAGGAGGCTGTATTTGGATATTGACTCATACAGGGTCGCAGGCTTATAGTCACCATTACCTGCCTGCTGGCGGAAGTTCGACTCTGTAATTGAATATGTTTCAAAAAGATATTCAAGAGCAGGTCGTTCAAGGTCCGGGCATAGACTCAGCAGCCTTCGGATGCAGTCCTCGACTTTCGCCATTCTGCGAAGTCGCTTGATCGACCGTTCCATACGGGCGTCCCGCATCCGCTTGGCCCGGTTCCGCCTCCGCTCGCGCCTGTCTATCCTATCGATAATATTCACTGACATCGCGCCTTTGAAGCATTCCCGCTTCTCGATTCTGCCTCGGGCGTACATACTGATTTTTCGTGAATATAGTTGCGATGCCTTCCTCGAATATTTGTTGTCCGGCCTCCCAAGATTCACAATAAAGGACGATTGTTCCTCCTGGGAAAAGCCGTAGAAGGTCAACTCCCAAAGAATATGCGCGGCCAAAGCATTGTCTTCCAGATGAATATCCTCGGCGACAGAAATGTCATAGCCAAGCAGGTTCTCCCAGATGTCGTTGCATCCGCTCACGCCGATATAATGTTCCTCTTCGTCCCGGTAAACTTGAATATTCCCGTCGCACAGCCCGGTCGGCCTCAGAAGACTAATCTCATCGAAAGCCTCCCTGTAGGCGTAAATGTCAGTGTCAACATCGTACTCTTCCTTGAGCGTCGGTATCAGGTCATCAAATGAAACCTTATGAATCAGTTCGAATAACGTCATAGCATCTCGTTTCTTATCATCGGCAAAGATAAAGATCTTTACTGCAAAATTTCGGCAGTATCACCAAGTCGAGTTATCCACAATCAGGCCTGCAATATGTCCGGCAAAAGTGCCTTTGGCAGGACAAAATGGTAGATAACAAACGTTTGTCCGACGGGGACTATGTCTGGCCGGAGAAAAAATAGCCGATTCCAGATGCAAGATTATAACATTTTGTGATTTAGGGATAATGAATATTCCCGAAGGCGCGGGAGGTAAATGAACCAATTTTATGAGAACAATTCACAAAACCTTGCTGGTACTGGCTGCGTCGCTGGCCTTTTGGTCGGTCGGATCCGCACAGGAAATCCAACAATTCAAGAGACACGAAATCAGCATCGGAGTCGCACCTATTCCTTTCTGGGGTGTTTTCACAGGTCACGACTATAATGAACCAGATGGCATCATAGATGGAATCTACGGAAAGAGAGACGGGGATGCACGTTTCATTCCTCTCTTTTCCGTCGCCTGCAACCACTATTACAAAAAATGGTTCTCTCTCAACACAAGAGTCTCCTTGATGAACCAGTACAAATATGTATATTCGGGAGCCGACTCGCACGTTGACCATCTTGAAGTGTACCCAGGGGCGAATATTATGGAAATGGCACAGTTCACATTTCTTAACAAGGAGTATGTGCGGCTCTATGCATCGGCAGGCCTCGGTCTGACTCTGTTCGACGGCACGATAATCCCGGCGGCTCAGTTCACTTTCTTCGGAATATCCTTCGGGAAGAAGGTTTTCGGCTTTGCCGAACTTGGAAACGGAACCGAGTACTTGCTGGCTCACGGAGGCATAGGTTACAGGTTTTAAACAAAACGATGATTATGAAAAAGTACGCTCTTGTTATTCTATTTATATCGCTGATTTTCAACGGGTGCAGGAAAGATTATTATTGGCCGACAGCACAGGAAAGGCTCGACTACGGAGCGAGAAGAATATTCATCTGCACCGTGATGAAAGCCGTAGAAGCCGTGCAATTCTGCGAACTGTTCCAGGAATATAATGACGCTTCCGGAGACGAAAAGATCCTCGATAAATACAAAGAGATAAGAAAGAATGTAACGAAAGAAGGTAACAACACGTACAACATTTCGTACTATGGCTCCCTTAGCGGTAAATTCACCACAAGCGACATCGCCGTCAATGTCAAAGGAGGAGCCATTGTCTTCGAGGATATCGGATTGACCGTCAGCTGCGTCGATGATGGTGAATGGGAAATCAAAATGTCTGACGGACAGTACAACTGGCACGACAAGATTAATTACACGGCCACCTACAAGAAATCCGAAGACAGCAGACACACAGCCGACATAACCATTGACGGAACATTGAACAGCGAAAGCAGAGACACCGACGGTTATAAAGCCGAATTCTACTCCGACGGCGACATTCACCACATCGGAGGAAATATCTATTCCGGAATATTCAAAATGACAACCTTTGACGACAAAGGAAGCAAACTCGATGAATATGCCCTAAGGCTCGGGAATATGTCAGAGACACTCACCACTCCGGTTGACGATTCACGGTGTTGGTAAACCGCCGGATCACGACTGACCGTCAAAAACAGTATCTGCCGCACAGATATAATATCTCTCAGCAAGGCATCGGTTGGATTTGCGGCCTGGAAACACTAGCTTTATCTATATGGATCTTGATGCGGAGATATTCCCCGGGCGGAGCGATGCTCACTCCTTACGAGCAGGCACGCCGCTACGACAACAATCTTCCGGCCAGCAAAGGCACACTGAATGAACATAACTGTGGCAAGCAAGCACGGCCGCCGGCAAGGGCAGTCGTGCAGAAAGTATTTTGTAAGAAGAAACGCTTCTCCTATTTCATCTTGATGTCCTGAGGGTTTGTGCTTTCGTTTTTGCCGATGGCAGGGAATGAGCCTTCAAGTTTGCTGTAAGAGCAGTTCTTTGTCTGGAAGACCCCGTAGGCGTGGCCGATGAAGATGCCCACAGCTCCTGTCCCGACATCCGGGATGTTCTCCTCTATCTTGCCACCGAAATGGACTCTCTCGTGATTACCTACGGCATAGCCGTATGCGCCACCTAGATAGTTGTTTTTCTTTCCGTTGACAGTACCATAGGCGGAGCAGTTCTTGATCTCGCTGCCGGATCCGACAGTGCCGATAAGGCCACCGACACGTACCTCATTTTCAGACGTGGAATTAATGTCGGCATAGGACGTACAGTCTATGACATTCGCAAACGCAAATCCTGCCACTCCGCCGATATGGAAATCGTTCACGCTCTCTGACAAATCCTGACTGTTTATTGCAACTGTACCTCTGACGGTACAGTTGGTAATAGTATTATTGTGATCATTGTTGAAAGAGATGTCCCCTATCAGCCCCCCAGCTGTCACTGAGATAGTCCTTGAAGTTGATGCAGGGGCATTGACTGTTACATTTACATCCGCGCGACAGTTGATTATGCTTGGGTCACCGGATCCTACGATTCCTCCGGCACAATATGCACTTGTCACTGATCCATCAATCCTGCAATCAATAATGTCGGTGAAGGAGGTGAAGCCGACAATGACCCCAGTATCACGATCTCCGGTTTTAACATCGGCGTTCCTTATTGTAAGATTCCTTACAACCGATTTTTCCGTGGGGCTTGTACCGCTAAGCCAATAGAACAGACCTCCATATTTACCGCTCACATCCACCTTCAGATTGATGATACTCTTTCCGTTTCCGTCCAGACGCAGATGAGGGAAATTAACTTCGTTACCTATAGGTGTCCACGGCTTACTTGCAAGGTCTATGTTTTTCATTAACTTAAAGTACTTGCCTTTATAATCATAAGGGACCTTATTAGCATTGTTGATATTATATGCAAGACCAGCCAATTGCGCGGCGGACTCAATGAGGTACGGATCAGACTCCGAGCCGGATCCTTTCGTGATAGGTTCCGCGGAGGTTCCGTCCCAGACAGAATAATCTTCAATATAACTATCCTTATCACCCAACTCTTTCTCCGTCACCCATTCAATGACATTGACATTACCGGCATCCACACGATCTTTCCCCACCTTGACATTCATAGTGTAAGCACAGCCGCCGTACAGTTCCAGATTACTGTCAAGAGTGACACTGTACGCCTTATTGTCGGACATCACGACCGTAAGCATCCTGGCTCCGCTTTTCTGACCTTTACCAGGAAAGAATATGGCCTCGTAAACATAGTCTGCCGTATTGCACATTGATATGTCATTGGAGGACGACTGATCTAGATCAGTGACCGTCCTGTTGGCAAGGTCACATCTGATCTTGCTCGAAGTCCCGTTCAATATCACATCCTTGACCGAATGCGAATCACCAAACTCATTTCCAAAAGTAAGATTGACTTTCAGCTTCACCAGCACGTGACTGAATGTTATGCTCAGTTTTTGGTTGTTCAAATCATTGGCAGGAACAAAACCAGGCTTGCTGTACCAAAGGAAATCCGCGGAGGAAGTGCCACCGGTCTGGTTCGAAGGAATTGAGAACTCGACGCCTGTGTGGTCATCCGCACCACTGATATGCGGAGCATAGGCGAATATGCCGACCGGACTTTGCGCATTCTTCCAAAGGACTTGACTCTCCGGAGTCCACGTGCCGCTATTATTAACCCAGCGGACATTGTCCTTGCTATAGTAATCACCGTCACCGTAATCAATAAACAGTCCGAGATCACTACCAGCATATCCGCTATAAGGCAAATCAGCTTTGGTCACAGCCTCTTCCACCGAAGCGTCTATTCTTACGATTCCGTCTTCCGGAAAATTTTCACTTATGGAATCAATGTTTTTTTCGCAGGAAACCAACAGCAATGCAGCAGATATGGCCACCGTCAAGATAGAATTCTGTGTAAATTTCATATAGGTTATCATTATACTATTCCACGTTCTTCAGCACTTTCCACTAACCTTAGATTTGCAGAGTAGTTCGCAGCATTAAGGTTTTCAGTGCAAAAGTAATAAATTTGTGTCAACAAGTAAAATACAACAAAGGACAATGGAGCCGGACGGGTCTCAATTTGCGCAAATGGGCAAGACCGGGCCTGAATAAGAATACCTTGTCAACGCACAGATGGACGGTGTAATTCACCGCAAGCAATAGGAGCGCCGCTCCCATCAAGCCCCTTGAACGAATAAAGTTGTCGAAGTGGCAACCAGTCCGACCTCCAATCCGGTCACCATCCCTACCAGACAGAAATAAGGACTTGGAAGCCATTCACCCGGATAGGGCGCGCGCAGCGCGTAGGCTTCCAAGTCCTTCTTTCTGTCTGGACCGTTATAGTAAGCTGTGCCCTTAGTAGGCATTCAAATTCAAGCCTTTCCAACTTCTGGTCCGAGCCATAAAAGAGACGAGCGAGACATTACTCGATGCAGCTGGTGAGGCAGGTCATCGCGGACTCGGGACGGAACTCGATGGCGGTGGAGGTGGCGGGGATGAGGACGGTCTCGCCCTGGTGGATGGTCACTACGTGTTCTTGACCGTCGTTCTCACGATCGACCAGACTGCCTTTTCCGGCGACACACATCACTACCACGAAAGAATCAAGTTTTGAGAGATCCTTGGCGCAAGGCCTGTCAAGATCAAAAAGAGAGGTAGTGAAATATTTACAACTAACCAACTCAGTCTCAGAGTCTTTGACACGGGAATATTCAGTCCTGTAGTCCGGATAGACATCGTAGTCGATGGCCTCCTTGGCCTGCTCGATGTGGAGCTCGCGAGGCTTTCCGTCAAGACCCAAGCGACCATAGTCATAAATCCTGTAGGTCAGGTCGGAAGTCTGCTGGATCTCGGCCACGAAGGCTCCGGCACCGATGGCGTGGATGCGGCCGGCAGGGAGGAAGAACACATCACCTGGAGCTATTCTGTAGCTGGCCAGAACGTCTGTGATCGTGTGCTCGTTGACCCTTTCCTCATATTCATCAGGAGTGATCCACTCGGTGAGGCCACTCAGCAGGTGCGCTCCCTCATCGGCACCGACGACGTACCACATCTCGGTCTTGCCTTTCATCCCCGGATGGGTCTTCTCGGCAAGCTCATCGTTCGGATGAACCTGGATCGAAAGGTCGCTCTTCGCGTCGATGAATTTTATAAGGAGCGGGAACTCCGTGCCGGTTGTGTCAAAGACTTTCTTACCGACGAGTTCGGGACCATATTCATTCACCACATCAGTCAAGCTTTTGCCTGCGAGAGGACCGTTGGCGATGGTTGAGACGTGGCCTGGGACAGCCGAGATCTCCCAACTTTCGCCGATTTTGTGCTGCTTTGTCTTTATGCCCTTGAACGGGGCGATTTTTTCTCCGCCCCACACCATTTCACGCAGGTAGGGCTCAAATTTCAAAGGGTACATATTCGTTAAGTTCCTTTAATACTATTTCTTGTCTAACTCCGTGAGAGCGAACGCATAGGCGCCAAGCGAGATAGCCTTGCTGGCACCGATCTTCGAACGCATCACGCCGACACGCTTCTGCGGATCGTAGATCACCTCACGGTCGCTGCCGTAAACCTTCAAGGAACGTGCCTCGCCACGGGCGAACTGCTCGAACTCGGCAGGGTCATCGAGATTGTAAACCTTCATCTGAACACGGTTAAGTTCCTCGCCGGTGAGCTGGTGCATCTTACCGCGCATAGTGCGCAATATTCCAGGCATCAAGTACTTATAGTTGTTCATCACACCACCGCCGATCACGATGAGACCGTCGATCAGGGTAACCGCCGTGGCCATCGCGTCGCCTGCGACCTCGCCCATCTTGTCGAACGCCTTGATCGCCGCTTCCTTGTCGCCTGGCCTCTTGCCCTCGCAGACCTCAGCGAGATCCTTCGGCTCAAGACCATGGTTTGGATTGCCGGTCAGCTCGCCGTAAACTCTCTTCACGGCGCGGATCGATGCACCGTCCTCGACGATGATGTCCGGCATATCAGGATGCTTGAGGCAGAAGGTCTCCACGCAGGAGTTGTCGCCACGGTTGAGTTCGCCGTTGATGACCGTTCCGATTCCAAGACCAGTGCCGAACGTGTAGCCGATGAGGTTGTGGTAACGCTTCGCGCTGCCGGCCTTCGCAAGTCTTTCGTTGACTTCCGGAAGGGCACCTCCGAGAGCCTCGCCATAGGCGTAGAGGTCTCCGTCGTTGTTGATGTAAACCGGAATTCCGAATGTGTCCTCAAGGAATGGTCCGAGAGCGACTCCGTCCCTGAATGACGGGAAGTTAGGAAGATAACCGCCGATGATTCCGTCTGGGTAGTCAGCAGGGCCAGGAAAACAGAAGCTGATCGCGACAGGTTTCTCCTCTCCGAGTTCCTCTTCGATCTGGCGGAATCCTTTGACCATCGTGCCGAGGCAGCGGTCGAGATTGTCAGCATTGGACGGAAGTGTGATTGGTTCGCAGCAGAACTCGCCGCCCTTCATCGCGCCGAAGACCATATTGGTGCCACCGGCGTCAAGGGTCATAACGACTCTGCTCTCATTTCTGATATCAGACATATTCTTGTGTTTTTAATTATTGTCGCGCGCCTTGAATATTCAAAAAATCAAGACTTTTCGTTGCAAAGATAATCATTATCTGCCTTTAAGGCTCACCGTTTGCAGGGAAAATTCGTATCTTTGTGGGATTAATATATTTATATGCAGAAAAGAAGAAATCGCCAAGGTGGCGAGAAAGGCGGCAGGAAGAGCCGCGACAGGAAATTCGGTTCCAGGCAGAAGACGAAAAGAGTGCTGGAGGAGGTAACCGGTAAAGTACAGATGACAAGGGACGGCTATGTCTTCGTGATCATCGAGGGCGAGCCGGACAATGATGTGTTCGTCAAGGCGTCCAAGACACGTGGCGCGTTGAACGGGGACATTGTGAAATGTGCGGTGACAAGTGAGAAAAAGGAGGCTTCATCCGATGCGGCCAAAGGAGGACGCGGCAGAAAGGACGTGGCCAGACGCCGCGAGGGAGAGATTATCGAGATAGTCGAGCGCAGCCACAAACCGTTCGTCGGCGTGCTGCACATTGTCGGAAGGCAGGCCTGGGTGCTGATGCAGTCCAGGAATATGCCGTACGACATCAGCATAGACTTCGACACCCTTCCGGAAGGTGCGAAAAGAGGAATGAAGGTGGCGGCCCTGATAGACGGATGGGACAAGGGCGAGCCGACACCTAAAGGCCACATTGTGGATGTGCTCGGAATGCCGGGTGAGAACGACACGGAAATGCACGCCATCCTCGCTGAATATGCCCTGCCATACAGGTTCGAGCCGGAGGTGGAGAACGCCGCCGACCAGATTTCGGACAAGATCACGGAACAAGACATCAAGGAGCGCAGAGACTTCCGCAACACACTGACATTCACGATAGACCCGGCTGATGCCAAGGACTTTGACGACGCGCTTTCGTTCAAGAAACTGGATAACGGCAACTATGAGATCGGAGTCCACATCGCCGATGTGTCCCACTATGTGCTTCCGGGCACTATTGTGGACAAGGAAGCTCAGGAGCGTGGCACATCTGTCTATTTGGTTGACAGAACGGTTCCTATGCTTCCGGAAAAGTTGTGCAACAAACTTTGCTCTCTCCGTCCTCACGAAGAGAAGCTGACGTTCTCGGTTGTTGTCGAAATGACTCCTCGCGGAAAGATCGAGAACCGTTGGTTCGGCCGCACGGCCATCTGCTCGGACTATCGTTTCGACTACGACGGAGCGCAGCAGATCATCGAGAGTGATGGCAAGGAGCCTGCTGATCCGGCGATCGGACAGGACATCAGAGAGGCCATCGTGACACTCAACAAGCTTGCTTCAATCCTTCGCAAACGCCGTTTCGCCGCCGGAGCCATCAGCTTTGAGCGTCCGGAGATGAAAGTCGAGGTAGATGCGACCGGCAAGCCGATAAGAGTTTACGAGAAGATCACAAAGGAAGCCAACTGGCTGATCGAGGAGTTTATGCTTCTGGCGAACCGTTCGGTGGCCGAGTTCATAGCAACATCCGGCAAGATGGACGGCAAGGCCGACAAGAAGGCCAAGACATTCGTCTATCGTGTGCACGGCGAGCCGAACACGGACAAGATCGCCAGCCTCGGACAGTTTGTCAGCAACTTCGGTTTCAAGTTCGGGCCGAGCGGCAACGGACGAGAGATCGCCAAGTCGCTGAACACTCTCTTGGCTGAGGCGAAAGGCACACCGGAATGCGACGCTTTCCAGATGATAGCCCTCCGCTCGATGGCAAAGGCGATCTACACCACCGACAACATCGGCCACTACGGCCTCGCGTTCAAATTCTACACTCACTTCACCTCCCCTATCCGCCGTTACCCTGACACAATGGTACACAGGCTGTTGGCCCTCTACCTCGACAATGCGGAGAGCCAGAACAAGGAATATTACGAAGCCCAGTGCCAGCACGCCTCCGAGCGCGAGCAGATCGCGGCCAACGCCGAGCGCGACAGCATCAAGTACAAACTCATCGAGTTTATGCAGGACAAGATAGGCAATGAATATGAAGGGAATATCTCCGGCCTGACCGAGTGGGGGATGTACGTGGAGATCAAGCCTACAATGATCGAAGGCATGGTCGCCCTTCGCGACGTGAAGTCCGACTTCTTCGAGTTCGACGAGCAGAACTACCTCATCCGCGGCCGTCGCACCGGCAAGGTCTTCCGCCTCGGTGACCCGGTCAAGATCCGTGTCAAGGCCGCCAATCTGGAGCAGAGACTTCTGGACTATGAGTTGGTTGATGCCACGGCGCCAGATAATGGTTCCGCTGACGGCAAAGCCATGAAAAAGCCTTTCTACGCAGCCGTGGCGCATAACGACAATCAGGCTCCACGCAAGTCCAACAAAAACAAAGGTGCAAGAAAGCCTAAGGTCAAGCGTGGCGACCGGACAATTACAGGCAAAAAGAAATAGTTCAACTGGATATAAGAAAAAGGGCGACTGGATCCACAGCCGTCCTTTTTTTATGTTTAAACGCAATAGGTTACTTGTTCTTGGAATGTCCAAGCCATTCAAGGGCGATGACGAGGGCGGCGCCGACCAACATCCAGACGATCGCGGAGACGGTCTGCGGGTTGATCATCGAGGCGAGGTCAAAGCCGGAATCCGCCAAAGCCTGGACTCCGGCCTGAGCCTGCTCGGCGGTCTGGCCGTCACGCATAAGCTGGGCTGTCAGCACGCTGACCTTGTCACTCCACGGCCAGACCTTCACAAGGGAGCCAAGCGTGAAACCGATCAGAGTGATCAGCGTAGGCCTTTCGTAATGGGCTATCAGCCAGTGCAGAAACTTCGAGAAGGCGGCAAGCCCGAGCACACATCCGATGCCGAACATAATGAGTACCGGCCAGTTAAGCTCGCTGATGGCCGACATAACATATTCATACTTTCCCAAGAGCACGAGAATGAAGCTGCCGGAGATGCCTGGAAGGATCATCGTGCAGATGGCTATCGCTCCGCAGATCAGGATGAACCAGGAAGCGTCCGTTGTCTGCGTCGGGGACAGAAGACAGATGACGGCACCGAGGATCGCTCCGAAAACCAGCCAGAGACCGTCGGTGACCTTCCACTTCTTGATGTCACAAAGCATATACACACCTGAGACGACTATCAGGCCGAAAAAGAACGCCCAAGTCTGAATCGGGTGATACGCAAGCACATATTCCATCAGTTTGGCGAGCGAGAAGACGCTCACTATCACACCGCCCCCAAGCCAAAGCAGGAATGTTCCGTGAATATATTTCCAGAAATCCTTAACCTTCCCTTGAAAAAGCAGATTCCAGGAAGAAACCGAAAGCAGGGCGTTCAAAGCCTCGATCAGCTCATTGAATATTCCGGTGAGCAGAGCGATGGTTCCTCCGGAGACACCTGGAATGACATTCGCCGCGCCCATCGCGAAACCTTTCAGGGCGACAACGGCGTTTTTGACTATATTTGCCATAGTGGAATATTATTGAATCTTAGTAAGATAGCTTTTGATGACGGTGAAGCTGTCCATCTGGGAAACCTCCTTTCCGGCTGGGTCACTGATGACAAGGTCGAAAATATTACCGTCCATCTGGGTGCGTCCTATCTTGAAACGGGCCTTGGAGGTTCTGGCCATATATTCAATGGCGAAGTCAGGATTCTTGACCAGCGAGATGAAAAGGTCCGGAGCCTGCTCTTCCAGCACGTTAAGCTTGTAGCGGGAAGGTCTTCCGATCCAGTCCAGATCCTTTTTGGTGATTGTGGTCTGGATGCTGGTGATCAGCCGGTCCTCGCTGCCTATCTTCCTGAAATCCTGAAAGAAAACACTGCCTTTGATGTTGTGCGACCTGAAGAAATTCATTATCGCTGTCTTGCAGGCATCAAACGAAGGCTCCTCGACATCAATGATGGCGACGTAGGAACGGATTTCGCCAAGGGGCACAATCCCTGTCGGGACCGTGCTCGAATGTTTCCTCAGACTGCTCTTCCTGAAAAAATTCTTTATAAAATCAAACATAACTTACTGTTTTACAGAAGCTATCAACTCACGGATCTCGCTTTTCGCATCCTTCCACCTCGGGACATCGATCTTGGTGCCGATAACCTCGACGACCTTTGCAGCAATTATTGAGCCGACTTCTCCGCAAACCTTCAGAGGCATTCCGAGTGAGTGAGCGTAGAGGAACCCGGCCGCGTAGGTGTCGCCCGCTCCGGTGGCGTCGATCGTGGCTGCCGGCCAAGCCTCTATGTAGTGATATTCATCGCCCTGCTTGACCATAGACCCGTCCTTGCCGACCTTCACGACAGCGATCTCGCACTGGCTGGCGAGCGTGTCCAGAGCATCGCGCGGCTCCTGCTTCGTGAACGCCCTCGCCTCGCTCTCGTTGGCGAAGACGATGTCCACATAGCGGTCCACCAGATTGTGGAAGAAAGCCTCGTTGGACTCAACTACATTGTATGAAG
>ERZ1026780.2132-NODE-2132-length-11826-cov-3.603602_pt1 | contig 11826 bp, 23 predicted proteins | sample MGYA00380126_ERZ1026780 | MGnify/ENA primary metagenome ERZ1026780 (study PRJEB33269, sample SAMEA4719762) | human gut metagenome | biome: human-associated habitat; feature: organic feature; material: feces | place: Cameroon | collected 2013-10 ... | reverse complement strand
GTGGCCGCCCTTGCACAGCACAGCGCAGCCGTAGGTCTCGCTGATGTACCGGGCAGCAGCCTCCATCCCGGCGGCATCCGTGATGGTCATGCCGGACAGGATCTCGGCCTCGGGGATGTTGGGGGTCAGGACCTCGGCCAGGGACAGCAGTTTCCCGGTCAGGGCCTGCATGGCGTCGTCCCGCAGCAGCCGGGAACCGGAGGTGGCGACCATGACCGGGTCCACCACGATGTGTTCCGCATGGTACTCCCGGAGCTTTGCGGCAATGACGTCGATGAGCCCGGCGGAGGAGACCATCCCGATCTTGACCGCGTCCGGGCGGATGTCGGTAAAGACAGCGTCCAGCTGCTGACCCAGAAATTCCGGGGTGGTCTCAAAAATGCCGGTGACACCGGTGGTGTTCTGGGCGGTCAGCGCAGTGATGGCGCTCATGGCAAACACCCCGTTGGCGGTCATGGTCTTGATATCGGCCTGAATGCCTGCGCCGCCGCTGGAATCGCTGCCGGCAATGGTCAAAGCAGTTTTCATCATAGGTAAAGCCCCCTTTTTGGTCTCAGCATAGCACAGTCCGGTGGGATTTGCAACCCCGGCTCGCTGCCCAGCAGGAAGTTGAAGCCGTTGATCTCGGCAAAGGTCAGAGAAGTGCGCCGGGCCAGCTCATGGTCAGGCGGGACGCAGACAAAGGGCTTTTCCCGGAAGAACTCCCGGACCTCGGTGTCAGGCTCCGGGGCGGGCGCAAAGGGGAGGATGGCGATGTCGCAGGCGTGTTCCTCTTGACAGAAGCGGCAGAATGTCGTATCCTGTTGGCATGGGTTTGAAATAACTAACCATACGGAAAGGAACTACAGATCAAAACCATGATGACACAGACTTTTTACGGGATCCTGATCCCGTTCCTTGGAACAACGCTGGGCGCAGCCTGCGTATTCTTTATGAAAAACACCCTCAGCGACCTGGTGCAGCGCTCTTTGACCGGGTTCGCGGCCGGGGTGATGGTGGCGGCCTCGGTGTGGAGCCTTCTGATCCCGGCCATTGAGCAGTCGGCCGGAATGGGGCGGCTGGCCTTCCTGCCCGCCTTTCTGGGCTTCTGGATCGGCGTTCTGTTCCTGCTTCTGCTGGATCATATCATCCCGCACCTGCACGTCAAAAGCGGACAGGTGGAGGGCCCCAGAAGCCAGCTGGCCCGGACTACGATGATGGTGCTGGCTGTGACCCTCCACAACATCCCGGAGGGCATGGCAGTGGGCGTGGTCTATGCCGGGTATCTTTCCGGCAGTGCGCAGATCACCGCCGCCGGGGCCATGGCGCTGTCGCTGGGCATCGCGATCCAGAATTTCCCGGAGGGGGCCATCATCTCCATGCCGCTCCGGGCCGAGGGCGAGCAGAAGGGAAAAGCGTTCGTGGGCGGTGTGCTTTCGGGCGTGGTGGAACCCATCGGTGCGGTGCTGACGATCATGGCGGCGCAGCTGATCGTCCCGGCTCTGCCGTATCTGCTCAGCTTTGCCGCCGGTGCGATGCTCTATGTGGTGGTGGAGGAGCTGATCCCCGAAATGTCCCAGGGCAGACACTCGAACCTCGGCACCCTCTTCTTTGCAGTGGGCTTCAGCGTCATGATGATGCTGGACGTCGCACTGGGGTAAACGAGTGACCTGCCCATCTTCGCAGCCCTTGCAGGAAGACGAAAAGTATAGTATAATGCAGGAAAGTCGAAAAAGAGAGGTATTTCCTATGAGCAAATCTTTCAGCTTTCCCAACGTGGGGACCTGCTCCAAGCAGACCAACATCGTCCTGAACGAGGATCACACCATTGAGTCCGTGGAGGTCATCGGCGGCTGCAACGGCAACCTGAAGGGCATCAGCCGCCTGCTGAAGGGCATGAAGGCCGAGGACGTCATCGCCCGGATGGAGGGCACCACCTGCGGCCCCCGCCCCACCAGCTGCCCGGACCAGATCGCCAAGAACCTGAAGAAGGCACTGGAGGAACTGTAAGAAGATCCGGCCAGACCGCTCTGCTGTGCGCTGCATGGCAGGGCGGTTTTTGTTTGACTTTCTCTCTTCTTCCACAAACCGCTGATTTTTTTGCGCACACCGGGCCTATACTTCTGCTGAGCGATCTATCGCAGGGCTGGAGATCAGCGCAGCTGCAACAGCATATCTGCGATATGCAGACCAGCGTTGCTGCTGCAGAAAAAGCTGGTTTGCCATAAAACAGCAAGGAGTACACCATGGGCATTTGGGAAGCATTCGGGATGGGCAGGCACAAGGGATTTTCACGGGAGGCAGGGCTTCTGCTGGACGAGGCCGTGGAGCTGGCGGGCAGCATGGGCTGCACGAAAGCGGACACAGGGCACCTGCTTCTGGCCATGCTTCAGAATGACCGGGGCCCGGCGGGGCGGTTTCTGGAAGGGAAAAACATCACGGAACCGGCCGTCCGCCGCCAGCTGGCCGGAAGCCGCAGCGGCCCGGCCCGGCATTTGGACCGTCACGCGGTGGCACCGGAGCTGCGCCGTGCCATGGACTATGCCCTGATCGGGGCCCAGAACGCTCACCAGTCCCGGGCGGAGCCGGAGCATCTGCTCTGCGCCATGCTGGAAGACACCGACTGCACGGCGGGGGTGATGCTGGCCTCTATGGGGGTCCAGCTGACGGAGGCAGTGCGGGAGTGCCGCCAGCTCTCGGGACAATTCATCCTGCCGGGCCAGCCCCGGGCGTCAGCTATGCCCCGGGGCAGCCGCGCCAGCGACAAATACTGCCGCGACCTGACCCGCCGCGCGGCGGACGGCGGACTGGACCCGGTGTTCTGCCGGGACGCAGAGCTGGACCGGATGGTGGAGATCCTCTGCCGCCGCCAGAAGAACAACCCCTGTCTGGTGGGGGAGCCCGGCGTGGGCAAGACGGCGCTGGCCGAAGGGCTGGCCCAGCGCATCGCCGAGGGCCGGGTGCCCCGGATGCTGATGAACCGGCGGTTGCTGGCGCTGGATATGGCCAGCCTTGTGGCAGGTACCAAATACCGCGGCGACTTTGAGGAGCGGTTCAAGAATCTTCTGGAAGAATTGAACCAATACGAATTATCAAGCAAAAATGCGTATATACGAAGTAATTGAATGCAGATAAACGTGCGTGATTTGGGGCAGATGCACACAGTTCGTATATTATTCCTATATTGCTCATACATTTAATTCCTACATTTACATACACAGAAATCCTATACCTACTTTTCTGAAGACAGAATCATTTGATTTTCTCTATTTCGTTTCTAAGCCATTCGATTCCGGGTTTAATGTAATACTTTTCCGTTACGTCGTCAATATAGTGACCAAGTATTTTCTTTAGAGCATACTTGTCTACGTTAGCTTTCTTTGCCATGGTTCCAAACTGAACTCGACCATCATGCGGTCTATGATTCTTATTTAGTCCCAGAGCATCACGAGCAGCGGCAAGAAGAACATAATACCGATCGTATGTATACGGCTTTCCTGGCTGCCGGTCGGATTGAAACACATACTCGCTTCCAGTGGCTACGGCCTCATTATAATGCTGTTCGACGAAATGGAAAATTTTGGAGTGGATTGGAACAACGCGATTCTTTCCTGAAGTTGTTTTGGAACCGCCATGAAACGTTCGATTCTCCAAATCGACATCGGTTAATTTCATACTCAAAAGTTCATTGGGCCGCCAGCCAGAGTAAAATTGAATTAAGGTGATATCGAGATAAGGATATACCGAAAGAGAATCCCAAATCAATTGAACTTCTTCATCGGTATACGGAATATGGCTTTTATCAACTCTTGAGTTTTCTTCCTGGTCAGCTCTGGATAGAGCAAAGGAACGCGCATAGTTTTGAGAAACCAGTTCGTTTTCCACTGCAAAATCAAACATGAGATTGAAAACGGTTTTTATACGCCCTTTGGCGGAACGAGGGAGTTCGGTTTCATCGCCGCTTTTATAAGTTGTGGCCTCATCGAGTGCAAGTTTCAACTGTGGAATGCGAACTTGCTGTAATTTCAAATTATGAATCTTGCGGACATACCGCCAACAGCACTCGGCTTTTTCAATCGCCTTATCACTAACATGGGTCTTATACTCTTTTAGCCATGCTTGATAGAGTTCATCCATGGTGATGTTATGATCTATGCTATATGGATTTTTGTTATATTCGACAAGAGCAAGATATGCATCATTATAAGTTTCAAAATAAGATTGAGGTTGAAGTGGTTTACAGATGGGCCGTCCCTCTTGAGTTTTGTCCACCGTGACAAGCACCCTGAACGGCTTTCTTAGATTGCGCCCCTTGATCTCTGAAATCTGCCCAAATCCATTCGGGAGCCTACGGCGTTTATTGGCTTTCCTAGGATAGACTTGGGCATTTTTCTTGAGCGGAAAACCGCAGTGCGGGCAGACGAGGGCTTTGTCTGAAATCTGCAATTCGCACTCTGGACAGGTTGTTAGCATAATAAAATACCTCCTTTTTGGCTCTGAATTCTATTCTAGCTTAAACGGTGTTACGTCGATTGTCAATAGTTCATTGCCGAGAAAATAAAAAGCATCACGCACTGCCCCACTTTCTTCCCTAAAATCTGCATTAAGGACGCAGTAAGATGTCCTTAGAGATTTTTAGGAGGAAAGCTCTATGAATGACCTTATTTTTCCAACAGGATCAGTACCGGTACGAGTTGCCGCAAAAGTTTACGGACGTGACCCATCGTGGGTTCGAGCGGGGATCATTTCGGGTTGGCTGCCAATTGGAACCGCCACCCGAGATGGCAAGAAAATCACGGATTTGAAAGAAATGAACTCCAAGTTCGGACGTATCAATTTTTACATCTCACCGAAAGCGCTCTATGAGCAAACTGGATTTTTGTGGAGGGGTAAAGATGGCACACGTTGAACTGTCTGAGAAGAATCCGTATTATATTTCCAAACATCGGTACTATGAACTCAAGCATTTCTGTTTGCAGTATCCCGAATGGAAAGAGGCCCTGGTCATGCTGGATGCCTGGAAAGCAAAACCCGAAGAATTGCGGACCTACACAGCCAAAGGAAACCGGCAGTCAAGCCCTACGGAACAAACGGCCATCGCCAGGGCATTCTTCAGCAAGCGTGTTGATCTGGTAGAGCACTGCCTGAATGATATTTCTCCGGCGATTGCGCCCTACGTCCTGAAAGGGGCTACGGAGTGCGTTCCGTATGATATTTTACGGATTCACGGATGCCCATGCTGCCGGGAGAGTTACTATGAACAGTATCGTAAGTTCTTCTGGACGTTGAGCATTGAGCGTGGATGACGCGAAAATAACAGGCTCCTTTATGAGGTAAACTCATATTTGAAAGGAGATATTTATTATGAAAAAAGCATTAAAAATTGGTATTAGCACTATCGCTAGTGTTGTTGGAGCATGTGCAATGATACGTATTCACAATACAGAGGTTTGCAAAGTTTATCGCGAACGCTATGCGGAAGGATATGATGAAGGATATGCACTTGGGCTTTATCAAGGAAAGTTGATGGGTGCCAAAGACCTGTATATGAATGCTCATAATGGGAGCGAATATTTCAATAATTATATGATGGAAGCTAGGAAAGAATTTGTTGAGGCAAATACACAACTCAATAAATAAGAGAACCGGGCCCTGGAGAAATCTAGGGCTCTTTCTTTTTGCCCAGGCGCGAAAAATTCAGCTACCTTTATGAGAAAGGTGGTATAAATTATGTTTAGTCTGATCATTGCTATTCTGCTGTTGGTGCTGCTGATCAAGCTTATTAAGCTGGTCGGCGCAAAGACGGAGGAGGTAAAACAGAGAACAAAGAAAAGACACTGAATCAAAATGGAGCTTACGAGAAATCGTAGGCTCATATTTTTTTCGGCGCGAAAATTTCATCTCCTATTATGGAAAGAAATAACAAATTTTAGGAGGTATTTTACTATGCTGAAGAATGTTGTGAAAGGTTTTGAGGAAATGATGAACTCTATCATGTCCGCATTTAACGAGTCGATGAACGACAAGTATGCTGGCTGGGATGAGTGGCGTGAACTCGAAATGCTGAACGAAGTTCGGTGTGGTATCCGCTGATGGATTCTGACCGGAAAACGGGCGTATGGAAACATGCGCTCTTTTCTTTTTCTATTCTAGGATAGACCATAACGATTCAACGCGAAATTTTCTCCCTGCTTTATGGAAGAAGATGTCTTCCGAATAACGAAAGGAGATTGAAATTATGAAGAATACCGGCAAAAGAATTTATGATAGGGGGTACGTTGACGCAACGGATAAGCTGCGAGTGTTTATCGAAAGTCGGTGCAAAGTGATGTTTGTAGAACATGACTACGCTTCGAGCGAGACAGCACGAGCGGCTTATAATGCTGCAATTGATCGTATCCGTTGTCGGGGCTTGGTTCGGGTGATCGTATCGAATGGCGAACTCTTTATGATTCGCAAGGACATCTAATCTAGCAAAGAGAGCTTACGAGAAATCGTAGGCTCTTTTATTTTTCATCACGCACAAGACCGTTTTACACATTACATTATTAAAAGGAGAAAATCAAAATGCTGTACATTTATTATGCTGTTCTATTTGCCGCAATCATCCTGGGACTCCTCTTTGGGATGGCACTCTACCGCTGGTTCCACTACCGTGATATTTTCGAGGTAGGGGAGCTCTTGATCGGAAAAGAAGATGATCCTGACTGGCCCTATCTGAGCCTGAGCCTGGACGAGGAAGTGAAAGACTTCGAGGGGGACAAGTACATCATGTTGCGGGTCCACAAGCTTGATTTGACGCGAAAATAACGTCTTGGTTTATGGAGGAAACTCCAAATTACTTTGTAAAGGAGAAACGAAAATGGAAAACTACGAAAACAAAGAATTGCTGAAAGAAGCGGCAAAGCAGACACTGGAGAGTCTTAAAGACTTGAAACCGGGAAGTGAAGAATACGCAAACACAGCAAAGATGGCGTTGCAGCTGTACGATATGCAGCTCAAGAGCGAGGCGCAGGAAAGTGACCAGAACCTGAAAGAAGATGAAGAACGGCGAAAGGGCCAGGAGGTCATCAACGATCAGGAAAAGGCGGAGAAAGCGCGGCGCGTTGAGTGGGCAAAAATCGCAATGCAGGCGGTATCTGGCGTGCTTACGGTTGGTGCGATGTTCTACTGGTCAATCTGCGAGGCAGGTGGCGTGATGCCGCTTTCGAGAGCAATGGGCGATGGTTTCCGTGAAATCAAGAAAGGCTTTACAGATAGAAAGTAAAGGAGGAATCGAGGAGAGTTCGTGGCGAAAGCTGCGGACTCTTTTTATTTTTATGAGATACCATGATATTCCGCCCAAAGAGTGGACGAGCTACTATGGCTCTGTATATCGTTGCAACCACCCTGTTTACCGTGTCTGCACCCTGTATCGGGAGCGGGGAAAAGGGCTCTGTGTGATCCAGCAGCGATATAACGAAAAGACAAAAGTGACTTACTGGAGCGCGATTGATCCGTGGCTGACCGACAAGATTTACCTGCATGATGGCTTCAAGCAGTATTTCGACAGCCATGCGAAACGGAGAAACACAAAAGGGGAATACCCGACCGTTACCATCCGGCAAATCATGTGGGCGCTGCGGATGAAGCCGCTTCGGAAAGAACGCTGGGAGACCGTGTTTGATAGGAGTTTGATTTGACGCGAAAATAACAACTTCTATTACGGAGGTGTCGATATTATGACATATTATACTGTTTATGAAGCTGCAAATTTAATTGGCGTGAATCCAGAAACTGTGCGCAGATGGATTCGGAGTGGAGAGTTGGCGGCTACACTGTCAAGCAAAAAGAATGGCTATGTTATTAACCAAACAGATTTGCTGACAATACGTAGTAAAAGCTTTGACGCTTTGAATACTGTGCGCAAAACGGAAATACAGGAAACGCAAAAAATGATCGAGTTTCATGAGACAATGTTGGAACATTATAAGAGACATCTAAAAGACTTGGAGGGGCAGTGATGCCTCTCTTTCTTTTTTTCAAAGGGGTTTGATATGAGCGGAAGAAAGACTTATCCCATTCGTTACAAAATACGGTTCAGCGAGAACCTGAAAAAGAAAATGAAAGAATTTCATGTATCTCAGGCGGCCCTGGCCCAGAAAATGGGCGTGTCGAGAACCTGCGTTGGGTTTTGGTGCAACGGAAGAACAATTCCATCCAATGCACGTCTCAAGGAGCTGGCTTTATTTCTGGAGACGAGCCCGATGAGGCTGCTGGGATATTCTCTGGACAGCACAAAGACCGATGAGACCTGGATGACTGCTATTGTTGGAAATAATTTATAAGGAGATTTGAACATGTGTGAATACTGTAATAAAGGCGCGCTGATTGGGCAGCGTCAGGTTCATATTTTTGCTGACAAGAAAATTACCGTATATGGGAAGATTGGACTTAGCAAAGACGGGGTTAATCATAATCTTCAGATTCGGATGCCCACAGTGGATCACGATCAAATTACGCTTTTTGAGATAAAGTTAAAATACTGTCCGTTCTGTGGGGCAAAGCTCTTTAAGGACCCGATTTTTCCGGAAATCACCCTGGAAAGTGCGCAAGAAATGACCAAAGATCCCATCAATGCGCCCCAAGCTAAATTTTGGGTGAGAGATGGTGATAAATATTACACGATTGATAATACTGAGTGCAAGTGCAAAATGGATCGCCATTTTAACAAACAAGAATGCATTGAATGGCTTGCATCGAAAACCTGACGCGAAAATTACTTCTTACTTTATGGGATAAAGGCCCAAGAAAAGGAGTATGTAATATGAACGAATCTATTTTTAAGAAAATTTGGAATTATTCGATTACGGTTGGGCAGATGATCATGACAGCAATCGCAATGGTAATTGTAACCGTTATTGTATGGCTGTTGTGTCGGGCATTCCGGCCGTCGAAAAACTGATATTTGACGATAGACCGGTTAAACACAACTTGAGTTGGGCCATCCCGGAGGAGAGCTTATGCAAAAGCATGGGCTCTTTCTTTTCGGCGCGAAAAATTCAGCTCCCTTTATGGAGGTAAGAGGGCTTACATTGAAAGGAGAAATTACTATGATGAAAGCTATTAAGAACTTTATGAACAAACCTATTACTTGGGGTGCAAGCTTTAAGTGGACCGGATGTGTTCTGGGACTGTATGCAGCAGTCATCGGAGCATATGCTGTGCGCGGATTCTGTGAAGGCTACAAGGAAGAACAGGCGAGATTGAAAGAGATGCAAGAGAGCAATCTGGAAGAGTACGAAATCTGAAAGATCACGCCCTCTTATCTTTTTGCATTTTTATATTCTGGAGGTTGAACAATTATGGAGGACATTATGCTGATCCGGTCGAGTTTTCTGCGCCGCATCATCTCGCAGGTCATCAACAAGATGCTAAAAAAGCAGTTACCCGGTACAGAGGTGCAGCTGGGCGAGGTGCAGGCAAACTGGAGCGAAAAAGAGCAGAAGTTGAAGATCCATCTGGTGGTGGATGCAGAGATGACCAAGGCACAGTTGATGGATATTCTCAAGAAGGCTGATGTGATCTGACGCGAAAAAATCAGTGCACTTTATGAGATGATTAGTCTCAGAATTATATTTTGGAGGTATGAACTATGAAGAAACTGATGAAAATCGCTTTTGGGACGGTGGCGTTCGCAGGTGCTTGCGAAATTGTTGGCCTTATGTCTGTTGTGGCTATGTGGGTTGAACTCATGCAGCACAATGAAGACGCTGCGGCCGATGCAATCGATAATGACATGAAACGCCACCGATACCACAACGAGCTGAAGGTGTATAACTTTATGAAGACGTGCGCAGCCGAGAGATTTTTGAATCACTAATCATTAAAGCGAGAGTCGTGGAGAAAACTGCGGCTCTTTCTTTTTCAAAAATGGAGGTTGAACATTATGAGTGCTGTAAAGAAATCTGTATGGATGCGCCTTGGTGTAAAAATAGAATTGACTGAAGAAGAACTGCGGCTTGTACAAGAAAGTAACGACGGAACAGTTATTATGATGAACAAGCTTAAAAATGGTGAATTCACCATAAGTGGCGATAGCTACATCCCCGAGGAAGAAGGCGATGATAACTATTGGCCGATTCCGGAAGAGATAAACTTCTGCTTTTGAAATTTGGAGGTCTGACAATGAAACTGACGAAAACATGCGCGAAATTCCTGCGCAAGCACGGCGGGACTATTCTGGCGGTGGTGGCATCTGTAGGCGTGGTAGCAACGGCCATCGAGACCGGGCGGGCAACCACGAAGGCGCAGCACATACTTGAAGTTGACAAGGAGCTGACAAAATTCAACGAAAACGAGTTTGGAGTGACAGAAGAGCCTCCGACAAAGAAACAAATTGTTCAGATGTGCTGGAAAGCATACGTTCCGGCTGCGATTCTTGGCGGCGGTACCATTGCCTGCATCCTGGGCTCCAACGCGCTGAACAAAAAGCAGATCGCAGGCCTGACCGCGGCGTATATGGCGCTGGGAAAGACCTATCAGGAGTATCGCAGGCAGGTGGCAGAGCAGATCGGCGTGGAAGAAGAAAAAGATATTTACAAGGACACGCAGGATGTTCTGGAGACCCCCACCCCGGCAGGCACAGACGAAGAAAAGCTGCTCTGCTACGAGCCTATCTCAAAAAGATATTTCCATGCAACGGAAACGGAGCTGATGGATGCCTTCTACAACGTGAACCGGAACTTTGCGTTGAATGGAGAAGTCTCGCTGAATGACTTCTACTCCTTCCTGCCCGGACTGGACTTTATACCGGAAGGAGATATGCTGGGCTGGTGCGCGGAGTATCTGAGCAACGAGTGGGAATATTACTGGATCGACTTCAACTATGCCCGGCAGACAACGGATGATGGACTGGAAGTGTACTATGTGACAGCATTCCAGGAGCCGATCAAAGAGTATCTGGATTACGACCCGACCAGACGGGAACCATTTTGAATTTTGAAAAGGAGACTGATATTTTATGAAGAAGATCAATTGGTGGAAAGTTGCATCCGTGGCAATGATGGCTGCAAGCGCAATCCTGAGCTTTGGCCACGACCTGATCGAGGAGCAGCGCAGCGAAGAGGAAATGCAGGACATGGTGCGGGAGGAAGTTCAGCGTCAGCTTGCGGAAAAGAACCTGTAAACGCGAAAAATACAGTCTCCCTTATGGAAGAGACATCCAAACTGACAAACAAAGGGGATTGATATTTATGTACGATCACGACTATTATGCAAAGATGGACAAGGCAATGGTACGCGTACTGAAGGCAGTTGCACGTTCAGTAGGATACGGCTTTACGGGGCTGTATCACTATCTGAAGAAGCAGCCGACCAGACTGTACGAGTATATCTGTTACCAGATCCAACTGGAACGCGATGATCAGCGTGAAACAGAAATTCGCTTCGAGAATTTGAAGCAGCACGGACACATCTGAAAGGCGAGAGCTTACGAGAAATCGTAGGCTCTTTCTTTTTATAAATTTTTGGAGGTACGAACGATGAACCTGAAAACATTCGCAAAGGCAGTGCGCAGGAGCGCAGGCAAGAACGCATCCAAGATCCTGGGTGGTCTGGCGATCACGGGAAGCATCACGGCCGTTTATTTCGCTGTGACCGCGACCCCCAAGGCCATGATCCTGCTGGACGAGAAAAAGCAGGAGCTGGGTGTGGAAAAGCTGGACGTGAAGACCATTGTCAAGACGGCGGGCCCGGTGTATGTGCCGACTGCGCTGAGCATGGTGCTGTCTGCGGGCTGTGTCATTGGCGCAGTTCATGTGGACGAGCGGCGGAATGCAGCACTGGCCGCGGCGTGCACCCTTTCTG
>ERZ1026780.2127-NODE-2127-length-11843-cov-3.383441_pt1 | contig 11843 bp, 7 predicted proteins | sample MGYA00380126_ERZ1026780 | MGnify/ENA primary metagenome ERZ1026780 (study PRJEB33269, sample SAMEA4719762) | human gut metagenome | biome: human-associated habitat; feature: organic feature; material: feces | place: Cameroon | collected 2013-10 ... | reverse complement strand
GCCGTAGCCGACAGTACGATTTTGTACTCGCTCACCCCGCCTTGCACAAGATTGTAAGCCGTTTTGTCGGGTTTATTGTCCGTCGGGGTGTCTTTTTTGTTGCATGCGGCAAGCGTAAACAGCATGACCGCACACAGCAGCAAAGAGATGACTTTCGTTAAATTTTTCATATGCCACCTCACTCCACAACAATTGTTACGTCTACCGTAACGCAATTGTAAAACTCGTCATAGGCGAAAAACCGCAATGTGTACACGCCGGACTTGTTAAGTCTGAAAGTTTTTTTGTCGACAAGCAATCCGCCCGGCAACTTGGCATTTTCCGCATTTAAGCAAGACGTAATCTCGCCGCTGTTGTCGTTTAACAGATACACAATGTAGTTGTCGGGGTAAATCATCATTACGTCGAGATTGTAACTGCCGCTGTTGTCCGACACCGTGTAAGACGGAATTTCGATTTTGTCGCCGACTTTGTAGGTTTTTCTGATAGCCTTAGTGTTTACTTCAAGCCTTGGGGCTTCCGTTTCCTTGACGGAAATTGTTTTGTAATACGGCGCACGCTTGCCAAAGTTGTCCGTTGCAGTGTAAGTCACCGCGTATGTGCCGTATTGTTCCAACCTGATCGGGTGTTCCGTGGTGCCGTCGGCATTGTTCAGCACGCGAGTACCGTCGGGAGCAATCACCGTTACCTTGACCGACTGAATCGGGTTAAGCACGTCAAAGGCTTTTACGGCGGGGATTGTTGCCGTATCGCCGATATTATAGTTGTTGTCCGCATCGTCATCGGCAACGATTTGCGGAGCGATAAGGTCGGTTGAACCGATTACACCCACCGAAGAACGGTGTCCCAATGTTTGGTTGACAATGTTTGTAAAGTTGATCGTCGCGCCGCTTTGCGTGTTGCAGGTTACGCCGATGTACACAGCGTCGCCGAAACCTTGAAATACATTGCCATTATCGTAGCAGACAATTTTTCCGCAAACGGCATTGTCAACCCCGACAACGGAGTAATTGTCGTTGTTGTACGACACGCCGATACTTTTACCCTTCTGACCGAGATTGTACAAGTTGCCGTCATGCGGCAAAGCCACGAAATACTTGCCGTCAACATAGGTGATTGTAATGGTAACTACTTTGTTTACGTCGGTACTGTCGTACAGCACCACTTGCACGCTGTCAAATGTTTTGTCGGCGCACACGAAAGTTAAGCCTGCCGCGCGTGCGTTAAGTTTATTTGCAAAAACAAACTTGCCGCCTACGCCAAATACAACGGAAACAAAGTCCTTTTCCATTGTTGCCGTTGCGTTGCTTGTAACAAAGTACGCCGCTTGGTCGATGTAAGTCGCTTCGCCTTGCGTTACTACGGGAACAACCACCTTTACCACGGTTTGGTATTCGGCTGTTCCGCTTGTACCTTGCGCAACATACCTGACGGCAACCTGCCCTTTTGTCGCCTGGGCTTCGCCCGGCGTAAACGCGCCGTTTACCTCGACATTGTCAACATAGATTTTTGTCGGAATCGCAGTGCCGTTGCCCTCGTATGCAAGAGCTGCCGGCAAATCATAGTCGAAACCGCAAATAAACGCCACCGGCAAGTAAGGTTTGGTTACAAATACGGGCTTTGTGAGAGGTTGTACTGTAATATTAAACTGCCTTGTGTAGGCATTGCCTACGTAGTCGGTAGCCGTGTAGGTAAGCAAATACTTGCCCGTTTGGTCGGGGACAAAAGCATTGTCGGACAGTTGCACTTGTTTGCCGTCCGGCGCAACAAGCCGTGCCGACACGTCAAATACGCCTTCGCCGTTTACCTTGACGGACTTTGCGTCGGCAACGGACACTTGCTCAAACAATCCGCACGTAACGTCGGTTTGCGCCACATCGATTGTAACGTCGGCTTTTACAACGTCGCAGTACACATCAACTTGTTTGCTTGACGTGTTGCCACTGCGGTCGGTCGCAGTGTAGGTTATTGTATATTTGCCTTGGTAGTTGGTTGTAAATTTGTCGTCAACGACGTTCACATTGTATTCGGTGCCGTCGTAGACGTATTTTACCGTTGTCTGCACTTCGATGTTGTCATCGAAGTCGTCCGCGGCAAATGCGTCGAACACTTTGTAAGTTGCGCCTACCACCGAGCGAGGAGGATTCTTTCCATTGTTGTCAAGCACAATCTGCGGCGCCGTAGTGTCCTCGTACATTTCCGCAGACAAGTCGAAGCCGCACACATTACCGACAAGCACCTTTGCGCTTGCCGACGTCAAGCCGCTGACGGAGAAACTAACCTTCATCCTGCCGCTTGTAAAACCGCGCCAGACGTCCGAGCCATACAAAGCCACATCGTCAAGGTCGCACACCTTTGCGGTGTAATCGTGTCCCCAGTAACGTGAAACGTAAAACGCTTTGTCGGCGTAGTCAAGTCCGAGACTCATCGGATAGTAACCGTCGTTGTCGCTGTCCTTCAGCCCGCGGAAGCTCATCCATGTAGGCGTGCCGAACTTGAAAAATGTGTTGAACTTGGTTTCGCCCGGGATATTGTTTGTCCAGTCCCAGAAGTATTCGTAACCGCCTATGGTCTGATTGTTTGCGCCGATTTTAAGGTAACTTCCGCGCCCGTTAAGGTTTTCCGCGCCGCCGTCTTTGACGGAAATTTTAACTACATTGGCAGGGTTTTCCGCATCTGTCAGCGTGATTACCAACTCGGCGAAGTCGTTTTTGCCCTCTGCGGAGGGCACAACCATGAAGTCGAGAAACTCGCCTGCTCGCGTAAAGTCGGTTACATCGATTACTTTGTCAAATGTAACTTCGGCGTTGTTTTTCATTGTAAGCAGCACACCGTTGTAGCCGAACTCGCCCGCCGTAAAGTTTCCCGTTTCCGCAGTTGCGTATTTGTTGACGACAAACATATCTTTGGGACGGCGCAACGCCACAAACGACGCCTGTTCCGTCACTAATTGTCCGCCGATTGTCGCACTGTACGTAACGTTGTATTTGCCTGCCCTGCTTGCCACGATTCTGTTGCCGCCAAACAGTCCGCCGTCGGGAGTGGTTACGGTCACCGTTGCCGCTTTACTTTCGCCGTTCAGGCTAAGCGTTTTGTCGGGAATAGTTACCGAGTCGCCCACAAACACCTTTTCGGGCAAAGTCGGGTCGTTTTCGGCAAATGCAAACAAGCACAGTACCGTTGCCGAAACAAGCATTGCCGCAGCAAGCGTAAGGGCGATTATTTTTGTTTTCTTTGTCATAGTAGTCTCCGTTGTCAGCCCTTGATTCCGCCGACGGACAGGTTGACCATCAGCTTTTTGTTGAATACGGCAAACATAATTATTATGGGTATTGCCATAAGCAAAATTCCCGCAAGTTTGACGGGCACGGACTGTATTGCCGTTTCGGTACTTTGGTAGAAACTGAACATACCGTACGCAAGCACGGGGTCGTCCTTGATGTAAATCATCGGGATTTGGTAGTCATTCCAATAGGTGATGAAGTTGAGCAGCAGTACAGCCGAAATCGTACTCCACGCAAGAGGCATGATTACGTTGGTCATGATGGCGAAGTTGCTTGCGCCGTCGATTTGCGCCGCTTCGGTGTAGTCCATAGGTATTGCCTTAAACTGCGCATGGAACACAAGGAAGTACACCCCGAGGAAGTTCATCTTCATTATCCACTGTCCCCAGATATGTCCGTACAGCCCCGTTGCCTTTGCCATCTGAATTTCGCTTGGCAAACTGCCTACAATTGGCAAAGCCATTGCAATGATTACGATTGTGTAAATCACTTTGCCGAACTTGTTGTGCAGCCTTGCAACGGCATACGCCACAATGCACGGCGTAAGCGTAGCCGCAATCGCGCAACCGCCTGCATACAACAGCGAGTACAAAAATTGTTCCGGCATAAACACTTGCCTGCCGTCCGTTTCGGTGCGCACGTTGAAGTACTTGTATGCAGCAACGTAGTTGTCGAAACTGAACTCCTTGGGGAAGCCGAAGTAGTTGTTGTCCCAGTCCCACTCGTCCACCGATTTGAAGGACGACATAATTGTCCACACGGCAGGCACCAGCAGTAAAAGCGCGTAAAGCACTAACACGCAAAATATTACTATGTGCACCCAATTGGTGGATTTTATTTGTTTACCGAGTTTGTTCATAAACCTAATCTCCCACCAATTTGTCAAGACCTTTTTTTGCAAGCAAAGTCAAAGGCAATGCCACAAGCGTACAGCACAAACCGAGCGCGGCGGCATAAGGATAGTAGTAGTTGCCGAGATTGGGAATGTTTACCAGGCGGAACAGATAGTAGCCTATTGTGGTAAAACGAGCGTCGCTGACGCCCACTCCGTAAAACTCGTAGATGTGCGCCTGATTGGTAAATATCGTTGCAATGCCGGCAATAAGAAAGGTTGAAATAGTGCCCAGTATCTGAGGAACGACTATCTTGGTAAACTCCACTATCGGCGGAGCGCCGTCTATCTTTGCCGCTTCCAGCATGGATGGATCTATTTGCTCCATCGAGCCGCTGTACAGCAACACTTGCGTTCCCAGTCCGATAAACAACGTGTACAACATTACCGCCGGCATACGGGTGGCGTCGCTGTACAACAATGCGCTTTCCTCACCTGTAAACAGTTTGGCAACAGGCGGCCATGCCACTTGTGCAAAAAACACAAACACCGTTGTCAGCAATACGGCAGGCAATACCGTCGGCAAAAACAACATAAACTTAAAGGTTTTGTGCGCAAAGCGATTTTTGAAAATGTAGTAACTGAACACTACCGCTATCACCGTGCCGAGTACCGTTGTGAGCAGCCACACCAGCACCGAATTGCCCAGCCTTACAAGCAACGTGCCGTCAGCAAGTTCCTTCCAAACGGAAACAAAGTTGTCAAACCACACCCACGTTTGAGTGTCGTCGGTGGCGTTGTAACTTTTGAACGCAAGCAAAATACTGTTGAAATTGACGCCGATGTAGAACACCGCAAATTGCAACAGCGGCAATGCTACAAGCAGCCAGAAGAACAGTTTTTCGCTCCTATTCCGTTTGGATTTTTTCCTTTTAGAAGTCATATAGATACGCTTCCTTTGTTGTGTTTGCATTGCGCCGTACAATGCGCAAATCCGTTACCGATGCCGACAATTACAATCACTTTGTCGGCATCGATGCGCTGACTTTTGTTTAATTTCCTTTCCAGCCGTTTGCACTGAAGTAAGTGGACAAGCCGTTGAAGTATTGTTGCGCCGTTTCGCCGTTGGCAAAGCGAGAAAGCACTTCGGTGCTTTGCGTAGTCCCGTTTTTGCTCATCCAGCACCAACTTGTTTCAAAGTCGAAGTAGCCGATGTTGTTGATTACGAATTCCACCGACGACACGGGATAGTAGATGTCGGCGTTCTTCTTCATACGGTAGATGCTTTGTCCGTAGCAGGAACATTTGGCAAGTTGCGTTTCGTCCATTGTGTAGCTCAAAGAGCGCGTTACCGAAGTGCCTGTCGTAAAGTTGGCAAGTTGTTTGTCGGTATGCACAAATTGCATAAAGAGCTTGGCAACGTCCATGTGTTCGCTGTTGGCATTGACAAAGCAATAGCTGTTGTTTTGCGATACAAGCGTTTGCTTGGAGTACGTTTGGTCGGAAGTCGCCTTGGGCACGGGCATGAAGCCGAACTTACGTGTAGCCTTAGTCTGGTCGGGGTTGCGCTTGGCGACAAGGTCGAAGTCGGTCGTAGCTTCGTTTTCCCACCAAACGCCGTCCACAAGCATAGCGTACACTGCAGAACCGTTCTTGTACTTGCCCGTAACAAAGTTTGTCTGAGCCTGACGGAAGCCGTTGCCGTTGACAATGCTGCCGCTGTAGTTGTCGGTACTACCAAGCATTACGTTTTGCAAGAAGTCCAACGCGTAGTATTTGCCCGCTTGTTTTTGCAACAAGTAACCGTTTGTGCCGTTGATTGCGGTAGCCTCGATGACGGGTTTGCCCTCACCGTCAAAAGACTTGACAATGTTGTTTGCCGTACCGCCGAATGTGTTGTTGAGCAGCATCTGGTCAAGTCCTTCGTAGTTGGACCACAGGTTGGCAAGCATACGTTGCACGTACTCTACTCCGCCCGCGTACGAAAACGGAACAGCACCCGTACTTGCTATGCCGTACAACATTTCGTTGAACTGCGCATATGTCGTGGGCAATCCGTCGTCATCCGTATTCGGAATACCGTCCAATCCCACACTTTTTTCTCCCGCGCCGCCGAATACGCCCGCCTTGTTGAAATACCACTTGTTTTCTTCAAACAGGTCAACGTCGTAGAAAATGCCGTATATTCCGTCATAAAAGGGGATGCCGTAGTATTTGCCGTCCTTTGCGGTAAGATATTTCTGCCAGGACGGTTGAAGTTTGCTTTCGATTGTACCCTCGTCGGCTCCCGCTCCGAACTCCGTCGGATATGCGCCCTTGACGATGTCGGTAATGTCGGCAAGTTTACCTTTGTTGACAAACGAGTAGTAGTTGACCATTTCGGTAAAGTACACGTCGTACTTCAGCGAATCGTTTTCGATTGTGTTACCGCCCATTTGTTTGTTGCCTACGGTATTGACGTACACGCCCGTTTTGTCACCGAACCTGGTGTCGGCATACAATGCTTCGAACTCCGCCTTGGATTGCTTGATCCAGTCCGTGCCGATGCCGCCGTCATAGGTGGCAACGTTCAGTATCAGTTTGCCGCTTTTTATAGCGTCGTCCAGGTCCTTATCTCCGCTGCTGCCGTCACACGCGACAAACACAGTCGTCAATGCCGCAAACAGCAACACGGCAAGCATAATGAATGCTATTTTCCTTGTTTTCATGGTACACCTCCGTAAAAAGGAATGTTGTTTTTGCCTATCTGGTGGCTTTTGCAAAATCGTCTACGATCACGTCGTTTATGTCAAACGGCTCGTCGCTTGTCACGTTTATTACTTTTGTTTCCCCTGCCTGTACGTCTACGTAGTTGTCGTCGTAACGATACTTGTAGTTGTCGACAAAATGTACAAATACGCCTTTTGCAAATTTTTTTGCGGTTATCGATATCGAAGCATGCGTGTCGTCGAATTGCTGCATTGCAACCGCGTAATCGCTGTCAAACGAATAACCGCTCCACATACTCGGCGAATAAACGTTTGTATAATTGTGTCCGTCGATTACGTAATCGACATACAGGTATTCGTTTACCTTGCAAGTCAGATCGGTAACGAATTTCTGCATACGGTTGCACAATTTACTTACATTTACCGTTTTTGCACTCAACGTTTTTCCGTCTGTCGTACGTACGCCGTATGTAATGTCGATGTCCACCCCGTCAAGCCCGTCGTTGACTACGACAAGCTCCGTTTGGCATGCCGCATTTTGCGTAAACGTAACAAGCACGGTTTGGTAACTACGCTTCATCTGGTAGTACACTTGCTTGGGCTCACAGTAGTAGTCTACCGTCGCCCAGGTGCCTTGCGGCCAGATGTCGCTGTACATCCAATTCATAAATCCCGACGAAATACCTTTGTTGCTGCGAGTAAACTCAGCTTCGGCACGCATACCTTCCGCATGCGCGGTCATGCCTTTGAACGTAAAGTCGGCAAGACTTTTTACTTTGCCGTACAGTGTTTCGGCGTAGTACAATTCTCTGTCGGCAAATGTCACGGGCGAAGGGCTGTACGGGTTTTTCATCAGACGATCGTCCCATATTTCGTTCATCGGCCACAGTTTATCCGACGGATAAATTTTAGTGGTCGTTTCCACGCTGTTGGGACCCATCAATGCCGCTTCGGAAACAAACGGGACAATGTTTTGCGCAATAAGGTTGCGGTACTTGTCCATACCTTCCGACAAGGCGCGTTCAAACGAATTGTGATGCGTTTCACCACTGTTTACATCGTTGCCGAGGTCCGTCCAACTGCACGGAGATTGTTTGGCAAACGGACGCGTACGGTCGAGATTGGTAACAAACCCTCGCATGGTAACGTCGGTAAAAAACTCACCCTTTGTAATGCACAAACCATAGCAACCGGTTTTTTCGTTGCCGCCGCACCAATATACAAGGGACGGGTGATTGCGTAAACGCCTTACCTGATAGTCTACTTCGGCAAGCATATTGTTTACCCAATCGGCATTGTCCTCGGGGATTTCGGCGCACGCCAACATCATATCCTGCCACACCATAAGCCCGAGTTCGTCGCACAAGTCGTAAAAGATGTCCTTTTCGTAAATGCCGCCGCCCCACACGCGCAACATATTGAAATTGCCGTCTTTGGCAAGCGATGTAAGTCTGCGGTATTTGTCATCGGTAACAACGCCTGTAAAGCACTCGACAGGTATCCAGTTACTGCCCTTTACAAATACGTCGACGCCGTTTATTTGCAACTGATCGCCGTCCAACGTGTCGCCCTTTGGCTCTTCCGCAAGGCTTACGGTACGGTACGCAAAGCGTCCGCTTTTTACGGAAATTATTTTGCCGTCGCGCTCCAACTCGACGCGGTAATTGTACAAAGGTTGTTCACCGTATCCGGCAGGCCACCACAGCTTTGCCGATTTGTTGACAAAACAAGCAAAATTCTTTTTGCCGACAACTTCCACCGTTTTTTGCGTCAGGGCTTCGGCGAAAGGCTCGTCCGATACGTAAAAATGCAATTTGTCGTCAAGCTTTTCTTCGTAGCTGCCCTTTACCATTACACCGAGCGTATCGTAAGTACTGTTGATATTGTAGTTTAACTCCACAAAGAATGCGGCGTTGCCCTTGTCGTCCGCAACTACATATACGTCGTTTATTTTTTGCTTACTGCCGCACTCCACGTAGACATCGTTCCAGATGCCGTAAGCGCATATTTTCGGTGCCCAGTCCCAACCGAAATGACATTGAGCCTTACGTACGAACATACGTTTTTCGTTAAAGATTGCGTAGTATCCGGTCGAATCTATCTTGTCCATTGCGTTCAGCGTGCTGTGCATTGCCACCGTCAGCGTATTGTTGCCTTCGTGCAACAAATTGCGTATTTCGTAGCGGTACTGCAAAAACATATTTTTGGTCGCGCCCAGATGCGTACCGTTGAGGTACACGTCGGCAAAGACGTCGATGCCGTCAAAGACCACCGTCACCGATTGGTTGTTCAGCAATTCCTCGTCTGCGTAAATTGTAGTCTGATATGTAAAGTCACGACGCGCAACCCATTCTATATCCTTGTAGTCCAAACCAAAGTAGGGGTTTTTTACCAATCCCGCGCGATACAAATCAACGGTAATGTCCCCGGGAACTTGTGCAGAAATTGTCTTGTTGTCAAAAGTCAATGTCCAATTGTTTAACTTAGCGTACATCTTCTCTCTTACTCCGTGTAAAACTGTTACATTCTGCAAGCATATTTTGCGCACTTCATCGGGCAAAAATCTACACTTCTCGATTGTCTGAAATCATTATATCATCTGCAAAAGTCCCATTCAATATTGATTTGTTTCATTTTTATATGCTTTTGTTTCATTTTCGCGTGATTTCGGTTGACTTCATGCGTTTTTCGTTGCATAATCGTTACGTAAGACTTTTGCGTATCGACAATCGGAAAAAAGAACAGCCGCCGCCCGATCGTCAACCGTCCGCATTCAATGCAAACAAAAAATTTTACGACGGGGAAAACATGATAAAAAAATACTTCATCGAAAACCTGAATCCCTACCAAAAAGAAAACGGCAACGTAACAAGTCAGTTTTGTATAAACACCGGCGACTACACATTGTTGCACAGCCACGTGGACTACTGGGAGTTTTACGTAGTGACCGACGGTATTTTGGAAAACCACGTCAACGGCGAAGTGCGCACATACGCTTCCGGCACCATGTTCTACTGCACGACTAAGGATGTACACTACCTGACCACGCGCGGGAAAAACTCTGCGCGATACATCAACTTTACGGTAGAGGAACCAACCCTGTTGCAAATGCTTTCGCCGCTTTCGGACAGCGTACTTGAAAGGCTGTACAAAAACGACCGCAGTTACACTCTTGGTGCGGAGACAATATCGGAAATAGAAACGACATTACACCTGCTAAACATGCTGCCGCCCGACGAATGTGAAAAAACCAACGATATGTTGCTTACCAAAATAATGTTTTTTGTACAGATTGCGGCAAGTAATATACAAAACGACGAACCCAAGGATGACCCCGTGTGGGCGCAGACATTAAACGAGCTGAAACTTTCGGAAGAGTTTTTGACATACACGGTACAAGACTTGTGCCGCAAGTTAAACTATTCCCGCGTACAACTAAACAGATTGTTTAACGCAAGATACGGCATGTCGCCGCACGAGTATTTACTTTCCAACAGATTGCTCTATGCGCAAAACCTACTAAACAACACCGATATGAACACCACCGAAATTGCAAACGTGGTCGGGTACTCCAACCTGGCGCAATTCAACGTGGTATTCAAAAACAAGTTTGGCGTAACACCTGGGCAATACAGGAAGTAAGTCCTGACTTCCCAAAGCCGTCGCCATTGAATATTAACCTGAAAACGCACCGTAGCGACAAAACTCTACGATGCGTTTTATTTTTACTTAAGTGCAAAACTTTTGAGTACGTATCAACTTTTCAACAACATAAACATATTTATTTACAACCGCCAGATGCCCTTGTCTACGATTTCGGGATAGGCTTGCCTGTTGATGAATTTGTCGAAATACGAGTAACAGACAAGTTGCCACAGCAATGTAAATACAGGCAGTAACACGACTACAAACACTGCAACGCATATACAGCGCAGCGCGACAAATCCAATCAAATCGAACATTGCAACACTTGCAAACAGAACAACAAACAGCCATGTTACAAAGGGCGTTTTGATGTACAGCACAAAAGAATTTGTGATGTTTTTTCCTGTCCCGATATTGTATACGGATGACGCAGCCATCATCCACAGTGCCGTAGGCAACACAACGATTGTCACCACTCCGAGTGGCAAATAAGCCAACAATCCGCCACCGGAAGACTCGGCAAATGCAAGGTAAACATTAAGCAAACTTACTAAAAATCCGCACAGACAAAAGGTAAGCCGATTTTGTTTGATTCCGTCAGCAAAGTCATTGGCGAAAAATAGCGGTTCTGCCCAGATCATTTGTCGTGCAACACGCACCGTGCCGGACAACCCGACGCAAACAATTACGTAGCACGGTATATCGATCAGTGCTTCGACAAGCCTTAACCATGCCGCTTGTCCGTTGTATGCGACCTTGTCGATTACACCGTCCAATAGCTGTTGCGAAAGTCCTTGCCGCACCGTATCGCACACGGCTGACACCGTAAGTAAAGGCACGGCACAGGCAAGCAGTATCAAACCGAGCAAAAGCAATTTTTGCCAATACAGTTTTACGCAATCGAAAAACACTTCCTTTCTGTTGTGCGGAAGATTTTGTTCGGAAAAGTCCGTTTTTGCGACCTTTTGTTTCATCACTTCACCAATTTTTTCAACAGTTCAATTGCAATTTCGTCTGTCGATTTTTCGTTAAATCTGCCTGCGTGAACAGAGTTTTTGCACAGAAAAACGTAATACGTATCGCTTTTTTCGTTACCGAGTATCGCTTGCGACAACGCAATACCGCAACGCACTCCGCCCGACTCGAAATATGTTGCCGCGGCGACATCGACGGAAGAAATATCACAAAAATTGTTACCGAACGCAGAGATAACCGATTGCGCCTGCTCCGCCGTAAGTATGCACAAGTCACAGGCATTGCGTCCGAAAGCATCATAATAAGTGACAAGATAGTTTTCGTCGGGCAGGTTTTGTACATCCACCTTGCGGATGTCGGCCGACACGGCTTGCGAAACGACTTCTTTTATGCTGCTTA
>ERZ1026780.2126-NODE-2126-length-11843-cov-4.200797_pt1 | contig 11843 bp, 9 predicted proteins | sample MGYA00380126_ERZ1026780 | MGnify/ENA primary metagenome ERZ1026780 (study PRJEB33269, sample SAMEA4719762) | human gut metagenome | biome: human-associated habitat; feature: organic feature; material: feces | place: Cameroon | collected 2013-10 ... | reverse complement strand
GGCCGGCGGCGCCCATGGCAAGGGAACCGGCGGCAGCGCCGGAGTAATCGCTTTGACGCTGGGAGACAGTCCGTCGACACGCCAGCTCTTCCCATTCCGCCTTGCGCATGCCGAAGCGGGTGCTGAGGGTACAGAAGCAGAAAAGGAACAGATAAACGACAACAAAGGCAAGGTAAACATAAAGCCCAAACGGGGTAAAGCCCTCGTGGTAGAATACAATGTCATCAAGCATTTCCAGTAGGATAAAGGGAACGCCGAGCGCCAGCGCCATGATGATCGCCGTAATGGCAATGCGCGGGCGGCGGCAATAGCGAACGATGAGCTTTTCTTCGCGGTCGGTCAGCATGAGGAGAGCCTCCTGTAAGGGAAATTGATATAGATATTTTAGCGCATCACGGGGCAAAGGGCAAGTAAAAAAGGGGAAAGCGGATTTGAATGCGATCATAGAATTATCAAATCAATTCAGGGGGGGAAGTGCAAGAGCTCGTTCAACAGATTTGCGGATCACGGGTAATTTCCATCAGGCATCTTCCTTAAGCGTCGGCAGGAAAAATCCCGCAAGGAAGTTGTCGTTTCTTGATTTGGGGGGCGGGATATGCTATTATTACAGACAACACTGTTAAGTTCTGTAAGTGTTGCAGACACTGGAAGCATTGCCGCACAGCCTACCTGCGCCGGTGCGGGAATCCTGAGGACTGGGAGGAGCAATCCGAAACGCAGGAAGATGGGGGCAACTGATTTTTGACATAAGCGGGGACAAGGGAGATTGGTGGTGAGAACATGCCGCTTGAGATGATTTGTAATGACATAACCAAAATACCCGCAGACGCAATTGTGAATGCGGCAAAAGAAACCCTGCTGGGCGGTGGTGGCGTAGATGGCTGCATTCATCGTGCGGCGGGGCCGGAGCTGTTGGCAGAGTGCCGGACGCTGGGAGGCTGCCGGACAGGCGAAGCAAAAATCACGGGGGCATACCGTCTGCCGTGCAGGTATGTGATCCATACGGTCGGTCCGGTGTGGCGCGGCGGCGGCTACGGCGAGCGGGAACAGCTTGTCTCCTGCTACCGGACAAGCCTTGCATTGGCAAGGGAGCACGGCTGCGAGACGGTGGCGTTTCCGTTGATATCCTCCGGAGCCTTCGGCTATCCAAAGGATCAGGCGCTGCAGGTGGCGGTGGATACCATTGGGGAGTTTTTGCTTGATAATGAGATGACCGTTTTCCTTGTTATTTTTGACCGCAAGGACTACCGGATCAGCGGGAGGCTGTTTGCCGACCTTGCCGCTTATCTGAATGATCACTATGCAGGCGGACAGATCGTCTGCCGGCGGGTGCGTCCGCAGCGGCAGGAGAAATGTGAAAGCAGGGTAATGTATGCCTGCGAGGCTTCTCCGGCGGGGCAACCCGAAGCTGATGCAGCAGCCGGCGGGCTGGACAAGCTGCTGGAGCATTTGGATACGGGGTTTTCGGAAACGCTGCTGAAGCTTATTGACCGCAGCGGCAGGAAGGATTCTGAGATTTACAAGAGGGCAAATGTAGATCGCAAGCTGTTCTCCAAGATTCGCAGCAATCCGGATTATAAGCCCTCCAAACCCACTGCTATTGCCTTTGCCATTGCGCTGGAGCTGGATTTAGCGGAGACAAAGGACTTTATTGCCCGTGCGGGGTATGCCCTGAGCGCCAGCAGCAAGTTTGATGTCATCATTTCATATTTCATCGAACGGGGGCAGTATAACATCTTTGAAATTAATGAGGCGCTGTTCGCTTTTGACCAGAGCTTGTTAGGAGCATGAAAATGTCGCCTGTCAAGCGACCAAACCCTTCTTCGGATTCGCTAAACTGAGAGCGAAATAAACGAAGGAGGGTTTTACTTATGACAGAATTGGTTTTTATCCTGGATCGCAGCGGCTCTATGGCAGGGTTGGAGGGGGATACCATCGGAGGGTTCAATTCCATGATCGCCAAGCAGAAAAAGGAGGAGAGAGCGGCGCTGGTCTCTACCGTGCTTTTTGACAACAACAGTGTGGTTATTCACGATCGTTTGCCGTTGGAGAAGGTTCCTCCCATGACGGAAAAGGAGTACTTTACCAGAGGCTGTACGGCGCTGCTGGACGCAGTGGGCGGAGCGATCCGTCATATCGGCAATATCCACAGGTATGCCCGCCGCGAAGATGTGCCGGAAAAAACATTGTTCATCATTACCACCGATGGCTACGAAAATGCCAGCCGCCATTATGACTATGAGTCGGTGCGTGGAATGATTGAGCGGAAGAAGGAGAAATACGGCTGGGAGTTTTTGTTCCTTGGAGCCAACATTGATGCGGCTAAGGAGGCATCGCGGTTTGGCATTGATGCCGATTGCGCGGTGAACTACAAGTGCGACGAGGCAGGCACGGCACTCAATTACGAGGTCATCAGCGAGGCAGTGTGCAGCGTCCGCGCTGCAAGACCCCTTAATGCCGACTGGAAGCGGCGTATTGATGAAGACGTGAAAAAGCGCGGAAGATGAACGGGCTTTATCTTGTGAATGCAGCCGACGGGTCGCAAGACATCAGGAGGGACGCTCCGGAGGTCGCCGCGGGAACAGGAAAAACTCCTGCCGCTGGGGTAGGTGGTGCTGCCCTGCGCACACCACTGCCTGAACCGGCGGATATTCCGGATCTCCAGCCTCAACTCGATGACGTGCAGGTGCTTTAGCTTGTCCTCTATAAAGCGACAGCTGCCAGAGGTGCGTTCCATGCCGAGGAACGGCGCTTCCTTATTGTAATAGCGCAGGGTGGAGACCGGCAGACCGGCCATACGGGAGACTTGCCCGATGCCAGATTAGATAAGTGTTACCACCGTTTGGGGAATTGGTGAAGCTGAGTTCAGCTTTAGCATAGTATGGTGGGGGACATCAATGAAAATGGGCCATAGAGTAGGGACAAGAAACGGGGAAGGCACGATTATATTTAGGTAAAAGGATAGAAGATGGCATTTACAGGTTGAAAAGTATTGTCAAAATAGACAAAGGCAGACAAACTATACTGTATATCATATAGAATATAGAATTTTATATTGACTTCAATTTTTCTGATATGTTAAAATCAAGGTGAACCTCAAAGAGGTAATACAATTCAAGTTCGGAGGAAAAGATAATGAAAAAGTTTCTCGCGTTCTTCCTTGCAGCTTTTATGGTTTTGGCTGCAGTAGGCTGCGGCAACCAGCCCGCCCAGTCGGATAACGACAACAAGGGCACCGGCATTGCCAACCAGCAGCTTTCCATGGGTACTGCCAGCTCCGGCGGCGCCTACTATGTAATCGGCACCGGCTTTGCCGAGGTCTTGACTTCTCATATTCCTGAGCTGAATGTGACTGCAGAAATCACCGACGGTTCCGTTGCCAACATTCGTTTGGTAAGCGACGGCGACTGCGATATTGGTATTTCCAACGCCGACGCAGTTCAGTATGCGCTGGACGGCACCGCCCCCTATAACAGCGTACAGGATATTCAGGTTCTTTGCGCACTGCACTCTTCTGTTTGGCATGTTGTCACTACCGAAAACAGCGGCATCTCCTCTATTGCTGATCTGAAGGGCAAGAAGGTCGCTGTCGGTCCTGCCGGCGGCGGTTCCGTAGCCGCTCTGGAAGTGGTTCTGCAGGCTTATGGCATGACCCTGGACGATATCACCCCCACCTATGTCAGCTACGATGACGGTATTACCCAGCTGACCGATGGTCAGGTTGTGGCTGCTTTGGCAATGACCGGTACTCCTGCTGCTGCGGTTTCTTCCATGGCTGCCACCAGCAAGGTCGTTATGGTAAGCATTGATGATGAGCATATGAAGAAGATCCAGGAGATCGCTCCTTACTACAATGCCGTAACGGTTCCCGCTGCCACCTACAATATGGATTCCGATGCTGTTACCATCGGCGTTAAGAACATCATCTATGTCAGCAGCCGCCTGGACGACGCTACCGTTTATGAGATGACCAAGGCTCTGGTAGAGAATCTGGATGAACTGAAGACCTATCACAATGCCATCAAAGATGTTACCAAAGAAGGTCTGGCCGATGTAGGCAAGTTCCCTCTGGCTGCCGGAGCGGAGAAGTACTATGCAGAGGCCGGTCTGAAATAAGTAAAACCGAAGCAGCGCTTGTAATGCTGATCACAAAGGGTTCCGGCAGCCCGCTATGGGCTGCCAGGACCCTTACTGTGGTGTTAAACGCAGGAGGACGCTGAAAAAAGCCCGACAAAGATAGAAAACAAGCAATAAGCGGAACAACTAAAGGAGATGTATTATGGCAAAATGGAATGACGGGAAATACTGGGTGAGCAAATATAACTATGATGAAGAATTTACCCGTGAACTGAATATTGCTCCTAAGGTAGAAATTCATGATGCGACCCTGCGTGACGGCGAGCAGACCCCCGGGGTATTCATGAGCACCGACCAAAAGGTAGAGATCGCAGCCATGCTGGACGAGCTGGGCGTAGAGCGCATTGAAGCGGGTATGCCTGCCGTTTCGACCGCGGATTTTAACGCGATCAAGCAGATCACCTCCTCCGGCACCAAGGCGAAGATCTATTCCTTTGCCCGTGGTATGCATGAGGACATTGAAGCTGCCAAGGAATGCGGCGCCACCGGTGTTGTGATTGAAATCCCCACCAGTGAGGTGAAGCTGAAATACCAGTTCCCTAAGTGGGATATCGACACTTTGATCCAGAAATCGGTAGATAGCTGCGCTTATGCCAAAAAGCTGGGGCTGGAGACCATCTTCTTTGGCTTTGATACCTGCCGCGCGGATATGGCGACCCTTGACCGGCTGTACTCCACGCTGGTAGCGGAAGCCCGTCCCGACGCCATCGGCGTAGTGGATACCGTAGGCTGCTGTCCGCCCTCCGCAGTTCATATGTTTATTCGTCGCCTGAAAAAGTACGGTGTCCCGCTGCAAATCCATACCCACAACGACTTTGGCATGGCAACTGCCAGTAGCTTTGCGGCAATGGAAGCCGGCGCCAATGTGATCCATACCTGCATGAACGGACTGGGCGAGCGTACCGGTAATGCCGCCACCGAGCAGATCATGATGGGCATGAAGCTGATGTACGGTCTGGATAACGACTACCATCTGGAGAAGATCCAGGCTTCCTGCGAGCGTGTGGCTGCCATGTGCAAGCGTCCCCTTGCTTACAATGCTCCCTTTGTGGGAGCCAATACCTTTGCCCGTGAAAGCGGCATCGGCATTGACCTGGTAAAGCACAATCCCGTAGTCATGTTCTCCATCGACCCCACCATTGTGGGCAACAGCAGCCTCGTTGTTCTGGGCAAGGGCAGCGGTAAGATGTCCATTCCCGCCAAGTGCGAGGAGCTGGGGATCCCGTACACCCTGGACGATGAGCAGGCACGCGAGGTTGTGGCGAAGATCAAGGCGTTGGCGATCGAGAAGCAGTCCACCGTTTCCAACGAGGAATTTGTAAAGATCCTGGACGAGTATAAATAATATAGTAGAGCTTTGCCACATTGGCGGCGAAAAGGAGCGGGCGATGAAGACCGGTTACAATGAACAGTGCCCCTGTAAAAGAGAAGCCTGCCCGCGCCGAGGCTGGTGTGCGGAGTGCATCAAGCAGCATCGGAGCACACCGCCGGAGGATATTGTGGCTTGTCAACGGGAAAAAGCCCGAAAGCTCTACGCTGAAAAGCAAGAAGGAAAGACGGAATAAGTCGATTTGCCTTGAGATACTTGAACCTTTTGCAGCGAAAAAGCAGCCGGGTTGTGCCGGCTGCTTTTTAGCAACTGCATCAATACAGTGGGGAGGGGATCCGATTGGAATTTCACCAGCTAAAGGGATTAGCGGCTCTTGCAGAGGCGAAAAGCTTTACCCGTGCTGCGCAGATGACCCATGTGGTACAATCTACATTATCCCAACAGATCCGAAGCCTGGAGGAGGAGCTGGGCATGCAGCTTGTGACCCGCACGACCCGCAGGGTAGAGCTGACTGCGGCAGGGAAAACCGCCGTAGAATATGCCAAAAAGCTGCTGAAACTGCGTGAGGAATTCATCTGTGAAATGCGAAAAGAAACGGAACAGCAATCCGGCGTGATTCGGATAGGGGCGGAGCAGGTGGTGGCAAATTACGACCTTGTGGCGCTGCTGGAGGGCTTTCGGACAGTGCATCCGGATATCGAGGTGATCCTGCGGGACACCATTTCCGGTCGGGCACTGGATACGATGATTGCCCAAGGGGATCTGGATCTGTGCCTGATCAATGATATTGAGGGATATCCGCAGCTGAGCGGAATAGCATTGTACCACGATGAGCTGGTGGCGGTGACGAATAAAAATCATCTGCTGGCAGAAAAGAAGAAAATAGACTGGACCGACCTTGCCGACTGGCAGATCATTATCCCCAGCTCAAATGAGATGCTGGAAAAGAAGATCCTGCAGCGGTGCCGGCTTTGTGGCTTTGAGCCGATGATCGCCTACCGGACCAGCAACCTACAGATCACGGCGGACCTGTTGCGGAAGGATTATGTTTCGCTTAATTCGTGCTACGCAGCCAAAACACATCTGCGCAGTAAGGCGATTATCCATATGAAGAACCCGATCGGGCGGGAGATCTCGCTGGCACACCGCAGCGGGAAGATGCCATCGGCGGCAACTGTTACTTTTTTAAAATACGCGGAAACCTACCTGGAAAACGACAGACAGCCGGAGAATGAACAGTAATAGAAGCTGCCGCCCCGCCATTTGCTTTTAGAGAGTTTATTATAATGCCTCGCTCCAATGCAGTATTGCCGAAGGAAAACACGGGGGTAACACACAAAAATGGCAGGGGATTCGGCATAAAGTACCGGATCCCCTGAGAGAGAGTATATAATAAGGACGGAAAAGCAAGCTTAGTAGGTGACATCCAGGACGGTCGAGGCGACCTCGTGTGGTTGAGCGATCCAGACATAGGGAAGGCTCTTGATGTACTGAATGCAGCGCTGGAACTGGACTGCACCGAAGGGTCTGCCGAAAACATGGCTGTGTGCAGTGACCCAGTAGACGACCTTTTCTTCGGGGTGTTTGGCATACCAGTTATCAAACTCATCTACCAGGTTTCTGTAATACTGGTCGGGCGCATTGCCGTAGCGGACGTACAGAGGCATATCATTGACATTCATGGGGAAAGGCATAAGACAGATGTCTCCGGCTTCGGTGTGCTCCACCATAGGCAGGTCGCTGCCCATCCAGTCGATGGTGTACTTGAGCCCGTTCTCCGCCAGCAGCTTGCTGGTACTCAGGCTGGGGGTGCAGCGGGGGCTGCAATAGCCGACAGGGTGCTTGCCGGTAAGCGAGACCGCCAAATCAAGACAGTGGGACATCTGCTCCCGCTCGGTTGCTTCATCCAGATAGATGGGAATGATATTCTGAGCCAAAGAATGCAGGCAGACCTCATGACCCTCAGCGGCGATCTTTTTGATGAGATCCGGGTGACGCTCCATCTGCACGCCGCTGCAGAAAACGCTTGCTTTGATCCCTTCTTCTTTCAGAATTTTGAGCTGACGCTCCAAACCGTTATTGGCGGCATACTTTGCCCAGCCGGCATTGGCGGTATCATAATATCCGGGCTTGAGCGCATTGCCCATGGGACCGACACCGGGCGCGGCGCCTTCCTCCCAGCCCTCAAACATGATAGTGAATAGTACGGCAACATGCTTTTCTTCCGGCCAATTGCGTTTCATAGGTCACCCTCCTGCAAATAATAAATATATCATTTTCTGTATTATATCATTTGCGGGCGCTATAAACAAATGAAACCTTTCCATATCAATTATCGGTGAAAGCGATAAGTAAAAGACGGCGCAGCAGAGAACGAAAGGCATTGCAACAATTGTTTTCCAATGCTATAATTGAAAAAATTGATAAATGAACCGCGCAGGGCGCGAGAGAGTGTTTTTAATGAAAAATGACACAAGTGAGAGGTATACAGTATGGTGACGGCCTTCCAGTACAAAAGCAAGGTAGAAATATCCTATGATTACATTTTAGAAAAGATTATGGCGTTGCAGCTGAAGGTGGGCGATCGCGTGGTGATCAGCCAGATCGCAAAAGAATGCGGGGTAAGCGATATCCCGGTGCGCGAGGCACTGAGAATGCTGCAGCGGGAGGGATATGTGACCATAGAGGCGAACCGCGGCGCAGTTATCAACGGCATCAGCGATGAAGCCGTCCGCAATATGATCGAGATAAAAGGTGTTCTTGAGGCGTATGCGACGAGACTGAGCGCAGATCACCTTATGGAGGAGGATTTGGAGGAACTGCGGGAGATCAATAGAGAGCTGTGGAAAATGGCGGAGGAAAATGATGTGGCGGGCTACCAGTACCGCAACATTGATTTCCATTCCAGAATTTATAAAAACCTGCCCAATCGGGAGCTGATCGATATGATCAACGACCTGCGGCATCGCTGGGGCATCACACGGTCTGTTTTCCAAATAGCACCCGAGCGCATGAGGGAATCCAGCGCGGAGCATGACAGGATTATTGAGCTATTAGCCCAAAAGGACTATGATGAGCTGGAACGCTTTACCCGTATCCATAAGTTTGCCGGCAGCGCCCATTACCATCACGATGAATAAAACCGCCAAAGACCGAAAAGAGGGAGGGAAAACAAACCCCTCTCTTTTTTACGATAGAATTTAGTGAATGACAACAATAAACATGCAATTTGTTTGAGCAATGTGGCGATTTTAAGGGCGAAAGCCCGCAGAGAATTGACAAAAGGAATGCAAAATAATATATTATATATAATCGATCACGTCGAAAAGACATGTACTCGACGTGAAAAAGACCGAGATAATTTATAGAAAAGGGGTATATTGGCGATGCTATTTAAGAAAAAGACTGCTGCCGAAAATGCGGAACCAATGGAAGCAAAGCAGATAGCAGAGCAGCAGGAAGAAGAAATCAGCGATGAGAAAAGAACGCGCACCCTTACCGGCTGGTATGATAAGGGAGTTACTCTGCTGCTGATCCTGTTGGGTCTCTATCACATTTATGTGGGCTTTTTTGGTGCTTCCAGTGCCATGCAGCTGAGAGCGACCCACTGGCTCATTATTTCCTTCTGCCTGTTCTTTATCTATCCTGCAACAAAAAAAGGACTGGCAAAGGTAAGCGTGATTGACTGGGGTTGGGCGATCCTGGCGCTGCTGAGCAGCGGCTATATTCTGCTCAACTGGAAGCGGATCGCATCGAATACCGGAATGACCAATCAGACAGATATCATCTTCGGTATTATTGCGGTGCTGGTCGTGCTGGAGGCGACGCGCAGAGCGATTGGTCCGGTTCTTGCCGGTTTGGGTGTGCTGTTCCTTGCCTATGCATTTTTGGGGCATCTGATCCCCGGCACGCTGGGCCACCGCCAGTATTCACTGAACCGTATCATGTCCTTTATGTATACCGGAACAGAAGGTATTTATGGCACTGCTATGAATGTTTCCGCCCAGTATGTTGCACTGTTTGTGCTGTTTGGCGCCATGCTGGAGATGTTTGGCGGCGGCGAGCTGTTTGTAGACCTTGCCTATTCCTTGACCGGCAAGATGCGCGGTGGTCCGGCGAAAGCGTCGGTCGTCAGCTCTGCACTGATGGGCACCATGTCCGGCAGTGCCGTGGCGAATGTTGTTACCACCGGTGCATTCACCATTCCGTTAATGAAAAAGAACGGCTATAGTCCCACAAGTGCGGGTGCTGTTGAAGCGGTTGCTTCCACCGGCGGTCAGATTATGCCCCCCGTAATGGGTGCGGCGGCATTCCTAATGGCGGAGATGACCGGTGTTTCCTACGGTAAGATCTGCCTGGCGGCACTGATCCCCGCATTGTTCTACTTCCTGTCCATTTTCCTCATGGTAGATCTGGAGGCAAAGAGGGAGAAGATCCCTGTTGCTGAGGACAGCGAGATCAAGCCGGTCGGCAAGGTGCTGAAAGCCAGCGGTTACCTGCTGCTGCCTTTGATCCTCCTGATCGCGCTGATCGTATCCGGCAAGAGCGCTATCTTCTCTGCGGCATATTCTATTGCAGCGATTTTGATTGTGGATATCATCTTTAATAAGGATCGGATCCATGTGCTCAACCGTTTCTTCAAGGCGGTGGCAAAGGGTATGAGAGGCGTGATCTCCGTAGCGGCAGCCTGTGCTTGCGCCGGAATTATCTGCGGCATTATTCAGCTTACCGGTATCGGCTCCAAATTCTCCAGCCTGATGCTGAGCGTTGCCGGTGATAACATCTTTATCGCCCTGCTGATGACTATGCTGGCTTCCCTGATTTTGGGCTGCGGTCTGCCTACCACGGCGGCATATATGGTCCTTGCCACGCTGGCGGTTCCTGCCCTTACCAAGATGGGCGTTCCTATGGTGGCTGCCCACCTGTTTGTGCTTTACTTCGGCTCCATTTCTACCATTACGCCTCCCGTAGCTCTTTCGGCTTATGCAGGCGCAGCATTGGCAGGAGCGAACCCGAACAAGGTCGGCTTCCGAGCGTTTCGCTTTGGCCTGATTGCGTTCATTATTCCGTTTATGTTTGTCTATTCTCCTCCTCTGCTGCTGCAGGGCGGTGCGCTTTCCATTGTGCAGGGCGTGATAACCGGCTGCATCGGCGTACTGTGCATTGCGATCTGCGTGCAGGGTTATCTTTTGGCTCCGGCAGGCGTAGTGGAGCGTATAGCGGCATTCGCTGCCGGTCTACTACTCATCTTCTCCGGCCTTGTTACAGATCTGATTGGATTTGTGCTGTTCGCAGGCATTATTGTTCTGCAGCTAATCCATAAGAAGAAGCTGACCGCGACACCAGCCACCTGATATTTACCATTTCCTCTCTCCTCTTCTTATAGTTCTTCATTGCGCCGCACATCATGGTATTCTGCTCTGAAAAAAAGGGGCAGAACCATGGTGTGCGGCAGCGGTGGCTCCCAGACCGATGACTGACTTGGGCAGGCATCTGTTTTGCAAAACAGAAAACGGAACAGGCCAGATCAGGGAAAAGAGTGATCGGGACTTATTGCAAACGAACGGTGCGACCACTCTGAATGGGGTGGTCGCTTTTGCTATGCTGCCAATATGTCGAGAGTTGGAGCTCCGAAAGAAAATAGCGCCCCCAAAGGGGCGCCGGATAAGCGGAAAAAAGCTGTTACAGATAACCAGCCACACGCAGGAACAACACACAAAAGAAGATGGTGACCACGCTGACGAGGGAGGAAAAGATGACCCCGTTGGCGGAAAGGGTATCATCGGCGCCGAATTCCCGCGCCATAACATAGGTGCTGGAGGCTGCCGGAGAGCCGAAGATCACAAGGACACAGACCATCTGTACGGTGTTGAAGCCGAGCATGGAGGCAAGTGCCAGTGCCCCTGCAGGGAGAAGAAAGCCTTTAAGCCCGGTTACAAGCAGGATTTCCTTTTTGTAAACCGAGATATTGGAGAACTTAAAGCCTGCGCCCAACAGAAGCAGCGCAAGGGGAACGGAGATATTGGATAGCTGGCTGACGACCTTATCGGCGAAGATGGGGAGAGTAATCTGCAGCCTGGAAAAAACCAAGCCGATGCCTGCGCCAAGAAAAATGGGATTGGTAATGATCTTTTTGAGAAGGGTGCCAAAGCGATTGGCAGAGGAAGCGTTCTTATCCTTGAGCAACAGGGTGAACACCGTAATGACAAAGATGTTATTGAGCGGCACCAACATGGCGATGGTAAGAGCGACATCGGCAGTATTGCCATCGCCCAGCAGCTGGGCAGCCAAAGAAAGCCCGAAAAGCACAAAATTGCTTTTCATAAAAATGGTGGCGAGACTAGCCTGCCGTTCCGGTACTTTCTCTATCTTGAGC
>ERZ1026780.2121-NODE-2121-length-11855-cov-7.199831_pt1 | contig 11855 bp, 9 predicted proteins | sample MGYA00380126_ERZ1026780 | MGnify/ENA primary metagenome ERZ1026780 (study PRJEB33269, sample SAMEA4719762) | human gut metagenome | biome: human-associated habitat; feature: organic feature; material: feces | place: Cameroon | collected 2013-10 ... | reverse complement strand
CTAGATCGCTCGTCGGCAGCGTCAGATGTGTATAAGAGACAGGCTCCTCGGTGTTCCATTCGAAGAAGCGCCCCTTCTCGAAGCGAAACGTGCCCTTCGACGTGATCGTCACGTCCACGTCGGCGAGCGTCTTGCGCTGCACGAACGTCCCCGCCGCCCGTTCCGGCATGCCGTCGTCGCGCGCGGCGGCGTGCAGGACGAGGGGCCAGGCCCCACCGAACAGCAGACACGCCATCCCCGCCGCCAACCGCCTCAGAAGCACATCACGCCACTTGCACATGCCACCTCTCCCTTCCGGTATTCGTATGAAATCTCGTGATCGGACAGCCGTGTGAGCGTCAGCCGCACGCACACACCCGGCACGACCACATGCGTGAACTTTATCTTCTTCACGGACGCGAGCGTGAACGCACGGCGGAGGAACTGTTCCGCGAAGTGGCGCGCGATCCCGAGCTGCACGACGCCCGGCAGCACGGCGAAGCCGGGGAAATGACCCCCGAAATACGGCGCGTCCGCGTCGAAGACCAGCTCCGCCGTCCACGTCGCCTCCGTCTGGGCCACGTCGAGGACAAACGGCTCCACGAGGTTCGACTCGAGAGCCTGCCGCAACCGCGCCGTCTGCACCTTCCCCTGCGCGTTGCGCGGAATCTCCCGGACGAAGCGGTAGCGCTTCGGCACGGCGCCCTTCGGGAAGACCGGCAGGAGACGGCGGCGCAACGCACGCGCGAGCGCGCGCTTGCCGGCGGCGACGTCCACGGCGGACAGGTCCAACACGACGAGCGCGCCCAGATACGGGCCGTGCGGGCCGTCGAGCGGCGCGAGCGCCGCCTCCCGCACCTCGGGGAGCGCGCACATCGCCGCCTCCATCTCGGGGAGGGAGACGCGCTGCTCGGCGATCTTCACGAGGCGGTCCCGCCGCCCCAGCAAACGGAAGCGCCGCCCGTCCGCCGCAAGTTCCACGCCGTCGCCCATCGTGAAGCCGCGCCGGAGGGAGAACGGCGAATCGACGACGAGCCGCCCGTCCGCGTCCGCACGCACCTTCACGGGGTCGAAGACCGTCCAGTCGTAACCATCGTCCGGCGCCGCACCGCCCTGCCGCCGCCACGCGACGCCGCCCGTCTCCGTGCTGCCGAAGATCTCCAGCGGCGCGATGCCGAAAACGCGCTGCGCCGCCGCGCTCGTCGCCGCCGTCAGGAGCGCGCCCGACGTCGTGACCTCCACGCAGTTCCGGGGCACGTCATACTGGTCCGCATACGCGCAGAAGCGGTCGAGGAAGCTCGGCGTCGTCACGAGGACGACGCGCGCCGCCGCGCGCATCTTCGCAAGCAGCGATTCGGGCGTGAGGATCACCTCGGGATCGACCACGCACCCGGACGCGCGCGGGAGAAGGACGCGCCAGAGCATGCCGTACATGTGCTGCGGCTCGACGGTGGAGAGGAAGACCGGACGCACGCCCGGCGCGTTCAGGCACGGCAGGCGGGCACGATGGTAGGCGACCTCCTTCGCAAGCGTGGCGAACGGCTTCACGATCGTCTTCGGCTTTGCGGTGGAGCCGGACGTGTGGAACGTGGCGGCGAAGCGCCGGCGGCGGTACAGCATCTCCGCGAGGACGATCAGGCCCGTCGCGCAGTAGGAGAGGCAGCAGTTCCAGACGACCCACACGCACGGCACGTCGAGGCCCGCCCGCTCCAGGTGCCAGACGGGACCCGGCGCGTAGATCGTCGCGCATGCGATCAGTCCGTTCACCGCGAGCCACGCCGCCCAGAGGACCGTGTAGGCCCGGCAGTAGCGCTCCGCGCCCTCCGGCAGCACGTGGGGCGGAATCTTCCGCGCGAGCGCGAGGCAGAGGGGTTCCCGCCCCAGGAGCGAGAATGCGAAGCCGCCCGACACGGCGGCGCTCATCAGGACGGGGTACCAGGCCACGTAGGCGAAGCGCCTGAAAACAAGCGCGGCGGCGATGCACGCCGCCAACACCATCCACGAACCGTATCGGCGCAGGAACGTCACGATTCGTTCACAAGCTTCGAGACGGCCTTCGTCACGTCCGCGAGCGTGCGGATCTGGCGAAAGTCCTCGGGGGTGACCCTCTTCTTCGTCTCCTGCTGGAGGCGCATGCAGAGATCGACGGCGTCGATGGAGTCGAGGTCGAGATCCGTGAAGAGATTCACCTCCGGCCTGAGCGCGGCGGGGTCGCACGCGAACTCGGCGACGAGGATGTCCTTGATGGTCTTCTCGATTTCTGCGTCCGTCATGTCTCAGGCCTTCTGCTGTGCTTCCACGTAGTCGGCCAGCGTCTTGACCGAGCGGAAAATCTGCTTGTTGTCGGCGGGGTTGGAGGAGAAGGAAACGCCGAACGCCTTCTTCACGGCCATGCCGAGCTCCATGGCGTCGATGGAGTCAAGGCCCAGGCCCTCGCCGAAAAGCGGCACGTCCGTCTCGATGTCCGCCGGCGTCAGATCCTCCAGGTCAAGGGCGGAGACAACCGTCTCCTTCAGTTTCGTTTCAATTTCTTCGCGTGTCATGAATTTCCCTAGTTTATCAAAAACGGGGCACCTCTGCACGCGCGCCGCGCGGGGCACGGGCTAGGGATGGCCTGGAGACGGCCTGGTTGCTGTCGGAGATGACGGTTCTGGCCATAGATGAGATTTTATTACGCACTGAAATCTCAGGCAGTGGGGAGGAGGGGACTCGGCGTAGGGCGTCCGAACGGGCCCGGCGCGGGTACGGCCGCGACAAGCGCGGCCCTCCCGCATACAGCCGTTCGGACGCCCCGCGCCGAGGGCGGCGCGGGTACAGCGCGCACCGCCCCATCTACACCGTTCCGAAGTGAAATCCTACAATCCTCCTACTCCACGTCTGAAGATGAGATTTCAATGCGTAAGAACATTCACACAGCACACAAACGCCATAACTCACGAATAAACGACAAGACAACCACATCTGCCACTTACAAGAACAGACCCCATACGTCTACCACCCAGCCGGGATGCGGGACTTCGCCTCGGAATGATGGTGGGATGGCGCGCGCATGACGGGCGCGGCGTGGGCTTTACGGCGGCCTACAGTACGCCGAGCGAATCGATGAAGGGGAAGAGGACCGCGTGGACGAGATCGGCGTTCATGCGGTGGCCGCCCTCGAAGGTCTGCGACATGCCGGGGTAGTGCCGCTCGAAGACCGGCCGCGCCTCGACGGCAAATTCGTCCGCATCGCCGAAGAGGCCGTGGCAGAAAAGCCGATCCACCTCGTCCAGCCCGTCGAACTGGTGCGCCTCCATCTCGGCGAAGTGGGCGATAGTCTCCTTCGTGATCTGGAACGTGAGCGCGCCGTCCTGGCGGGGGTTGAGCCACTTGTGGCGTCCAACCGAAAGACGAGAATAGAGCTTCGACATGCTGAAGAAGGGATTAATGCAGATGCGCTCGAAACCGCGCAGCTGCTGCGCGTACATCGCCCCCATCGACGTGCCGACGATGAGCGCGGGCTGCTCGCGCGCGACCAACTGCTTCAGCATCGGCAGCGCCTCCGCCGGATCGACGGGGATGTCGGGCGCCAGGACGACGACCTTGTCCGTCCTGCGGCGGTCCCAGTACGCATGCCGCAGCAGTGCGACGGTGCCGCTCGCGCCCGAGGAGGCGAAGCCGTGGAGGTAGAGGAGCTTCTTGTGCGCGTCCACGTTCATCGCTCAACTCTCAGCGGCGCGGCGCGTAGACGATGAAGCCGCCGATCCCGAGACGACCGCCCTTCGCGGCGAGCGTCAGCGTGTGCGGCCCGTTCGCGCAGTTCTGCACGAGCGTCGTGCGCGTCTCGGCGGCGGCGGGGACGTAGGGCGCGGCGAAGAGCGGCTGCGTCCGCCACTTCACCTGGAAGCCCGGCTTCGCCTCCTTCTTCGCGTACTTGTACTGCCAGACGCAGTTGATGTCCTTCGGGTCGAGGACGGCGCGGCCGGACTTCGAACGGAAGCGTTCGCGCGTGTTCCCCGTGCCGTCCGGCCCCGTCACGCTGCCGACGACGGAGTAGACGATCGGGTTGGCGTCCGGCTTCGTGCCCTCCAGGAAGGTGAGCGTCCAGTCCTCCGCCACCGCCGGCGCGTCGATGTCCACATGGTCGACGAACGGCATCCACATCGGGCCCGTCCCCGGGCGCGTCGTGTACCACAGCTCCGGGAACGTCGCCGGATTCCGTCCGTCCAGGGTCAGCGAGCCGATCGCGTCCGCCACACCCGTCCCGTCCGACACCGCGACCACGCGGTTGCCCGTGAACGCGAGCGTGAGCGAACCGTCGGCGGCGACCTTCACGCGCGGGTCGTCGAGGGGGATCGTCTCGATGGAGCCGTTCACGGCCGGCTCGGCCTCCGCGCCTGGAAGGCGCGCCATGTCCTCGTAGATGAACTGCGCGTAGAGGTCGAGCGCGGGCGTTTTGCGGTCCATGTGGATGCCATCCGCCAGAAGGTCGTACTCGGCCCAACCGTTCCGCACCAGCATTTCGCACCACTTCCGGTTGAGGTCCACGTACATCGTGCCGTAGCGCGCCGCGATGTCGGCGATCGTCTTCGTGCGCGCGTCGCGCTCGGCGAGCATTTCGCGCGGGCGCTGACCGCGCGAGAGGTGGCTGGACCAGAGAATGATCTCGGCGGTCGTCGTCTCGCGCACCTTCTTCACGATCTCCTCGTACTTCGCGAGGCTGCCGTAGTCGTGGAAGAAGAGGAGGTCGGGATAGAACGGATAGAGGTCGCTTTCCGCCGTGCGGCTCAGGCGTTCCGCCCCGTAGCCGCCGATGGCACGGTTCTGCACCTCGAACTTCACCGTCGGGTAGCGCCGCGTCAGCTCCTCCATCACCTGGCGCGACCAGTGCTGGCCGACGATGGACTGACCGTAGAAGAGGATGCGCACGCGCGCGGGGCGCGCCGCCGTCGATTCCGCCATCGCCTTCATCGTCCGCTGGATGTGGCGCACGGTGGGGTTCCGGGGCGCGGCGTCGGGATCCACCGCCGGGAGGCGCTTCAGCTCGTAGCGGTGGGGCTTCGGCGTACGCAGCTTCAGGAGCGCCGCCCAGCGCGCGTCCTGGTCCCGCTCCAGCGCGGCGCGTTTGCCGTAGTCGCGGATGTAGTCGGGAAGGCGGCGCTCGAAGTAGCCGGTCTTGTCCTTGAGGCCGTCGTAGTGGGCCTGGACGGCCGCGAAGTCGTCCGGGTTCACGCCCCGGAGACGCAGATACCAGCGGGAGGCGGCGAACATGCGCAGCTCGTTCTGCTCGATCGCGCAGCGCGCGGCGTTCGCGCGCTCGACGGCGGCGGCCTGCCTGAACTGCGGCGTCTTCGGGTTCATCGCGAGGTTGACGCCGAAACCGAGTTCGCCCGCCGTCCACGTGCCGACCTCCTCGCCGTCGATGAGAAGCGCGTAGCGGGCGCCCTTCTCAAGATCCGTGACGGCCAGCGTCTCGCGGTTCAGATCCTCAAGGATGCGCGCGAGCGGCAGGGCCGCCTCGGCGCCCTTCTGGATGGGCCAGGGGAGGGCCCGTTCCAGAACCGTGAACGCGCAGCCGTCCGCCGTCTTCGCGAAGCCGTCCACGGCCGCGTTGACGCTCCGCGCCACGGCGCCGCTTTTCGCGGAGACGGCAACGTCGCAGACGGGGTTCGTCGCGCCCTGTGCCTTCAGGAACTCGTAGGCCATGAAGAGGTGGCCGGGCGCGGCGGGATGGACGCGGTCCGGGCGCACGAACGAGAACGCGGGATCCTTCCGCTGCTCGGCGACGACGAGGTTCTGGTAGGCGGTGTTCCAATCGACGACTTCGCTCCCGGTTTCGGCGGCGAGCGTCTTGCCGAAGTCCGCAAAGCGCTTCAGCGCCGCGACCGTGCCCTTCAGCGCGGGCGTCGGCTTCGGTCCCTTCTGCACGGCCGTCTCGTCATACGGCGTGGGGGTGAGGAACATGAGCCGCGCCCGGGGCGTCCCCGCGCGGAGCATGCACGCAAGGCGCGTCAGGTTGTTCGTGTAGGTGGCGTAGCACGCCTGCTCGCGGGCGGGAACCTGCGCGCGGTGCTTCGGGTCGGCCATCTTCACGGGGCTGTAGATGTCGCGCCACGAGTCGTTCATGCCGAACATGAGCGCGACGACGGTGGGGTCCCAACGGCGGACGTCCTCCTCGAAGCGCGTCCGCGCGGCACCCGCGTTGTCGCCGCCCACGCCCGCGTTGTAGAACCGCACGGCGCGGTCCGGGTAGCGGGTGAGGTAGAAATCGGCGAGCATCTTCACGTAGGAGCCGCCGTGCGTGATCGAATCGCCCCAGAACACGACCCGGTCGCCGTCCCCGAAAGGCGCCGCCCCCGCAGCCAGGGCAAGGCAGGACGCCGCGACAATCATCAATTTATTCGCTTCCATGCCGACAGTATAGCATAATTCCGCGAGGACAGCCGCGCTGTCATTTTCCACCCATTCAGACATATATTCAGATATCATGAACAACAACTTTTCAGGCATCATGCAAAGCAACAAGAAGTTCCTGCTCATCGGTTCGCTTGCCGCCGTCCTCTTCCTGGCGGCAGCCGTCGCGATGTTCACGGCGTCCACTCCCGACGCCACGGCTTCGGAGCAGGGGAACGCGGAAGTGTCTCGGAGGGTATCCAAGGCGAACGCCCGAAAGAGACGCCCCTCCAAGACCCTGGCGCAGCGTGTCCAGGAAAAGGCCGAGAAGGAAAAGCCGCAACTCCTGAACGACTTGGACGAAGAGGCCAAGCTCACGGCCGAGGAGCGGGCTCTTCTGAAAGAACTTCAGGAAGGACTGGACGCCAACAGCCTCCGCCGCGTTGCGAAAACCGTCGAGAAAATCCAGAAGCTCATTCGCGAGAAGGGCGAGCAAAATGTCCCTCCCCTTCTCCGCTCCGAAGCCGTCGAGGCGTTGGGCTGGTTTCTACCCGATTCACTTGCCGACCTGATCCCCTTCATGGCCGACTCGGATCCCGACGTACTGGACGACGTGATGACGCAGTTTGAATCCGCCATCGACGATTCCAGCCTCGGCGACCGCGAGCTTTCGAACATCCTCAAAACCGTCGCTCGGGTGCTTGACAACGAGGACGCCCTGGACGCGCTCTTTATGGGCATTGAAAGTGACATGCGCAACAGCGTCGCCGTCGCCACCTATCTTGAAATCCTCAAAACCGGCTCCCCCACCGCCAAGGCGCGCGTCTGGGAATCCATTGAGGACTTTACGGGCGAGGACAACATCAAGACGGAAGCCGACCTCATCAAGTGGGCCTCGGACCCCGAAAACGCAGACGACGAGGATGACGACGACTTCTACGGTCCCGACCGGGATACGGACGACGAGGGGAACTAATCCTTAATCTAATCCGCCGCCGTCAGCAACATTCCCAGCGCATGTTCCACTGCGGCGGCACGTACGGTCGCCCGGTCGCCGGGGAACACCACGTTCTCGCTCGTCACGCCGCGTTCCGTGGCAAGGCCGAACCAGACATCCCCCGCCGGGTGGACGCCATCGCCCCCCGGACCGGCCAGCCCCGTCACGGACACGGCCACATCGACCTTCAGCCGTTCGCGCGCACCACGCGCCATCTGTTCGGCGCACGCCGCGCTCACGGGCCCCACGCCGTTGAGAACCTCCTCGGACACGCCGAGGACGGCGTGTTTCACGGCATTCACATAGCTGATCACACCACCCCGGAAGACGGCGCTCGCCCCCGGTACGTCCGTGAGGGCGTGTCCGATGCCGCCCCCCGTACACGACTCCGCCGTCCCGCACGTCCAGCCGCGCGCCGCCAAGCGTTCGACGACCCGTTCGGCGGTGGTCTTGAAGATGAGCGGCAGCACCGCGCGGTCCGCCGGACAGAAGTCAAGCCGCCGGGCCTCCTCGGCCGTGAACCAGCCGAGTTCGGCATGTTCGAGCGCCGTCGCCTCGGCGCCCTCGGCCGGTTCGCAGTCCAGGAGCGTGAGGTGGATCGTCCGGTCGGGATAGGCATGGGTGACGGCGGTCCGCGTCCGCAGATTGACGACGGGGAGGGCAATCTCCTCGCGGCATTCGCGCACAAGCGCCTGCTCGGGCGTCTCGCCGGGTTCCAGCTTTCCCCCCACGAACTCCCAGCAGCCCGCCTGCGCCTTGCCGGCGGGACGCCGCCCGAGGAGGAACTTCCCACCCCGGCGGATGATCCCGCCCACGACCTCGGTCACGCCCGTTCCCATGCCGTCTTCCCGCATGCGGTCACTCCTTGATTTCGCCGGCCTTGAGACGCCTGAAGTAGCTCTTCGTCTCCGCCACGATGACACCCGAAAGCGCGAGGAGCGCAATCATGTTCGGCACGGCCATGAGGCCGTTGACGATATCCGCAATGCCCCACACGGCCGAGATCGTCATGTACGGTCCGATGAAGACAGCCGCGATGTAGAACCAGCGGTAGACGAGGACGGGGCCCATCCGCCCGTTCGTCAGGTACTCAAGGCAGCGCTCCGAGTAGTAGTCCCACCCGAGGATCGTCGTGAAGCCGAAGAGGACAAGCGAGACCATCAGGAGCGCGTCCGTCACGATCGGCGGCAGGAACGGGATGCCGACGGCGAACGCCTTCATCGTGGCCGCCGCGCCGGAGGCGGCGCTCGCGCTGTAGAGCTCGGACACGCCCTTGAACGACTCGGCCGAAATCGGCTGGTTCGTCATCGTGAGCGCGAGGCCCGTCATCGAGCAGACGACGATCGTGTCGAGGAACGTGCCCGTCATCGAGACGAGGCCCTGGCGGACGGGCTCCTTCGTCTGCGCAGCCGCCGCCGCGATCGGAGCGGAGCCGAGGCCCGCCTCGTTCGAGAAGATGCCGCGCGCGATGCCCTTCTGCATCGCCACGATGACCGCGCCGAGCGCGCCGCCCGCCGCCGCCTGGAGGCCGAACGCCGACTTGACGATCGTCGCGAGCGCCGCCGGAATCCTGCCGAGGTTGCAGAAGACGAGAATGAGCGAGAACGCGACGTAGAGGACGACCATGAGCGGAATCACCTTCTCGCTCACCTTCGCGATGCGCTTGAGGCCGCCGATCACGACCATGCCGACCATGAACGCGAGCAGGATCGAGCCGAAGATCGTCGCGCACGAGTAGCTGTTGCCGAGGATCGTGAAGTTGTGGACGTCCGCCGTGTCGATGTAGCTCTTGAAGAACGTGTTGAATGAGCCGCAGATCGAGTTCACCTGCGTGAACGTGCCGATGCCGAAGAGGCCCACGAGCACGCCGAAGAACGCGAAGAGGCACGCGAGCCACTTCCACTTCGGGCCCATGCCGCGCTCGATGTAGTAGAACGGCCCGCCCAGGACGTGGCCGGTCTTCTCGTCATGCTCGCGGTACTTGACGGCCAGGAGACCCTCGGAATACTTCGTCGCCATGCCGAAGAGCGCGGCGAGCCACATCCAGAAGATCGCGCCGGGGCCGCCCGCGACGTAGGCCGTCGCGACGCCCACGATGTTGCCCGTGCCGATCGTCGCGGAGAGGGCCGTGCAGAGCGCGCCGAAGCTGGAGACCTCGCCCTTCGCGCCATGTTCGACCTTCTCGTTTTTGAACATGTACTTGAGCGCGCGCGGAAGCTGGACGAACTGCATGCCGCCGAGGCGGACCGTGAGCCAGATGCCGCCGAAGAGGATCAGGATGATCAGAAGGGGAACCGGGAATCCGGCGATCTCGAACGAAGTCCCCCAAACCTTGTCGTCAACCAGGTTCACGTAGTTCGTGAACGTATCCAGCCATGTGGCTGCCTGCATCGTTTTTTTCCTTGCCTTTCCGTCCTTTTGCCTGAGAGATCGTCCCCGACCCTTTTCGGGGAGTTACACCTTCGGCACTCCGCACCGTCGCGGAGGTTCTCCGGACACCGCCTTCGCGGTTTTGATGGCCGTGTAGTGTACCATACGGCCGTCCCGACTTCAATCTATCCGATGCCCCCTCTTCACAAGGCACGCGCGAAACGGGGCGAGGAACGCCGCATCGTCATCGGTCATCATGCCGAGCGCAACCGTGGGCTTGTTCGCTCCATGGAAGTCGCTCCCCGCCGTCACGGCAAGCCCCAACGCGCGGGCCATGCGCAGATGTTCCACGTTTTCCTCCGGCAGGTTCGCACCGTACACCGCCTCCACGGCATCGAGCCCAAGATCCTTTAACCGAATCAGCCCGGCTCGCAGCTTGGCCAGATCCTGCGTCCAGTACCGGGGATGCGCCATGACGGCGACGCCGCCTGCGGCGTGGACGACTTCGATTGCCTCCGCCTGGGAGGGATGGTAGCGCGTGACGTAAGCGGGTTTCCCATCGCCGAGGAACCGTTCGAATGCGTCCTTCACACTGCTCGCCCACCCGTGGTCCATGAGGACGCGGGCGATGTGCGGACGGGCGACGACCCGGCCATTCGCGTACTTGAGCAGTTCCTCCTCCGCAATGGGCATGCCCAGTTCGGCGAGACGCGCGACAATTTTCCGGTTCCGCTCGTTCCGCCCCGCACGGATCTGGTCGAGAAACGCATTCAGGCGCGGGGAGGCGGGATCGACACCCAACCCCAGAAGATGGAACTTGGCATAGCCCGCTCCCGGCTCAATGGAGAGTTCCACGCCCGCGAGGCGCAGCCCGGTCTGACCACGGCACGCCGCAAGGAAACGCGCACAGCCCTCGCAGTTGTCGTGGTCCGTCAAGGCAAAGGCCGTGAAACCGCTCCCCCTCTCCGCCAGTTCCTCAGGCGTACAGGTTCCATCCGAACACGTGCTGTGGCAATGTAGATCGATCATTTCCGGCTTTCCTCTCTTCTCTTCCCATCCAACGCCCCGCCCCCATCGTCCAACGGGAGTTCCAGCGTGAAGATGCAGCCGCCGCCCGGACGCGCGGCGACGGAAAGGGTCCCGTCCATGTCCTGTGCAAGGGCACGTGAAATCGAAAGCCCCAGGCCAAGACCGCCCGAACGCGAATTGAGGGCGTCGTCCGCCCGGTAGAAACGGTCGAACACGTGCGCCCTCTCGCCCGGCGACAACCCGGGGCCGCGATCCTGCACGGAAAGGCGCGAGCATCCATCGGACATCTCCACCACCACCTCCACGCGCCCCGCCGTCGCCGCGTATTTCGCCGCATTCCCCAGCAGGTTGACGAGAACCTGCTTCACGGCATCCGCATCGGCCCACGCACGGCAGGGCCCCGCCGCGCGCACGGAAACGCCGTGTTCGGGGAAATCCCCCCGCACAAGCTCAACGACCTCTTCCGCCAGCGTGACAAGGTCAAGGCACGCAGGACGGTAGCGCCGCCGTCCCTGTTCGAGCCGCGAGAAATCAAGCAGATTCCCGACGAGACGAACCATGCGCGCGTTCTCGCGCGCGATGACCTCATAGGCATGCGCACGCTTCGCGTCCGTCTGGAGACGCCCGCTCCGCAGCAGGTCGATCCAGATGCCGATACCGGCAAGCGGCGTCTTCAGTTCATGGGAACAATTCGAGAGAAAGGTCGTCTTCGTCTCGTCGTCCCGCCGCGCCTTCACGGCGGCCCGCCCCATCAGCCACGCCCCCGCCGCCAGCACACAGGCCAGCAGGACCACGAGGATGCCCCCCACCAGCCAGGCATCCACGTGCGCGGCTTCTTCGACAAGCGGGTTTCTTTCAAAGACAAGGCCGTAGGCCGTCTGGTCGACACGCCCCCAGAGAACGGTCGCCGGACCCATCTCCATCAAGCCACGTCGCGCACGCTTCTTGCCGACAGCCGTCCATTCGTTCCACCGCGACAGCTCTCCAAGCCGCGCCCCCATCCCGGCGGGGAACGGGCAGACCTGTCCATCCCGAAGCCCCGTCGACCAGGTCAGGCGGTCTTTCGGGCTCCACGTGAACGCGCCAACCGGGTTCCGCACGCCCGCAC
>ERZ1026780.2119-NODE-2119-length-11873-cov-5.877644_pt1 | contig 11873 bp, 9 predicted proteins | sample MGYA00380126_ERZ1026780 | MGnify/ENA primary metagenome ERZ1026780 (study PRJEB33269, sample SAMEA4719762) | human gut metagenome | biome: human-associated habitat; feature: organic feature; material: feces | place: Cameroon | collected 2013-10 ... | reverse complement strand
CGGTGTTACTTGAATTACAATCTTCTTGTCTTTCGACGATGCAAAGGTACAAAAAGCGTGCTGTGTGCGCAAACAGTATGCTAAAATCGTGTGTTTTTCCTATATTTAATTGACCCGCGTCAATTCGCTTGACGCATATCAACGCCTCCGTTTGACATAGGTCAAGCCCAAGTCGGCAGCATGTGCCTACATGTCATTCGGCGTGTGCCATCGGCCATTTTGGCACGCCACGGCGGCCCACCCCATCCCCCTACCGTGCCACTGGCAGATGGAATAAAGAGGTGGAAAATCAAAAAAAAGTTTATTTCCTTTGCCGTTCGACCGATTTACACTATCTTTGTACTAATAAAGTTGCATCACAGCATAACACAGATTGCATTCGGCGCAGCACGCGCAAACGCCCATTGCGCCCTATGGCAAGACCTTGATAGAAATAAATGAAAAAGACCCTCTGCGACATTCTCAAAGTGGCGCTGTCGTTGATACTCGGCGGTGCCATTCTCTATTGGATGTATCGCGACTTCGATTTCCATCGCATGGAGCACGTGCTGTTCCACGAGATGAGCTGGACATGGATGCTGCTGTCGTTCCCATTCGGCATCATGGCGCAAGCCTTCCGTGGCTGGCGATGGCGGCAAACGCTGGAGCCCGTGGGCGAGAAGCCCCGCACCGCCGTGGCGATCAACTCCGTGTTCCTGTCGTATGCCGTAAGCCTGATCATACCGCGCATCGGCGAGTTTGCACGGTGCGGCGTGCTCAAACGGTGGGACGGCGTGTCGTTTCCCAAAGCCCTGGGCACCGTGGTGACAGAGCGGGCCATCGACTCGACGCTCATCCTCGTGGTAACGGGCTTCACGCTGCTCTGCCAATTCAGCATCTTCGACACCTTCTTCAAGAAGACGGGCACACGCGTCGACGAGATGCTGGCCAGCTTCTCCTCCACAGGATGGATGGTGACGGCCATCTGCGGCGTGGCGGTAATCATTCTGCTGTGGTACCTGCTGCGCAGCATGGCTATATATAATAAGGTGAAAGGAATATTCCTCGGACTGTGGCAAGGCGTGCTGTCGGTGCGCTACGTGAAGAACGTGCCGCTCTTCATCGGCCTCACGGCGGCCATCTGGCTGAGCTATTTCCTCCACTACTACCTCACGTTCTTCTGCTTCGACGCCACCTCCCACCTGGGAATGAGCAGCGCCCTGGTGACCTTCATCGTGGGATCGATAGCCGTGGTGGTGCCCACACCCAACGGAGCAGGGCCCTGGCACTTCGCCGTGAAGACCATGCTCATGCTCTATGGCGTGGGAGCCAACGACGCGCTCTTCTTCGTGCTCATCGTGCACTCGGTGCAGACACTGCTGGTGGTGCTCCTCGGCGTTTACGCCTGGCTGGCGCTCTCGTTCACACGCAAGCGGTCGGCCATGGCGCCACACACAGCCTGATTCCATTAACTTTTAAAACATAATATTATGAGTGAAATCGCAAACCTGAAACCCGCCGCCATCTGGCGCAACTTCCATGCGCTGACACAGGTGCCACGTCCGTCAGGACATCTTGAGAAAGTACAGCAGTTCCTGCTCGACTGGGCCAAGGAGCACAACGTGGAGGCCTTCCAAGACCCCGCCGGCAACATCGTGATGCGCAAGCCCGCCACACCGGGCTACGAGGACCGCAAGGTGGTCTTGCTGCAGGCACACATGGACATGGTGCCGCAGAAAACGCCCGAGAGCACGCACAACTTCGAGACCGATCCCATCGAGACCTACATCGAGGACGGATGGGTGCATGCACGCGGCACTACGCTGGGCTCTGACGACGGCATCGGCGTGGCAGCCATCATGGGTGTGATGGAGAGCGCCGACCTGAAGCACGGACCCGTGGAGGCGCTCATCACGCGCGACGAGGAGACCGGCATGTACGGCGCCAACGAACTGCCGGAGGGCGAGTTGCACTCTGACATCCTCATGAACCTCGACTCGGAGCTCTGGGGCAAGTTTGTCATCGGCTCAGCCGGAGGCATCGACGTGACCTCATCACTCGAGTACAAGCCCGTGGCCAACAACCAGGAGAAGGCCGTGCGCGTCACGCTGAAAGGACTGCGCGGCGGACACAGCGGACTGGAGATCAACGAGGGACGCGCCAACGCCAACAAGGAGATGGTGCGCCTGGTGCGCAAGGCCATCGCCGAGACGGGCGCACGCCTGGCCTCATGGCACGGCGGCAACATGCGCAACGCCATCCCCTTCAAGGCCGAAGTGGTTGTGGCCCTGCCCGCCGACCAGGTGGAAGCCCTGAAAGCTCTCGTGGACAAGCAGCGCGCCATCATCGAGGATGAGTATCGCGGCATCGAGAAGAACGTAGAGTTCTTTGTCGAGGATGTGGAGAACCCCGCCGAACTGGTTCCGCAGGAGATACAGGACAACCTCGTGAACGCCATCTATGCCTGCCACAACGGCGTGGTGCGCATGATCCCGGCCTACCCCAACGTCGTGGAGACCTCTTCCAACCTCGCCATCATCGACATCGAGGCCGGAAAGGCCGTCATCAAGATCCTGGCACGCTCAAGCCGCGAGGACATGAAGGAGTATGTGGCCACCACGCTCGAGAGCTGCTTCGACATGGCCGGCATGAAGACCGAGCTCAGCGGCAGCTACGGCGGATGGGACCCCAACCCCGACAGCGAGATACTCAACCTCATGAGAAAGGTCTACAAGGACCAGACGGGCGAAGAGGCCGTCGTACAGGCCGACCACGCCGGACTGGAGTGCTCGGTCATCCTGAGCAAGTATCCGGGCATGGACGTGGTGTCGTTTGGTCCCACACTGCTCTCGCCGCACACCACCACGGAGCGCTTCGAGATTGCCACCGCCGAGCCGTTCTGGAAGATGCTCATCGCCGTCCTGGAGCAGGCTCCGAAGAAGTAAACACACAAGCGGAGGTGCCACTTGCCATGGCAGCCTCCCCCTGTGTGACAAAACGGATAAAATAACCAAGGGCGCGCAAAAAATAGAGTTTTTTGCACGCCCTTTGGTTGTTTTTTTATAATTTTGCAGCCACAAAACCAATATTACAAAACAAATGGACGATTATCACGCGGACAATTTCAACCAATGACGTGAGGATCAGACGCAGACGCGGCTAATCCCCACAACATGTTTAATGACGGAGATTAGCTACAATGAAGACATATTGGAACATTGAAAAGACCCTGAAAGCCATTCCCGAATGGCAACCCAACTGCTGGATTCAAGTGACATGCCCCACCGACGAGGACCAGCGAGAACTCGAAGAGAAGTTCAACATACCCGATTATTTCCTCAGCGACATCAGCGATACCGATGAGCGCGCACGCTATGAGTACGACGACGGTTGGATGCTCATCATCCTGCGTATACCCTACGTCAAGGAGATACGGTCGCGCACGCCCTACACCACCGTGCCCCTCGGCATCATCCACAAGCGCGACGTAACCATCACGGTGTGCTTCTACGAAACCAACATGATGATCGACTTCGTGTCGTATCAGCAGAAACGCGGTGAGGGATTCACCGACTACGTTGACATGATCTTCCGACTCTTCCTGTCGTCGGCCGTTTGGTACCTCAAACGGTTGAAGCAAATCAACGCGCTTATCGAGAAAGCCAAGCACAACCTCGACCACGAGGTGAACAACGAGAGCCTCATCGGACTATCAAGGCTGCAAGACTCGCTCACTTTCTTCATCACCTCCATCCGAGGAAACGAGAACCTGCTGCAGAAACTGAAGTTCAAGCTGCAGGTGGACGAGCTCGACGCAGACCTCATCGAAGACGTCAACATCGAGATGACGCAGGCGAGAGAGACCACCAGCATCTACTCAGACATCCTGGAGTCGACCATGGACACCTACTCGAGCATCATCAACAACAATATGAACACGGTGATGCGTACGCTCACCTCCGTCACCATCATCATGATGTCGGCAACGTTCATCGCATCACTTTATGGCATGAACGTAATCAACGGACTGGAAGAAAACTCATGGGGATTCGCCATTACGCTCGTCATGTCGTTCGCCGTCAGCGCCCTCTGCTGGGTGGTGCTGCGATACAAGCGGTTGCTGTGAGCCATCCTGCCTGAGCAAACCACACGCCTTTTTGCTACGACAACGGGGCGGTAGGTTCCTTGCGAGCTTACCGTCTCCACCTCTATTCACACCACAAGCCACAAAAGACACGATGCGTCTTTTATGTCCATGCCTTACAGAACCCTCCTAAACAAAAAGACTGAAAAAGCATCAAAACATTTGGAGGAGAACCTAAAAATCCATATCTTTGCGACAGATTGTAAAGAGTGCAATCAAACATCAGACTACACGGGCCACCACCCTCAACTTTACGGACATATGAAAAAATCACATACACTCACCATTAGCATTGTCCTGTTTTTATTGTTCTGCTTCTTGATGCCAACCTTAATGTCTTGCGCGCAAAACAAGGAACGGCAATTGAAATACAAACAAGAGCGTTTTCAAGCAGGAATACGCTTGACTAATATGATGCGCAATGGAGGTTTCAAACTTGCACTTCTCTTTTTGGACACCCTAAAAGCAAAATATCCACGAGACCCGCAATTTCCTTTTGCTGAAGGATACATCTATGATATGCAAGGCAATAGTATAAAAGCACGGCCAGCATTTGAGAAGTCATTAAGTCTTTACGACTCGATCATTGCTGCAGATTCCAATTCGGGACAGGTGGTAAACAGGTTAATCATCCTGTAAATACTGTATGGTAAAGAAGTTTATCAAAAGGCTCTTGAGAGAATCATCGAAGACCCAAAAAATCGCAATGATTCTATTTGGTGGGACGCCTGGAGAGATTTCGACTACAATAGTTCGAAAAAGGAATTGCTCGGCGGTGAATTCAACTCATTTAAAGACGAGTCCCAAAAAGAGTGAGTACTCATAGAAAATCCTTAGTAAAATCATTCACGCTAAAAATCCATATGCAAATGAGAAGCCCTGTAAACATGATGAAAGCATTAGTGTCAGTATTGTTTGGAATTGGAGTTTGTTCATGCTCCACAACGCGAATATCTGAAGTTGGTGAAAGCACTCCTAAACTCGACTCCATGGTGTATTACATTTTTCAGGAAGAATATGATGAATGCTCGACCAACATCTTGGAATTATCCTATAAGGATGGAAAAGTAGCAACTGGTTACTTTTGGGGAACCAGCGACGAGTTTTCTGAGGCACGTGAAGGCTACTACCCTGGCTTTTTCGTCCTTCCCATGGAGAACATCCAAAATCATGGGGACGGCTTCTCATTTGTGTTGGATTCGCGCAAGACGCAATTCTTGAGCGGCCCCATCAAAGTGACGTTCCACTCCACCGCCGATGCGCTCAAGCAAGGCGGTCACTTTTGGTTGCAAGAGGCGAAGGCTTTCCAAGACAGTGTCGGCTATCAAGCATCTTTTTCCAAGGAGGGCATCGTCATCCACAAGCACAAGTCGAAATATGACTACTATGAGGACCATCCTTTCAAGCGGATATCCCTTGCCGCCCTCAAGAAAAGATCGAGCAAGTGCTCTTATGAAAAAGAAAACAGAAAACTATGGTGAGACCAGACGTTTAGCCTTCGCGTAATCATGAACTGAAAAGATTGTTGCGTGCTGATAAGGCACGAGCAAATATAATTCATCAATAACGTTTTTAACAACATTTATTATGAAAAATGACATCAAAACGCTCACTATCAAGACCCTCTTCATCTTGATGTGTGCATTGGCTCTCACATTGTGGTTGTGCAAGGTGCGCGCAGACAGGCAACAGGAAGCCAAGCAAGAACGCTTTCAAGCCGGAATGCGTATTGACGCATTGATGCGCAGCCATGACTTCCAAAACCTGTATCCATGCCTCGACTCCCTGCAAAAGGTATATCCGCAAGACCCGATGTTTTACACTCTTGAGGGAATGGCGCACGACTATCAGGGCGACCGCACCCAGGCACGCAAGGCATACACCAAAGCCATTGAGCTCTACGACGCTCTGATCAGCACCAAGCACAACTGGGACGGCCGGGTCAGCCGAGCCTGCGTCATCCTGTTCAGGGATGGCAAGATGGCCTACCACCTGGCACTCGACGAGACCCTCACCCACGCTACCACACAAAAAGAGAAAGACGAGGTCAAGTTTTTCAGAGACATGGATTACGACAATCTCCTCAAGCAATCATTCGGTGAGCCCGTCAAGGCCAAGATAACCGAAGAAGAGTATTATTAGCCAGATGGCCCTTGCCTTCGCCCAGCGATGAAAGGGCAAGGACCACAAAAAGGGCCATGCAACGAAAAAAAAACATCGATTTGTTGCCATATCCGTTTTTTTTGTTTAAGTTTGCAAAAAATAATTTAAAACATTGGTCGCCACGCCCTTCAACGGCTATCGTTGCGCAAAGGGCATGGCACAGGAACCTGAGTCATAAACTTAAAACAGTGAAATGATGGACTCTCAAGAGAATGTTCTGCAGCAGGACAAGTTTGAAAACGAGCAGAAGACAGCGCAAGCAGCTTCTGAAGTGGAGAATGTGAGCACCGAAGAGGTGAAGGCGGAAACAACGCCCAACGACAAGCCGGAGGCGAAAGCCGACAATGTGGCCAGCAACCAAGAGGTGGCTGAAGCCCAAACGGACGACGCTGAGGGCGCACCCAAGGAAGAGACATTCAAGAAAATCTACGCCAACAAGCAAGAGGTGCTGGCGCGTGCCAAGGAAATAGCCAGCAGCGAGGATGCTCCCAACAAAGACGAGGTGGAGCACCTGAAGTCGGCTTTCTACAGGTTCCACGTAGCAGAGCGCGAGCAACAACAGAAAGATTACCTGGAGGCCGGAGGCGACCCCGAGAAGTATGTCGTGACACCCGATGAGGACGAAGACGACTTCAAGGCGCAGATGCAGGTCATCAGAGAGAAGCGCGCCAAGCTGTTCCAGCAGCAAGAGGCTGAGAAAGAGAGCAACCTCAAGCGAAAGCTGGAAATCATCGAAAAGATAAAAACCATGGCTACCTCACCCGAGGAGGCCAACAAGTCATACAATGAGTTCAAGGCCCTGCAGCAGGAATGGAAAGACATCAAGGCCGTTCCCGCTGAGAAGGCCAACGAGGTGTGGCGCAACTACCAACTCTATGTGGAGCAGTTCTACGACTTGCTCAACCTCAACCGCGAGGCACGCGAGTACGACTTCAAGAAAAACTTGGAACTGAAGACCAAGCTTTGCGAAGAGGCCGAGCGCCTGGGCACTGAGGATGATGTGGTGAGCGCATTCCACCAGTTGCAGGAGCTGCACGTACAGTATCGCGAGATTGGCCCCGTTGCCAAGGAGCTTCGCGAGGAAATATGGAGCCGCTTCAAGGCCGCCAGCACCGTCATCAACAAGAAGCACCAGCAGCACTTTGAGCAGCTGAGAGCCCAGGAGGAAGAGAACCTGCAGAAAAAGACCGAGCTTTGCGAGCAGGTGGAGGCCATCGCCAAGGAGGAGAACAAGAACTCAAGCGACTGGGAGAACCACAGCAAGCAGATCATCGCTATCCAACAGCAGTGGAAGAGCATCGGATTCGCACCGCAGAAGATGAACGTGAAGATCTTCGAACGCTTCCGCGCCGCCTGCGATGAGTTCTTCACCAACAAGGCTGCACACTTCAAGGAGATGAAGCAACGCTTTGCCGAGAACGCCGAGAAGAAGCGCGCCCTCGTGGCTCAGGCACAGGAGCTCGCCGACTCAACCGACTGGAAGGCTACCAGCGACAAGCTCGTGGCCCTGCAGAAGGAGTGGAAGACCATCGGAACAGTGCCCAAGAAATTGGGCGACAAGCTCTGGAGCGATTTCCTCACGGCCTGCAACCACTTCTTCGACGCACGCAAGGCCGCTCACGCCGGCACAAGAAGCGAGGAGAACGCCAACCTGGAGAAGAAGCGCAACGTCATAGAGCAGCTGAAGGCTATAGCCGAGGAAGCTACCGACAATGTGCAGGAGAAGGTGCAGCAGCTCATCGAGGAATACAACGGCATCGGCCATGTGCCCTACAGGGAGAAGGACAAGGTGTACAAGGAGTTCCACGATGTGCTCGACAAGATCTACAAGGACTTGCACATTTCCACACAGCGCCGCCGCCTCGACAACTTCAAGAGCAACCTCAAGAGTGTGGCCAAGCGAGGAGAAGACGCCGTCGACAACGAGCGTTCACGCCTCATGCGCCGCTATGAGCAGCTCAAGCAAGAGGTGTCGACCTACGAGAACAACCTCGGATTCCTCAACATCGCCAGCAAGCGCGGCAACTCACTCGTCGACGAGATGAACCGCAAGGTGCAGAAGCTCAAGGACGAGGTGGAGCTGACACGTCAGAAGATCAAGGCCATCGACAACCAGAACAAGGAAGAAAAGACGGCCAACGAAGCTGCTGAAAACAAAGACTAAGCGGCACCCAAGCGCCTGAACGCTACGCCACGGCCCACAACCCGCCGAATCAATCGTAGCCACAACAATCACAGCCCTCTCCGTGCGAAAGACAACGCACGGAGAGGGCTGTTTGCTGATATAAGATGCAGGGGGAAAAGAATCAAGAGAGCACAAATAATCCCAATCGGTCATTAGACCAATTGGGGCTCAATTCTAATGGCCGATTGAAAGCAAGACCTAATGGCCGACGGGAATTAAACCATAGCCGACGGAAATTAAACCATGGCCGATCGAGGGTAAACCTTGGCCAGCTGAAAGCAAGACCTGATGGCTGATGAGGAACTATTTCTCGAAGTGCTGATAGTCCTTTACCGTGCGCCAAGCGCCTCCCCAACGAAAGCCGTGGGCTACAAAGAGACGATAGGCCAGGTCGCCACGTGTAATCTTATAAGGGAAAGATGCCGTGCGATCACAGTATTTGGCGGCATTCGACGGTTGGAGCGTCACCTTGCCATTGCGATGCTTGCGATAATAAGGATTGTAAAGGGGGTTGATGTCAACCGCTGTCCCAAGGGCATGAGCCGAGAGCTTACTCGACCCTTTCACCTCACGATAGCAGAAACAACTGGTGTTGTTGGCGCGCATCGACCGCTCATCGTCTGCCCCAAAGTCATCGATCAACCGCACACTTTGGATGGGATAGCGCTCATCATAGAGCCGACGGAAGATACGAAGCATGTCGGAAGCCACCTCTTTGTGGCACACCAACTCACCCATGCGAATCCTACCGTCCGCATCGCGATGCAACAACCGTACATATCGCAAGCTCTCACGGCTCACGCGGCAGTGAGCAGGGTACGACTTGCCACGCATGCGGGCAAACACCTCATCGGGTATCGGTTCCACACGGAAGCACCGCTCCACACCTACCCTATCCACCTCCTGTGGGCTGACAACCGTCCCTGCACGCCACAAAAGACCTTTTCGGGGCGCACCAGAACCCTGGGCCTGACCCAAGCAAGGCCAAACCAACATGCCGACGAACAACAACGACAGCGCCACATACGCCAGTCGGACTATCCATTTTTCTCTTGATACCATAAGCGTTATAAAACAAAAAAACCAAACTGCCGTTGAAAGCAATTTGGTTTATTGTTGGGGTACACGGACTCGAACCATGAATGACAGGACCAGAATCTGTAGTGTTACCATTACACCATACCCCAAAGTTCCTTGCGTATTCATTTCTGAATTGCGAGTGCAAAGGTAGTGGGTTTTCTCGAAACCACCAAAGGTTTCACCAACTTTTTTCGCAAAACCTATTATTTTTTCTCCTTTTTCAACAAAACACCCCAATTCGGGTCTTCACAGCTCGCATCGCATCATAGCCAACATATATAATAAGGTAGAAAGGCGCGAACCTTAAGGAATGCACTTAGTTCATAAAAAACATCAAATATGTATGTTTTTCCAAGGATATGTCAATGATTTGATGTAACTTTGTACCAACTATCTAAGATAATTATCACGACAATCGTATTATTAAGAACATTTTAATGACAGAGACAACAAATCTTGTAAACGCCATTATCAAAGGTATCCAAGAGAAGAAAGGACAAGACATCGTCATCGCCGACCTGAGCCACATCGACGGAGCCATCGCAAAGAGCTTCGTCATCTGCCAGGGCAACTCACCCTCACAGGTGGAGGCCATCGCCGAATCGATCAGCGAAGTGTGCCGAAAGGAACTGAAGGAGAAGCCCGTTGGAGTGAACGGACTGGGAGCCAACCAATGGGTGGCCATCGACTTCGTAGACGTCCTGGTGCATATCTTCGTTCCCGAACTGCGAACATTCTACGACTTGGAGAACCTTTGGGAAGACGCCAAACTGACCAGGTTGCCCAATATCGACTGATCGTTGGCACACCAACAGGCAAGTGCCGACCAAGCACACACATCAATAAGTAATCATGGAAAACAACAACCATCCCTTCCCCAACAAGGATAACCAACCCAAGATGCCCCGGTTCAACATGAACTGGCTATACATCTTCATTGCCGTGGCCCTGGCATTCTTGTTCTTCACGGGCAGCGGCGACTCCTTGGCCAAATCGGCAGGCGCCAGCAAGGATGCCTCTTACACCGACTTCAAGTCGTATGTGGAGAAAGGTTACGCCGACAACGTCATCATCAACAAGGACGAGAACACGCTCCAGATGTTCGTCAAGGCCAAATACATCCGCAACGTCTTCCAACAGACGGCCCAGCAGGTAGGATCAAGTCCCTTTGTCAAGGTGGAGTTTGGCTCGGTCGACGAGCTTGAGCGATACCTCGACACGCAACAGAAAAGCGGAAAGCTGAAGAGCTTCAGCTATAAGAACGAGAAGAGCGGCGACATGCTCAACCTCTTGGTCAATGTGCTGTGGCTCCTGCCATTGATATTCTTCTTCTGGTACATGACACGCGGCATGCGTGGCGGTGGCGGCGGAGGCGGCATCTTCAACGTGGGGAAAAGCAAGGCCAAGCTCTACGACAAGGCTGGCGAGATGGGCATAACCTTTAAGGACGTAGCCGGACAGGAAGGCGCCAAACAAGAGGTGCAGGAAATCGTCGACTTCCTCAAGAACCCACAGAAATACACCGAACTGGGCGGAAAGATTCCCAAGGGAGCGTTGCTCATTGGTCCTCCGGGAACCGGTAAGACCTTGCTTGCGAAAGCCGTGGCGGGCGAAGCGGGCGTGCCCTTCTTCTCCATGTCGGGTTCCGACTTCGTCGAGATGTTTGTCGGTGTGGGCGCATCGCGCGTCAGAGACGTATTCGCGCAGGCCAAGCAAAAGGCTCCGTGCATCATCTTCATCGACGAGATCGACGCCGTGGGACGCGCACGCTCCAAGAACCCCTCGATGGGTGGCAACGACGAACGCGAGAACACGCTCAACGCACTGCTCACCGAAATGGACGGATTCGGCACCAACTCGGGTGTCATCGTGCTTGCAGCCACCAACCGTGTCGACATGCTCGACAAGGCATTGCTGCGCGCCGGACGTTTCGACAGGCAGATCCACGTGGACCTGCCCGACCTGGCTGAGCGAAAGGCCATCTTCCAGGTGCACCTGAAACCGCTGAAGACCGACCACACGCTCGACATCGACTACCTGGCCCGACAGACGCCGGGATTCTCGGGCGCCGACATCGCCAACGTGTGTAACGAGGCTGCCCTCATCGCAGCTCGCCACAATAAGAGCACGGTAAGCAAGCAAGACTTCCTCGACGCCGTAGACCGCATCATCGGCGGACTCGAAAAGAAGACCAAGGTGATGACTGCCGAGGAAAAGCGTTCCATCGCCATCCATGAGGCCGGACACGCCACCATCAGCTGGTTCTGCCGCCACGCCAACCCGCTGATCAAGGTAACCATCGTGCCACGCGGACAGGCTTTA
>ERZ1026780.2116-NODE-2116-length-11890-cov-53.847655_pt1 | contig 11890 bp, 11 predicted proteins | sample MGYA00380126_ERZ1026780 | MGnify/ENA primary metagenome ERZ1026780 (study PRJEB33269, sample SAMEA4719762) | human gut metagenome | biome: human-associated habitat; feature: organic feature; material: feces | place: Cameroon | collected 2013-10 ... | reverse complement strand
TTTGCACATCCTATTGTAAAGTTATTTAACAAAATATCCATAGCATAATCAAAGACAGCTTTTAAAATAAGACGTAGTGTCCAGTAATTGCTCCATAAAAGAACTTTTGGAGAGTAAAAAAGAGTTCAGCTTCAAACAAAATCGATTCAAAAGACTGGGACAGAATTATTAAAAAGATTAACGCATCAATCGCTTCAGGTGAGTTCTACAAAGATGATGAAATGACTGATGAAGAGTATATTGAGGATGCCGCTGACTTTGGATACTTTCAAGAAGATGAAGACTTTGACAATGATGAGTTCTTTGATTAAAACGGCTAGTTAGAATTGACTAAAGACTACTTTCAGAAGCTTTATTTATTAATTCTTACCGAGAATTTCATATTTTCAAAGCTCTCATGTAAAATAGAGCATGAAATTTCAATTTATGCTTTTTAAAGTAGAAAATAATATATGACTGAGAAGTTACAGAAAATTTTATCCCGTGCAGGAATTGCTTCACGCAGAGCTCTTGAGCAGATGATTGATCAGGGCAGAGTTACCGTAAATGGCAAAATGGCAACTATCGGTGACAGATACGAAGCAGATGACATTTTAGTTAAAATAGACGGTAAGGTTGTATTAACACCTGACAGTCAAAAAGTATCTTGCAGAGTCTTAATGTATCATAAGCCTGAAGGTGAGCTTACTACATTATCAGATCCTGAAAACAGACCTACAGTTTTCGACCATATTCCAAAGCCTCCAACTGGTCGTTGGATCTACATTGGCCGTCTTGATATCAATACCTCAGGTTTACTCTTATTTACCACCGATGGTGAATTAGCAAATGCACTGATGCATCCTAGATATGAAGTTGAACGTGTATACGCTGCTCGTATCTATGGTGAAGTAAGTGAAGAGCAAATCGATCAGTTAACCCAAGGCGTAATGTTAGAAGATGGTAAGGCTCGCTTTAACAAAGTTACTTACGTAGGTGGTGAAGGACGTAACGCCTGGTACCACGTAACCTTAAAAGAAGGACGTAAGAGAGAGGTTCGCCGTCTTTGGGAAACTGTAGGGCTTAAAGTTTCACGTCTTATCAGAATTAAGTACGCAGGTATCGATCTTGATCCTGACTTAAAGACAGGACAGTTCAGAGAACTTACCTTAAATGAGTTAAATCGTTTAAGAAAAGCTGTTCATTTAGAGCCTGTTGAAGAGTTGGCTCCTGCATTAGACTTAAATGCCTCATCTTCAAATAAAGGAAGAAAAGCTACAAAAGCTCCTGTAAGAAAGCCTGTTTCATTTAATTCTTCGAAAGAAGAAAATGATGATAAGTCTTCAAGAAGATCTCCATACGGTAAGCTACAATCTCGTCCTGCAAGAGGGGATAAGTCAGCTTTCCCTAAGAAAGGTAAAACTTTTGGAGATAGCAAAGACCGCAAGTTCTCAAAAGAATCTTCTTTTGATAAGAATGACAGAAGAAAGACTTTTACTAAAGATGATTCTTCAAAGAAGTTTGGTCCTAAGTCAAACAAAACTGCAAAGCATTTTGTATCACATACAAATCTGCGCTCAGAAAAAGAAGGTCATTCTTTTAACAAAGGCTATGCTGTAAAGAGCAGAGGTAGTGCTGTATCAAAGTCTTCTTTTGCAAGACCTAGAAGAACAAATAGAGGTTCTTACTAAGCTTAAGAGCTTTCTTTTAAGAGATAATCGTGAAGGCGGATATTTATGAATGAGCTTTTAAATTTTGAGATATTTTCAAATGAAGAGCTTGTAGCAAAGGTAACCGCCTTTTCTTCACGAGGACATGATGTCTATGATTTTAGCTATGTTCCTTCTTGGATAGAAAAAGGCTATTCTCTAGATCCAACATTGTATTTCACTTCTGATATTCAACATGTCCAAGTTCTTCCTCCTTGCTTACAAGATATATGTCCAGATCGATGGGGAAGGTTAATTCAAAAAAGAAAGTTAGGTTACACTCCTTCTTCAACTGAGTATTTGCTTGGTGTAAGCGATTATTTTCGAATGGGCGCTTTACGAATCAAAGTCAATGGTAATTTTGTTGATGATTCTACGGATAGACCAAAGTTAACAAGTTTAAATGAGTTAATCGAAGCTTCTAGACAAGTAGAGCTTGGTAATACGAGTGATCATGATATAAATTTACTGTTTGCTCCAAGTGGCAGTTTAGGAGGAGCAAGACCAAAAGGTTGTGTAGTAGATAAAGGTCAACTTTTTTTAGCTAAGTTTCCTTCAATAAACGATCAAGATATTCAGTTGTCAAAGTGCGAGAAAGTATATTTAGATTTGGCAAAAGAAGCTGGTATCAGAGCTTGCTCATCTAAAGTTATTGAATCGAAGTTTGGAGATGTTCTTCTTTTACCAAGGTTTGACCGAAACTCAAATAACACCAGAATTCCTTTTATGTCTGCAATGACGGCTCTTGGATTGTCAGAAAATGATGAGTTGGATAATTACAGCTATGTAGATCTTGCAATGTCAGAGTTCATGACGTCAAAAGAACAAAAGCAAGAATTATTCAGAAGAATGCTCTTTAATGGACTTTTTGGAAATACAGATGACCATTTGAGAAATCATGGTTTTTTACGTATCAATGGAGAATGGCAATTATCTCCAGCTTACGACCTAACACCGAATACAGTTCCCTACAATAAACAACACCACGCTTTATGTTTTGTTGAAGGAAAAGATCTACCTTCACTTGAGCTTTTTGACGAGATAAAAGACTTCTTTGATGTTGATGACAAAATTTATAAATCAATATTGCTTGATATGAAGAAAGCTCAAGAATCATCTCTTACTTTGCTTAAGAAGAATAAAGTATCTCCAGATAACATAAAACTTCTGCAAAACAATTTTGATCATGATGACTTTAGGAAAATTGGTCTAAACCTATATTGATTCCCATTAAGAACATCAACGACGAAAAATAATTCAGCCCGAATAACAAAATATTCGGGCTGAATTATATCCCCACAACGGGGTACCGCCTAAACGGTGCTTTGAATAAATTTTTATCTAGACTCGTAGTGCTGTTTTAGAGGGGATCTAAAACAGTTCATATGATACCTGAATTTTGATATTTGTAAATAAATATTAGTTTATTTTTTATAAAATGTGATGGTGTTAACATAAAATACGAATAGTTAACTATTCGTTTTCTGTTTTTTATTCTGGCTTTAACATAATTTATGTTATATTGATACTGTCGAGATTATTAGATCTCTAAAATTAGTCTACTATCAAGGTGCAAGATAAGATTATGTCCAACTATGACAATTACAGGAAATATGGCGATTACTATATTGGTTTAGATGTGGGTACTGGTTCATGCGGATGGGCTGTTACAGATAAGTCATATAATATCTTGAAAGTGTCAGGTAAAAGTTTATGGGGCGTAAGACTTTTTCCTACAGCAGATACTGCAGCAGAGAGAAGATCTCATAGATGTGCAAGAAGAAGAGTATTTAGGACCCGCCAAAGATTAAATTTATTAGAACAGTTATTTGATCCAGAAATTTCAAAAGTTGATGTTGGTTTCTTTCAAAGATTAAAGAATAGTGAATTTAAGGAGATTTCAAAAAATAATCTCTTTGGGGATAATTCTTATAAGGATAAAGATTTCTTTAAAGAGTATCCAACTATTTATCACCTAAGATATAAGTTGATGAATGAGCCTGTTGATGACATAAGACTTCTCTTTTTAGCGGTTCATCACATCATCAAGCATAGAGGCCATTTCTTATTTGAAAGGTTAGATGTAAATAACATCGGAGCTTCTTTACCAGAGTTGTGGGAACAATGTTGTTCTCAGTTTGTGGATATTTCTCTTTTTTCAAATGTTTCTGATGATTTTCAAGAGATAGCAGATTCTTTAAAGCAGAATTTGATTGATATGCGTGATGACGTTATCAATGTTATAAGAACTTCTTCTGATAAGAGATCAGATCTTAAAAAAGTTTTTGCTCAACTTAAATCTGTATATGATGAAATTTCAGATCCAGAAGTAAAGAAATCTACAGAGAATAAAGTTAATAGATGGTACTTGTTGTTATTAGGATATAAGGTAAGTGCCGCAGAAATCTTCACCATAGAAGAGAGTGATGAAGAAGGACTCTCTTGCAAAATTAAATTTAATTCTTCTGATTATGATGAACAAATACAAAAAATTAATGATGAGTTCAAAGGTGTTGTTGAATCCGAAAAAGCTGTTTATGATGTAATCAAATTACAAGAAATACTAAAAGACTGTAATAGTATCTCAGAGTCAAAAGTTGAACTATTTAACAAACATGCAGAAGAACTTAGAATCTTTAAAAGTTTGTTAAGAGAAAGACTTTCTGAGAGTCTATTGGCAGAAGTTAATAAAAAAGTAAATGTAGCTAAAAATGAAAAGTTAACTACAGAGCCTAAATCATTTTATAAAGAAATCTTTGAAGAACGAAATAAAAATACAGAAAAAGGAAAGATCTGTTTTTACTATGACATCACGCACGGTGATAAATCTGCAAATAAAGAAGCTATAAAAGGCTCTTCAATCTACAAAAGACTACAGATTTTAGCTCAAATCCTACTTTGTTCTTCTGAAATCAATAAATTAAGTGAAAAAGAAAAAGTCCTTTTGCACAGGATTGGCGATTTATCTATTTTTGAAACACAAGTTTCTGCGGATAATTCCGTGATTCCCTATCAAATTAATTTAGCTGAACTAGATAAGATTCTTAAAGTACAAAGTAAAAACTTTGCTTTTTTATCAGAAAAAGATGATGCAGGAGTGTCAGTATATGACAAAATAAAAGCTTTGCTAACATTCAGAATTCCATATTACGTGGGACCTTTAAATAATCATTCAAAGTTCTCGTGGATAGTTAAGAAATCTCAAGAAAAAATAGTCCCTTGGAATTTTGAAAGCGTTGTAGATACAGAAAAGAGTGCTGAAGCTTTTATTAAACGAATGACTTCTAAATGCACATATCTCAGCGGAGAGGATGTTCTTCCTAAGAATTCTATTATTTACTCTAAATTCATGGTGTTGAATGTTCTAAATAACATCAGAATAAATGGAATGAGGTTAGACGAAGCTCAAACAGGACTAACTAAAAAGGTATTTGACGAACTTTATTGCAATCAAATTAATGTTACTCAAAAGCAGCTTGTTGCATACCTATACAATAATGGTTTTTTAACAAGTAAAGAAGAACTTACAGGATTCGATGATGAGCAAAAGGTATCAATGTCTTCTTACGTCAAAATTAAGAATGCATTAGGGACTGATAATTTTGATATAAATTTTGCTGAGTCTTTTATTAAATATTCAACTCTATTCCCAAATGATTATTTAATGATTGAGAAAAGATTGAAAAGAGAGTTTTCTTCTGAATGTGCTAAGTTCAATGAAAATTTGTCGAAATTGTGTCGCATTAAGTTTTCTGGATGGGGAAGACTTTCTGAAAAGTTACTTACAGGACTTTTAGGTCATAATAAAAATTCTGAATTTGATAAAAACTCAATATTAGGTTTCATGCTCAATGGTAAAGGAAATCTAATGGAGCTTTTAAGTTCAGAATACACTTTCTCTGATTTGATCTCTTCAGAAAATTCAACTTTAGATAAAAATGATGCTTTTTCATACCAAAACCTTGTAGAAGGTCTATATGTATCTCCTTCTGTAAAGAGAATGATTTGGCAAACTCTTCTAGTCGTTAGAGAAATAACGAAGAAAATCATGGGCTATGAACCTTCAAGGATCTTTGTTGAAATGGCAAGAGGTGCTACAGCAGATCAAAAAGGTAAGAGAACTAATTCTAGAAAAAAGTCTATCTTGGCACTATATGATAAGTGCAGAAAAGATTTTGATATCAGTGAAATATATAGTTCTTTAGAAAAACAAGACGACAATAAGTTATTGAGTGACAAAATCTATCTCTACTACACTCAGCTAGGAAAGAGTATGTATACAGGAAATAAGATAGAGCTTGAAGACTTGCTGAATAACTCAAAACAATACGATATTGATCATATTATTCCACAATCACTAACTAAAGACGATAGTATTGACAATAGAGTCCTTGTGGAAAGAACAGTAAATGAAGAAAAAGATAATAATTACCCTCTTTCATATCAAATAAGAGAAAATCAAACACAATTCTGGAAACATTTACTAGATTTAGGATTGATCTCCAAGTCAAAGTTTGAAAGGCTTATCAGAAGTACATCTCTCTCAAATTCTGAAAAAGAAGGTTTCATTGCTAGACAATTAGTGGAGACCAGACAGTCAACAAAGGCAATTGCTGGCTTACTATCTAAACTCTACAAGAAAGCTAAAATTATCTATCCTAAAGCAGGATTAACTGCAGATTTTAAGCAAAAGTTTGATCTAATAAAAGTTAGAGAGTTAAACGATCTTCATCATGCTAAAGACGCATACTGTAACATTGTAGTTGGGAACGTATATTTTGAGAAATTTACAAGTAAGTACCAGTACGTCATTGCGAATAATGAAAGATATTCATTCAGTACTAGTGACACATCTTATATTTTTACAAATCAGAATGAAAAAAGACTTCAGCAATCTGGAATATGGGATTCTAGAAATGGCTGTTCTATATCAGTAGTAAGAAAAAATTATTACAGAAACAATATATTAAAAACAATAAAGCAAGAAGAAGTAAAAGGAAAACTATTTGATCTAACTTTGTATGGACCAAGCAAAGCAACCATAAAAAAGAAGAAACATCTTGGATGTGAATACGGTGGATATGATAAAGACTACAATACTTTTTTCAGCTTTATTTCTTTCATTAGTAAGAAGAAAAAAATATACAGGTTCATCGGAATACCTTTAAGAATAGTTGAAAATTCAAATAACATTCATGACAGCATTGTACAGTATTTGTTAGATGAGAAATTTGAAAATCCACAAATTCTTATTGAGAAATTGCCTTTTCCTTTTATTTTAAAAAACAACGAGACAGGATTTTTATACAAAGTTTCGTCGTATGAAAAGGCAAATAAAAGAATAACTTTACAGCAATTCAATTCATTAATCTTGTCTATAAGATCTCAAAAAATTTTAAAGGCGATTGAGTCTTTTGAAAGAAAAGTTAAGTTGAATGATAAGAAAGTCAACTTTGTTTATGATGAGAAGAAAAGTGGATTTTCAGAACAAGATTTAACGAATTTGTTTAGTGAGTTAAAGTCAAAAGTAGAAAATACATTTTTCAATTGCTTACCTGCGGTTATTACCAATGTGTTGAAAAATATTGATTTGCAGACCTATAGAGTGAAAGAAAAAGATTCTGACGAAAGATTATTAACCATTGAACAAAAAGTTCATGTTGTTGTTGAATTGTTAAAAGCCTTTCAAAGTAATGGGGCCTCTAGCGATCTGCACGATATTGGAGAATCGAAAAACTCTGGTATTGTTAGAACTACAGAGTTAGATTTTGAAAAATACTCAATAATTAATTACTCAGTAACAGGATTTTACTTTATAGAGACTAAGTTGAGAGATTTAATAAAATGACCTGGAGAGTTGTATCTATTTCACATAGATCAAAACTTGACTATAAAATGGGATACCTTGAAATAAGACAGGGTAACTCGTTTTCAAAGGTTCATTTAAGTGAAATAGCTACAATCATAATAGAAAGTACCGCTGTGTCATTAACGACATACCTTATAAATGAGTTGATAGCAAAGAAGATAAATGTAATATTTTGTGATGAAAAACATCTACCATCCTCTGTTTTGGCTCCATTATATGGTTCTTACGATTCATCTCTTAAAGTAAAAAAGCAAGCAGAGTGGCCATCTAGTTTGAAATCTGAAATATGGCAGTCTATTGTTACTGAAAAAATACTAAACCAAGCAAAGGTACTTGCTTTTTGGGGACATGAATTAACAGCAATTCAATTAGTAGGTTATTCTGATGAAGTAATGCTAGGTGACACATCTAATAGAGAAGGCTTTGCTGCAAAGGTGTATTTTAATTCTTTATTTGGACAAAACTTTTCAAGAAATTTGGATAGTTTCACTAACAGTGCTTTAAATTATGGTTACTCAATTTTAATGTCGGCTTTTGCAAGAGCAATATATTCTTGTGGATGTATAACTCAGCTTGGAATTTGGCATAAAGGCGCAAGTAATAATTTTAATTTTGCGTGTGATCTAATGGAACCATTTAGACCTGTTATAGATCTTGAAGTAATAGGTTGTAACTTTAATTCTTTTGGGGCGGAAGAAAAAAGAGTTATAAAAAATATATTAAATAAAGAGTTGCTGTTTGAAGGTCATAAGCAGTATCTAAATAATATTATTCCAAGTTACACAAGGTCTGTTATCGATTCTTTGAATTCTAACGACATCTCGTATAAGAGAATTTTCCTGTTATGAGTTATAGGTTCATGCGAATCATCGTAATGTTTGATCTTCCAGTTGAAACTAAAGTCGATAGACGGAACTATCGCTTGTTTAGGAGATACCTTCTTCAGTCTGGCTTTATTATGATGCAAGAGTCAATTTACTGCAAATTAGTTCTTAATCAAACGGCTGGGAATACAGTTCAAAATGGAGTAAGAATGCATAAACCTCCTAAAGGTCTAGTTCAAATGATGAGCATTACGGAAAAGCAGTTTGGTGATATAGAGTATATTGTAGGCGATGCTCATACAGAAATTATTAATAGCACAGAAAGGTATATAGAATTATGAATATCACATTTCATGATTTAGATCTTTCATTTGAAATTCAAAAACAAGTTCCCAATGTTATTGCAATTGAATCTCCTACATATTTTTCTTTAGTTGTCGGATCAATTAACTCATCTGTGTTAGGGGAAAATCAATCATGCTGTGTAAATGATGAACTAGATTCTATTGATCTATCAAAAAATGCATTTTTATGTTGCAGCCCTTTTTATATAGATTTGAATGATAGAAGGTTCCTTGCATATGCAATAAAGCAAATTCAATTCATAGCAAGCAATGAGCCTGCAATTCAAGTTGAACTTTCAGAATCTATTTCTCATCTTCAGTCATCAATATTCAAGTTAATAGAAAAATCTGATTTTGATTTAGATTTTTCAAAACCACTATCATTATCATCAATTTTAAAAGTCTTAGGATTAACATTCCAACAGGAAGATATGTCTTTATTAAGTAAAAACATAGAATATATCAAGCTAATTTCAAAAGTGGTTCCTAACAATCCAGTTCTGTTTTTTGTTAATCTTTATTCGTATTTTGAAGAAAATGAAATCTCGGAATTATTTAAATTGAGTCAAGCAATGGAAATAACTTTTGTTGATTTTGAAGGAAATTTTAAAGGCAAATCTTCAATATGCAATGCAACTCTAACAACTTTAGATAATGATTTGTGTATAATCTAAACATGTTTGGTTCTCCTTTAAAACAAGGTAGTAGTGCACCATCCTGTTCCTTTCCTCAATTTGAGGTCTAGGAGTAGTGCTGTTTTCGAGGGGATCTAGACATAGAGAAGACTGTCTTTATTCTCAGATTTGTCTAGGAGTAGTGCTGTTTTCGAGGGGATCTAGACCCAGCACGATCAAATCATTAGATACCAGGTGTCTAGGAGTAGTGCTGTTTTCGAGGGGATCTAGACACGCATCTCAGCTGTCAGAAAGCTTTATATGTCTAGGAGTAGTGCTGTTTTCGAGGGGATCTAGACAACTAGCACATCGTGAGCAGTATCTTTGATGTCTAGGAGTAGTGCTGTTTTCGAGGGGATCTAGACTATATAAATTATGCACCTTTAGTTTAATGGGTCTAGGAGTAGTGCTGTTTTCGAGGGGATCTAGACACGGTCTAACTGTGGTGCTTCTAGCTTGTAGTCTAGGAGTAGTGCTGTTTTCGAGGGGATCTAGACCTTGTATGTATGAAATGAAATACATCTCTTCGTCTAGGAGTAGTGCTGTTTTCGAGGGGATCTAGACTAATATCACTATCGTCATAATAATCGTTACGTCTAGGAGTAGTGCTGTTTTCGAGGGGATCTAGACAAACAGACCTATAATTAAAGTATAAAAAGAGTCTAGGAGTAGTGCTGTTTTCGAGGGGATCTAGACATTTGTTCATCACATCACATCAAATCAATAGTCTAGGAGTAGTGCTGTTTTCGAGGGGATCTAGACCGAAAGGCTTTGAAATAGGCTTTAATGTTTGTCTAGGAGTAGTGCTGTTTTCGAGGGGATCTAGACTTGAAAAGTATAAGTCACACCGTGGGTCATGTCTAGGAGTAGTGCTGTTTTCGAGGGGATCTAGACCTTATGAAACAATTTTAACCAACAAAATGGGTCTAGGAGTAGTGCTGTTTTCGAGGGGATCTAGACAGACAACCTAAACGTAAAGTATAAAGGCTAGTCTAGGAGTAGTGCTGTTTTCGAGGGGATCTAGACGCCCTAAGCTGAACGTACTCAAGACAAGACGTCTAGGAGTAGTGCTGTTTTCGAGGGGATCTAGACAATGGCGGTAGTGATTATTATTATGGTTCAGTCTAGGAGTAGTGCTGTTTTCGAGGGGATCTAGACAATGCAATTTGTCCCGAGGTAATGAGGCGTGTCTAGGAGTAGTGCTGTTTTCGAGGGGATCTAGACCTGATCCTGATGCCAAGAAAAATCTGTCTTGTCTAGGAGTAGTGCTGTTTTCGAGGGGATCTAGACCAACGTACCACGCATTGGAAAAGGTAAAGAGTCTAGGAGTAGTGCTGTTTTCGAGGGGATCTAGACTGCATTAGCTCAAGCACCTGACGAGTTGCTGTCTAGGAGTAGTGCTGTTTTCGAGGGGATCTAGACGAATTAAAAGGCCTTCGTTAAATGTAGTCTGTCTAGGAGTAGTGCTGTTTTCGAGGGGATCTAGACATTCTTAAGCGAGGTGTCGATCCGCACATAGTCTAGGAGTAGTGCTGTTTTCGAGGGGATCTAGACTAAATAGATTCTGACCGCTGGTGCTGATACGTCTAGGAGTAGTGCTGTTTTCGAGGGGATCTAGACCGCAATACCTAACTCCCTCAACGAGAGAGTGTCTAGGAGTAGTGCTGTTTTCGAGGGGATCTAGACCTTTAGCTGGTACCAAACGTGTTAATGGCGGTCTAGGAGTAGTGCTGTTTTCGATGGGATCTAGACGAGAAACGTAATTATGCAAGCAACTAAAGTGTCTAGGAGTAGTGCTGTTTTCGAGGGGATCTAGACTTGTCACTGGTGTGAATTTGAAAGTTTTTGGTCTAGGAGTAGTGCTGTTTTCGAGGGGATCTAGACTGAGATGATCGTCATCATAAGTAAGAGTGAGTCTAGGAGTAGTGCTGTTTTCGAGGGGATCTAGACGCTAGATTCATTGACAACTGGTTGCTTTTCGTCTAGGAGTAGTGCTGTTTTCGAGGGGATCTAGACGTTACTCAAATGCTGAAAGGCTGGTATATAGTCTAGGAGTAGTGCTGTTTTCGAGGGGATCTAGACAGTTTCTACAAGTGGTTTTGTATGTAAATTGTCTAGGAGTAGTGCTGTTTTCGAGGGGATCTAGACCCTTTAATATCATTATCTTACCTCCACGTCGTCTAGGAGTAGTGCTGTTTTCGAGGGGATCTAGACATATCCATACAACCTGTTAAAGCCTAATCAGTCTAGGAGTAGTGCTGTTTTCGAGTGGATCTAGACACACGATTATTTGCCATTCATAGAAAAGTTGTCTAGGAGTAGTGCTGTTTTCGAGGGGATCTGGACATTAGACATCGGCTGCTAAACACTATTTTTGTCTAGAAGTAGTGTTCTTTTACAGTGAATCTAGGTTAAAAGAAAAAAGTTTGATGATTCGAGAGGGGGATGCGGACAAAATCCTGGACACCTTTGCTAATACTAACCAAATCTG
>ERZ1026780.2115-NODE-2115-length-11891-cov-4.046215_pt1 | contig 11891 bp, 11 predicted proteins | sample MGYA00380126_ERZ1026780 | MGnify/ENA primary metagenome ERZ1026780 (study PRJEB33269, sample SAMEA4719762) | human gut metagenome | biome: human-associated habitat; feature: organic feature; material: feces | place: Cameroon | collected 2013-10 ... | reverse complement strand
AAGCAAAAAAGTCGCCGGGACACTTGCGGCTGTGTCCCGGACCCCGCAACGCTTTGGGGGGGTAGGAAGACAAGACGCATTGCGCTGCAGTGCTTTAATGTGTAAATAGATGCACTATTTTTTTGTATAGACAGCCGTCCGTTGACTATCCATACAATTAGAAAATTTACTTTGTTTCTAAAATAATAGCCTTATTCTGTAGGGCGGGGGCTTGCTCCCGCCGAACAATCCCTTCGTCTTCTCGTTAACGCTTTAAGTTCTCTCCTTGCTCACAAAGGAGGCTTTTTCAAGGTCATTTGTATATGCCGAATTTAAAGCCTCGCCCTCTGGGAGAGGTGGCGGCGATAGCCGACGGAGAGGGATTATTTCCGGTAATTTGCGGGCGAACACAGTTCGTCCCTACCGTGGTTTTGGCTTCATACTAACCCGTAGGGGAGACCTGTGGTCTCCCGTATAACAATCCCACCGTCCTCTCGACTGTTCTCATTGCCTCTACGCTAATAAGACCTAACTACGTAGCAACTAATCATCCTTTTAATGAAGCTATGGCGGTGTACCCGTCAATCTTCTTGACAAATGCGGGCGGCAAGTGTATAATATCTGCCGTAAGAGTATTTTTCGCCGAAAAAGGCGAAAACGACGCAAACGAAAAAGTTTTTTGGAGTGTGTTATGAAAAATCAATTGGTACTCGTAGTCGATTTCGGCGGTCAGTACAATCAGCTGATCGTGCGCAGAGTGCGTAATCTCGGAGTATATGCTGAAATGGTATCCGCGGATATTACTGCGGAAAAAATTCGCGAAAAGAATCCTATCGGTATAATTTTTACCGGCGGACCCGCGAGCGTGTTCGGCGAGGACTCACCAAAGGTTACGGAAGAAATTTACAAACTCGGAATCCCGCTTCTCGGTATTTGCTACGGTATGCAGCTTATTGCTCATCAGCTGGGCGGTGAAGTAGTTCACGCCGACGCAAGCCTGCGCGAATACGGAAAAACTACCGTTAATTATGAAAAGAGCGTTATTTTCGACGGTGTTTCCACACCCAATCAATGCTGGATGAGCCACACCGATCAGGTAAAACGCGTTCCCGACGCATTCAGAGTTACGGCATACACGCAGTCGTGCGGAGTAGCCGCTTACGAATGTCCCGAACGTAAAATATACGGCGTTCAATTCCATCCCGAAGTAGTGCATACGATAAACGGTAACGATATTCTGAAAAATTTTCTGTATAAAGTTTGCGGGGCGACAGGAGACTGGCACATGTCCGACTTTGCCGAAAAGCAGATTGCGGCAATACGCGAAAAAGTGGGTAGCGGAAAAGTTCTGTGCGGCATGAGCGGCGGCGTTGACAGTGCGGTTGCGGCAACGCTTATTCATAAAGCGGTGGGCGACAATCTCACCTGCATTTTCGTGGATCACGGTCTGTTGCGTAAAAACGAGGCAGACGAGGTTATGCGCGTATTCAAAGAAGAACGCGGCATGAACCTTATTAAAGTGGACGCAAGCAATCTGTTCTTAAAACAGCTTCAGGGCGTTCGCGAACCCGAAAAGAAGCGTAAAATCATCGGAAAGGCGTTTATCGACGTGTTCTCCGAGGAAGCTAAAAAACTTGGCAAAGTAGACTTTCTCGTGCAGGGAACCATTTATCCCGACGTCATCGAAAGCGGACTGGGCAAAAGCGCGGTTATAAAAAGCCATCACAACGTCGGCGGGCTTCCGTCGGTTGTCGATTTCAAGGAGATAATCGAACCGCTTCGCCTGCTGTTTAAGGACGAAGTGCGTCAGCTTGGTCTCGAACTCGGTTTGCCCGAGAACATAGTGTTCCGTCAACCCTTCCCCGGGCCAGGTCTTGCCGTTCGTATTATAGGGAATATCACGCGCGCAAAAATAAGCATTTTGCAAGACGCCGACTGGATTTTCCGCGAGGAGATAGCAAAAGCCGGGCTGGATCGTGAAATCTGGCAGTATTTTGCGGTGCTTACAGGAATGCGTTCGGTGGGCGTAATGGGCGACGAGCGTACCTACGACTACACTATTGCGCTTCGCGCGGTTACCAGCGTGGACGGTATGACAGCCGACTGGGCGGATATTCCGCACGATGTGCTGGTTAAAATTTCGTCGCGTATCGTAAACGAAGTAAAACACGTAAACCGCGTGGTTTACGACATCACTTCCAAGCCCCCGGCAACCATAGAATGGGAGTGATATAAAGCCGTTTACAAACCTGTTTCCAAAATTAGTATGGATTTTTCTGAGAAATAAAGCTCACTTTTCGCCATGCACAGCATATGTGTGTGGCGATTTTTAGGAGAAAATAAAATGGACGAACAGAAACAAAAGAAAAAATTGAAAATTCCCGGTGAATTAGCCTATTTTGCGGCAATTGTTTTGTTGTCGTTTGCCGTAGCAATGCTGACGAGCGCGAATTTCGGAATTTCAATGATAGTGGCACCGGCGTATCTATTAAGCATAAAAACAGGCTTTTTAAGCTTCGGTCAAGCCGAATATGTAATTCAGGCGGGCGTATTCATAGTGCTTTGCATAGCATTGCGGAAATTCAAACTTGTGTATTTAAGTTCGTTCGTGACCTGCCTTATTTACGGCGCAGTGCTCGATTTATGGCGACTTTTGCCCTGTTTCGATCCTGCGGTAACGCCGCCGGGGAGCATGGATTTGTGGCTCAGAATAGTAATGTTCGTTGCGGGCGTAATGCTTACCGCATTTTCGATTGCGCTTTTCTTCAAGACGTATTTGTATCCGCAGGTGTACGACTTTTTCGCCAAAGCAGTTTCGAGTAAATACGGAATTAAAATTTCGGTGTTCAAAACGGCGTTCGATTTGACCTGCCTTACCGCAAGCGTGATAATGACGTATTGCTTTTTCGGCAAGCTCGTAGGCGTTAATTGGGGAACGCTCGTCATGGCGATAGTCAACGGGACGCTTATCGGATTTTTCTCGTCCGCGCTTGACAAAATTTGCGATTTTACACCGATTTTCGGTAAATTTTCCGCGTTGTTTGTGCTTGATAAAAAAGAAGTGCCGGGTGAAAATAAACAACCGCAAGCCGAAGGAAAGCAAGCGGAAAGTATGCAGGACTGACAGGCGTGTTTTTCGCGGTAGTGTTGATAGTATAATAAAAAAGCCGTTCTTTAAATAAAAAAGAGCGGCTTTTTGTCTTTATAAGTTTAATAATCCGATCGTCCGAGCAGATAGTCCACGCTGACCCCGAATAAATCTGCGATTTTAAGCAGCATGTCGAAGTCGCATTCGCGCTGACCGCATTCCCAGTATGAAATCTGGCGTACGGAAACACCCAGTTTTTCGGCAAGCATAATGCGAGTCAACGCTTTTTCGTGCCGTAAATATGAAATTCTTTCCGAAAACTTGTTCATATACAAAATTTTAGAACAAATTGTTCCAAAATACTTGACATGGAACAAATTGTTCCGTATAATATTATCGTAACATTTGAAAATTCTATTCACAAAAGTATTATTTGAGTTTTCGGACGGATTAAGCGGATAGAAGCAAGGCATAAAAGGAAGAAAAGAGATATTCACCACCATGCTGCGGACGGTATACTATCGTCTGCGGCTTTTTTTAGGTTGACTTTAGAGAAAATATCAGATATAATGAAGACATATTTAAAAAGTCGCGCGGCGAAAATGCGGCGCGACAAAAGGAACGATTACGGGAAAGAGGGATTTATGATTAAAAAATACGTGGAAAAAAGATATATTCTGCTACCGGTGGAAGGCGGTGCGCAAACGACGAAAATCAGGTTTTACACAGGCGACGGCGAGGAGAAAAAACTTGTTTTTGACCTCGACTGTAAGTTGGCGCAAGGAAAAAGCGATTTTGTTGCGTGTTACGACGCGCGCGAATTTCTTGGAAAAAAGGTTTATTTCGAGTGCGAAGACGGCTTGGATATTACTCAGAGCGACGACAAAGTTTTGCCCGACAATGACAAGCTGCGCCCGTTTGTACATTTTACGCCCGAAGTGGGCTGGAACAACGACCCCAACGGTATGATTGAGTACGACGGCGTATATCATATGTTTTACCAGTTCAATCCGTGCGGACGAGATTGGGGAAACATGCACTGGGGACACGCCGTAAGCAGTGATATGCTGTCGTGGGAGGAAAAGGAAATCGCGCTTTTCCCGGACCAAAACGGAACTATGTTTTCGGGCTCGGCGACAGAGGATACGCGCAACCTTTCGGGACTTAAAAAAGGCGATAAAAATCCGCTATTACTGTTTTATACGGCTGCGGGTGGCACAAGCGAGTTGTCGAGGGGGAAGCCGTTTACGCAAAGACTTGCGTATTCGACAGACGGAGGTAAAACTTTTATAAAGCGCGATGGAAAGCCGATAATAGACTTTATTGCGGAAGGCAATCGCGACCCGAAAGTAGTTTGGGCGGAAGAAATTGACGCGTACTTGCTTGCGCTGTATCTTACCGGCAACGATTATGCTCTGTTTACGTCGGAAAATCTGCTTGACTGGACGCTTTTGCAAAAAATAAAAATAGACGGCGAAAACGAATGCCCCGATGTTTACGTATTTAAGAAAGAGAATAAAATATACCGCGCGATAATCGGTGCTGCCGACAGGTACGTTATAGGCGAGTTTTCGGACGGAAAATTCAAACAGATTACCGGTGTGAAACAGCTTAATTATCCCGGTCGGACGACGGACGGCTTGCCACGCTCGTACGCCGCACAGAGTTTTTCGGGAATGGACGGCAGAATTGTGAGGATAAGCTGGCACAATATCGGCTCTCCCCGAGCGTACGGCGCAAGCGAAATGAGTCTGCCTCAGGAAATTACGCTTTGCGGGCAAGGTAAAGATATGTATCTGAAAATTCAGCCCGCCGCCGAAACCGAAAAATTGTACGAAAGCGAGATTTTGCGCGAAAACATTGCGCCGGGCGAAAAAATCCGCTTCGATCTTAAAAAACGCGCATACCGTATAGAGATAAAAAGCGACAGTGCGGAATTCTGCCTTGACGCATTCGGATTGGAAATGCGCGGCAACGCAAAAAACAACCAACTTACGGCAGGCGACGCGATAATTCCACTGGACGGCGACAAGACCGATATAATTGCGATTTTCGACAAATGCTCGGTTGAAATTTATGTCGACGGCGGCAAGAGGTTTACGACCGTTTCGCACGAATGCAATTACGACCGCGCCGATCTTGAGTTCAGATCGGGCGGAAAAACGCAGAAATTGTCTGTAATCGAGCTTAAAAATCTTTTTGCGGAATAAACGGAAAAATGTGCTTACGGCGAGGGTTGCAGGGAATAAAGTCCTGCGATTATAGTGCTGCATATTATTCTTTGTGGTAAACTTATCGTAGTAAAAAGAGAGGAAGCGCAACATGAAAGAAAAAATCGAAAAGATGAGAGAGGGCGTGATATACAAAAACGCCGGCTTGTTCGGATATGCCGCATGGCCGACCGTAGGACGTCTGTCCGACGGCAGACTTATGGCAACTTTTTCGGCGGGAAGGATAATGCACGTTTGTCCGTTCGGAAAGACGGTTGCGTGTTATTCGTACGACGAGGGCAAAAGCTGGACTTCGCCGTTTGCGGTAGCAGATACGCCTTTCGACGATAGAGACGGAGGCATTGCCGTTAAAGGCAAGCAGGTGCTTATAACCACGTTCAATAATACGTTTTCTTTTCAGCGTGCCGAAAATGCGCGCCGAGGCGATGGAGCAGTTAAGGACATAATCGAAAACTACATAAAGCTCAACGAAAACGCCGACAATTCGCTTGTAGGGTCGTGGGTTTACGTCAGCGAAGACGGCGGAAACACTTTTCCCGTCGGATATCGTATGCCGATAACCGCGCCGCACGGACCGATAGTTTTGCGTGACGGGCGATACTTTTACGTGGGCAGAAGCTTTTCGGTGGAAAACAAATATCTCGAAAAGGGAGTTTATCGGGAGTTCCTGCCCGAGGGGATTTATTATATGACGTCGGAAGACGGCTACAATTGGACAAAGCCGCAGCTTATCCCGATAAAAGCGGTAGACGGCGATTTGTGGTGTGAACCGTGCGCGTTCGAGCGCGAGGACGGCGGAATAAGCGTACTTGTGCGTGTTCAGAGGTTCTCGCCTGCCATAGGACCGCTTCGCACCTATCAGACAGATTGTTCGGCGGACGGAAAAGAATGGAGCGAGCCTCGTGATCTCGGGTTGCTTGCGTCGCCTCCGCACGTCATAAGGCATTCCTCGGGGGTTCTTATCTGCGTTGTCGGAAGACGCGAAAAGCCGTATGCCGAGCAGGCGATAATAAGCCGTGACGACGGAAAAACGTGGAGCGAGCCGATAAATTTGTCCCAAAAGGCTGTTTCCGGCGATATGGGTTATCCGTCAAGCGCGGAACTGTCCGACGGCAGTATTTTAACCGCTTTTTACGGCAGCGAAAAAGAAAACGAGAAAAGCAATATCTCGTTTGTCGTGTGGAAGCTTGTTTAAGCGTTTTACCGCTTGTATTTTTAATTTAATACCGACAGCAAAAAACTCTTCGGCAAAAAAACCGGAGAGCTTTTGTTTTAGCTGAACATATTGACGATTGTGGACAACACTATTTTGTACATTACTTCATAGTCGATGTACGGGTGATGGTCGAAAACGTATTCGTGAGCGAACGACTGAATGAGATTCATGGAAAGGTGAACTTTTTCGGCGCAGTTTTGAGTGTTAACGCCCAGTTCGGGAAGTTTTTCGGAAAGGTTTTTGGTGACGTGGTTTTCAAGTTCGAGAAATCTTGCTCCGACGTCTTTGTCCGAAGCCGATAGCGAATGCAACGTTTCGTGCAGTTTTGCGTGCGATTTGTGCGTTTCGATGGTCATATCCAATATGTTTTTTACAAACTTTTCGACGTCTATCGGAGCGGACAGATTTTTAGCTATTTCCATGAGAGGAGCCGAAACTTCTTTTATATATATGTCCAGAACGCACAAAAGAATGTCGTGTTTGTCGTTGAAATATCCGTAAACGATACCGGTGGACACTCCTGCCATCTTTGCTATTTCGGGCGTGGTGCAGCCGAAGTAGCCTTGCTCGGAAAAGAGTTTGTAGCCGGCGTCGATAATCTTTTTCTTCTTTTCTATCGCTCTTTCTTGTTTCGGTTGTCGTATGGTCGTTTTCATTGACTATATTTTATCCCGCAAAACAAAAAAAGTCAAGAAAAAAAACAAAAAAGCTGAAAAAAGTTTCACATTTTGCTTGACAAGTCTTAATCTAAGTGCTATTATATATGCGAATATGAAAGAAGTTTCACATAAAGTGGAGCAAGGAGACCTAAATGCCTATAGTATTGGCACCGCAAAACACGCAGCTTAAAGTAGTTCGTATTTCCGCAGAAGATAAAACCAAAAAACATCTCGAAAGCCTGGGGATAACCGTAGGCGGAGAAATAAGCGTACTTAGCTCGAGCGGCGGAACGGTTGTTTGCAAGATTAAAGACGGAAGAATTGCGCTTGACAGTAATTTGTCGGCAAAAATATTTGTTGCCTGAACAAGATAATAAAATCAAAAAAGGAGATATATAAATGAAAAAGACTTTGGATACTTTCCGGATCGGCGAAAGCGGTATTGTCGCTTCTGTCGGCGGCGAAGGTAAAATAAAAAGACGTCTGTTCGATATGGGTATCACTCCCGGCGCCGAAATTCTTTTAAGAAAGCGCGCGCCTCTCGGCGATCCCATCGAGGTTACCGTTCGCGGATACGAACTCACTCTTCGTAAGACCGAGGCTGCCAACGTGGAAATGGAGGTAAACAAGTAATATGAAGAGATTTGCACTTGCCGGCAACCCTAACTGCGGCAAAACCACTCTTTTTAACAGTCTGACCGGTTCTACCGCACATGTAGGCAACTGGCCGGGCGTCACCGTAGACAAACGCGACGGCGTTTACAAGAAATGCGCCGAGCCGGTTGCGATAGTAGACCTTCCCGGTATATATTCGCTTTCTCCGTACACTCCCGAAGAAGTTATCGCGAGAAATTACATTCTGGACGAAAAACCCGACTGCGTAATCAACATTATCGACGCAACCAACCTCGAACGCAATCTGTATCTTACCACTCAGATTATGGAAATCGACGTTCCTATGGTCATCGCGCTCAACATGATGGACGCTGTGGAAAAAGCGGGCGACAAGATAGATGCCGCAAAGCTTGAAAAAGCGTTGGGCATTCCGGTAGTCAAGATTTCCGCTTTGAAAGAAACCGGTCTTAAAGAACTTATGGACAAAGCGTTTGACGAAAGCCAAAAGGTTCGTAAGGGCGTAACCGTTCTCAAAGACAGTAGCCTTTCGCACCTCGTAGGCGACGTAAAAATCGCTCTCGAAGGGCAGTCGGTGGAAAATCCTCTGTTCCATGCAGTCAAGCTGGTGGAAGGCGACGAAATCGAAGTCGATATGCACAAAGAAACGGTCGGAATGGTAGAGGCTTTCAAAAAGACCTACAACGACGACGTGTTCGGATCCGACTTCGAGGCACTCGTAGCCGATCAGAGATATAAATACATAGCCAAAAACTTTGCTCCCGCGCTCGAACACAAGAGTAAGGACAAATTCAAGATGACCAAATCCGATAAAGTGGATAAGGTTCTCACTCACAAAATCTGGGGTATTCCGATTTTCCTCGTGATTTTGTTCCTCGTGTTCCACCTCACGTTCAGCGAAAACCTGTTTTATATGAACGGTTTCACCGAAGCTCAGGCATGGATGCCTTCTCTTGACAGCAACGCAGCGTTTCTGATTAAGGACAAGGACGGAAACGTAGCTTATCAGACCGATGAAGAAACGGGCGAAATAGTGCGCGACGAAGACGGAAATCCCGTTCCCGAAGGATTAAACTACGGCGGAAGATGGGTTGCTTGCTTCTATGACGGAACGGTTTTCTCACCGGGCGTTGCAATTAACAATATCTGGAACGACATGATAGTGGGCGAAATTCTGGACGGCGGCATTGGCGGCTGGAGCGGTATTCGCGGCGCTATCGAAAAGTCCGGTATGGCTGACTGGGCAAAGGGACTTATTAACGACGGTATTCTCGAAGGACTTGCCGCAGTGCTTTCCTTCCTGCCGCCTATCCTCGTACTGTTCCTGTTCTTCTCTATCCTCGAAGATTCCGGATATATGGCTCGTATCGCCTTTATTCTGGACAGAATGTTCCGTAAATTCGGTTTGTCGGGTCGTGCGTTCCTGCCCATGATTATGGGCTTCGGTTGCTCGGTTCCCGCAATGATAAACACACGAACGCTTGCCGACGAAAAAGAACGTACCGCAACCGTGCGCGTAATTCCGTTCTTCTCGTGCGGAGCTAAATTGCCTATTCTTACCGCAATAGCCGGCGCGATAGTCGCAAATGCCGGAACAGGCAACGCGGACGTAATTACGTACAGCATGTATCTGCTGGGTATCGTAGTCGCAATATGCAGCGTGCTTTTGATGCGCTCTACCACGCTCAAAGGCGAAACTCCGCCCTTCATTATGGAATTGCCGGCTTATCATATGCCGCAGTTCAAAAACCTTATGGCTCACCTGTGGGATAAAACCAAGCACTTCGTAAAGAAAGCGTTCACCATCATTCTGGTTTCCACCATTGTTATCTGGGTGCTCACTCATTTCGATTTCTCGTGGACATTACTTGCCGACGAGCAGATAGACAAGAGTATTCTTGCAAGTATCAGCAAGCTGGTTCAGCCTCTGTTTACTCCGCTCGGCTTCGGCAGCCAACTCGGCTCGCTCGGTTGGGTATTCGTGCTTGCTGCGGTTTCCGGACTTATCGCAAAGGAAAACGTCATTTCTACCTTCGGCGTCATCGCGGCATGCCTGCTCGGACACGCAATGGCAGAGGACGAATCCGGCGTAACGTACGTAGCTCAGATGATTGCCGATACGGGTATAACAGTTCCGGGATTGCTTTCTTTCATAGCTTTCAACATGACCACTATTCCCTGCTTTGCCGCAGTAGCTACCGCAAAAGCGGAATTGCAGGACAAAAAGCGTTATAAATGGACGCTCTTGTTCTGGATAGCAACCTCGTACCTCGTAGCCGCAATGGTTTACACTATCGGTTCGTGGTGGTGGACCGCAGTTCTGTGGGCAGTCGCAATCGCTCTCGTGGTTGTCGGCGTAATTATGTACAACAAGCGCAATGCTAACAAAGGAGAAAAAACGTTATGATTCCGGTCGGCTTTATAAGTACTATAAACGCTCTCGTCGCGGCGGCAAACAATAAGCTCGGCGTGTGGGAAATACTGCTTATAATCGCCTGCGCCGCAATAGTAATATCTTTCGTCGTCGTTTCGATAGTGCGGAAGAAAAAGGGTAAGCCGAGCATCGGCTGCGACGGTTGCTGCGAGCATTGCAGCGGCTGTTGCCACAAGCCCACTCCTAAAAAATAATAACGACAATTGGTTGCAAATAATATAAACTCTCAAAGCAAAGAGGCAGGACTTTACCAAGCCCTGCTTTTTTGTTTGCTGCCGATACGACGGAAGAAGAGGGAATGATTTAAAATGAATACTTTCTGAGCGATTTTCTATTTCTTTTTAAATATTTTCGTGTTATCATATTGTCATAAGAGCAGCGAGGTAAATTCTATGGAAACGATAAAATTCGATTTGAATAAAAATGCGGGAAAATTCAAGGCGATGAATGCTACAAACGGAGGTCCATGGCATAAACGCCATGCAAACGACCAGTGGAGAAGCAATTTTGAAGCATATAAGGCGGCGCGTATTCCGTATTCGCGCAATCACGATTCCAATCTGTGCGGTTCGACTTACGGCGGCCCTTATGCTCATGATATTTCTGCGATTTTCCCGGACTTCGACGCAGACGTAAACAACCCCGCTTCGTACGATTTCGCATGTACGGACGAATCGATTTTAACTACGCTGGAAGCCGGCACTCAAACTTTTTTCCGTCTCGGGCAGTGCATAGAGCATCAGATTAAAAAACACCACTCGCTGCCACCGGCAGATTTCGTAAACATGCCGTTTATATGGGAGGATTATATCGCCAAAAAGTCCGGGCGGAACGAAAAAAGTTCGCGTTCGGGCTTTTTGTGTATAAATCGCGTCGGAAAGCAGGCAGGTGCTTTCAAATTTTCGTTAAAAGACGGCAAGCTATGTACATTCGTGCAAAAAACCTACCGCAAAGATTGAAAAACCTACGAAAAAAGGTTGATATTTGTTTTATCTTGGTTTATAATTTAAATAGAGAAGTCTGGCTATTTGCCAAACAAAAGGACGGGAGAAAAGAATGAAATACAAGGGCAAAAACCTTCGCGAGATAAAGTTTCCTCTGGGCGGAATAGGCACGGGTTGCGTTAATATATGCGGAAACGGAAGAATGTGCGATTTTGAAATATTCGATAGACCCGATAAGGGAGGACTTAACGGATATACTCATTTTGCCGTAAAGGCGCAAACAGGCGGAAAAAAGTTTGTCAAAGTGTTGCAGGGCGACTATGACGGCAGTTTTATGGGCGAATACTGCAGGATACCGTATGCCGGATACGGTTTCGGACCGCCTGCCGAAACAATGGCGGGATTTCCGCATTTCAAAAACGTGACATTTGACGGTAAATTCCCCATTGCGGAGCTGAAATTTTCCGATGCGGAATTTCCGGGCAGAATAACGCTTACGGCGTTTAATCCGCTTATCCCGTACGACTCGTATAATTCGGGTTTGCCGGCGGCTTTTTTTGAAATAGAATACGAAAACGATACGGACGACGCGATAGAGTTTACGTCCGCATTTTCTGTGCGCAATCCTTTCGGCGCGTCTTTGAACGAGAGCATCTCCGGGAGATATCCCGGAGCCGGACTTATCAACGCGGCGGCAAACGATATAG
>ERZ1026780.2113-NODE-2113-length-11898-cov-7.550621_pt1 | contig 11898 bp, 7 predicted proteins | sample MGYA00380126_ERZ1026780 | MGnify/ENA primary metagenome ERZ1026780 (study PRJEB33269, sample SAMEA4719762) | human gut metagenome | biome: human-associated habitat; feature: organic feature; material: feces | place: Cameroon | collected 2013-10 ... | reverse complement strand
GGCGCGCTCGGAGGAATGGGTATGGGCGGCGGAACGATACTTATTCCCGTTCTCACGATTTTTTTCGACGTGGAGCAGAAGCAGGCCCAGGCGATAAACCTCGTCGCGTTCATACCTATGGCGATAGCGTCGCTTATAGTTCACGTGAAAAACAAAAGGGTGGAAACGAAAGGTATTCTGTGGATAATCATTCCCGCAACGGTTTTATCGCTTGCGGGGAGTATGGTCGCTCAGGCGATTAACGGAGAAATCCTTAAACGCATTTTCGGCGGTTTTTTGTTGCTTTTGTCCGTGGCGCAGTTTTTTTCGGAAGAGATAAACGAAAAACTTTCCGGAATCGGCAAATAGCCCGTTTCCGCTTGAAGCGATGCCTGTGAAAGCCGGCCGCAGACAATTTTCGCAGACAATTTTCATTGATTTTTCGCAAAAAGCACCTTATATTGATTGATATATTTGCAAATTGCACAATATGTGGGGAAAATTGCACAAATATAGCAAAACCCCCTTTTCAAATCGATAAATATATGTTAATATACAGTAGTAAATACAGAATATTAACGGTAAAACGGAATATTCGGAACAGACGTTCTGTATTTTGTATGGTTTGTATTTGATTTAAATTATTGGAGTTACGAAATTGGAAAAAATAGGTATTATCGACTTAGGCTCGAACACTGCAAGGCTCGTGATAGTTGAAATGCTCGGCGACGGGCATTTTATTGTTATAGATCAACTGAAAGAGAGCGTAAGGCTCGGCAAAGATATGGAAAGGGACGGGTTTTTAAAGCCGCAGAGAATCGCGGAAACCCTTAAAACTCTCAAAATGTTCCGCAAACTTTGCGACGCTTACGGCATCGAGAAGATTATAGCCGTGGCTACGGCGGCGGTGAGAAGAGCGAAAAACCAGCGCAGTTTCCTCGACGAAGTGGCAACCACCTGCGGAATCAAACTCCGCGTTCTCACGGCGGACGAAGAGGCGACTTACGTTTATAAAGGCGTAATCAACACGATGGATATTCCCAAGGGGCTTATTCTCGAAATCGGCGGCGGTTCGACAAAAATCGTTCAGTATAACAGAAAAAACCTTCTTCACTACGAAACCCTTCCTTTCGGCGCGGTTACGCTCACCGAACTTTTCCAGAACGACGGAATTTCGCCCGCGGAACAGGCGGCTAAGATAGAGGAATTCTTCACCGAACAGTTGAAGAAAATCGAATGGCTCAAAGATGTAGACCCCGAAACGCAGATGATAGGCGTCGGCGGCTCGTTCAGAAGCCTTTGCAAACTCAGCAAGATGATGAAGAAGAGTCCGCTCAATACGGTACATAATTATCGTATAAACGTTGACGAATTCAATAATCTTTACGATATGCTCAAAGTTCTCGACCTTGACAAAAAGAAGAGAATAAAAGGCATTTCGTCCTCCCGCGCGGACATTCTGCCCAGCGCGCTCGCCGCGATAAGCAGTTTCGTGAAATATATGAACTATCAGCAGATGGTCATTTCCGGCTGCGGACTGAGAGAAGGCATTATGTTCAATTACGCAATGCCGATAACTATCGAAAAGCCGATAAGCGACGTTCTCACTTACAGTTTGCAGACGCTCGTGAGGTTCTATAACTGCAATCAGAAACACGTCGAACACGTGGTGAATCTTTCGGTTCAACTTTTCAAACAACTTCGCGTGTTGCATAAATTCCCGAGACAGTATCTGAAAATTCTCAAAGTCGTGGCGATGCTTCACGATTCCGGGGCTTCGATTAAATACTACAATTACGAGAAGCACACGGCGTATATAATTCTCAACGCGAGCATTTACGGGCTTACGACGAGAGAAATGGTAATGGCTTCGCTCGTGGCGGCGGTTCACGCCAACGACGACGTTAATATGAGCGATTTCGTTCGTTACAAAGCCTACGTTTCCGAAGAGGACGTGGACGCTATCAGAAAACTCGGAATCATGCTCAGAATTGCGGAAAGTCTTGACAGAAGCATGTCGTCCTGCGTCGTTTCGCTCAACTGCGACGTGCTCGGCGATTCCGTGATAATGAAAACGGAAGTGGAAGGCGACGCGTCGCTCGAAATTAAGGACGCGCTCAACGCGTACTCCGATTTCAGAAGAATATTCCACAAAAACCTTGAAATTCTTTGATAATTATTGTATAAAAAACGTGTATAAAAAACGCGTCGCGGAGATTGTTCCGCGGCGCGTTTTAAGTTTTAAATATAAGCCTATAAGTCGATTAATCGCTTATTTTATTCCGATTAGCCTTCGATGTGAAATTTCTGTTTATAATCGTCTATGGCTTTTTCGATTATCGCTATCGCTTCGGTTTTGCCGATGACTTCTTTAACGGCGGTTTCCTTTCCTTCGAGATTTTTATAGACCGAGAAGAAATGCCGCATCTCGTCGAAGATATGAATAGGGAGTTGCGAAAGGTCGGTGTAACGATTATAGTTCGGGTCGGTGAAAGGAATGGCGATTATTTTTTCGTCGTTCCTGCCGTTGTCTATCATCGAAATCGCGCCGATGGGATACGCTCTGCAAAGGGTGAGAGGCTCTAACGCCTCGGAGCAGAGCAGAAGCACGTCGAGCGGATCTCCGTCGTCGCCGTAAGTCCGCGGGATAAAACCGTAATTTGCGGGGTAGTGAGTCGAAGTATATAAAATACGGTCAAGGATAATCAATCCCGTTTCCTTGTCGAGTTCGTATTTTTTCTTGCTGCCTTTGCTTATCTCGATAACGCAGATAAAATCTTCGGGTTTGATTCTTTCGGGCGAAACGTCGTGCCAGATGTTGTTCATTTATTTTTTGCTCCTTGATTTTTGTCGGAATTGCATTGCGCTTTTTGTCAGAACTGTATTATACAATATGCTTTGCGATAAATCAAGCAAAATTACATTTATTTTCGATTTATTTATAATATTTTTCATTTCGTTTGCCGGCAGATAAAAACACGCGCCGCGTTTCGGTTTGCCGAAACGCGGCGCGCAATAAAACAATAATTCAGGTTATTTCAGGTTCAGCCTTTGACTATAAAGTTCACGAGTCTGCCTTTAACGACAACGGCTTTAACGATTTCTTTGCCCTCAACCATTTTCGCAATCGTTTCGTTTGCGAGTGCGATAGCCTTGATTTCGTCTTCCGTTGCGTCTTTGGAAACGTTTATCTTCGCTTTAACCTTGCTGTTGAGTTGTACGGCGAGTTCTATTTCGTCCTTAACGAGCGCGTTTTCGTCGCAAACGGGATAGGCTTCGGTGAATACGGATTTTTTGTTGCCTCTCTGCGACCAGAGTTCTTCCGCGAAGTGCGGAGCGCAAGGGGCAAGCAGCAGAATGAGCGTATCCGTTGTTTTTCTCAAAAGTTCGTCCTTTCTGCCATCGATTCCGTCGTATTTATAAATTGCGGTTACGAATTCCATAAGCCTTGCAACAGCCGTGTTGAACGAGAAATTGTTCATATCTCTGTCCACGTTCTTAATGCAGTAAGCCTCGGCGTAAAAGAGGTCTTTATCGTCTTTATTGAGAGTAAAATTGCCGTTAAACGGCTTATAGCCGCTTGTTTTTGTTATGATTCGCTCCGCGCGCTCGACGAATTTAGCCAAAGACTTGATTCCGTTATCGTCCCACGGGCCGCCGGCGGTGTAGTCGAAACCGAACATAAGATACATTCTGAAAACGTCCGAACCGTAGGTGTCGATATAAGAATCGGGCGAAACCACGTTTCCGCGGGACTTGCTCATTCTCATTCCGTCCGGACCTAAAATAATGCCTTGGTGGGTGAGCGATTTGAACGGCTCGTCGAAATCGAGATAACCCATATCGCGAAGTGCCTTCGTGATAAAACGCGCGTATAAAAGGTGCATGCACGCGTGTTCCGGTCCGCCGACGTATTTGTCGACGGGGAGCATTTTGTTGATTATTTCCGGATCGAACGGCATATCGGCGTTCTTGCTGTCCGGATATCTGAGATAATACCAACTCGAGCAAACGAACGTGTCGAGCGTGTCGGGGTCGCGTTGAGCCTTTCCGCCGCACTTCGGGCAGGTCGTGTTCATGAAGGATTCGCATTTTGCGAGCGGCGATTTACCGTCCGGTCTGAATTCAACGTCTTTGGGAAGAAGAACGGGCAGGTCTTTATAAGGAACGGGAACGGCGCCGCACTTTTCGCAGTGAATGACGGGAATAGGCGCGCCCCAGTATCTCTGACGGGAAACGAGCCAGTCGCGAAGTCTGTAATTGACTTTGTGCCGACCTTTCGATTCGGCGAAAAGCCTGTTTAAAATCGCCTTTCTGCCTTCTTCCGAAGTAAGACCGTCGTATTCCGCGCTGTTCACGAGAACGCCGTCGTCCACGAACGGGAGAACGGTTTCGCCGCGCGGGTTGTGAATTACCACGTTTACGGGCAGGTCGTATTTTTTCGCGAAGAGGAAATCTCTCGCGTCGTGAGCGGGAACGCCCATAACCGCGCCCGTGCCGTAGGAATATAAAACGTAATCCGCAGCGTAAATCGGTACTTTTTTGCCTATTATAGGATTAATGGCATACGCGCCGATGAAAACGCCCGTCTTTTCGCGGGTTGTGGAAAGACGTTCGATTTCGTCCGTTTTGGAAGTTTCTTCGATGTAACGGAGTACGTCGGCTTCGCGGTCCTTCGTCATCAGTTTTTTAACGAGCGGATGCTCGGGCGCGAGAACGACGTATGAAACGCCGAAAAGCGTGTCGGCTCTGGTGGTGAAAACTTTGAATTCGTCGCCGCTTTCGGTTTGGAAAAGTATTTCGCCGCCCGTCGATTTGCCGATCCAGTTTCTTTGCATCGCTTTTGTTTTTTCGGGCCAGTCGAGTCCGTCGAGTTTGTCGAGCAGTTCTTCGGCGTATTTGGTTATGCGGAAGAACCATTGCGTAAGGTCGCGTTTGACGACCTGAGTTCCGCATCTTTCGCAGTGTCCGTCGGTGACCTGTTCGTTCGCGAGAACGGTGTTGCAACTCGGGCACCAGTTAACCGGCGCTTCCTTGCGGTAAGCGAGTCCGTTTTCGTAGAGTTTCAGAAAGAGCCACTGCGTCCATTTGTAATAATCGGGCATACAGGTCTTTATTTCCGCCGACCAGTCGAACATCGCGCCCATTTTTTTGAGTTGTGTTTCCATCGTGGCGATGTTTTCGAGAGTGGATTCTTCGGGATGAACGCCCGTTTTTATGGCGTAATTTTCAGCCGGCAAGCCGAACGCGTCGAAACCCATCGGCTCAAACACCTCGTAGCCTTTCATTTTTTTGTATCTTGCGAAACTGTCCGTAAGTCCGTAATTATACCAGTGTCCTAAGTGAAGTTTGGAAGCCGAGGGGTAGGAAAACATCTCAAGACAGTAGAATTTTTTATCTACGTTCTTTTTGTTGAAAGCGTAAAGTTTTTCTTTTTCCCATTTTTGCTGCCACTTGGCTTCGATGGTTTTCATATCCATAAAATGAAACCCTCCTCGCGAGAAATTGTATATGAGCATAATTATAACACAAATCGGAATCTTTTTCCACTTTTTTAGCGGCGTTTGGGTATGAAAAATATATTTTTTATTGTTTGACAAAAGGACATAAAAACATATGACTTTTTTTTCGCGATGTGTTATCATTAGCCGTAGTTGATAATAGGCTTTTTTTTAAACGATAATCCGCCCCGCGGCGAAACTCTCTTCGATTTGTTTCGCCGCGGGGCGGCATACGGAATCATACAGAAAAATACGGGAGCATTACGATGAACGATAATGAAGAATTGGAGGGAAAAACGACCGCGGAAGGCGGTTACGGTTTTTTCCCGGAAAAAGAAATAGTTAAATATTCGGTCGCCAAGGATGACTGGGTTGTGCCGGAAAATAAAAAGAAAAAGACGATTTCGTCGGCGATTTTCGTGTTTTTCGCCGCTTTTTTCTACGCGGTCGGATTTCATTATTTCGTAGACCCGTGCAATTTCGCGCCGGGAGGAATCGGCGGCGTCGTGGCGATGATGAAGTACGTTATAAGCGGCGGCTCTTCGGCGGACGCGGCGGCGAGCGGAATCGATTACAGTTCGCTTTTGTTCGTAATCTGCAACATTCCGCTTCTGATTCCCGCGTATAAAATTCTGTCGAAAGAATTCGTCGTGAAAACGGCGGTGGTTGCCGTTCTTATCGCGGCAATAATGTTTCTTCTCGATAACTTTATCGATCCGAACAAGATTTTTTCGATAAAACACGCGAGCGAACTTGCCGGCAATGAAAAAATCGAAATGGGAACGAGGCTTTTGTCCGCGCTTGTCGGCGGGGCGGTGTGCGGCTTGTCGCTTGCGTGTGCGCTCAAAACCAACGCCTCGACGGGCGGAGCGGATATCGTGGGCGCGATGATACAGAAGAAAAATCCGCATAAGAGCGTCGCTTCGATGATTTTTGCGGTAAACGGCGTGATTTTCGGCGTTTCGTTCTTCGTTTACGGCAACGATACGCTGCCCGTTTTTCTCTCGCTTATTTACACTTATACGACTACAAAGACGTGCGATTATATAATGTACGGAACGAAAAACGCGCTCAAGTTCGAGGTCATAACCGAACACGCGGAAGAAATTTCCAAGGACGTAATCGAAAAACTCGGTCACGGCGTTACGGTCACTCCCGCGGAGGGAATGTTCGAACACAGAAACAAAGTGCTTCTGATCTGCGTCATCAAGCCGCGCCAGACGGTACAGTTTCAGGAGATAATCAATCGTTATCCGGAAACGTTCGCATACGTCGGAACGGTCAGCGAAGTAATCGGAAAATTCAATTCCGAAGGCAGAAAAGAAAAGAAAAAGTGATTTTCAAATCAATATCGTAAAGCCGCCCGGGGCAAACTTTCAGGATTGCCCCGGGCGGCTCGTTTTACGTCGTTAATCGACTTATACGCGGCTTTCTATGCCGTGATGTCAAAAATTTTCAAAACAAAACACGCTTGTCGGAACAGAAATCGGTAACATCGGTAAACATTGCGGAAAAGAGTATAAAAAATAAACATCCGGTCGAAAATAATATCGGCTTCCCCGAGTATTACATATAATATATTAAGGGAACGCCGGTTGAGCCGCCGGATAGGGCGGCAAAGTGAGGATCGATTATGATAAAGAGAGGCGAACTTTATTACGCCGATCTCAGTCCGGTCGTCGGAAGCGAACAGGGCGGCGTAAGACCCGTTCTCGTTGTTCAGAACGACGTGGGGAACAAATACAGCCCCACCGTAATCGCGGCGGCAGTGACAAGCAAACTTACGAAGGCGAAATTGCCGACGCATATCGAACTCGACGCGTCCCTTTACGGACTGAGCAAAAACTCGGTCGTTCTGCTCGAACAAATCCGGACGCTCGATAAGCGCAGGCTGAAAGAACGCATCGGCGAACTGCCTTTCGGCACTATGCGGAAGGTGGACGGCGCGCTGCTTATAAGCCTCGGGTTTGCAGAGAAAAACGGCGTTGATCGGGCGGAATGATATGAATATTATATGAATATTACGTCGGGTTTATCGGAAAAGCGCCGCGCGGAAGGCTTTTAGCCATCCGCGCGGCTTTAATTATCGGGGATTATGAATGTGAAAACCCACAAAAAGACTTTACAAAATTGCCCGGAAATGATAAAATGAATTTATTAAACATTTTTTTACCGAAGAGGAAAGATATGCAGGACGTAGTCGAGAGAATAAAAAAATATAAACAACTGTTTTCGATAACGAGCGAGGAACTTTCAAAACGCAGCGGCATACCGCTCGGCACGCTTAACAAAATTCTTTCGTCGTCGACGAAGAGTATCAAAACGGAAACTCTGGCGGCAATTGCCAAGGGGCTTGACGTCAGCGTGAGCGATCTCGTCGGCAGGGAAAAGAAGCAGGAAATCTACTCCAGATCGATCGTCGATCCGATTTTTTCTTATTGCCGCGTTGCCGCCGTCACGCCCGAACTCAAAGTCGGCGACGTTGAAAAAAACGCGCAAAGCGTTCTTGACGCGCTCGAAACTTATTCGGTTAAACGGGTGAAAGTTCTCGTTTTCCCCGAACTCACGCTTTCCGGTTACACCGCCGGCGATTTGTTTTATATGGACGCGCTTTTGAAGTCCTGCGAGAAGTATCTCGTCAAAATCGTCGATTATTCAATGAATTACGACACTCTTTTGTTTGTCGGCGCTCCGCTCGCGAGAAACGGAAAACTCTATAACTGCGCGGTCGCGATCTGTCACGGCAAACTTCTCGGCGTTATCCCGAAGTCCTTTTTGCCGTCTTATAACGAGTTTTACGAGAAGAGGCAATTCGCTTCGCCTGCCGACGAAAACGGCGTTATAACGATAAACGGAAAAGAGTATCCCTTCGGAACGAAACTGATTTTCAGAAACAGAAATTACCCCGCGATGAAAGTCGCCGCGGAAATCTGCGAGGACCTTTGGGCGGTTAATTCTCCGTCGGAAAGGCACGCCGTGAACGGCGCGAACGTAATAGTCAATCTTTCGGCGAGCGACGAACTCATCGGCAAGGCGGAATACAGGAGAAGCCTCTGTTCGATGCAGTCGGCAAAATGCGTCTGCGCTTACGCTTACGCCGACGCGGGCAGCGGAGAATCGTCGTCTGATATGGTATTTTCTGCACACAACCTGATAACCGAAAACGGTAAAATTCTTGCCGAAAGCGAATTATTCGGCAACGGGGTTGCCGTTGCGGACGTCGATCTCGGCTTTATTGAACACGAAAGGCTTAAACTTTTCAATTACGAACGACTTAAAGACGACGGTTACGCCGTTATCGATTTTGCCGTCGCGGTGAACGCGGACAGGGTTGAACGCGATTACGACAGAACGCCGTTCGTTCCGGGCGACGCCGCGGAACTCTCTAAGAGGGCGGAACTTATTCTCGATATTCAGGCCGAAGGACTTGCAAGGAGAGTTAAACACACTTCCGCGAAAACGCTCGTCGTGGGCGTTTCGGGCGGGTTGGACAGTACGCTTGCGCTGCTTGTCGCGGCGCGCGCCATGGATAAACTCGGCAGAAAGAGAAAGGACATAATCGCCGTCAGCATGCCTTGTTTCGGAACGACCGAACGCACGAAGGGCAACGCCGAACTTTTAGCCGAGCAGACGGACGTCGCTTTCAGAGAAATTAATATCACGGAATCGGTGAGAAGCCATTTCAAAGATATCGGTCAGAACGAAAACGTCACCGACGTGACGTACGAAAATTCGCAGGCGAGAGAACGCACTCAGGTGCTGATGGATATCGCCAACAAAACGGGCGGGCTTGTCGTCGGAACGGGCGATTTGTCCGAACTCGCTCTCGGCTGGGCGACCTATAACGGCGACCATATGTCGATGTACGGCGTCAACGCGTCCGTGCCGAAAACGCTCGTCCGTTACGTAATCGCCCACGTTGCGGAGACGAGCAAAGGCAAAACGAAAAAGGTACTCGAGGATATTCTCGCAACGCCCGTAAGCCCCGAACTTATCCCTGCCGAGAACGGCGAAATAAAGCAGAAAACCGAAGATATCGTCGGACCTTACGTTCTTCACGATTTTTTCCTTTATCATTTCGTCAGGTCGGGATTTTCGCCGGCGAAGATATTCAAAATCGCCGAAAAAACTTTTGAAGAGGAGTATGATTCGGCAACGATATACAAATGGCTCGAAGTGTTCGTAAAGAGGTTTTTTGCTCAGCAATTCAAGCGTTCCTGCTTGCCGGACGGTGTAAAAGTCGGTTCGGTTGCGCTTTCGCCGCGCGGTGACTGGCGCATGCCGAGCGATTGCAGCGCGGACGTATTTCTTAAGGATTTACGCCGCGTAAAGCCGTAAAGATTTTTTAAGCGGCGGAAAAGACGATGAATGACGGCAACAAGTTGCCGCGTACTCGGCTCAATGTCCGCTCCATACAAGAACCCCTCAGCGATGCTGAGGGGTTATAAAATCAATGAGAATTTGCCGAATCCCGCAAAGCGGGAGCCCACGGCAAAAATTTGCTGACGCAAATTGACGAACGACGGCAACAAGTTGCCGCGTACTCGGCTCATCGCCCGCTCCATACAAAAACCCCTCAGCATCGCTGAGGGGTTTTTGTATGGAGCGGGCGATGAGAATCGAACTCACAACCGAAGCTTGGGAAGCTCCTATTTTGCCACTAAACTACGCCCGCTTGTTTATTTCGTATGATATTTTACTATATTTTTGGTTTTTTGACAAGCGTTTAGAGGCGATAAAAAAATATTTTATACAATCGCCGTCAGACCACGGTTCGTTTTATTCTTGATCGGCATAAGACAAAAAATATATTTGTACATATAATCATACGTGTTGTCCCGTTTGGGCAATTCGTAATATCGCAAAGTCTTAAAATATAATCGAACATCAAAAGGCGTACCGATTATCGGTTTCCGTATTTTGCGGAGATGAAATCGATTTGACCTCGCCAAAAGCGAACGTTGACGGACGAAACTCCCTATTGACAAAAATTGATTTTTAACGTATAATGATTAAAATAGGTCTTTTCGACAAAGACGCGGAACGTATGTAAAACGAAAAGGATAAGGGAAGGGATAAGAATGAAGAAATTGATTTCTATTATGAATTGTATTTTATCAACATTCATTTTTCTTTGTGTTTATGGAAACACCTGTTATCGTTCGGCTCTTTCAGGAAAAGGCGGCGCCGATTTTGGTCAACAAGTCTTTTTGTGTTTTTATTTTGCAACAGGGTTGATAATTTCGATATACTGTATATGTATCAAAGTTTATTATTCAAACAAATGTTTCTGGATTGGCGCGATATATAACGCGCTTTATCCTCTTGTGATATTGACGCTTTCGTTATATGCTTTAATTTCACAAAGTTGGGAGATAGACACGATTAATTGGCTTTATTGGCTCTGTAACATAATTCCGGTTATTATCAGCGAATTATATGTTTATGCGGCTGTAAAAAAGGATTCCTAACGTTTTATAATAATAATTACATTACAATAATAACGGAGGTTAAAAATGAAAAACAAAAGTTTCCTCTACCTTAACAGGGTGTTAGCGTTTATCGCCTTTTTGTGTGCGTTTGGCAGGCTGTGTTACGAATTGGGAAGCGATAAAGACATTAATAGTTTTGTTATGATGCTCGTATTCGCGATATATTATTTACTGTTTTTAATCATCTCGCATAGACTTGTTGGTGCTGCTATTTATACAAAAAAAACATATATTATCGCCGCATGCATATCGATCGGGTTTATAGTTCTTATGTGGGTATTATATTTGATAACCTTTCTATGTAGCAACAAGCCTGTAATAGTTTCTTTGATTGATATTATCTACAGTTGTACTATTACGCTTATTTCACTCGCAATTGGTTTTGTATACCTTTTGTTAGCATTCAAATTTAAGGATGATTAAAGATGAATCGGTTGCGTTTTAAAATAGGTTTTGTAGCGAGTATACTTGCTATCTTATTAGGAATAGTATTGCTTTTAAGATCTGCAAATTCAACGGAAAATTTGATTTGGGGAATAATATCGCCGATTGTGGGCGTTATCGGCATTATTATTTGTTGGTTCGGTTTAAAACAATAGAGTTCTGTTTGGAGCGATAAGAGATTTTGCCGTTTCCCGCAAGCGGGAACCCTCGGCAAGAATTTGCCTTGCGGCAAATTGACGAACGACGGCAATAAGTTGCCGCGTACTCGTCTGTTAACCGCCCACCATAAAAAAAGACACGCCGAGCGGCGTGTCTTTTTTTATGGTGGGCGATAAGAGACTCGAACTCCCGACTTCTTCCATGTGACGGAAGCACTCTACCAACTGAGTTAATCGCCCGAAAATTTAAAATATTTAATCTTGTAACGTTTAATATTATATCAAAGCGACGCAATACTGTCTCTTATACACATCTCCGAGCCC
>ERZ1026780.2108-NODE-2108-length-11929-cov-5.222166_pt1 | contig 11929 bp, 4 predicted proteins | sample MGYA00380126_ERZ1026780 | MGnify/ENA primary metagenome ERZ1026780 (study PRJEB33269, sample SAMEA4719762) | human gut metagenome | biome: human-associated habitat; feature: organic feature; material: feces | place: Cameroon | collected 2013-10 ... | reverse complement strand
ATCTGCGGATGCTGGAGGCCACCAAGGTCAGCACGACCGGGCATCTGTATTTCATTCCGCGGCAGCATATGGACAAAGTGGACACGTTTGAAACATTCATTGAGCAGCTCAGCGCAATGAACCAGAACGACAACACGCTCAGCGTCAACAGCTTCTACATCATTGACGATGCCAAGCAGCGCGACAAGATGACGGAGGAATTTTATTCCGCCGTCAAGAAGGAAATTGCGCTGTATCAGGAAAAGGCCGACTATCTCATCCAGAGCGGCAGCCGCAGCCCCAGCGTCATGGAGCGGTGGGTCAACAAAATTGCCACGCTGGAGCAGAAGAAGCAGCACTACGAAGAAATTCTCCGCCGGGAGCTTGACGGTCTCGACGACGAATTTGAAACGCTGCGGCTTCTCTCGCAGGAACTGTCCGTGAGGGCAAACGGCCTGCGATTTCGGAAAGCGGCTTGACATGGATTTTTGATGGACAAATGACAACAGGCCCGGCTCGGAATATTCCGAGTCGGGTCTGTTTTGCTATGGATAGGGTTTGCTTACCAATACTTCGGGTAGCGGCCTGTGCTGACCTGGTGATCTGCGTATTCCCACCATGGGGTCTGATCGTAGAAATCAGTCAGCTTGTCCCACATCTTATCTGCCGCGGTGCCTTCCTGCACGTAGACCGTAACGATATAATTCTTGACCGTTCCGTCTGTCAGGGTGACCGTGTACTGGACCGGGTTGGTGAAGTCCACCATCTGACCAGAGGCAGGGCTGATCGATGCGATATTGTTGCCCGAAATGATCGGGATGAGCTTTGTGACGTCGGTACCGTAGGCCATGACGACCGAGATGGTGTTCGCGGTGTTATCCACGACGCCTACTACGCCGTCAATCACAAAGCCGGTAATGCCGTCGGTGCTGGTCTTGACAGCCTCCCACTTGCAGCTGAGCGTGACGTTCGCGGTGGGCATGGTGAAGGTGCCGTCCGTGATTGGCGTGCTTTCGCCGCCGGCCACACCGAGCGTGTACTTCATCGAGCCCACAACCATCTGCATACCCGCATCGGGGATAGCCGTGACGGTGATCTTGTCACCGGCGTTGGCTCTTGTCCTGCTGGGGACGAGCTTGCCGCCCGTGGGGCCGGTGTAAGTAATCGTGAAGTCACCCTCATCGGGGGTGTCGGGCTCCTCGTCAAAGGCGGGAATCTTGATCATCAGCGGTTCGCTCACGTCGCCTGCTGCGTTCTTGACCACGATGTAGATATCGCGCGCGTCCTTCGTCAGATTGCTCAGTTCGATTGTATTGACGTCAGCGACGGCATTGGTACCGCCTTTGCTGGTGTCAATGTTCGGTTTGGCTGCACCGGACTCCACAACCTTGTAGTAATAGTTGCCTGCTGCGCTGGAGGTGAACTTTACCGTTGCCTCCTTGGCGCTGGTGCGGTTCACTGAAACCTCCTCAAGCACGGGCTTCTCCGACACATTGGGCTTTGTGATGGCGATGGTATAGACCTTCGTCGTACCATCCTCGGCCTTGACGGTGAATTTTGCCTTGTTGCCGGGCTTGATGGCGCATGTTACGTTGCCGGAGCTCCACTTGTCGCTCGATTCTTCTGCGTCGTCGTGGCCGTCCGCCTGTGCAAGCGACGCGCCGGTGTAGGTGATTTTCATCTTGACATCGTCCGAAACGCCGATCTTGCTCAGGAGCGTCGAATCGATGTTATCCTTGAGCGTGATCGTGCACGTCAAGGTATCATCCGGCGTACCGAAAGCAAACGTATCGTTGCCGTACAGCAGCTCAACACGCGAGATCTCCGCCTCGGAGCTGAGCTTCTGCTGCACGATCTTGATCGTGTAGGTCGCAGTATCGCCGTTTTCAGCCGTGACGACGAACGTGACCTCCTGCCCGAGCGTCATGTTGCAGACTTTGCCTTCGGCGGGCCAGTTCTCGTCATCGCCGGAGCGTTTGACGGTCGCATAGTCAGAGCAGGTGAGCTTCAGGATCATGCTGGCCAGATCCGATGTGTCCACATCGGGCGCCAGCGTGAACGTGATCATGCCGCCTTCTTTGCTGTACGTGCACTTGTCACCAAGCGATGTTCCGTCCGCAGCGAGCAGTTCTGCGCTCAGCGCTTTTTCGCCGCTTGCCTGAGATTGGTCGATCACAAAATGGGCCTCAGCTGTAACCGTACCGCCGGATGTCTCGAACGTGGGCATGACAAACGTCACCTTATTCTCATCGTTCTCATCGGGGGTGGTCGCGATCACGGTGCCGCCCGGAGCTGTGACCGTCCAGGATTCTAGCTTGTAGCGATCTGCGGGCGCTGCCGTCAGTGTAACGGTCTGCCCTTCAAAGACAATCGGGAGGTCTGTGCCGGATTCTGTTCCTACTGCAGCAGAGGCTGTTCCGCTTCCTTCGGGTGTCACGGAAACCGTTACAGCAGCGAATGACTTCTCTTCGAAAACACCGACGATCTCCATTTTGCTGCCCGCAATGTCAAACTTCGGGACTGTGTAGTAGCCGGGCTGACCGAGGGTTCCGAATGTCTGCGTCGTGTCGATTTCGGCATCTGAAAGCTTCTCGCCATCTCTGTAAATTTCCCAATGATCAAAGCGGTATCGCGTGCCCCACTCGGTACCGATGCAGTTAAATACACCTTTTTCTCCGCCCTCGGATGTTTTCCGATAGGTGTAGGGGTTCTGCTTATTTCCGAAAATGATCATTTTTACAGTTGTGTCCGCCCCTGCCGGCACGGTTCTCCATGAGATCTCCGTTCCGACGTTTATGAACGCGGCGCCAAGCGTTACGTCGTTTGCGGGCATCGTAAAGGTAAAGCTTTCTGTTGTTGTATCTGCTGGGAGCGTTACACCTTCGGTCGCAGATTCCCATTGAGAGAATGCGAACTTGTAATAGGTGTCGTCTGTTCGAGGAATTGCTGTCGCAATGATTTGCTCCCCCTGCTTTGCCTGGAAGACTGTTTCGTCTGCCTCATTTTGAAATACGACGTTGCCTTTGCGGTTTTTCTCCTGATCACCCTGTTCCTCCCAGAGCAGTGTTGCTTTGAAAGACAGGTTATACCGGTAATCGGAGGCATCGGCATCCTTCAGCGTGTACGACTTAAACCTCGTGTCCGCGTCAGGCATGGTAAAGCTGAAGCTGCTCGCAGAACCGTCGACCTTGGCCTGGAACGTTTCTGTCGCATCATCTGTCCGCGCAAGCGTTACACTTTCCAGCACCTTTTTTCCGTCAGGGATCAGCACACGAACGACCACAGCTGCACCCGTTTCTACTGTGTAGCCGTATTTGCCCATGGTAATCGGTGTTCCATCGGCTGTCACAGACAGTACTTTATAGCCGGCCATCTTATCACCGGGCATAAAGCTGATGGTCAGGGTATGCGTCGGCCGCACATATGCGGGGATATCAAGTACCAATGGGCTCTCTGTTTCCGTGCCATCCGCGCTCTTGGCCATAATATACAGCTTTTTCGCGCCCGCCGTCAGTACGGAAAGCTCGATGACGTTTTCTTCTGCAGCCATTGCTGTTCCGCTGCCAGACGTAGATATTGTCGGCGGCTCGGAGGCGTCGGCGTCATTCCATGCATAGTAATATGTGCCAGCCTGATCCGAGGTGAATTTTACGGTAGCAGAAGTATCACTTGTCCGGTCCACACCATTTTCCACGGCGGACAACGTAGGCGCTGGATTTGTCTTACCTGGATAGGTAAGCTCCAAATCGTAATAATAGCAGGGAGCATCTGTGGCTGCGTTTTCGGTCTGCAAATAGAAAGCATTTGAGCACGTGTAGTCGGAGACTTTTGGCATGGATTTCCTGCCTGTGCCGCTTGCCAGCACGCCGCCTTCACATTCCACACTCCACTTGTTTTTTACAAGCCAGACAAAATTGTATCCAGAAAAGTCCTCATTTACAGTTATAGTTACTTTTCCTGCACAGAAGCCACCTGACTCCAATGCCACGGCTGGGTTATTCTGTGTAATATCAATGCTTTTAACTGTCCATGTTGAGGCTGCACCGCCTTCTGTAATCGATGCTCCTGCAGGAGAAGTTAGGCCATCGCTCTCTATTGTAAAGCTTGTTATGTGTGGAGTCGTAATGGCTGAAACTATTTCCAAGTCATAATAATAGCAGGGATCATCAGTGGCTGCGTTTTCGGCCTGCAAATAGAAAGCATTTGAGCACTTGTAGTCGGAGACTTTTGGCATGGATTTCCTGCCTGTGCCGCTTGCCAGCACGCCGCCTTCACATTCCACACTCCACTTGTTTTTTACAAGCCAGACAAAATTGTATCCAGAAAAGTCCTCATTTACAGTTATAGTTACTTTTCCTGCACAGAAGCCACCTGACTCCAATGCCACGGCTGGGTTATTCTGTGTAATATCAATGCTTTTAACTGTCCATGTTGAGGCTGCACCGCCTTCTGTAATCGATGCTCCTGCAGGAGAAGTTAGACCATCGTTTTCTATTGTAAAGCTTGTTATGTGTGGAGTCGTAATGGCTGTTGCTGCTGCAACAGGCGAAAAACACATAAATACACAACTGAATAATACCGCAGCAGTAAGCAGAATGGATAGTATTCGTCTCGTTCTCTGCATGACTGCCCTCCTAAGAAATCAAGATGTTATTACCGGGTAGAGGCGAGTTTTCGCTCGCCCCTACCCATGCGTTGAAAAAAGACATCTAAGATTATTGTGTTACTGCCAAGGATGCGTAGTGTAGTCCGTGCAGATGAACCAGCAAACCGTAGCACCGGCGAACATCGTGTAATCTGCCGCGCCGATCGGTGCAGTAAACCATTTTGTATTATTCTTCGCCGTGCCGTCCGCGTTCCACTGCGGAGCATTCGTGTACATCCAGCCAGACATGCTGCCGAAGGTGCTCGGGCCAAGGCCATTCAGCGTTGCCATATAGGTGCAGCCGACAGGAACTTCGTCACCATAGCCATAGGTAACAGCAAAGTCATGCATGATATCCATCGCGGACACATTCGTACCTTCGACAAGGATCTGACCATACGGTTTGCCGCTTACTTTGCCGAAGTATTCGGTCGCCTGCTGCTCCAGCGTATCGACCTTTTTTGCCACACCGGTCTTTGCGGTATCAGCGAGATATGCGCTAGAAGCCTTTGCTTCAGTAAAGTCGATTCCGTAGAAAGCAGTAAAGCTTGCGGAATCCACTGCAAAAATGAAGTACTTGCGAGCGATACTGTTATTTGTGACCTGGAGATACGGAGCGCCAGCCGTCGGCTTCAGATTCAGGGTAACGCCCTGTGCCGAGCCAGTCCCCGTAACTGCAGCGCTGAGAACATTGCCTGCGGCAGAAGATGTCGTCGGCATGGTGAGCGTTGCAGAAACAGAGCTGCGGTCAGAAATCGTGCCGGTTGCCGTTGCAGTTGCAGTATAGGTAACGAACGTCCATTCCGTCGTATAATCGGTGTTGCCCATATACGGGTTCTGCACATTGTTTGCAGCAATCACAGCCGTACCGCCGCGAATCGTGAGATTGGTGAGGTACGGTGCGTCGCTGGTGGTCGTGTCCGCATAAAGGTTGCCTTCCGGCAGGCCAGCAGCAATAATATACGACTTGCCACCAATGCTCAGGGTTGCTTTTTTGTTAAACAAATCAACCGTATTTGACGTATAAACGGTATTTCCGGTAGAATCAAAGCCTTCATCAAAGGAGACGGTCGCACCCAGATAGTTTTTTACCGAGAAATCCAGTTCCTCGCTCGCAACGATTTTAATTGTGGCTTCACGCAGGGTATCCTCCGTGCCACCGTTATCAATTGCGCGAATATATACCTGGTCGGCAACTTCAGTTGTAGAGTCCTTTTTGAGATCCTTTTGATACACGGCCGTATCATCGTTTACGGTGATGCTGATAACCTTTTGGGGTGCAGTTGCAGTGACGCTGCCGCTCGGCAGTTCAGGGGTGACGGTGGTGGTGGTCGTAGTTGTGTCAGTTGCAAAGGCAACCGTGCAGAGGGAAAGTACCATGACAACAGCCATGATAAGGGCGATCATTTTTTTCATAATGATACTTCCTTTCTTATGTGTATGTGTTTGTGTGTTTTTTCTTCCTAGATTGCAGTCTATCAACTGCGCTTGCTTTTTTGTCGCGATCACTCCCTTCAGCATTCATCCGAAAACCTGATATTATATCTTTCATTCCTTGTGGGGCAGCTGCCCCACAAGGCGCAGGGATACATAGTCATTCCGGGCGGACGGCGACCAGATCATAGGTGCGGGAATATCCCTCATTCTCAATGGTGATCGTCGGGTCCGGCACTGTCAGGTCTACGCGAACGAGCCAGCCGTTCAGCAGCCTGATACAGCCTTCTTCGTCACGGATGTTCGCGCCCTGCATGAGCGTCAGATCCAGCGGCACGTCAGTCAGATCCGCATCGGCGTCCAGCGGGATATATACGATGCAGCTCAGGCCTGTAGCCTGTCCGCCGTAGTTTTTCGTGACAGAGACCTCACAGGGCGTGTGGTTCGTCGTGTACGCATCTAAAATGTCCCAATAGCTGTGCTCCGGCTGCTTCGCCTGCTCCGCCTCCGCAGAGGCAGCTTGTTTGTCCTTGCTGCAGCCTGCCAGCAAAACCAGCAGGCACAGCAGCAGGCAGAATGTCAATCGCTTTTTCACGGGCGGCCTCCCGTCAGCGGATGCGGGTCTTTGCTTACCTGATGGCCGCCGTTGACCGTGTTGTTGTCAGCCACTTCGTCCCAGAGCTGCTGAGACAGGCTGCGCACGTAGACGACCTTGACCGTGTAGACCTTTGTCTCCTTGCCGAGCGTCACGGTGTACTGGATCGGCCTCGTCAGGTTCACGACCTGATTGTTTGCCGGATAGACCGTGCAGCCGGAGGTCGTGGTGATCTGCGGCACGACCTTCGTCACGTTCGTGCCGTTCGGGAGCTTGATGATGATCGTGCCGGCATTGTGGTCGATCTCACCCGCGGTATCGTAGATCTTGAACGACGTGATCTTCGCGTCGGTCAGAACCGGCTCGGTGCTGCCGCCGTTCGACGATTTGGAGATCAGTTTGCCGTTCTTATTGAGGACGGTCACGGTGTATGTCCGGGAGATCATCGTGTCCGCGTCACCATTGACGATGTACTGCACCGCGGAGGAGAAATCCTGCGCGACACCGGAGGCGGGGCTGCAGATCAGCGTGCCCTCGCCCAGCGTGATATCCGGCGCAAAGCTCGTAGAGGTAAGGTTGGAATCGTCCACGCCGGTAATTTTAATGGTGTTTGCCTTATTGTCGATCGCGCCGGTGTAGGTCTGGCCGTTGATCGTCAGCTTGAAGCTCGTGATCTCGGCCTGCTTTTTCGGCGTGACCTTGATCTGGTAGACGTTCGTGTTCGTCTTATCCTCAGATGTGACAGTGAACGTCGTCCAGTTCGTCAGATTGAGCGCCTTTTTGCCGTCCACAGCGGGATTACAGGTTGCATTATAGGAGATATCCGCTTTCAGCTGAATCGCCGTGGTATCCACGCCCGCGTTGACCTTCAGTTCAATCTTCGTCACGCCCTTGTCATCGACATTGACGTTCATGCTGAGGATCTCCAGCGCACGCAGGATGTTGCCGTCCGTCAGCTGGATGCTGCTCGGGATCAGCTCCGCGCCGGAGGCCTTGACGCTGCTATCCAGTTTGACAGTCACATAGTAGGTTCTCTGCGTCTTGCCGTCCTCGGCCTGCACGGTGAACGGCGTGGCGACGTCCGCCACGAACTTGATGGTCTTCGAAATGTCCGGCTGCACCAGCGTCGCGCCCTGCGAGAGCGTCACATGGGGGATCATCTTGGAAAGATCCGTGCCGGCCGGCAGCGTGACGGTAATGGTGTCGCGTCCCTCTTTGTCTGTCCCGAAAACGCCCTGCTTTCCGTCCATTGTGAATGTGGTGATTGTGGCGTCTGTGGAAAGCGTACGTGCAAAATTAAACTGCCAGTAATACAGCGAATACGGATGGCCTGCGCCGCCGTTTTTGAGGAAACCGAGGTACCACTGCGTTGCGTAGCAGCCCTGATAGGTCGCCATTGCGTTCTTCGTGATCGTGTTCGTGTGGTCGAAATAGCCATCCTTAAAGTCGGCATAGTCGAGCAGCGCCGTCAACGCGCTCTGCCCGCTTTCATTGGACATCTCCGGATGGGTGTGACAGTCCACGCCCATCGAAGACATTGCGCAGACGACCTGCGCCGCGCCCTCGGAGGTATAAGTACCGCCCCACTGCACGCCGTAGGGATTTCTGAATGCATTATCGCTGCCGAAGTACTTCAGCACAATCTGAAGGCCCTCTTCGAGCTTTGCCGTAACGCGTTCACCATAAACAGGATCGTCCATGTACGGGCCAAGCGGCTGCATGAGCATCGTGACCATATCAAGTCCGAAACCGTCAGAAAGATATTTGTGGTTCAGAAGCGTTTCCAGCAGCTTGTCGCGCGTCCAGACTGCGTTTTCTGGGATCGTATAGTTGCCCATATCCAGCGCATTTAACGCAAAAATTGGGCCGTTGATGGTATAACCGCCTTTATAGTTATAAAGAAGCTGTACAAGGTTATCGACCTCATTGCCATTGGAGTCGATGAACGGCTTGCCGTTGTTGTATTGCGCAAGATTTGTACAGTCGAAACCACGCGCCGTCAGTGTCATGATCTTGCGGTCGAGATTCGTCATTGCGTAGTCCGATGTTGTATCCAGTCTTTTTATACACTCGGCAATCGAGAAGCCATCATCAAAATTCGCCAGTTTGTGCTGATAGAAGCCGAGATTCATCCATTCCCAGTCTTCCCATACATTTTTGGTCGTGGCAGCATAGCGGTTGGTGATCTTCTGAACCAACCCTTCCATTTTTTCCTGATAGGGGTTTTTTGCCGCGGCCGCTGTAATCTTGACTGTAACGGTATAGGTGTTCGTATCACCCTTCTGTGATTTAACTGTGTATTTGACCGGGTTAGTGAAGTCCTTCTTCTCGCCGGAGGCCGGGGTCACCGTGGCATACGGCGAAACGGCGATGATCGGCGCAAAGGTGCTGGGGGAACCGGCAGGAAGCTCCAGCGTGATCGTACCGCGAGACTGATCGATGACCGCTTCCACGGAGCCATACCGGAAGGAGAGAATGCTGTTGCCGGTCGCAACGGCTGCGCGCGTGATCGTGACCTTATAGGTGCGCTTCTGGCCGCTCTCGGAGGTAATGACGTAGGTGTTTGTGCCCTCTTTCGCCTCTTTCAGTGTGGTGGGCTGCTCTGTTATCTTCGCAAATTCGGAGTATTCGATGTCGGCTTTGGCCTTCGTCAGATCTTCTGCATATGGAACCGTGATGGCGATGGTATCGCCGTTGATCGTACCGGCCGCGTCGCCGATCTTGTAGGAAAGAATGCGGTTCTCGTCGGACTCATGGTTCGTAACGGTAACGGTGTAGTCTGTTGTTAGGCTAAATTTACTGTTAGTGAGTGTCAGTTTCTGTGCATTCGTAAAGTCCAGCGTTTTGCCGTCCATACTCGTGCCGGTGCCGGTGTGCTCGATGATGGGCGTGAGCTTCGTGAGATCCGTGCCGGCCGGCAGATTCAGCGTGATCGTATGATTGGCCTGATCGATCGTAGCATAGCGCGTCTTGCCGTCCACTGTGATGCCAAAGGATGTGACCTCGTTGCGCGGCTCGCCGGTCTGGATCTGCACCTTCCACGCCCTGCTTAAAGAGGTGTATTCCGTGCTATATGCTTCGTCATACGGTGTCACCTGATAGGCCAGGGTCTTCTGTGCGATAGAACCGGCCGTATTGCGCACCTTGCAGCCATCTGCCGCAACCACTTCCGGTGTGCCGAGCTTGCTGTAATCCGTGTTTGCCGGTAAGTTGACCGTCACTGTGCGGCGTGCCGCATCGATCTCGCCGACAGAGCCGCCAATGGAAACCTTTGTAATGACGGGATCTGCGATACGGGTGTTCAGCGCGTAGTTCAGATAGAACGGAACGATTTCTGTATAGATTGTTCTCAGCGCAGAGGGCTTCATGTAACACGGAGATCCTGAAGAAGGCGTCGGTTTCTCGCTCAGATATGTTTGCAAATATTCCCGCATGAAACTGACGGCATCTTCACCGCCCATTTGCCAGGTATCCTCATGCGAAGAAAAAAGGCTGTTGCCATTCTGTCCGGACGTTAGATCTGAATAATAAGCTGTGCTCTCCCCAAGCCAGTATCCCAAGGCGTACAGCATTTTTGCATTCCCAGGGAGATAAGAACCAACTTTTTCTTCTGCTGATTCAATTTTGTTGATTGCACGGCAGATTTGAACAAAAGTATTGGCAAACAGCTCAGACATGCTGAGCAGCTCTTTTTCGTCCTGCTCTGTCCAACCGCTCCAGCCGCCAGTTGATTCTGTTGCAAACACAAACACTGGCGCTGTACGACCGTCAGCAGCAGTAACGTTATAATGAAATGGGGTGGAAAAGTCATAGGACTTTCCCAGCGGCAGGTCAATGGTATTATCTTTTGTGTTAACAGAAATTCCAAAATTTACAGATGTTGGCGTCATAACGGCTGACGCACCATCTTCAAGGAGATATACTGTTGCAAAGCCGCCTACAGACAAGCTATTCTTTGTAAGCGGTTTTCCGTTGGAATACAAAGTTCCACCGCTCAAATAATTATCAGAATCATCTGTGGCAACGCCTGGCCACATGGCGAATGCCTGCAGGCAAAGACCCGCCAACAGCACAAGGACCAACGCCAGCGCGGTGAAACGATGGAGCGTTTTTTTCATCGTGATATCCTCCTTTTTCTTACTGTGCCCGGATCGCTTCGTTCGGGCTGACACGCATGGCGTTTCTGGCCGGGATGAACGCCGCAAGCAGCGCCATCACACCGGAGAAGGCCACGCCGAATCCCGCAAGCCATGCGGGGATGAGGCTCCGCACCTGCTGTTCTTCAAACAGGAACGGGATCGCCTTTTGCATGAGAAAGCTCAGGCCAAGACCCATCAGGCCGCCGAACACACCGACGAGCAGCGCTTCGATGAGGAACAGGCCCGAGATATTGCCGAGCGTCGTGCCGAGTACCTTCAGAACGCCAATTTCGCGCGTGCGCTCCGTGATCGACATCATCATCGTGTTCGCCACGCAGATGGCCGCGACCAGCATCGCGACCGCACCGATCGCGCCGAGTACGCCCTGGATCTGCCGCGACTGCGCGCGGACGGTCTCCAGCATGTCGTTGAGCGAGTAGGTACTCAGGCCGCTTTTCTGGATGAGCTTCGAGATGCGCTGCACATCGTCGACATCCTTGCATTTGACCCAGACCAGCTCATAGGTCGGGCCGGTCTCCTTTGCCGCTTTTGCGGCGGCGCTGTCCTTATCTGTGCTCGCGCCGCCGAGGAAGTCCGCGTTCGCCGCGAGAAGCTCCTGCATCCGCGTGAGATCGAGGAACGCGGAGGTGCGGTAGGTGTTGTTCTGCGAGGAGCAGACGCCGGTGACATGCAGCCGGTAGAGCCGGCCGGGCGGCAGCGCGCGGCCGTCGGTGTCGGCCTGCTGCTTGCCGGAGAGGTTGGAATAGTCAAACGTCAGCCGCATGTCGGCGGAAAGCGGATCGACCAGCGGGTCGCCGTTCGCGTCCACCGCGTCAGCCCAGTCATTGGCTGGGATAGAGAATGTCGGCGCAACGTCGTCCGTCAGCATGATCTCCGGTTGGAGCCGCGCGCCCTCGCCGGGGAGCGTTCCTTCAAGCGGCACGATCTGAAAGCTCGCTGCTGTGGAAAGATCGATGCCGTAAAGCGTGACCATGTTGACATAGTTGCCGGATTTGATGTAGGCCGCCTGATTGACGACCGGTGTGACGGCCTCCACGCCGTCGACCTGCTTGATCGCCTCGACCGCTTTGTCGTTGAGCAGCGCGACCGTATCCCGCCGCGTCTCGTCGGCTGGCC
>ERZ1026780.2106-NODE-2106-length-11931-cov-13.328393_pt1 | contig 11931 bp, 6 predicted proteins | sample MGYA00380126_ERZ1026780 | MGnify/ENA primary metagenome ERZ1026780 (study PRJEB33269, sample SAMEA4719762) | human gut metagenome | biome: human-associated habitat; feature: organic feature; material: feces | place: Cameroon | collected 2013-10 ... | reverse complement strand
TATCGTGCCGATGTTTACGTGCGGCTTAGTGCGCTCGAATTTTGCCTTTGCCATTTTCTTTCTCCTTCAAAAATAGTTGTTTTTATGCTTATTTGCCTAAAATCTTCTTCGCGACGGCCTCGCTCACCTGCTCGTAATGGTCAAACTGCATTGTGAACGTGCCCCTGCCCTGCGTGCGGGACCTGAGGTCCGTTGCGTAGCCAAACATTTCGCTCAGCGGGCATATCGCGTCTACAACCTGCGCATTGCCGCGGGTATCGGTGCCCTCTATGCGGCAGCGGCGGGAGGTAAGATTGCCTATAACATCGCCCATGTACTCATCGGGCATCACGACTTCAACCTTCATAACGGGTTCAAGCAGCACACAGCCGGCCTTTTCCAGCGCATCCTTGAGCGCCATGGAAGCGGCGATCTTGTATGCCATTTCGGAAGAGTCAACGTCGTGATAGCTGCCGTCAAGCAGCGTTGCCTTGAAGTCCACAACCTCGTATCCGCCAAGCGAACCGGTCTTGGAAGCTTCCTCTATGCCGGCCTTGATAGCGGGGATGTATTCCTTGGGAATAACGCCGCCAACGGTCTTGTCCTCGAATTCGAATCCGGCGCCGGGTTCCAGCGGGGAGAATTCCACCACGCAGTGACCGTACTGACCGTGACCGCCGGTCTGGCGAACGTAACGGCCTTCGCTCTTTACTGTGCGGGATATTGTCTCGCGGTACGCAACCTGCGGACGGCCGACCTTGCACTCAACGTGGAATTCGCGTATAAGCCTATCCACGATTATTTCAAGGTGCAGCTCGCCCATGCCGCTTATTATGGTCTGGCCCGTTTCCTTATCGGTAAAGGTACGGAAGGTGGGGTCCTCATCGGCAAGCTTTGCAAGCGCAAGGCCCATCTTTTCCTGTCCGGCCTTGGTTTTGGGCTCTATGGCGACCTGTATAACGGGGTCCGGAATCTCTATGGTTTCAAGCAGCAGCGGGTGCTTTTCATCGCAAAGCGTGTCGCCCGTGCCGGTATCCTTCAGTCCGCCAAGCGCGGCTATGTCGCCCGCGTGCGCTTCGGGAATTTCGGTACGGCTGGAGGCATGGATAAGGGTTATCTTGCCAACGCGCTCGCGCTTGCCCTTGGAAGCATTGTAAACATAGGAATTGGACTGAAGCGTGCCGCTGTATACGCGGAAGAAGGTCAGCTTGCCCACGAACGGGTCGGCAACAATCTTGAACGCAAGCGCCGCGAACGGTGCATCGTCCCTGCATTCGGTCTTTATTATCTCCGTGCCGTCCACGCTGGTGCCTTCCGCGGGGGGTACGTCCAGCGGAGAGGGCAAAAAGTCCACTATCGCGTTGAGCAGGGGCTGCACGCCCTTGTTCCTGTAAGACGTTCCGCATACAACGGGCACTATCTGGTTGGCTATGGTGCCCTTGCGCAGGGCCTTCATAATATCCTCGTTGCTTACTTCTTCGCCGCCGAGGTATCTTTCCATCAGCTCTTCGTCCACGTCCGCCGCGGCTTCAATCATGGCGGTGCGGTACTCTTCGGCCTTTTCCACCATGTCGGCAGGGATATCCTCTATCCTTATGTCCTTGCCGTCGTTATCGTAATAAACCTCGGCCTTCATAGTTATAAGGTCTATCATGCCGCGGAAATCGGCTTCCGTGCCGATGGGCAACTGGATAGGCACGGCGTTTGCGCCAAGCCTGTCCTTCATCATCTTTACCACGTTATAGAAGTTCGCGCCTATGATGTCCATCTTGTTGACATAGGCTATGCGCGGCACGCCGTATTTGCTGGCCTGACGCCATACGGTCTCGCTCTGGGGCTCAACGCCGCCCTTTGCGCAGAATACTGCCACGGCGCCGTCCAGTACCCTAAGCGAACGCTCAACTTCCATTGTGAAGTCAACGTGACCCGGGGTATCGATGATGTTGATGCGATGCTGCCGCCAATAGGTGGTGGTGGCGGCGGAAGCGATGGTTATACCGCGCTCCTGCTCCTGCACCATGAAGTCCATTGTGGCTGCGCCCTCGTGTACCTCTCCTACCTTGTGTATCTTGCCGGTATAGTAAAGTATACGCTCGGTAGTGGTGGTCTTTCCGGCATCGATGTGGGCCATGATGCCGATGTTTCTCGTTTTTTCAAGCGGGGTTTCTCTGGCCACTTGCAGCCCTCCTCTACAAAAAATTTTATAAAATCTATATATACGCCGCTTCCGCTTTTTGCAGAAAATCGGACCCAGCCGTTAAGCCGGATCCGTTTTTGCAGCAGTATATTGCCGTTATTACCAGCGATAGTGCGCGAAAGCCTTGTTGGCCTCGGCCATCTTGTGGGTATCTTCCTTCTTCTTGAAGGCGGAACCGGTCTGGTTTGCGGCGTCCATGATTTCGCCGGCAAGGCGCTGCATCATGGTGTGCTCGCTGCGGGCGCGGGCATAGCTTACCAGCCACCTGAGACCGAGAGTCTGGCGCCTTTCGGGCCTTATCTCGATAGGTACCTGATAGGTTGCGCCGCCAACGCGGCGGGCCTTAACCTCAAGCACGGGCATGATGTTGTTCATGGCCTGCTCGAATACTTCCAAAGGCTCGCGGCCGGTCTTTTCGCGAATGATTTCAAACGCGCCGTAGCAAGCCTTCTGCGCGGTACCGCGCTTACCGTCCAGCATGACCTGGTTGACGAGCTTCGTCACCAGCTTGCCGCCGTACATAGGGTCATCAAGAACTTCCCTCTTGGGTACAAATCCACGTCTCGGCATCTTAATTTCCCTCCTTATTTCTTGGGTCTCTTGGCGCCGTAGCGGGAACGGGCCTGCATACGCTTGGCTACGCCCGCGGTATCGAGTGCGCCACGGATGATGTGGTAACGAACACCAGGCAGATCCTTTACGCGGCCGCCCCTGATGAGGACGACGCTGTGCTCCTGCAGATTATGTCCCACGCCGGGGATGTACGCGGTACCTTCAAGACCATCGGTCAGGCGTACACGCGCTATTTTACGCAGAGCGGAGTTAGGCTTTTTGGGTGTAAGAACACGAACCGCGGTGCAGACACCACGGCGCTGGGGGCACTGCTTGAGGATAGGGGAGTTAGACTTGTAGCTCACCTGCTCACGGCCCTTGCGAACCAACTGGTTAATGGTCGGCATTGAAGAATTTCCTCCAAACAAAATTAATATTCTTTATATTAAGAAAATCCCTTGCAACCCCTTGAAAGGGACATTTTCCGCAACTTAGGTATTGTAGCATTCATTTCGCGGCTTGTCAATCGATATAGCCGGAATTTTTAGGCATTTTCGCTTTTTTCGCCATGAATACCGTCTTTATTTATCATCTCGTCCGGCATTGCGGCAAACAGGCCGTGGCTCATCGGCTTTTTGGAGAATACCAGCCTGCTCACGCCGTGCTCGGCAAACAGCTCAAACCAGCCCTTCTCCTTCAGTTCCGCAAGCATAGGCGCATTCATCACGTTGAGATACGTCCGCTTTGCGTAGCTGCGCTTCATGCCGCGGTAGGCTATTTCCGCAACCGCTATGCCTATTATTGCCCACGCCGCGAATATATAAAACGGCAGCCCGTGCGTAATGGCCATAAGCGGCTCGTTCACGCTCCTAAGGCTAAGCACTATAAGGCCGCTTAGCAAAAACGCGGCTATTATAAGCCCCTTAACGTAGCTCAGGCGGGTCATGCGCTGCTTGCATTCTTTGCAGCAGCTAACCTGTGCCGGCAGCAATGAGCCAAAGCGCGGCTCCTTTTTCAGCAGGCCAAGCAGTCCCTTCGCCCTGTGCTTGCGCGCACCGGGATGCCCCATGTCGAAAAAGGCATAATATTCCCTTTTGCCCTTTTCGCCTTTGCACAGCACGCATTCTTCGCCGGTAAACAGCTTTGCCATGCCGTCCTCCGGCAGCAGGGCAGCCATGTCCGCAAGGTCCCGCTTCACACGCGCGGTCTTTTCCTCGTCAGAGCAATCCACCGTGCATTTTTCGCAGCTTTCCATGTTAAGCGCCGCGCAGTATTCGCTGCCGTAAAGCGGACAGTCCGCGTTTGTATACTTTGGTTGGGTCATATACTGTTCTCCTTACGCGGTTATGCTTTGGGCCGCAATGGAACTTATGCGCCCACGCGGCCCAAATATGCGTTTGTTTATTACTGTTCGGCGTTCTTGGGCTTCACTTCCACGTTGCGGTAACGCTTCATTCCTATGCCCGCGGGTATCAGTTTGCCGATTATTACGTTTTCCTTCAAGCCTACCAGCGGGTCTACCTTGCCCTTTATGGCGGCTTCGGTCAGCACCCTGGTGGTCTCCTGGAAGGAGGCGGCGCTCAGGAACGAATCGGTCGCGAGGGCGGCCTTGGTTATACCAAGCAGCTTTCTCTTGGCAACGGCGGGCTGCATGCCCTTCATCACCATTTCCTCATTCTCGCGCTCAAAGCGGAATATATCCACCAGCTCGCCCGGCAGCATATCCGTATCGCCCGCGTCCTCAATCTGCACCTTGCGCAGCATCTGGCGGATAATTACTTCAATGTGCTTATCCGCTATCTCAACGCCCTGTGAACGGTACACGTCCTGAACTTCTTTAAGCATATAGGCCTGCACGCCCTTTACGCCCTTTATCTTCAGAATGTCGTTGGGGTTGATGGAACCGTCGGTCAGCTCATCGCCCGCCTCTATCGTGTCGCCGTTCTTCACCTTCAGCTTGGCGCCGAAGGGAATGAGATACTTCACGGCTTCGCCGTCGTCGCCCGTAATAATGGCTTCGCGGCGCTGGCCTTCGGTTATTTCAACCTTACCGGCAATCTCGCTTATAACTGCCAAGCCCTTCGGCTTACGCGCTTCGAATATTTCAACTACACGGGGAAGACCCTGAGTAATATCCGTTGCGCTTGCAACGCCGCCGGTATGGAAGTTTCGCATGGTCAGCTGGGTACCCGGTTCGCCTATGGCCTGCGCGGCAATTATGCCCACCGCTTCGCCTATGTTCACCTCTCCGCCGGTGGCCAGGTTCGCGCCGTAGCACTTGGTGCATACGCCGTGGTCGCTGCGGCAGGTGAATACGCTCCTGCACTCCATGCTCCTTATGCCCGCATCCACTATCCTGTTGCGGATGTCGTAGGTTATCATGCTGTTGGCGGGGCAAAGCACCTCGCCCGTTTCGGGATGGACAACCTCGTTCACGCTGTAACGGCCCAGTATACGGTCGCCAAAGCTTTCAACCACCTTGTTGCCGTCCATTATGGCCTCTATCTTCACGCCCTTGGGCGCTTCGCCGCGCAGGGCGAAGCAGTCGTCCTCGCGCACTATAACGTCCTGAGAAACGTCAACAAGTCGCCTGGTCAAATAGCCTGAGTCCGCGGTACGCAGCGCCGTATCGGCCAAGCCCTTGCGCGCGCCGTGGGAGCTGATGAAGAACTCAAGCACCGTAAGACCTTCGCGGAAGTTTGCACGTATAGGCACTTCTATGATCTGGCCGTTCGGGTCGGCCATCAGTCCGCGCATACCGGCAAGCTGACGGATCTGGTTGGTGGAACCACGGGCACCGGAGTTTGCCATCATGAATATCGGGTTGTATTGATCCAGCGAATCCATAAGGGTCTTGGTGACCTTGTTGGTAGCCTCGTCCCAAATGTGTATTACGTTGGTACGCCTTTCCGCATCGCTGAGGAAACCGCTCCTATACAGGCTGTCTATCTTGTTTACCTCAACCTCGGCCTCGGCCAGTATGGTCTTCTTCTCTTCCGGAACGGTTATGTCCTGGAAGCCTATCGTTATGCCGCCCAGTGTGGAATAACGGAAGCCCATCGCCTTTATGCGGTCCAGCATTTCGCTGGTTTCGGTCGCGCCGTAACGGCGGTAGCACTTGTCGATTATCTTACCAATGTCCTTCTTGACGACCAGTTTATCGACCTCAAGCTTGAACATATCGTCCGCGGTGTTCCTTTCAACGAAGCCAAGGTCCTGCGGTATGGCGTTGTTGAATATAACGCGGCCGATGCTGGTGTCTATAACCTTTCTCAGCTTCTTGCCTTCAAATTCGCGCTCTATGCGGATTTTCACCTTGGCATGCAGCGAGCATTCGCCCGTCTGATACGCCATTATGGCTTCATCCTCGCTGGCAAAGGCCTTGCCCTCGCCCTTTTCGCCGTCGCGCTGCAGGGTAAGGTAGTAACAACCCAGAACCATGTCCTGCGTGGGTTCCACAACAGGCTGGCCGCTCTGCGGCTTAAGTATGTTGTTGGATGCAAGCATGAGGAACCTTGCTTCCGCCTGCGCTTCAACGCTGAGCGGAACATGCACGGCCATCTGGTCGCCGTCGAAGTCCGCGTTGAATGCGGTACATACCAACGGGTGCAGCTTTATGGCGCGGCCTTCAACAAGGATTGGCTCGAACGCCTGTATACCAAGGCGGTGCAGCGTAGGCGCGCGGTTGAGCATAACGGGATGCTCTTTTATGACCACTTCCAGCTCGTCCCATACCTCTGTACGGACGCGCTCCACCATGCGCTTTGCGCTCTTTATGTTGTGCGCAAGGCCGTCGTCAACCAGCTTCTTCATTACGAAGGGCTTGAACAGCTCCAGCGCCATTTCCTTGGGCAGACCGCACTGATACATCTTCAGCTCGGGGCCTACGACTATAACGCTTCGGCCGGAATAGTCAACGCGCTTGCCCAGCAGGTTCTGCCTGAAGCGGCCCTGCTTACCCCTAAGCATATCGGAAAGGGACTTGAGCGGCCTGTTGCCGGGGCCGGTAACGGGGCGCCCGCGGCGGCCGTTATCGATAAGGGCGTCCACCGCTTCCTGAAGCATACGCTTTTCGTTGCGCACTATAATGTCAGGCGCGTGCAGCTCAAGCAGCCTCTTGAGGCGGTTATTTCTGTTTATAACCCTGCGGTAAAGGTCGTTAAGGTCGCTGGTGGCGAACCTGCCGCCGTCCAGCTGAACCATAGGCCTCAGTTCCGGCGGAATTACCGGCACCGCGTCCAATATTATCCATTCGGGCTTGTTGCCGCTCTTAAGGAAGGCTTCAACAACGTCCAGCCTCTTTATGGCGTTTGCGCGCTTCTGGCCGGAGGAGGAGTTGACCTCGTCCTTAAGCTGCTTTTCAAGCTCCTCAAGGTTAAGATCCTTGAGCAGTTCCTTTATGGCTTCGGCGCCCATGCCGGCCTTGAAGGCCTTGGGGCCGTATTCGTTCTGCGCGTCGCGGTATTCCTTGTCGCTGAGAACCTGCTTATACTGAAGCGGTGTGTTGCCGGGATCGGTAACTACAAACGCCGCAAAGTACAGCACCTTTTCAAGGTTTCTCGGGCTCATGTCCAGCAGCATCTTCATGCGGCAGGGTATGCCCTTGAAATACCATATGTGTGATACGGGGGCGGCCAGCTCAATGTGGCCCATGCGCTCGCGGCGCACCTTTGCGCGGGTAACTTCAACGCCGCACTTGTCGCACACCACGCCCTTGTAGCGCACGCGCTTATATCTGCCGCAGTGGCATTCCCAGTCCTTGGTAGGCCCGAATATGCGTTCGCAGAACAGTCCGTCAACTTCCGGTTTGAGCGTGCGGTAATTTATGGTCTCGGGTTTTTTGACCTCTCCGTGCGACCATTCCCTTATTTTTTCCGGGGATGCAAGGCCAATCTGTATAGCGTCAAAATTTGTCAGCTCGAACAATGCTTTTCTCTCCCTTCATCCGCGTTTTATTCGCCGTCGAATTCGCTGAAGTCAGCGTCCGAATCGTCGTCATCGTCGTCATTGAAATCGAATTCGCTGAAGCGATCGTCGTTCTCCATCGGTGCCATGTCGGGCACGTCCTCAAGCCCGCTCATGTTCACGTCGATAGGCGTTGTGTCATCATCGTCTATCATTTCGCCGATCTGTATCTCCTCGTTGGTGTCGCTGAGCACCTTTATGTCAAGGCCGAGGGACTGCAGTTCCTTGATAAGCACCTTGAAGGACTCCGGTACGCCGGGTTCGGGCACGTTTTCGCCCTTCACTATGGCTTCGTAGGTCTTTACGCGGCCCACTATATCGTCGCTCTTTACGGTCAATATCTCCTGCAGCGTATTCGCCGCGCCGTAGGCTTCCAGCGCCCAAACTTCCATTTCGCCGAAGCGCTGTCCGCCGAACTGGGCCTTGCCGCCGAGCGGCTGCTGAGTTACCAGCGAGTACGGGCCGGTGGAACGGGCGTGGATCTTATCATCGACCAGGTGATGCAGTTTCAAATAGTACATGTAGCCGACGGATACCCTGTTTTCAAAGGGCAGGCCCGTGCGGCCGTCGTACAGCACCGTTTTGCCGTCCGGATCCTTTCCGGCCTTTACAAGCAGATCCTTTATATCCTGCTCGCTTGCGCCGTCGAATACAGGCGTTGCAATGTGCCAGCCCAGCGTCTTTGCCGCCATGCCAAGGTGCAGCTCAAGCACCTGACCTATGTTCATTCGGCTCGGAACGCCCAGCGGGTTAAGCACTATCTGCAGCGGCGTGCCATCCGGCAGGAAGGGCATATCCTCCTCGGGCAATATCCTTGAAATAACACCCTTGTTGCCGTGGCGGCCTGCCATCTTGTCGCCAACGGATATCTTTCTCTTCTGCGCAATGTATACGCGCACCAGCTCGTTCACGCCGGGGGCAAGTTCGTCCTTGTTTTCGCGGGTGAATATCTTCACGTCCACTATAACGCCGCCTTCGCCGTGAGGCACGCGCAGGGAGGTATCCCTCACCTCTCTTGCCTTTTCGCCGAATATGGCGCGCAGCAGGCGTTCTTCCGCGGTCAGCTCGGTTTCGCCCTTGGGCGTTACTTTACCGACCAGTATGTCGCCGCTCCTTACCTCCGCGCCGATGCGGATTATGCCGCGCTCGTCAAGATCGCTTAGCGCATCCTCTCCAACGTTGGGTATGTCGCGGGTTATTTCTTCCTTGCCCAGCTTGGTGTCGCGGGCTTCGGTTTCATGCTCCTCTATATGTATGGAGGTGTATACGTCGTCCTTCACAAGCTTTTCGCTTATAAGTACGGCGTCCTCGTAGTTATAGCCTTCCCAGGTCATGAAGCCTATCAGTATGTTGCGGCCAAGGGCTATTTCGCCGTGCTCGGTGCTTGCGCCGTCCGCCAGCACGTCGCCGACCTTCACCTTGTCGCCCACGTTCACTATGGGGCGCTGGTTTATGCAGGTGCCCTGGTTGGAACGCTTGAACTTGATGAGTTTATATGTATGGCGAATGCCGCTTGCATCCTCGGTAACAACCTTATCGGCGGCAACGTAGATAACCGTTGCATCCTCATGCGCAACCACAACAACGCCGGAATCGTGCGCGGCCTTGTATTCCATACCGGTGCCGACCACGGGCGCTTCGGGCATGAGCAGAGGAACCGCCTGACGCTGCATGTTTGATCCCATCAGCGCGCGGTTAGCGTCATCGTTTTCAAGGAAGGGTATCATTGCCGTTGCAACGGATACCAGCTGCTTGGGCGAAACGTCCATGTAATGCACCTGCTCGGCAGGCACTTCGATTATTTTATCCAGCCAGCGGGCCACGACGTGGTCCTTTGCGAACCAGGTATTGCCCTCCTCGGTGGTAACGGTGGCCTCGTTCGCCTGCGCAACTACGAAGTCGTCCTCTTCATCCGCGGTCAGGTACACTATATCGCTGCTGATGGAATGGTTCTTGCCGTCCACCTTCCTGTAAGGCGCCTCTATAAAGCCGTACTTATTGATGCGCGCATATGTGGAAAGCGAGTTTATAAGGCCTATGTTGGGACCTTCAGGCGTTTCTATGGGGCACATGCGTCCGTAATGCGAATAGTGAACGTCTCGAACGTCGAACGTGGCGCGGTCGCGGTTCAAACCGCCGGGGCCGAGTGCGCTCAGCCTGCGCTTATGCGTCAGCTCCGCCAGCGGGTTTGTCTGGTCCATGAACTGGGAAAGCTGGCTGGATCCGAAGAATTCCTTTATCGCCGCGGTTACGGGGCGGATATTTATAAGGTTGCTGGGCATGGCGGTTTCCATGTCCTGTATGCTCATGCGCTCGCGCACAACGCGCTCAAGCCTGGTCATACCCACGCGGATCTGGTTCTGCAGCAGCTCGCCTACGCTCCTTATGCGGCGATTGCCCAGATGGTCAATGTCGTCCGTGCGGCCGATGCCGTAATTCATGCCGATAAGGTAGCTTATGCTGGCTATCATATCGTCGGGCAGGATGTGCCTGGGTATCAGGTCGTAAACATGCTCCTTCAGCAGGGCCTTGAGCTCTTCCTCGTCCATGCCCTCGCCTTCCTTGAGCAGCTGCATGAGCGTGGGATAATGCACCCTTTCGTTAAGGCCGGCTTCTTCGGGATTGAAGCTGAGGAAATGCCTGGCGTCCACGAACAGGTTGCCAAGAACCTTTATGCGCTTATCCTCCGCCGTAACGAATATGCCGCGCACGCCGGTGTTCTCTATGCGTTCGGCGGTCTCCGCGCTTATGCGCTTGCCGGCTTCAACTATTATTTCGCCGGTGGCGGGGTCTATAACATCGTCTGCGCTTATGTGTCCGGCTATGCGGGCGGCAAGGCTCAGCTTCTTATTAAATTTATAGCGGCCTACGCGGGCCAGATCGTAGCGGCGGTCAAAGAACAATGCGTTCAGCAGGCTCCTTGCGCTTTCCTCCGTGGGGGGCTCGCCGGGACGCTGACGCTTGTATATCTCTATGAGACCGTCCTCAACGCTCTTGGTAGTATCCTTATCAAGAGTGTTCATCAGCCTTTCTTCTTCGCCCATCAGTTCGATTATTTCGGCATTGGTGCCGTAGCCCAATGCGCGCAGCAGCGCGGTTATGTAAACCTTGCGTTGGCGGTCTATCTTAACGTGCAGCACTTCGCTGGAATCGGTTTCGTATTCCAGCCATGCGCCGCGGTTAGGTATTACCTGGGCGGAATAAAGATTCTTGCCCAGCTTATCTATGCTGCGGGTATAATATACGCCCGGAGAACGCACAAGCTGGCTGACTATAACCCTTTCAGCGCCGTTTATGATAAATGTGCCCTGCTCGGTCATGAGCGGGAAATCGCCCATGAACACCGGCTGCTCCTTTACTTCTCCGGTTTCCTTATTGATAAGCCTGACCAGTACCTTCAGGGGCGCGCAGTAATTAACGTCCCTTTCTTTGCATTCCTCAACGGAGTATTTGGGATGGTCAAAATCGATTGAATAATCGACAAACTCCAAAACGAGTTTTTCCGTATAGTCTGTGATCGGGGAAATGTCGTCAAGTACCTCCCTAAGGTCCTCTTCAACAAACCGCTTATAGGAGTTCTTCTGAACCTCTATAAGATCCGGCATGTCGAGAACCTCGTTGATACGGGAGAAACTCATGCGTTTCCTTGTGCCCATCTGCACTTCATGTACCATCGTGTTCACTCCTCTATATCGCGCTTGCGCGGCGTTTATGGCCGATGCGCCGCCCCGGCATGAGCGTTCCCGTATACGCGGGCCTGCATACCCCGCATTTTAAGGAACAGCGCGGCAGTCTCTGGGAAAATGCAGACATTTCCCACAGATTACCATGCTGACGCAGTTTAACATTGTACCAAAGAGAATTAGGCTTGTCAATGCTTTTGACAGGCCGATTTGAGATTTATTCAAGAAAAGTTTGCCATTTGTTTGCATTTTAGGCGGGAAACGGCGGCAATTACCGTTTCCCGCGCAATGTATGTTATCGTGTGTATTTTACGCTTCCGCTCCCGCAAGGGCGATTATGGCGTCCGCAATGGTCTTGGTGTCCTCTATCAGGTCGTTCACCGGAATGTATTCATCCGGCATATGCGCCCTGCCCGGTTCGCCGGGACGCTCTATGCCGAACGCCACGGAGTTCTTCATGTGCCTTGCGTATGTTCCGCCGCCTATGGCAAGGGGTTCAAGCCTCTGCCCGAAGCGCGCGGCGTAAACGTCCAGCAGCTTCTTCACCAGCTCGTC
>ERZ1026780.2104-NODE-2104-length-11932-cov-5.872527_pt1 | contig 11932 bp, 7 predicted proteins | sample MGYA00380126_ERZ1026780 | MGnify/ENA primary metagenome ERZ1026780 (study PRJEB33269, sample SAMEA4719762) | human gut metagenome | biome: human-associated habitat; feature: organic feature; material: feces | place: Cameroon | collected 2013-10 ... | reverse complement strand
GGCGAGGGCCTCGCAGACGGCGCGCGAGGTGATGGTGGCGCCGGTGAGGGCGTCGATCGCGCCGCCGTCCTTCTTCACCTTGAGCGCGGCGGCGGGCTTGCCGGCGAACTGCGCGGCAAACGCCGCGTCGCCGAGCTTCGCGCCGAGGCCGGGCGTTTCGTTGGCGGCGAGGACCCGGTAGGTGACGACGGCGCGGTCGGCCGTGAGGCCCGCCATGAGGCGGATGTCGCCGGCGTAGCCGTTGGGGCTCGTGCCGGGGACGGCGTAGCCGAGGACCTTCGTGCGCGCGTCGTCCGCGTAGCCGACGAAGAGGACGACGTTCGTGTCGGCGGGGTCGGGGCGCGCCACGAGGGCCTTGACGCCGGCGGGCATGACGGCCTGGGCGGCGCGGTTCGCCTTGAGCGTTGCGATGTTCGCGATGGGGAGGCGGGTGAAGGAATCGACGACCGCGAGAACCGCCGCGCAGACGGCGGAGATCGCCGTGAGGGGCAGGAGGAGCTTGAGCATGTTCTTCATCGGCGGGCTCCGAAGGGCTTCGGCTGTGTGAAGCGGGAGATGAGGGGCGTAAAGGCGTTCAGGATGAGGATGGCGAAGGAGACGCCCTCGGGGAAGGCGCCGTGGAGGCGGATGAGCATCGTGACGAGTCCGCACCCGCAGCCGAAGATCAGCTTGCCGAGGGGCGTGGCGGGCGAAGTCACGTAGTCCGTCGCCATGAAGCAGGCGCCGAGCAGCACGCCGCCGCAGAAGACGTGGACTTCCGCGAGCTTGAGGGCGTTCAGGTCCATGCCGTAGTGGAAGAACGCGAAGAGGACGACCGTGCCGATGAAGGCGACGGGGATGTGCCAGGTGATGACGCGGCGGACGAGCAGGTAGGCGGCGCCGAGCAGGAGGGCGAGGGCGCTCACCTCGCCGAGGCAGCCGTTGACGTTCCCGAAGAAGGCGGCGTGGATGAACGAACCGTTCGTGAAGTCGAGCGCGCGTTCCGCCTCGGGCAGCTTTTCCCAGGCCGCCGTCGCGAAGGTCTTGAGGTAGCCGAGCGGCGTCGCGGTGGTCGTGGCGTCCACCGCCCCGGCGGCGGCCTTCCAGAGGGAGGGCGTCCAGGACGTCATCGCCTCGGAGAAGGAGACGAGCATGAACGCGCGGGCGGCGAGAGCGGGGTTGAAGGGGTTATAGCCGAGGCCGCCGAAGACCTGCTTGGCGACGCCGATCGCGAAGACGCTGCCCACGAGGGCCATCCAGAGCGGGAGGTCCGGCGGCAGGTTGAGGGCGAGCAGGAGGCCGGTCAGGACGGCGGAGAGATCGCCGATCGTGTTCTCGCGCTTCATCGCGAGGCGGCAGAGCGCCTCGGTGACGAGGCAGGCGGCGATGCAGGTGCCCGTCAGGAGGAGGGCCCGCCAACCGAAGAAGTAGACGGCGCAGCCGAACGTGGGCAGGAGGGCGATGAGGACGTCGAGCATGATGCCGCTCACGGACGCCTTCGCGTGCGTGTGCGGTGAACTCGATAGGATGAACTGGGGAGCGTGCATGATGGTTGGGTCTCGTCGTTCCAGGTGGTTGGGTCAGGGCTTCTTCCGCAGCGCCGCCTTTGCGCGGCGGCAGAGCTGGGTGAGCGGACGGTAGGCGGGGCAGACGAAGGTACAGGCGCCGCACTCGATGCAGACGGCCACGTGGGCCCGTGCGGCGCACGCGAGGTCGTCCGCCTCGACGGCCCGGCCGATGAGGGCGGGGTTGAGGTTCATCGGGCACGCCCGCACGCAGCGTCCGCAGTTGATGCAGGGCTGCGAGACGTACTGGAAGACGCGCCGCCGCGATAGGAGGAGAAGCCCCGATGTCGTCTTCGTCGTCGCGATCTCCAGGCCCGGCACGGCGAAGCCCATCATCGTACCGCCCGAAACCACCTTGGCGGGCGGTTCCTTCACGCCGCCGCAGAAGGCGACGAGGTCGGCGTACTTCGTGCCGAGCGGGGCCTCGACGTTCTTCGGCTCGCGGACGGCGTCGCCCGAAACCGTCGTGACGCGCGAAAGGAGGAGCGTCCCGTGTTCCACCGCGTCCGCGACCGCCGCGACGGTGGAGACGTTCTCGACGACGCACCCGACGTCGATGGGCAGGGCGGGCGGCTCGGGTACGACGCGCCCGACCGTCGCGTAGATCTGGTGCTTCTCGGAGCCCTGCGGGTAGAGGACGGGAAGGACGACGATCTCCACGTCGCCCGCGATGTCCGCGAACGCCCGCTCCAGCGCCGCGATGGCCTCGGGCTTGTTCGCCTCGACGGCGAGGCGGACGGCGCATCCGCCCAGGATCTTGCGCAGAATCTCGACGCCGGTGCGCACGCGGTCCGCGCGCTCCAGCATGAGGCGGAAGTCCGCGCAGAGGTAGGGTTCGCATTCCGCGCCGTTCACGATCAGGTAGTCGCAGCGTTTGCCCGGCGGGGGGCACAGCTTCACGCACGTCGGGAAGCCCGCGCCGCCCATGCCGCAGATACCGGCCGCGTCGATGCGCGCGAAGAGGTCTTCCCGACGGGCGGAGCGCCAGTCGAGAGGTTTCAGGTTTGAGGTTTCAGGTTTCAGGTTTGGCGTCAACCCCTCTGGCACCGGCGCGGTCGTGTCGAGGATGACCGCCGGAACGCGCGCGCCGCTCGGACCGGGACGCGGCTCAATCGCCGTGATGCGTCCGTTGGCGGGCGCATGGACCGGCACGGAGATGAAGCCGTTCCGTTCGCCGAGCAGCTGCCCCTTCACCACGTAGTCGCCCACCGCGACGACGCACGTCGCCGGCGCGCCGAGGTGCTGGCTCATCGAGATGACGAGCTCCGCCGGACACGGCATTTGCTCGATCGCCTTTTCGCGCGCCAGGTCCTTATGGTCGTCGGGGTGGACGCCCCCTTTGAATCGAAAGGTGCTTCTAACGGTTCTCATAGTTCACTTTCCAGTATTTTGTTCGTCCAGAGCCAATGCGTGCGAGACGTTTCATCTGCTTCAGGTCGGCGATCTTGCGCTGGATCGTCCGTCGCGAGAGACCCAGGACCTGCGCAAGTTCTTCCTGCGAAATGTACGGATCGGCCTCGGCATTCTGCAGGATTCTCTCTTCAATCGTACATGCGTCACGGGACACGTCGTCTACAGGCGCTTCCGCGCCATTCTTTTCGTCTAACATCAGGAATCTGTCGGCATCGCATCCAAATTCAATGATTTTGTCAACGCGGTTTTGCAGAAACTCCTCTAGTTTCCGTAACCGGGATAATGTTTGACGGAATCGAGACCACCGCCCGGCGAAGTTGGTCGCACAGGCCAAACCGTTCCTCCGCCGGGAAGCAGGGCAGCATGGTATAGACGTGTTCCGCAAAAAGCATAGCCTTTTGCCACACCACCAAATCTCGAAAATCCCGAATCATCTCAAAATGCTCCAATCTAACACCTAAAACCTAAAACCTCTCCGCTAAAACCTAGAACCTAAAACCTGAAACCTGAAACCTAAAACCTAGAACCTAAAACCTAAAACCTAAAACCTCCCCATGCACTTCGCGGGACATTTCGCCGCGATCTGTTCGTCCGTCGGCGGGTTCGCGTAGTTGACCTGCGCGAGGAAGCCCTGGAACGTGAAGTGGTGCGCCGCTGCGCCGCCCGCGTTCTTTTCGCAGAGGTGGCAGCCGATGCAGCCGACGGAGCAGACCTTGCGGACGGCGGGGCCCTTGTCCGGATTCGCGCAGAGGACATGGAGCGGCGCCGTGGCGGGCACGAGCGCGATGAGCCGTCGCGGGCACGCGGCCACACACTTCCCGCAGCCGATGCAGAGGTTCTTCTCGACCCGCGCCAGACCGTCTTCGATGCGGATCGCGTTCTTTGGGCAGACGCGCGCGCAGCTTCCGTAGCCGAGGCAGCCGTAGGTGCATCCCTTGCCGCCGCCGGCGGTCGCGGCGGCCGCATCGCAGTCGCAGAGTCCGTTGTAGGCACCTGTGGAGACGGCCTTGGAACGGGATCCGCCGCACCGGACGAGCGCGACGCGCCGTTCGGCCGCAGTGGCGGCAACGCCGAGGATGCGGGCGACGTTCGCCGTGCAGGCCTCGTCCGCCGCCGTGCAGGCGCCGGGCGCGGCCGCGCCCGCCACGAGCGCGCGCGCATAGTCGCCGCAGCCGGCGAAGCCGCACCCGCCGCAGTTGGCGCCGGGAAGGGCGGAGGCGATCTGGCCGATGCGCGGGTCTTCCCGCACGGCGAGGTAGCGGTCGGCGACGGCGAGCGCAAGCGCCGCCACCGCCCCGACGGCGGCGATGACAAGGGTGGCTGTGAGGATGGCGGACATTGGGGGAGAATTAAGTGGTTAAGTAGTTAAGTGGTTAAGTAGTTAAGTGGTTAAGTAGGTAAGTAGTTAAGTGGTTATTTAAGTGGTTAAGTTGCCCTGTGGGCTTTAGGTTGTCGTGTGGGCTTGAAAAGGGGGTTAGGACTTCACGAGGCCCGAGAAGCCCATGAACGCGAGCGAGAGGAGTCCGGCGGTGACGAGGGCGAGCGCGACACCCTGGAAGGCGCGGGGCGGATTCGCGTGGGCGAGCCGCTCGCGGATGCCGGAGAAGAGGACGAGGGCGAAGCCGAAGCCGAGGGCGGCGGCAAAGGAGAAGAAGACGCTCTCGCAGAAGGACGTGCCGCCCTTGTAGTTCAGCTCCGCGACGCCGAGGACGGCGCAGTTCGTCGTGATGAGCGGCAGGAAGATGCCGAGCGCTGCGTGCAGGGACGGCATGAAGCGCTTCAGCGCGAGGTCGATGAACTGCACGAGCGCGGCGATCACGAGGATGAACGCGAGCGTGTGGACGTAGCCGAGCCCGAAGGGCGCGAGCAGCAGATGGTCGAGCCCCCACGTCACGGCCGAGGCGAGGGTCATCACGAAGAGGACCGCGCCGGACATGCCAAGGGCGGTCTCGATCCTCTTCGAGACGCCAAGGAACGGGCAACAGCCCAGAAAGCGGTTCAGGACGAAGTTGTTCACCAGAACCGCGCCGATCAGAATGAGCAGAAAGCGCATGACTTCGACAGTATACCATGCGCCGGGGACGGTCGCAAGAAGGACCCGACCCAGACGCATGCCACGCGCCGTGCCACCCGACGCCGAGAAGCCCCGGACCCACTTAAAGCCGCGCAGCGGCGACTTAACCACTTAAAGCCGCGCAGCGGCGACTTCATTCACTCGTTTCATCCCCTTGCCGCCCCTCCGGCGCTTTGGTACACTTGCGTGCATGAAAAAGAGACTCCTCTCCCTCCTGGCGCTCGCGGCGCTGGGGACGTGTGCGAACACGTTTGACGTCACGCGGTTCGGGGCGCGCCCCGACGACGCCACCGACAACACGGCCGCCATCCAGAGGGCCATCGACGCCTGTTCCGCGAAGGGGGGCGGGCGCGTCCTCGTGCCGGGGGGCGGAGTCTACAAGACCTACACGCTCAACCTCAAGAACAACGTCGATCTCCACATCGACCGGGGCGCGACGCTGAAGGGCGGGGAGGATCCCCTCAAATACCCCGAGTTCGGTCCGACCGACGTGTGGCGCCCCGAACGGTCCCCGCGCTTCAACAAGCGCGCGCTCTTCTACACCGTGGGGCAGACGAACGTGGCGATCACGGGCGCGGGCACGATCGACGGCAACGCCGAGGCGTTCCACCGCCGCGTCGACGGCCGCTGGCAGCGCATCAGCCACACGAACATCACGGGCCGCTGCGTCTTCTTCGTCGGCTGCCGGGACGTGCGCTTCGACGACGTCCTCGTCCACCACCCCTGCGGGTGGAGCACGTGGTTCCTCGACTGCGACCGCGTGCAGTGCCGGGGCGTGCGCATCGCCTGCCACCGCGAGTTCCCGAACGGCGACGGCCTCCACTTCGGCGGCTGCCGCGACGTGACGGTGAGCGACTGCCTCATCGACGCGCAGGACGACGCGCTCATCGTGCGCACGCACCAGGAGCAGATGCGCGCGGTGCGGCCCTGCGAGCGGCTCGTCTTCGCGAACTGCGTCCTGCGCTCGAACCAGAGCGCGATCCGCATCGGCTGGACGGGCGACGGGCCGATCCGCGACGTCTCCTTCGACAACATCGTCTGCCCCTACTCGCGCCTCGGCGTCCAGTTCTACCTGCCCGCGATGGGCTATCCGCTGACCGCGAAGGAGCACATCGACCCGCCGCGCGGACGTGGCGTCGTGCCGCCCGCGAAGGGGGAGATCGTGCCGTTCAGCGTGGAGAACATGCGCTTCTCGAACATGACGATCGACAGCTTCCACGCGCCGCTCTACGTCAGCGTCGGCCGCTCGGAGAACGTGGCGTTCCTGCGGAACATCGCGTTCTCGAACTGCCGCTTCCGCGCGCAGCGCCCGCCCGTCCTCCAGTTCCGTCCCGAGGACAACGTGCGCGACTGGCGTTTCTCGAACGTGACGTTCGAGATCGCCAAGCCGCGCGGTTTGGCGGGGGGCGACTTCGGCGTGGGCGGCGCGGGGCTCGCGAACGGCTGGTTCGAGAACGCGCGCGACGTCGTCTTCGACAACGTGAAGTGGAGCTTCTATCCGCAGGACCTTCCCGAGTGGACGCTCACGCTCGAACAGGCCGGCTCCCGCCGCCCGGTGCGCCTCGCCGGCGCGCGCCAGGTCTGCCGCGAGGAGACGCCCGCCCCCGGCGTGCGGCGCTTCGTCTGCGACCGCCTGACGGACGGCTGCCAGTCCTGGGACGTGCAGGTGTGCGTGGAGGCGCGCACGGACGCGGGCGGCACGTCCTACACGGGCCGGATCGCGAACAACGACGCGGGCATCCGCGTGACGGCCTTCGAGGGGCCGTACTTCGAGCGCGTGCGCCTCGACCCCGCCGACGCGGCCCTCTACCTGCCGCAGGGCATGGGCCGGCGCGTGACGCACTTCCCGGAGGCGGGCGCGCCGAAGATCCCGCCCGCGCCGGCCGAGGACGCCGAGAACACCTGGGAGAACACCTGGAAGGGCGCGCGCTGGTACGCCCTCCGGGACGGGCGCTACACCTTCGACACGGGCTTCCATCCGGGCGCGACGGGGCTGACGATGCCGTGGATGGCGCTTGATTCGGGCTACGGGACGCTCTACGTGGGCGCGCACGACCCGAAGGCCCAGCCGAAGCGCCTGCGCCTGCGCTGGACGCCGAACGAGCGCCGCATCGAGGCCGCCTTCGACCACCGCCTCTTCCTGGAGGCCGGCGGGACGTGGGAGATCCCCGAGACCGTCTGCGCGCGGGTGGCGGGCGGCTGGCACGCGGCCGCGAAGCGCTACCGCGCGTGGTACGACACGGCGCGCGAGATCCGCACCGCCGCGCCCGCGTGGACGCAGGACGTGACGGGCTGGCTGCTCGTCATCATGCGCCAGCAGAACGGGGAGGTCTTCTGGAAGTACACCGACCTTCCGCTCCTCTGCGACGTCGCCGCGCGCAACGGCCTCACCTGCATCGGCCTCTTCGGCTGGACGAAGGGCGGCCACGACCACCTCTACCCCGACTACGAGCCGAGCGACGAGATGGGCGGCGTCGCCGCGCTCAAGGCCGGCATCGCCGAGGCGCGCCGCCGGGGCATCCGCGTCTGCATCTACGCGAACGGCCAGCTCCAGCAGGTCGGCGCGACGGAGTTCTGGCGCGAACACGGCGAGCGGCTCGCGCTCGTCAAGAAGGACGGCACGCGCGTCATCCAGACGTACCACAAGTACAGGGACATCCCCAAGTACGCATTCGCGCTCGGCTGCCTCTACGGGAAGCCCTGGCACGACCGCATGCTCGCGCTCGCGCGGCAGGCGGCGGACTTCGGCGCGGACGGCATCCTCTACGACCAGCTCGGCATCTTCGCGCCGTTCGCGTGCTACGGGACGGGCCACGGCCACCCCGCGCCGTCCTTCTCCTACGCCGAGGAGCGCCCCGCGTTCATGCGCTCGATCGCCGACGCGATGCAGAAGACGCATCCCGGCTTCGCCGTCCTCACCGAGGGCCTGCACGACACGATCCTCGATTCGACCGCGCTCTTCCACGGCTGCGAGTACGGCGTCTTCGCCGGCGACGTCCAGGCCGCGCGGGCGCGCGCGACGAACCCGAAGGTCGAGTCCTTCCCCGAGCTCTGGCGCTACACGTTCCCCGAACTCGTGACGACGGTGCGCCTCCCCACGCCGATGTGTACGCGCGCGCAGGCGAACTTCGCCGCCGTCTTCGGCCTCCGCAGCGAGATCGAGGTGCGCTACGGGCCCGACCGCGCCTACGTCCTCGACGGAAAGGTGCCGACCAAGGCCGACTACGGGACGGTCGTCAACGTCCCCGACCTGAAGGCGATGGCCTCGGTGTCGCCCGCCGTCGCGTGCGCCGGGCTGAAGGCCGTCTGCGACTTCCAGCGCGCCCACGCGAAGTACCTCCTGCGGGGGCGCTTCGTGGACGGCGAGGGCTTCTCCTGCCCGGGCGCCGCGCTCGTCGCGAAGCGCTTCGTGGCGGCGGACGGCACGAGCGCCGTCTGCGTGTGGAACGTCTCCGACGCGCCCGTCGCGGTGAATCTGGAGGGTCTGGGCGCGCCGACCGCCGTCGCCGCGCCGGGCGCGGAACCCGTCGCGGGCCCCCTCGCCGCGAACGCCCTGCGCCTCTACACCTTCGCGAAGTGATGTGCTATACTATCCCCCCGGTTTCGGCGACCCCCGGTTCCGGGGGCGGCGGCCGCGCCACGGACAACCTTCGATTCGACCTTCTATGAACGCATTGGCAAAACAGCTCAACAGGACGCTCGGCCCCGTCGCGGATCTGCTCTCGCCCGCCGGCAAGCGCCTCTACTTCCCCTACGGCGGCATTCTCGGCCAGGGCGCCGAGGCCCGGACGTGCGGCATCAACGCCACGATCGGCATGGCGTTCGAGGAGGACGGTTCCCCGCTCGTGATGAAGTGCTTCGCCGACCGGGTCAACCTGGACCGCAGGGCGTTCCTCTACGCGGGCAGCTTCGGCCTCCCCGCCCTGCGCGAGACCTGGAAGAAGCTGCAGGTCAAGAAGAACCCCTCGCTGAAGGGCATCGCCTACTCGAACCCCGTCGTCACCAACGCGCTTACGCACGGTCTGCGCATCGCCGCCGAACTCTTCGCCGGCCGTGGCGACAAGGTGGTGATCCCCGACCTCTACTGGGACAACTACTCGCTCATCTTCGAGGAGGCGTGCGGCGCCGCCATCGAGACCTTCAACACCTTCAGGGACGGCGCGTTCGACGCCGACGCCCTCCAGGCGGCCCTGCTCGGCCCGGGGGAGAAGAAGATCCTCGTCCTGAACTTCCCGAACAACCCCACGGGCTACACGGCGACGCTGGAGGACGCGCCGAAGATTGTCGCCGCCGTCAAGGCCGCCGCCGAGGCCGGCAAGCGGATCGTCGTCATCCTCGACGACGCCTACTTCGGGCTCGTCTACGAGAAGGGCGTCCACGGCGAGTCGCTCTTCGCCGCGTTCGCCACGCTCGACCCGAACGTGCTCGCCGTCAAGCTGGACGGCTGCACGAAGGAGGACTACGTGTGGGGCCTGCGCGTGGGCTTCATCTCCTTCGCGTTCAAGGGCGCCACGCCCGAACAGCTCAAGGCGCTGGAGGCGAAGGCCGCCGGAAACGTGCGCAGCTGCGTCTCGAACATCACCTCGATCGGGCAGAACGTCGCGCTTGCGGCGCTGTCGGACAAGGACTACGCGAAGCAGAAGCGCGAGAAGTACAACGTCCTCAAAAAGCGCTACACGACGATCCGCACGCTCCTCCGGAAGCATCCCGCCTGGGCGGAGACCTTCGAGGTGATGCCGTTCAACAGCGGCTACTTCATGTGCGTGAAGCCGGTCGGGGTGGACGCCGAGCGCGTGCGCCGCCAGCTGATCGAGAAGTACTCCACCGGCACGATCGTCCTCTCGGGCCTCATCCGCCTCGCGTTCTCGACGGTGCCGGTGGCAAAGCTCCCGACGCTCTTCGCGAATGTCGACGCCGCCATCCGCGACCTTCGCGCCTAACCCCTAACGGGGGTGGGCGCCGGGTCCCCGTACCCGCGCCGCTTCGGTGAAAATTCCCGCGGCGTGTCTGTTGACTGGGCGGCGCGGCGTGTGCTAGACTGTGCGCGGCATGCAGATCAGGCGGACAATTTGGAAAATGATCACGGGCAACGCGGCGGCGGTCGTGGCGTTGGCCAGCGTGGTCGTCTGCCTGACGGGGCTTGTCCAGGTCTGCGAATGCGATCCCGATCCCGACGGCTGCGGGCAGACGTGCCATGTGTGCGTGGACGCGCCGTCGTTGCCGCGCCTGTCCTGTTCCGTCGGGACGGCTGGGAGGCCGTCCCCCTGCGGCGGCCTCTTCGCCCCGTGCGGGCACGAAGGGGAGCCGTGCGGCGCGTGCCTGACGGAGCGGGGCGGGGCGGACGCCTGCCGCCATGTGGCCTTGACGCTCGGCGATGTGTGGGCGCCCTCCGCCCCCGTCGCCCTGCCCGCCGTTGCGGCCGTTGATCCGATCTGGCATGCGCGCGCCGCGCGCGCGCCGCATCCCCTGCGCCTGAGGCCCGTCTCCACGGCGCCGCCCGATGCGGGCGGGCGCGATCTTGCTTCTTCCACGCGGATGCATCCGCGTTCGTAACTCCTCCGGCTGTCGGACAGGGGCGTGCCGTGTTTGTGCATGGCTCCCGTGCCGTTGTCGTCCCGCCGTGCCGTTGCGCGGCATGGGGGCGTGATCCCGACCGTTGGAGTTGTCATGAAGAAGTTTTTCCGAATCGTTGCAGATCATCCCAAGTTTGTCCTCGTGGTCCTTGCCGCCGCCGCCACGCTGGGCGTTTTCGCGTGGCGGTCGCTGGCCGTGGACGTGTTCCCGGACATCTCCGTCCCGCGCGTCACGATCCAGACCGAGGCCGGCGGCCTCACCGCCGAGGAGGTGGAGCAGCTCGTCACCATCCCCGTCGAGACGGCCGTGAACGGCATTCCGGGCGTCTCGACCATCCGCTCCAGCTCGGGCGGCAGCCTCTCCTTCGTGTGGGTCGACTTCGACTGGAACGCCGACCTCGACCGCGCGCGCTTCGCCGTCTTCGAGCGTCTTGCCCGCGTGCGCGAAGCGCTGCCGGAGGGCGTTTCCTGCGAAATCGCCCCCGTCGTCTCCGTGACGGGCGAGATCATGCTCGTCGCGCTCACGGCGAAGGAAGGCGGCGCCACGCCGCTCGAACTGCGCGAACTCGCCGAATACGACCTCCGCACGCGCCTTCTCGGCATTCCGGGAATCGGCGAGGTGGCGGTGATCGGCGGGCGCCTCCCCGAGTACCGCGTCTCCGTCGATCCGCGCCGCCTCGCGGAACACGCCCTCTCGGTGGGCGACGTCGTCCAGGCGGCGCAGGACACGCGCACGCTCCTGAGCGCGGGCTATCTGCCCGACCTCGCCGGGGAGGAGGTGCCGATCCGGCAGCTCTCGCGCGCCGACTCCCTCGACGCCCTGGCGCGCGCGGCCGTGCCGCTCGCGGACGGCGGCGCGCTGCGCCTTGGAGACGTCGCGGACCTCGCGCTCGCGGGCGCGCCCCGGCGCGGCAGCGCGTCCTTCAACGGACGCGAGGCCGTCGTCCTCTCGGTGCAGAAGACGCCGGGCGGGAACACGCCCGCGCTGACGGCGGCCCTCGACCGCGCGCTCGCCGACTTCGCGCGGACGGTCGCCGCGCGCGGCGTGGAGGTCCATGCGAACGCCTACCGCCAGGCGGACTTCATCGGCGCCTCGATCCGGGGCGGCGGCGCGGTCGTGCGCGACGCGGTGGTCGTCGTCGTCCTCGTCCTCCTCCTGACGCTCCTCGAACTGCGCACGATCCTCGTCGTCCTCTGCACGATGCCGCTCTCGATCCTCCTCGGCGTCGCGCTCTTCCCGCTCTTCGGCCTCGGCGTGAACGTGATGACGCTCGGCGGTTTCGCGGTCGCGGCGGGCGACATCGTGGACGCGGCGATCATCTTCACCG
>ERZ1026780.2101-NODE-2101-length-11943-cov-4.010515_pt1 | contig 11943 bp, 10 predicted proteins | sample MGYA00380126_ERZ1026780 | MGnify/ENA primary metagenome ERZ1026780 (study PRJEB33269, sample SAMEA4719762) | human gut metagenome | biome: human-associated habitat; feature: organic feature; material: feces | place: Cameroon | collected 2013-10 ... | reverse complement strand
GCCGAATGTATACGGCGGCAGTGAAAACCTTGAAGCAATCGAATTTCTCAAGCACATGAATTCCGTCATTGCCGAGAGGGAACCGGGCGCACTCATGATTGCGGAGGACAGCACCGCATGGCCCGGTGTGACGAAGAAGGTTGATGAGGGCGGCCTTGGGTTCAGCCTGAAATGGAACATGGGCTGGATGAATGATTTTCTTTCCTATATCAAGCTTGACCCCATCTATCGGAAATACCATCAGAATAAGCTGACCTTCGGCATGGCATATCATTATGCGGAGAATTTTGTGCTGGTGCTTTCGCATGATGAGGTGGTACATACAAAATCCTCGATGATTGGGAAAATGCCGGGGGATGTTTGGCAGAGCTTTGCGAATTTGCGCCTTTCCTATGGCTTCATGATGGGGCATCCGGGGAAAAAGCTACTGTTTATGGGCGGTGAATTTGCGCAGTACAGCGAATGGAGCGAGGCGCGCTCTCTGGATTGGCATTTGCTGCAATATGCCGACCATCAGGAAATGCAGGCGTATGTGAAGGAGCTGAATCATCTTTACGCAGAGGAGCCTGCCTTCTGGGCGGAGGATTTCGACCCGAACGGCTTCCAATGGATTGAATGTGACGATGCGGAAAGCTCGATTGTTTCCTTTGTGCGCCGCAGTGAGGAAAAGGAACTGGTTTTCCTCTGCAATTTTACACCTGTGGTGCATCGTGGGTTTTCGCTCGGCGTGCCGCAGGAGGGTGTTTATCATGAACGGCTGAACAGCGATGCCGCGCGCTTCGGCGGCAGTGATGTCATCAACGCCGTACCGCTGCAGAGCAAGGCGGAGCCGGCAGGCCGCTGCCCGTTTCGGGTAGAGCTGGATGTGCCGCCTCTGGGGATGGTCATTCTGGAGCGGGAGCAGCCGAAGAAGCAGCCGCGGACAAAAAAGCCTAAGACGAGGACAGCGGCAAATGGTACAAAAACAGATGCAAAACGGAAGCATCCCGAAAAAAATACGGAAAAAACCGCCAAACAGGCAGATTTGCCATGATTTTTCTTGAGAATTTCTCTTAGTTCTTATTGACGTTGCGCGAGTTTTTGTGTATAATTCTTAAATGTATGGTAAAAAAAGGCGTAAAAGCACCTTTCTTGCCATCAACGAATCTCGCACTGGGAGGGAGGGAAATTCATGTCAGAGGTAAAAGTTAAAGAAAATGAATCCTTGGACAGCGCACTGCGTCGTTTTAAAAGAACATGTGCCAGAGATGGTATCATGGGCGAAGTACGCAAAAGAGAGCATTATGACAAACCCAGCGTAAAACGCAAAAAGAAATCCGAAGCCGCTAGAAAACGTAAATTCAGATAATCGTATGAAAACCTGGGTTGATGCGTAAAACGAAGTTTTACGAATTGCTTTCATGGTTTGATAAGTTTTACTAAGTTTTACGAAGCGAAAAGGGATGATTATATGTCATTAAAAGAGCAGCTTTTTGCAGATTTGAAAACTGCTATGAAAGAAAAGGATACCATCAAGAAGGATACGATTCAGCTGATTCGTTCCGGTGTCCTGCAGATCGAAAAGGATAACAAGGTTGAGCTGGATGATGAAGGTGTCATCGAGGTTATCTCCAAGCAGCTGAAAAGCAGAAGGGATTCCCTGCCCGATTATGAAAAAAGCGGCAGACAGGATCTGATCGAAAAACTCAATAAAGAGATCGAAGTTTTGTTAAGTTACCTTCCAGAGCAGTTAAGCGAGGATGAAATTCAGAAGATTGTTGAAGACGCCATCGCACAGACCGGAGCCTCTACCATTAAGGATATGGGCAAAGTCATGGGTATCGTGACAGCCAAGGCAAAAGGTCGCGCAGATATGAAAATTGTCGGCGGTCTTGTGAAAAAAATGCTCCAAGGCAAGTAATAATCGAAACCATAGGGTCACAGGCGATTGCCTGTGACCCTTTTACGTTGAAGGGGGAAAGGCTATGAAATTCAGAAAAATGATGGGCGTAACGGCGGCTTTTTTATGCGCGGCACTGGCTTTATCCGGCTGCGGCAGCACAGACGAAACGGCATACCGCATCGGCATTGTTCAGCAGGATGAACATTCCTCTCTGGATGCGGCAACGCAGGGCTTTGAGGACAAGCTGATGGAGCTGTTGGGAGAAGAAAATGTCACCTTCGATTATCAGAATGCGCAGGGCGAACAGGCAAACAGCACCACCATTGCTACGAAATTTGTTTCCGATGGCTGCGATTTGATTCTGGCAAACGGCACAACGGCTTTGCAGTCTGCGGCAGCGGCAACGGCGGATATCCCTATTGTGGGTACATCCGTAACGGATTATATCGCGGCAGGTGCAGTAAATTCCAATGAAAAGCCCGGCACAAATGTCACAGGTGTTTCCGATTTGGGCGAAATCAAGGCACAGGTGGATGTGCTGCTTACATTCTGCGAGCCAGATACGAAGATTGCGGTGGTTTACTGCTCCGCAGAGCCTAACTCCATCTATCAGGCGGAGCGTGCGGAAAGATATCTGAAGCGGCTCAAACGGGACTGCGCCATCTACACCGTTGCGGATTCCAATGATGTGCAGGCGGTGCTGACAAAGGCGGTGCAGGAATGTGGCGCTATCTTCATTCCGACCGACAACACCATGGCGAACAGCATGGAAATCGTAAAAAATATCACGATTCCGGCAGGTGTGCCTACCTTTGCAGGGGCGGAATATATGAGCCGCATCGGTGCGCTGGCTACGCTTTCCGTTCGTTATTATGACCTGGGGGTGAAGGCGGCGGAAATGGCGTATAATATTCTGGTAAACGGCACAAAGCCTGCCGAAATGCCAATCGCGTTTGTTTCCGACGGCGCGACACCGAAGTATAATGCGGAAATCGCAAGAGCTTTGGGCATCACTCCTCCTGCCGATATGGAAGCGTTGGAGGAAACTATGGAATAACCTTCCCTTTCGCAGAGGAGGAAAGTGCCTGTATCGAAGAAACAGTTTTCTCGATACACTTAATCGAAAAATTCGATTTACTGTTGACAATCAAAACAGGGATGCTATAATTCATTTTGCGATGAAATTATATGTCGAAATCAGACATGAAAAAATCAAAGAGGGAGAGGGTAGATTATGAAAATGAAAAAAGTAACAGGCCTTCTGGCTATGACCGTAGCGGCAGTAATGGCAATGACAGGCTGCGGCGGCAATGATGCGGCAGATGACAGCGCAGGGAATAAGGTATATCACATCGGCATTATTCAGCAGATGGAGCATGGTTCTCTGGATCAGGCAACAAAGGGCTTTGAGGATAAGCTGACAGAGCTTCTGGGTGAGGATAATGTGGAATTTGACTACCAGAATGCACAGGGGGAGCAGGCAAACTGCACCACCATTTCCACGAAATTTGTTTCCGACGGCTGTGACCTGATTATGGCAAACGCAACCACAGCATTGCAGACAGCGGCGGCAGCAACCTCCGATATCCCCATCGTCGGTACTTCTGTTACAGATTATGTGACGGCAGGCGTGGTAGAATCCAATGAAGCACCCGGCAAAAATGTTACAGGCGTTTCCGATCTGGCTTCCGTCGAAAAGCAGATTGATGTGCTGATGCAGTTCTGTGATAAGGAAAACACAAAGGTTGCAGTGGTTTACTGCTCCGCAGAGCCGAACTCTACCTATCAGGCAGAGCTGGCAAAGAAATATCTGGATGAACAGAAGATTCCTTATGCAATCTACACCGCAGCAGATTCTAACGAAATTCAGGCAGTTGTGACAAAGGCAGTTGCAGACTGCAACGCAATGTATATCCCTACCGATAACACATTTGCAAACAACATGGAAATCGTAAAGAATATCGCAGTTCCTGCACGCGTGCCCACCGTTACAGGTGCGGAAGCAATGTGCGAGGTTGGCGCATTGGCAACACTGTCTATCAGCTACTATGATTTGGGCGCAAAGGCTGCTGAAATGGCTTATGATATTCTGGTGAACGGGAAGAACCCTGCGGAAATGCCCATTGAATATCTGACAGATGGTCTGGTTCCCAAATATAATGCAGATATCGCAGAAGCATTGGGTGTTACAATCCCCGAAGGGATGGAGCCGGTTGCTTAAGCGAAAGACCTGCGGTTTGATTTGAATTAAATACAGGAATAAGCGAAGCATGTGCTTCGCTTATTCCTGTAAAAAAAGAAAGCATAGAAAGAGGTATATTTATGAATATTATGGCATTGCTCAATGCCCTTCCGGGCTCCATCGCCCAAGGGCTGATTTGGGGTGTTTTTGCCATCGGCGTTTACATCACCTTTAAGGTATTGGATTTTGCGGATATGACCGTAGACGGCAGCATTGCGACAGGCGGCTCCGTTGCAGTTATGATGATGCTTTCCGGGCATAATGTAGCGGTTGCTCTGGTAGCGGCTACGATTGTCGGCATGCTGGCAGGCATGGTAACAGGTATCTTCCATGTAGCTTTGGGTATCCCCGGTATTCTGGCAGGTATCCTGTCCCAGCTGGGTCTGTATTCTGTCAATATGCGTATTTTGGGTAAATCCAATCAGGCAATCAGCGTAGATAAATATAATCTGATTCTCAGCCTGAGAGATATCCATGGTGCAATCATTGTTTCCGCGATTTTCTGTATTGTAGTCATCGCGCTGATGTATGGCTTCTTCGGTACAGAAATGGGTCGTGCCTTCCGTGCAACGGGCAATAATGAAAAAATGGCGCGCGCACAGGGCATCAATACCAATACAATGAAGGTTCTGGGGCTTATGGTATCCAATGGTCTGGTTGCGCTTGCAGGCGGTCTGTATGCGCAGTATCAGGGCAATGCAGACGTAAACATGGGGCGTGGTGCCATCGTTATCGGTCTGGCATCCGTTATCATTGCGGGCGTTGTATTCAAGAGATTTGATTATAACTATGCACTGCGTATGCTTGGCGTTGTCGGCGGTGCAATCCTGTATTATATCGTTATCGCAGTGGTGCTGTGGCTTGGTCTGGAAACCACCGACCTGAAACTGATCAGTGCCTTGATTGTAGCGGCATTCCTTGCTTTGCCCCACCTGAAGGGCAAATATGCTGCCAGCCATGTAAAGAGAGGAGGCGGCAAGAATGCTTGAGCTGAAAAATATTTATAAAACCTTCAATCCAGGTTCTATCAATGAAAAAAGAGCCTTAAACGGCATCAATCTGACGCTGGAGGATGGCGACTTTGTTACCATCATCGGCGGCAACGGTGCAGGGAAATCCACCATGCTGAATGCCATTGCGGGCGTTTGGCCTGTAGACAGCGGCTCTGTTATCATTGACGGCGAGGATATCACAAAGCTGCCCGAACACAAAAGAGCAAAATATCTGGGGCGCGTATTCCAGGATCCCATGAACGGGACAGCTGCCGATATGGAAATCGAAGAAAATCTGGCTGTAGCAAAACGCCGCGGACAGACCCGTACCCTCAGATGGGGGATTACAAAAAAAGAGAGAGAAGAATATGTTGAGCTGCTGAAGCCACTGGATTTGGGACTGGAAACCCGTCTGCGCGCAAAGGTAGGTCTGCTTTCCGGCGGACAGAGACAGGCGCTGACCCTTCTGATGGCAACGCTGAAAAAGCCCAAGCTGCTCCTGCTCGATGAGCATACTGCGGCACTGGACCCTAAAACAGCGGCAAAGGTTCTGGAGCTTTCCGATAAGATTATTGCGGAGCATAACCTGACTGCGCTGATGGTAACGCATAACATGAAGGATGCCATTGTGCATGGCAACCGTCTGATTATGATGTGGGACGGCAAGATTATTCTGGACATCAAGGGAGAGGAAAAGAAAAACCTGACCGTTGATGACCTACTGCATCAGTTCACCGTTGCCAGCGGCAAGGAATTTGCAAACGACCGTGCTTTGCTCGGCTGATTTGAAAACAGAAAAAATCAAAAGGACACTCTATAGGATGTGTCCTTTTTTTGTGCGCGGACGGCGGATACAGGTATACAAAATACTTGCAAAAAAGGGAGGATTATGCTTGACATTGAAGATTTGAGTGCTATAATGACTTTAACAGTGTGACGCGGATATGCGTGCATGTAATAAAGCAAAACCCGAAAGGGGAAACTGAGGAAAAAGGGAGAGATTCTTATGAAAAAATGGATGAAAATGACAGCCACAATGATGGTTGCAGCAATGGCATTGACAGCCTGCGGCGGCAATGATGCGGCAGACGATTCCGCTGATGCAGGCGAAACATATACAGTCGGCATCATTCAGCAGCTGGAACACCCTGCATTGGATGCGGCAACAAAGGGCTTTGAGGATAAGCTGACAGAGCTTCTGGGCGATAAGGTAAAATTCGATTATCAGAACGCACAGGGCGAGCAGACAAACTGCACCACGATTGCAACAAAATTTGTTTCCAATGATGTTGATTTGATTATGGCAAACGCAACCACAGCTTTGCAGGCAGCAGCAGCGGCAACAGGGGATATTCCTATCGTTGGTACCTCCGTAACAGACTATAAAACAGCAGGCGTGGTTGATTCCAATGAAAAGCCCGGCAGAAATGTAACAGGCGTTTCCGATCTGGCCCCCATTGATCAGCAGATTCAGCTGCTCATGAAGCTGGTTCCCGATACAAAGAAGGTTGGCATCGTATACTGCTCCGCAGAACCCAACTCTGCATATCAGGCGAAGCTGGCAGAGGCTGAGCTGGATAAGGAAGGCGTTGCCTGGGCTGAATTTACAGCAGCAGATTCCAATGAGGTACAGTCTGTTGTAACAAAGGCAGTCGGCGAATGTGATGCACTGTATATCCCTACAGACAACACCATCGCAAATAACACAGAAATCGTAAAGAACGTAGCAGTTCCCGCAGGGATTCCTGTTGTAACCGGTGAAGAAGGCATGTGCAGCGGCTGCGGTCTGGCAACTCTGTCCATCAGCTACTATGATCTGGGTGTAAAGGCAGCGGAAATGGCTTATGAAATTCTGACAAACGGCGCAGATCCCGCACAGATGGCAATCGGCTATGTAACTGACGGCATCACAGAAAAATACAATGCTGACATCGCAGAAGCACTGGGCGTTACCATCCCCGAGGATATGGTAGCCATCGAAAACGAATAAAACCTTCCTCCGAGAAGAAAATAAATGAATATGTGAACGGCAAAAGGGCGAAGCAAAGGCTTCGCCTTTTTGTGTGGGCAATTTCTATTTTATCCCGCCGCCGCATAAAGTAAATCAATGGGGTGATGGCATGGGATTTCGTAGGAATATGACAGAGGCGCTGGAGCTGCCGAAGGAAATACTGCTGCATCTGCCGCTGATTTCCTTTATCGGGCAGGAGGAGGTTACGATAGAAAATTATAAGGGGATTCTGGAATACAGCGAGGAGACGGTGCGCATCGGCACGGCGGCAGGGGTTCTGCGGCTGGAGGGGCAGGGGCTTTGCCTGAAGCAGCTTTCGGCGGAGTGCATGGTGGTGACGGGCAGAGTGGAAAAAATGGAATTTCTGCAATGAGCATCCGAGCAGGACATTGGGGGGAGGATTTTGTTCCTAGCGTTATGGTATTATTTATGTGGATATGTTAAAATAAGAGTGAAGGGCTTTTCGGCGGAACGCTTCATGAATATGGCGGCGTATCGCGGTGTCTATCTATGGGAGGTGGCGCGCGAGGGTGCCGGCATGACGATGAAAGCAGCAGGAAACAGCCTGGAGCTTTTGCAGGCGTGTGCCGAAAAAACGGGTTGCGCGCTGGAGGTGCTCTCCTATGGCGGTCTGCCCGTTTTTCTGGAGCGATTTGGCAGGCGGCAGGTCTGGACGGCAGGGCTTTTGTGCTTTGCGGCAGGGCTGTATCTTCTGTCCTCGTTTGTCTGGGTAATGCGGATTGAGGGGAATGAACGCCTTTCCAGAGAGGAGCTTCTCTCCGCCTGCAAGGAAATGGGACTATACCCCGGTGTCCGGAAACGGAGTGTGGACACACAGGCTGTTACCAATGGACTTTTGGAGGACTTTGCGGACATTTCGTGGGTAAGCGTCGGGATTCATGGAACAGATGCGACCATCCGACTTGCGGAAACGATTGAAGGGGTCGAAATCATTGATAAGGAAACGCCCTGTGATATTGTTGCATCGACGGATGGCGTGATTTTACAGATTACTGCGGAACGGGGAACCCCTCTGGTTGCCGCAGGGGATGTAGTGAAAAAGGGGGATGTGCTGATTTCCTCCGCGCTGACGATTGGCTTGGAGGGGGAGGAACAGCATACGGAATACACTGCGGCAGAAGGCACCGTAACGGCGCGCATCTGGCGGCGGCTGACTGAGGAGCTGCCCTTGCAGTATGAGGAAGCCGTCTATAGCGGCGAGGAAAGGAAAAACCACAGCCTTCTCTTTTCGGGAAGGGAATTGGATATCCTTCACCCCGACAGTGATAAGCAGTGGGAGAAGGAAACGCTTTCCGAGAAAACCTTCGGTCTGGGGGATAGGAAGCTGCCCCTCACATGGCGGAGGGAGCGCTGGCGGGCATACGAAACGGTGCAGAAAACGCGCACTGTGGATGAAGCAAAAACGCTTCTGGAAGAAAAATTAAGAAAAAATGCAGAGAATTTATTGTCTCCTTACGGTACAATAGAGGATATACAAATCAGATATGAGGTTTACGCCAACAGTGTCCGCGCAGATGCGGAAATTACCATGGCGGAAAGAATAGAGGAGAAAAAGCAGAACACAGAAACAGAAAATCAGAACGAAGAAAAGGAGCAGGAAAACGCGAATGAGCTTTGAAAGAACCATACAGATGGAAAACCATATCATTCTGCCTGTATTCGGGCAGTTTGATGCAAATATCAAGAAAATCGAGAAGGCGTGCGGCGTGAGCATTGTCAATCGTGGGGATGATGTAAAGATTTCGGGCGAGGAAAAGGATGTCCATAAGGCTTGGAATATTCTCCATTCCCTTGTTGCTCTGGTGAAAAAGGGCGAGGAAATTACGGAGCAGAATCTGGAATATTTCATTTCCTCCGCGGAGGAAACCGACCTGCGTGAGCTGGAAAAAATGTATGATGATTTCATCTGTATTACCGTAAACGGCAGACCCTTAAAGCCCAAAACACTGGGGCAGAAAAAATATGTTGATTTAATCAAGAATAATACGATTGTGTTCGGCATTGGCCCTGCCGGTACGGGGAAAACCTATCTGGCAATGGCAATGGCGATTACTGCCTTTAAAAATAATGAGGTGAACCGCATTATCCTGACCCGTCCTGCCATTGAAGCGGGGGAAAAGCTGGGCTTTCTGCCCGGAGATTTACAGCAGAAGGTAGACCCCTATCTGCGTCCCCTGTATGATGCGCTGTATGAAATCATGGGCGCGGAAAATTTCATGAAAAACATGGAAAAGGGTTTGATTGAGGTTGCCCCTCTGGCATATATGCGCGGACGCACGCTGGATAATGCGTTTATCGTTCTGGATGAAGCGCAGAATACAACACCGGAGCAGATGAAAATGTTTCTGACCCGTATCGGGTATGGCTCGAAGGCAGTTATTACGGGAGATGTGACGCAGATTGACCTGACGGAGGGCAAGCGCAGCGGCTTGATGGAGGCAACGCGAATTCTTTCCGGTATCGAGGGCATCGGGCAGATTACCCTGACGAATAAGGACGTTGTGCGTCATCCTCTGGTGCAGAAAATCATTCTGGCATACGAAAAGTTTGAAAACAGGAAACGAGGCGAGCAGGATGGCAAGAAGGAAAGACGAATCCCTCATAAATAACAGAAAGCAGAAAAAGGCGCGCAAGGTGATGTTTGCGGTTGCCTTTCTGCTGACGCTTCTCTGCATCGGCACAGGCTCCTATGTGCAGGAGCTGGATACCGTGCAGGTCGGCTCTGTGGCGGAAAAACGCTATGTTGCCGAAGCGGATGCAGTGGATGAGGTTGCGACCAATAAGCTCAAGGATGCGGCGGCGGACAGCGTTGCCCCTATTTATAAGCAGGATGCCGCGGTGGAGGAGGAAAGCAATGCCGAGGTGAAGGAGCTGTTTCAGGATTTGGAACAGATTCTTGCCAATTTGAAGGAGGGCGAAAGCTTTGTCGTGAAGGCGCAGGAGGCCCCCTGGAAGCTGCCTGTTGTGCTTTCCGAACGGGAGCTTAAGGCATATCAGGCATTGGGAAAATCCAACCGCACTCTCTTTCAAGAGGATTGTCTGGTCACGATAAACAATCTCTATACCGAGGGCATTACCGCCGATGCGCTGGAGGAGGGCAGGCAGAAGGCAAACGAAGCCTTTGCGGTAACGGCATGGAATAAAGGCTTAAAGGAAATGGCAGGGGCGATTTTCGATGCAGCCATTACACCGAACCTTTTGCCCGATGAAGCGGCAATCGAAGCAGCGCGAGAGGAAAAGCGCGCAGAGGTTGCGGATGTGATGATCCGCAAAAATCAGAAAATTGTGGATGAGGGCGAAATCATCACGCAGGAGATTTATGATAGATTGGTGAGCCTGCATCTGGTCGGTGGTGCCGATTATAAGAGCAGTGTGCTGCCGCTTTTGGGGAGCTTTCTGCTGGTTGTGCTGCTGTTTGTTGCGCTGTATCTCTTCTTCGCATGGGGCAGAGGGCAGTTTGTGCTGAAGCCCAATGAAGCGAAAATGCTCTTTACGATTTATGTGATTATGATACTGCTGCTGCGGCTGATGGGCGGCGCGGCTTATTTTACGCTGATTCCACTTGGGCTGTTTGCCATGCTGACAAGCCTTCTGGTGGGGCGGCGCGTAGCATTGGTGATGAATACGCTGTTCTGCATCATCGGCTGCTTCATCTTCAATGGGGATGTGCAGTTTCTGATGTATTCCCTTCTGGTCGGCACCTTAGGTGCATTGCTCATCCAGAAAACGGAAAAGCGTCAGCGGATGGTCTGGGTGACTGTGGCGATGGCGGCGGTCAGCTTTGCGGCAATGTTTGGGGTAGGGCTGTTTTTTGAAAGCGGCTATTCTGCAGGACTTTTGTTAAAGTGCCTGTTTGCGGCGGTGATGGGACTGGTTTCCGTTGTGATTGCGGTGGGCAGCCTGCCCTTCTGGGAGGCAACCTTTGAAGCAAATACGCCCCTGCGCCTGCTGGAGCTGACAAATCCGAATAATGAGCTGCTTCGTCGGCTGATGATTGAAGCGCCGGGAACGTATCATCATAGCCTGATTGTGGCAAATCTGGCAGAGACGGCGGCGTATGAAATCGGCGCGAATACGGCACTTGCGCGTGCAGGCGCGTATTATCACGATATTGGCAAGCTGAAAAATCCGCAGATGTTTTCGGAAAATCAGGCGGGCTATAATCCCCATGATGACCTTGCACCCGAAACGAGTGCGAAAATCATTACACAGCACCCGAAGGATGGTGTGGAAATGGGGAAGGTACACGGTCTGCCGAATGTCATTCTGGATGTCATTCGGGAGCATCATGGGACAAGCCTTGTGAAGTTTTTCTATTTTAAGGCGCTCAAGCTTTATGGTGCGGATAACGTGAACGAAGCGGATTACCGCTATCAGGGCGTGATTCCGAGCACGAGAGAATCTGCGGTTGTCATGCTTGCGGATACGGTAGAAGCGGCGGTGCGCTCCATGCTTGGCAGCGGAAAAACACTGGCAGAAGCGGAAAGTGTTATTAAAACGCTCATCAAGGACAAGCTGGATGACGGACAGCTGAACAACAGCGGCTTAGGGATTCATGAGCTGGAAATCATCCGCAGAGCATTTTTGAAGGTATTCCAGGGGATGTACCACGAGAGAGTGGCGTATCCCAAGCAGGAAGAAATCAATGCGGCGGCAAAGAAGGGCGCAGAGGAAAGCAAGGCGGAAGAAAAGAAAGAAAAAAGAGAAGAAGAAAAAAGAGAGGAAGAAAGCAGTGAATTTACTGATTGACAACAGAACGGACGAGCCATTGACGGCGGAGCTGGAGGATGCCATC
>ERZ1026780.2097-NODE-2097-length-11951-cov-7.162492_pt1 | contig 11951 bp, 21 predicted proteins | sample MGYA00380126_ERZ1026780 | MGnify/ENA primary metagenome ERZ1026780 (study PRJEB33269, sample SAMEA4719762) | human gut metagenome | biome: human-associated habitat; feature: organic feature; material: feces | place: Cameroon | collected 2013-10 ... | reverse complement strand
ATAATATAAATAATACTATAATTTTCTATTTAAAGACTTCGTTTTTAGGTAAACGAAAAGTCAGATTAAGATGGGTAAATAGGTTCCAAGAACTATACCCCTCGGTACTATTTCGGTACCAAGAACTATAACCCTTTGTACCAAAAATGGCATCGTCGAGGTAAACGAAAAGTCAGATTTGGCTCAAATTTAACCATAAATGCAGTGAGTTGGTACCGAAAACTATACCTTTCGGTACCAACAAATCTGACTTTTCGTTTACCTACATTAGCCGTTCTTGTGTCTGTCCAGATACTCGATGACTGCCTGTAAAGCGATGTCCTTGATAGGTGTACTCGTCTCCATCTTCATCTGCAATATCTGCATATAGTACTCCATCGGCACATAGATAGTGATACCGTTCTGAGTCTTCTTGCCAGTCTTTCGCATTGATGCTGGTTCGGAAACAGGTGCCGCAGATGCGGGTGCAGCCGGAGCAACAGAGGGGGTAGATGGGGCTGATGGTGCCGCAGGTACTGGTGCAGCCGAAGCTGGTGCAGTAACTTGTGGCTGCTGTTCGCTCTCTATGGTGGCCTGTTCACTCTGCTGCTTCTCTAAGGCTTCAGTAACCCGCTTCTGGCGAGCTTCCTCATTAGCCTCATAAATCTTTTCTATACCTTGGATGGCTGGAGAATCTTCCAACCCCTTAAACTTATTCACGTTATTCTTTGCTTGTCTTGCCATAATCTTAAATGCTTAATACTACACATTATTATATTAATATTCACTGCCCTAATCTTTAGGCATGCTTGCCAAAATCTCTTTGGTGAATTTCTCGTAGTCCAGTCCTACCCTACAATAAGGGGCAAACTCGAATATATCCTGATTTTTGGCTTGCGCCTCCACCATCTTCGTATCTCGACGGGTGTAAGCATCGAACATATAATCGTCAAACTTCTGACCTAGATACCCCTTAAACTCCTTGGTGATTCTCGTCTGATCATTACTCATTACCATCAGTAAACCTCGAATATCAATATCAGGATTCAGATCCTCACGAGTCTCCTGCACGGCATTCAGGATTTCGGCAATACCTTTTGTTGCCAACATTTCGAGCTGGATAGGTATTACTACACTTGATGCCACCGAGAGGGCATTATGCGTGAGTAGGGACAAAGCTGGTGGGCAATCTATCAGAACGTAGTCGAATGCTTCCAGGATAGAAGAAACTCCTTCCTGCATCAGCTCCTCGCCTTGCATTTCCGTCAACGGCTTGCCAAATAACTTGAATAATGCCTTGCGAGGTACTGGCATCTGATTGAGAAAAGGTTCAATGCTAATAAGTCTGTAGGATGCCGGAGCAAGATAAATTCCCTCTCTCACCTGGTAAACGGGTAAGCGTGACTGCTGAACCAACGCATCGTAAACGGTAGGCTTTCCTGCGTTCTCAGCCTCGTTCCATCCGAAGAGGAAAGAAAGCGAACTCTGAGGGTCCAAATCTATCAATAGGATACGTGGTCTGCGCTCCTTGCCATCTTCGCCCTTACCAAAGAAACCTCTACCATAACGGCGAAGACCTGCTGCCAAACTCTGAACTGTTGTTGTCTTACCAACTCCTCCTTTGTGATTTACGAAGGCGAGGATTTCCTTTAATCTCTGTTCTGCCATAATCTTATATATGTATTAATGTATTAGTGAATGTATGGAAACCAATCAATACAGAAAGTCATAAATCCATAAATACACATTTATGCTTTTATGTGTTAGTGGTTCTCTGTTTTTGTGGTTCACGCTGCAAAATTAATATTTTAATTCTAAACCGCCAAACATTTTTAAGAATTTTAATGTTTTTATGTGTAGATTGATTGAAACCAATAAATAAAGTAATCAAGTCACAAAGAAACATATCAATCAAGCTATAAATCAAGGAATCAATTAATCAATACATACAGAAATGCACGTTTGTGAATTTATGTATTTGTGTATTTATGTGTTTGTGTTTGTGTTTATACTTTTGTGGTTTTATGGAAATGTGTCATTATGGAAATGTGTTATAATGGAAATCGCCTAGGTATTACAAACAATACCCAGGCGATCACCTTCAGGGTGTGCTCGCCATAATCAAGGGTAAGATCCGGCTCGGCGAAATCCTCGGCATCGCTCGTCTGGTGAAGCACCTGCAACAGCGTACCCGTCTCCTTGTCGTAGTCGAAAATGTAGAGATCGGTAAGCACCTTGCCCTCTGCGGTGAGGGCTGCACGGGTAAGGGTAGAAGATGAAGATGCCTTGCGGCTCGGCATCGTAGTGGAAAAAACGGAAAGGGTAGGGGAGATGGAAAGCTTCACGTGAGCCTTCGCTTTCACGGCAGTCTGCGGGCTATCAAAATTAATTGATTGAGTTTATAATTTTGTCGCATCGGCGAAAACCCAGTGAAGTTTTGCCGATGCTATAACGTAGGCTGACATTACGTCAATTCGGGGTCCCTGTCGTAATCAGAACCCAGTTCAACCATTTTCTCCTCGAAGAAATTCTGCTTGTTCTCTTCCTCGCTGCTGCGATTTACGCAAGATTCCCACGCCTTGTTCACGGTCTTCTTGATGTTCTCTCTCAGACCAGGAAGGAATATTCTTTCATTTTCATACGTAAGGCGATTGCGTTCCTCACCCTGCTCTGCAAGACCTACACTCTTCTGGAAATACACCTCCACATTTACTGGGGCATCCAGCAGCGCACAATAATCGGTAAAAATCGGAAGGAGATAATAACATATCTGGGAATCCTCGCCCGTGTTGGTCATCAAATAGAATGATACGTTGATTTCCATCTCTCGCGTGCGGGTAGCCAGGCTCTTCTTGTCGTCAATCCTCATGATGCAATGCGCAGCATCATCGGTATCATGCACGAGAAAATAGACGTAGAGCGTAGGCTTCAGGGCTTTTCGGTCGATGATGACACCATACTGGTTCAGGCACTCTACCAGGTCGGACGTACTATCCAGCAGTGGATAGAATTTGAAGAGGCGGGAGAAAGGAATGGTTTCTCCCCGGTGGGCGATGATAGAGAACTCCTTCCCACCTTCGTGCGGCAGACAAAGATTTCCGCTGTCGCTTACGAAGAACACCTCTGCGTCATCGTAAGTGGTACCTACCCAGGCTACTCCCATACGCTCGTGAACGAAACCGTCCTTATCTACGAAAATGGCGTGATCGTCGCAAGGCATGGAACTCAATATTGTTTTATCTTGATCTATCTTTATCATTTTTATCTAAGTTTTTTAGAGTTCTATAATTGATAACGTGCGGGATGCAGAGATATTACACCCCTCACGTATTTTTTCTATTTGAATGCTCCTGCCAGAAGTGGAAGGAAAAAAACTGCCACGCCGATGGTGGAGAAGAGCAGCACGGCTACACCTACGAAGGCGAGGGCTGCAAGAGAATATGTGATTGCTTTCTTCATATTGCTATAATCTTTAAATGTATTAGTACTGAATGAATATTATAATTTTGTCGCAGCATCGGCGGAAGTCTGTGATATTTCGCCGATGCAATAACGAGAGGAAGGCTACTCCTGCGGAGTTACTGATATGATAGCCCGGAAGGTATCGACTATATACTTGCTGCCTCCGTGACTCATGATCCAGGCATGCACGTCATCAGGGATGACGTACTGGCGCTTCTTGCCCTCTGCTGCAGGTCTGCCGTTCTTCTTCGTTGATTTGATAATCTTCATATCTTTTTGTGATTTTATAAAGTTACTATAAATGTTCTATTTTTCCGAAATGAATGTTTGGCCAAAGCCTTTTCGTGTTCTATTTTTCCTCTTTCTCTTCTTCAAGTTCAAAGCCTTCTGCCTCTATAACCTTGCTATCGTTGCCCATCGCCTCGGCTTGCTGCTCACGAGATAATCTAACAGGCCAGAGAAGAAGATCATCCGCAAAATCACCAATATCTATTCCAGCCTTGACTTTATGATTCCAATAAATAGAAGCCATACAGAACAATTCCATCGCTTCCTTGTCTGACAGCATAGATACTACACCCAGAAGTCGGGTAATTTCCTGATCGAAACAGAACTCATCTTCACCATCGCCCATAAGAACATAATGTTCTACCTTATCGAAAAGGGTATCGGAAGCTTTCGACATATCCACATCATTAGGAGATATACCCTTGATAGCCTGAATAATGACAGCCAGGCTATGTGAGTCATTCAGCAGCCAGATAGCACGACAGCGGGCAGACTCGTTGCATACAGCCATATCCAGGGCGTTTTCTTGCACCCATCCGGCAATCTCATCCACAATATGGTAAAGCTCCTTTTTCTTATCCTCGCCCTTTAGGAAATCCGGAATCAGCAACACTTTGTTAGGGAAAAAAACACCCTCATAAAAAAGAATCCCAAAGCCTGATACATTATCTTTAACTTGCCAAGCTATCGAGCTATGCGGCACAATCTCTATCGTAAATCTATCTTTCTTCATATCTTATCCGCTTCTCCGTGATGCGGTAGGGCTGAAATATTACTTTTATTTATTTTCGTTCTCTATCTGCTCCAGCTTCAAATATACCAGCGTATTCTTGTCGTAATACTGGCGAGGAGCAGCACAGGAATAATACTGGTTCTCACTCTCCTTGATACATAGCGCTGCATCTACGATACGTTTGCCGAAACTTTTCAGGGCGTGAGTCTTGCCGATGATGGTGATACCGGACTGGTACACCTTACGAACCTCGACAGCAAAACGATGCAGGGCAGCTTTTGTGTTCTTCTCCTCCTTTGTCACCTTCTCCAATACATTCAGGTGATCAGTAGGACGCGGGTTTCTGCGCAGCTCAACGATACCCTTTTTCTTGTAATTGATGCAGACGGAATACTCGCCAGGCTTCAATTTATCCAGGTGATCCTCCAGCAGGTCGTAACGCTGGAGCACATCACGAGGAGCGATACTGATACTATCTTTTGTGGCAAAAGATGATGCCTGATTTTTAATATCCTCCATAAAAATCCGCTTCGCCGTGCTGCGGTAGGGCTGAAATATCTTAATTAATATTAATAATTCGGGTGAAATGATACACCGTATCGTTTTATTTCTTAAATTTGCACCGTCTTCGGAAGATTCTCAATTGTACCTTTATGGATATTGATTCAATCGTACCTTTATGGAATTGAAAGAAACATAGAGCTTCCGTTGACAGTCAGACTTCCTCAAAAGTCTGTGGATTCAAACGCTCTTAAAGAGCCAAATTTCTACTATAGTAGATTCGAGCCGGAAGGCTCGCGGTGCCCCGGCTTAGGTCGGGGCTTTTTTATTCCTCATCGTCGTCTGAATCTTCCGGCTCCTCTTCGATAGGATTCTGATACTTATCGCTATTAGCAACAAGATTATCAATAGCTGCCTTAAAGCTGAAATCCTCCCTTGGATAGCCTACTTCATCGCTTTTCAACTCATCATAAAAGTCAAAAGATCGTTCATCATCAGAAGAGCGAAGGATTCCGCCTTCAGGGTCTATCCAAAAGCTGAAATAGTAGAAGTTTCTGCTCCAGCTATAAACGTTTATCTCGTAGCCTTTATAATCAAGTGTAAGAAAATCAGCCATCCGAGCAAACTTGATACCCTCTGAGTCTCCGGCGACAATATAGAAATTTCCTTTCTTTCCCTCTCGCAGATCATACCAGACTTCATCTTCTTTCTTCTTCTTCCATTCTGAAAACTTCGTTCGTCCGTCTGAGCTTACCGAAAAAGAATTAAAGCAATCACGAGCAGTATCTTTTACGATTTCACTATCAAAGAAATCTTCGCCAAACTTCGTATATTCAGTATCACAAAGAGGAGCATTCACGCTAAACACATTTTGATATACCCCATTAATGGTAATTCCCATATTTATTGACTTCACCGTGATGTCGAGGGCTGAATGATTATTACTTAAAATCTACACCTTTGAGCGGATCATTATCTCCGCCGTTCTCAATCCCGATGCCTTCCGGATTTTCCAGAAGGAGCTTTCTCGTTGCCTCCAGCATCATAATGGTGTGGATGGTGGCCTGTCTTGCGTGATAGTCTGAGCCGGCATCATCCACATACTGCTTATTCATGCGGACCAGCGTGTTCAGGAAGTCAGCACACTCCTCGCGGCTCGGATTCTTCACGTGAACCTCGCAGGTAACAGCCTTCAGAAAGTACTCCATACCCTTCTTCAGTAAGGTTCTTATCCTGCCCGTATCAGGATGCTGACCTATCATCTGGTGAATCTTGATTCTCAGGCTGCACCCACGGCGAGGGAAACCGATGCGGTAATCATCGCCTACCTCCTCCTTTTCCTCGTCGATGTAATCTACCTTTGCGATGAAACCGCAATCCTTATCAGTGCAGACGAGGAAGTCACACTCACCACGCTTGTGATTTCGCAGCGTATCTATAATAAACAGGGGAATTTCTCTTTTTGCCATATCTCCAAATGTTTTATGATTCTTTGTAAAGCTGACAATACAGCTCTGATCTCATACGCTTGATATAGAAGACCACTTCGCCAGGTGCAGGCTGATAGTCTGACTTTACGAACATCGCATTCTCGCCATCTGTGGCTACATACTTTTCCATCCCGAAAGTAGTCTTTGGGATGCTACCCTCGTAGTAGTTTTTAGCTACTGAGGATAGCTGCAAGGGGGATAATATCATTTTTTCCATATTCTATAAGTTATATATAATTCTACAATCTGTTCATAACATAGCGGATAACACGCTCGGTATATTCTTCAAGACCGAACTTCTTACCATACTTGCGAAGGTCGGCAAGCGAAATCTCGGTAGCCTCGTGACCGATGGCAGCCTCGTAGCGGTTTTTGAAGTTCTGAGTACCAGGACGGCAGTTGCCGGAAGCCAAAGACTCCTCAAAGGTGAACATGTGATTTCCTACCTTCTGGTAAATGAGCTGATTCTTGCTTCTGGCATTCAGCAGACTAAGAGCCTGCTTATTTCGCTTCTCGGCATTGATACGCTGTGCCTCCTTCAAAGATTTAGCTACGATGTGCTCACCCCTTACCAGGAAGCCCTTCACGGTCTTAATATCAGCGATAGCCTTGCCCTGCTCAATCCACTCACAAGCCACGCCCTGGCGCTTGATCTCGCCACGCACGAAGGTAATCAGACCGCCTACGATATGGATATAATATCCCTTCTTCAGATACAAGGTGAAGGAACGGCGCACCATGGTAAAATTGCATCTTTTGCTATATCCGTCATAATCTTTCCACTCGTAGCACTCCACGCCGTTTTCCTCGGCGATTTTTGCATCGATACCTCCGTGATTTTTGCCCAGTTCCAGACAGCGGCAGATGAGCTGATCTGCACTGAAATCTACCTTTTCGCCAGCCTTATCAAATACGCAGATATGCTCCTTGATATAAGCCTGTTCCTTGGCTCTTGCCTTCGCAGCCTTCTTTGCTGCCTTCTCTTCCTCCTTCTTCTCTGCAGCCTTACGGGCAAGCATATCCAGATACTCGTTGCCGTTGGCAAGACGTTTCTTTTCCAGATACTTCTTGAATGCCTTCTCAGCAAAGCCGATATACTTGTGAACCTTGGCTGCACGCTTGATCTCATCCTTTTCGCACTCGCCGATACGGATAGTACCAGCCAGAAGCTCCACCTCATTTTTACCTTTCAGATAGTCAGTAAGACGCATCCAGGTAGCGCAGGCCACGGAAACGGAAGAAATCACATAGTTATTGATGCAGCAGTGCTTATAATCGTTCTTGCGCTTATAAGCCTTCTCGATGTCAGCGAGGAAATTTGGAGCGATGATAAAGAACGTATCAGCGTTGAAATCTACGGGAGCATCCTCTTTCACGAAGTTGCTGCCGAAAGATGTCTCATGTTCGGTATATACGTCCATCTTGTAGCTGTCTGAGAGCGGAAGGTCGAAGAAAATAGAAGCATCTCCGTAGCGGTACTGTTCGTTCTTGCCGAAGCGATGAATACTAACCTCGCGACCCTTGTGCTCGTCTGCCTCGTCATATCTAAATGATCCGAAGCATACTGTGGCGTTTTTGCGAACTCTGTTCTTAAACTCCTTGAAAGTGATAATCATATTCTCTGCTCATGCCCTTGAGACTTATTTGGCTATCTGGCACAGCCGATTATTAATAGTTTTTATTTATCTTCTTGTTTTATTTTCTGATGCAAAGGTACGAAGAATTTCTGAAACTACAAAATAAAATACACATAAAATGCGGGTTTAGGTGTATTTTTAACTTTTGTTTAATTTGCAAAGAAAATTCTTACCACCTTTTTTCATCTTTTAAATTCCTTAGATAAAGATGGGAGCATAGAAACTTTTCTCAAAATCCTTCTTACGCTTGAAGGTGTTGAGTTTCTTCCATCTTTCTGCACCTATCAACTCGCGGATACCCTGGCACGCCCTATCATAGGCGAAGCTGTCCATCCCCTCGTTATATCGCAGGATAATATCGCCGATGCAACAGAAAAATCCAGTTGAAGCGAACGGATCAAAAGCATTCAGCTCTTCAAGGTTCATCGTGATTCCGCACATACGGCGACGTGACCAATGATGGAAATACTTGCGGATAGCCTCTACAAGAACCTGATTACGCTCGCAGCGCTGTTTATAGTCTTCAGTGACTTCCTGCTTGTATTCATCACGCTTCTGGATATACTTGTCTATATCCTCGTCCTCGTAAGTGTAAGCCTCCATCACGCCATCCCATACTTCTGCATCGGCTACATAATACTTTCTGTCGAGATAGACGGAAAACTCATTATTACCGCAGAACTTATAAGGAACGTGGAAAGATAGCTGTATGCCACTCTTCAGGCGGAAATAAACTACAGAATCATGCACCTTGATTTCTCCTTTGAACTTATCTACAAGAATACGGAGAGCCGATTCCTTCGCAGTATAGATCATATCATTATAACTTAATAGATCTGCTGAGAGTTTGCCATATCCCTTGAATGCCGAAGCATTGATGTAACTGAGTTCCCGAAGAGCTTTCTCCACATCACAGTTAGGGAGGTTAGCCAGGAACTCGTCGATATACTGCTTCGTGTATATCTTGTCAAACTTCTGATGTATCATAATAATGCGCTGAATTGCTGTTGTCACCAGTTTTAATGTTTTCTTTTCTTTCGCCACCTACCAGGGAATCGGACCCCGAGGAGTTGGGATTGCTTGGCAATCCGAATCGCTCCTGCCAAACGTAGGCGATAATTTGGCTACCGCTATCCTCACGGACCACAGCCAGCCTTTTATAGTAAACTTAAAAAAAATGCGGACGCTTCCACAAAACAATTAAAATCTTAAAGTTATGTTAAAAAATAATGCACCCCGTGGCGGTGTCGCTCCACGCTTGCCGGTCTGCCGGACGGGGTAGGGGTGGGAGAGATGGGCTAAATCTCAAGAATCTCACACATACGGATAAGTCTCTTGGTAGTGCGATTCATATACTTCATGCAGTACTCGGTAAACTCCTGCTTCTCTTTCGGTGTGTGGTCCATCACCATCTGGGCGTATTCGTATGCCTCTTCACGCAGGGTGATGGCATCACCTAGAATCTGCTCAGAGATAGCTCTATCGTGCTCCTCGTCGTTCTCATACTGCTGGCGCTTGTCATCGTAATGGTAAATCTCGCTCCAGACAATCAGGCGAATATCCTTCGCCCATGCGCTTGCATCCTCTTCGTCAATGCGAAGACTCTCGCACATCATATCAGCCAGGCGGGAAATGACTATCTTGCCCTTGATGAAAAAGTTATGATACTCAGCAAATGGCAATACTGCATTTACCTGCCAACCAGTTTCCTTATTCTCTATAACGTTCATACTGTTCTTATTATTATTCTTTGCTTCCATAATTTCTAATTTTATAATATGTGATTGTGATATTATTTATCGAAAGTATCACTTTTAATATATATGGTCTCTGAACCACGTTTGCACTCCCTTACAGCAGAAGCATGAAAACAGGCTCTACCTATACCAGATAACCAGCGATCTCTACCTAACTTTTTGAGAGCTTCTTCTTCGCTGATTCTTTGATTATATTCAATATAATACTTATAATTCGCTTTTTCTATCTGGTTGAAATCCTCTTCGAGATAGCCGATTTTCTTTAAAAACTCCTTATCTTTCTTTGTTAACTTTGCCATAATTTTCTATTTTTTAAATGATTCTATAATACTACTGATAACTATTGAGTTCTACGAGTTCCAGCGAGCCGCCTTCCAGTTTGCTCTGGATTTCGTGCGCAACTGTAGCACCGGAAAACTTCATGTCATTCTGAAAGTCTTCTATCTGCTCCAGTACCGGAACTTTCGCGCCATTCGTAGCCCAGCGGAAAAGATGCTCCCTGATACCTTTTGTGATAGCTGCCAGCAGTCGGCGGGTGCCTGCCTTGTCGGATGATCCAACATAATATCTAATCATTGAGCCGCGGGATTTCCAGTCATCGCAAGTGCTCAGAATATAAATACGCTTCATACGATTTTCTAATTTATTCTATAATCTATAATGATGTGTTTTAGCCACCCTGTGCGGATTTCCGCACAGATGGGGTCTGTGATTCCCGAAGCCTTCTATAAATGAAGGCTTACGGCTTTTATTTATGCGCCCTCGCAAACGGAACCTTCCGGACTTGATACCAGGCGAATACCTGGGCGAAAGTGCTCCAGCGTTTCGAGTGCTTCGCGATAGCTTGAAAACTTATTCGGGAAGGCGCAACCCTCATTGTTGTTATCTTCGCCTACGTTAGTAACCGCTACGAAGAAATGAGGGTATTTGCGTATCTCGTGGAAATACTCGCCAAACTCGGTCTTCTGAATAAAGCGCCAGGCTGGCACCGTCTTTTTATTATCTTTGATATTATTCTTATTCTCTGCCATGATCTTGATATTTTAAATGTTCTATAATGAATATAACGGGATGAGGGATTTTACATACCCTCACCACTATACATATCCTTGCGCGCCTTAAAGTAAAGAGATACCTGCTGGTCGTTCGTGTCAATGTGAATAAGCAGATTGTAATCTGAGAAACTTACATCGCAATGATTCTCCTGCGCTTCATGAAAGAGAGTACAAACGTCAAGGGAACTAAGTCCTTCAGCGTTAAAAGTTGTTCGATATTGCTTTTTCATAACCTTGTAATTTTAAGTATTTATTATAATGTTTATATTCGTAGAACCTACTGGCGGAATCGAACCGCCAAGGAGGTTTCCAAACCGTAGGTTTCCTGGGTTATTCGCCCTGTTCTTCGTTTTTCGTCTGCTCGCTCGTTGAAGAGTCTGGCGCTCCTTTTTTGCCGCCAAATAAATTACCGGTTAAGTCCTTCAAAGATTTCAGCGCCATACACTTTACGTAAGTATCTACAATGCCAGTTTGGTCATCAAGATACTTCACTGCAAGTCCCTGGTCGCCAGGTGTACCACTAGCAAAAACAATCCCATGAACCTTATTGTCTTCGTCGCAGTCAACCTGCAGTGACAATACTACACCAACGTTCTCTGTCTCGCCCTTGGTAATTTCGTTGTACTTAGCTCTGAATGAACTTACCAACTCCTCTAACTTTGTAACTTTCTGAATATCCATAATCTCTATAATTTAATGTATTAATAATATGCTAAAACTAAATCTCAAATAAATAATGAAGTATAATCAATGCCCAGAATGAATGTAAGCAAGCAAGCTAAAAAACCGATACCTGCAAACTGCCATCCGGTACATGTGATAGGCTCGTTGTCTGCATCGTCGAAAAACGTATGCTTTGCATTGAGCCAAACTCGTGTAGCAGAGATTGCTTTGATAATTACTCGTACTACTCGCTGAGTAAGAACCCCGAAGAGAGTCAGAATAACTCGTAAGATTGCCATCGTTGGCAACTTCTGCGGTTGTGCCGTTAAAAACAATGTTCTATCCATAATCTTATTATTTTAAGTAATTAAACTATTATCTTTAAT
>ERZ1026780.2096-NODE-2096-length-11952-cov-5.514079_pt1 | contig 11952 bp, 9 predicted proteins | sample MGYA00380126_ERZ1026780 | MGnify/ENA primary metagenome ERZ1026780 (study PRJEB33269, sample SAMEA4719762) | human gut metagenome | biome: human-associated habitat; feature: organic feature; material: feces | place: Cameroon | collected 2013-10 ... | reverse complement strand
AAAACGATATGGGCAGAGTTATCGGCAAGCAGGGCAGAATAGCCAAGGCTATCAGAACCGTTGTTAAGGCTCGAGCCACAAAGGACGGCACAAGAGTTCAGGTTGAGATCGACTGACAGTAAACGAGTACAGGGGGGCTTCCTCTTGTACTCATTTTATTTAGTGTCGTTTTAAAGCGGCAATCGGTGAATTTATATGTTAAAACAATTTCTTGAGGCCGGTAAGGTAGTCGGTATGCACGGCGTCAGAGGCGAAATGCGCTTTGACGTATGGTGCGACGGCGCGGACTTTTTAAAAAAAATCAAAACATTGTATCTTGATGCCGACGGTAAGAGGGCGGTCGGCGTTGCCTCGGTGCGCCCTCATAAAAATGCAGCCCTGTTAAAGCTCGACGGCGTTCTTACAATCGAAGAAGCAGAGAAATACCGCGGCAGGGTGTTGTATTTTGACCGCAAGGATGTTCATCTTGACAGCGGCAAAGCGTTCGTTGAGGATGTAATAGGCTGCGCTGTGTATGACGCGGATAATACCGATGTATTGTACGGAACAGTTACCGATGTTATTAAGGGCGTTGCAAATGACGCTTGGGCCGTCAAAGATAAAAACGGGAAAGAAATATTGGTTCCCGTAATTCCCTCAGTGGTAGCGAAGCTTGATGTCGAAAACAAAAAAGTATATCTTCGTCCGCTCAAAGGCCTTTTCTCCGATGAGTGTGCAATAAGGGAGGACGGAGAATGAGAATAGACATAATGACGCTTTTTCCCGAAATGTGCGAGGCGGTGCTGTCCGAAAGCATTATAGGCAGAGCGCGAAAAAACGGCTACGTCGAGATAAATTGTGTAAACATAAGAGACTTTACACTTGATAAGCATAACCGTGTCGATGATGCGCCGTACGGCGGCGGAATGGGTATGCTGATGGGGCCGCAGCCCATATATGACTGCTATAAGAGCCTTTACGGTGACGGTGAGGAAAAACCGCACCTTATATATATGTCGCCGCAGGGCAAAACTTTGACGCAGCAGAGAGTAAAGGAGCTTGCCCTTACAGACCGGATCGTGTTGCTTTGCGGTCATTATGAGGGCGTGGATCAGAGAATTCTCGATGAGATAGTCGATGAAGAGATTTCAATAGGCGATTATGTCCTGACGGGCGGCGAGCTGCCCGCGCTTGTGCTTGCCGACAGTATTTCACGTATGCTCGAAAATGTCCTGCCGAATGACGAAGCAAAGGAGCTTGAAAGTCACTATAACGGACTTTTGGAATATCCGCAATATACAAGACCGTACGAATGGCACGGGGAAAAGGTTCCCGATATACTCTTGTCGGGGCATCACGCGAATATTGATAAGTGGAGACACGAAAAGGCACTTGAGACTACATTGAAAAAACGCCCTGAATTACTGCGTGACGCAGAGCTCTCGGACAGGGATAAAGAGTATTTGAAATCGATAAAAAAATGAGCTGCTCGAATTGTCGAAAAAAGCACGTTTTTATTGTTGATTATTGCTGTTGAATTAAAACCGTCCCGATGTTAGAATAATTACACAAAATCATTAAGCCTTCGCTGATTTTATTGTTCAAAACAGCATATTATTTTATATGCTGTTTTGTCGCAATAGCTTTTGCGGCGGCATTATTTATTTTGCAGGAGAAATGTATTCGAGAGGATACGCGCATTGGGAGGAAAAAATGAAAAAGGTATTAAACATTATTTTATCGGTAATTCTTTGTTTATCGGTGGTTTCACCGTGCTTTGCAATTCAGAGCTTTGCCGAAACAGGGGATGAAACAACGCTTAAATTTAAAGACGGAAAATTTCGTATACTCGTAATTGCGGATCCGCAGGATGATTTGAATCCGTGTGAAGAGACGCTTGAGCTTATGTATGCTTCGATTGAAGCCGCAAAGCCCGACTTTGTTGTGTTTACCGGCGATAATATACACGGCCCGTCGCCCGTGCTTTACAGAAGCAAAAAGCGTGTCGAAAAGGCAATCAGGCAGATTATGGAGCCCGTTACCTCACAGAACATACCGTTTGCAATAGTATACGGCAACCACGATGACGAGGGTAAGGTCTCCAAACAGTTCCAAATGGAGGTCTATAAATCTATGCCGGGCTGCCTCGCCTCCGAGGGAGAAGCTATGACCGGCTGCGGCAACTATAATCTTCCTATAAAAAGCTCGGACGGCACAAAGAACGTCTTTAATCTTTGGTTTATAGATTCCGGTACATATGATAAAGAAAACGGCGGATATGCTCACGTCGCTGAGGACCAGCTTGCTTGGTACAAAAAAACGAGCGATGCCCTAAAGGCGGAAAACGGCGGCGAGCCTATGCCGTCACTCCTTTTCCAGCATATACCCGTACCCGAAATATATGAACTTTTAAAGGAGGTTCCCAAGGGCACGGACGGTGCAGTAAAAAAAGACGGTAAGTATTATGTGCTTAATACGGATATTGCAAGCGGTCATCTTGATGAGGGACCGTGTCCCGCAAAGGTGAACGGCGGCGAATTTGACGCTTGGAAGCAGCAGGGAGACATTAAGGCGGCGTTCTTCGGGCACGACCATAGTAATGACTTTTGCGGCACGTATGAGGGCATTGATATGGTGCATACGAGCGGAGTCGGATTTTATATTTACGGTAACGGCCCTCTCCACGGGACGCGCGTTATAGATATAGACGAAAACACTCTCGATTACAGCACTTATATGATGTATTATAATGACCTTGTCGGTTACAAGAGCTCAAACAAGGCGAGATATTACGAGGGTCAGTATGTGCATAATATAAAGGTTGCGGCTTTTACTGCCGGTGCGGTAATAATTGTTTTGGCAGCTACGTTTATAACTCGCGGAGTTAAAAAGTCCAAGAAGAAAAAGGCACTTAAAAATAACCAAAAATAACGGCTGAGCCGGGCGAAATTTCTCGCTCGGCTTTAGTTTTTGCATAAAAATTCATAAATTGGGTTAAATGTTGCATAAAATAGGGCGTATAATGTATATTTATGTCGTTATATCGCACAAATATACACAAAACTTGAATATTTATGCAAAAAACACTTGATTTTAAATGTGATTGGTGTATAATCTCTTCGTAATCAAAAATTAAAGGCTTTTGCCGATGCTCGGAGGTAACATTTATGAAAAAGGACAAGAAAGACATCAAAAAAGTCGTACTCGCTTATTCCGGCGGACTTGATACGTCAATCATCATTCCGTGGCTTAAAGAAAATTACAATAACTGCGAGGTTATAGCGGTTTCCGGCGACGTAGGTCAGGGAACGGAGCTCGACGGACTTGAGGAGAAGGCTCTCAAGACCGGTGCTTCAAAGCTCTATGTTCTCGACCTTAAAAAGGATTATATCGAAAACTATATTTGGCCTTGCCTTAAAGCAGGTGCCGAGTATGAAGAGTATCTTCTCGGTACATCGCACGCTCGTCCCTGTATCGCAAAGGGACTTGCCGATATAGCAAAAAAAGAGGGTGCAGACGCTATTTGCCACGGCTGCACCGGCAAGGGCAACGATCAGGTTCGTTTCGAGCTTGCTCTTAAAGCACTCGCTCCCGAGATGGAGATTATAGCTCCCTGGCGTGAGTGGGACATCAAATCGCGTGACGAAGAAATAGACTACGCCGAGGCTCATCAGATTCCGCTTAAAATCAATCGTGAAACAAATTACTCAAAAGATAAAAACGTATGGCATCTCTCTCACGAGGGACTTGACCTTGAAAATCCGGCAAATGAACCGCAGTACAATAAAGACGGCTTCCTTGAGCTCGGAGTTTCTCCCGAAAAAGCTCCCGATGAGCCTACGTATGTAACAATTCATTTTGAAAAGGGTGTTCCCACTTTTGTTGACGGCGAAGAGCTTGACGCTGTTTCCCTTGTCGAAAAGCTCAATAAGCTCGGCGGCGAAAACGGTATAGGTCTTCTTGACATAGTAGAGAACCGTCTTGTAGGTATGAAATCACGCGGAGTTTATGAGACTCCCGGCGGAACAATCCTCTACAAGGCTCATGAGCTTCTTGAAATGATAACTCTCGACCGTGACACATCCCATTACAAAAAGCTCGTTGCCGAGAAATACGGCGAGCTCGTATACAACGGCAAATGGTTCTCACCTCTTCGCGAAGCTCTTGCGGCTTTTGTCGACAACACTCAGCAGACCGTAACCGGCGACGTTAAGCTTAAACTCTATAAGGGTAACGTTATAAACGCAGGCGTAACCTCACCGTACACTCTCTATGATGAAAATGTTGCTTCGTTCGGCGACGACGGCGGCGCATACGATCAGACCGACGCTACCGGATTTATCAACCTTTTCGGACTTCCCACAAAGGTAAAAGCTTTACTTGACGCAAAGAGAGATAACAAATAATCATTGTAAACCGCTTGAAAAAATAAACAACAGTGCTTAGCACTACCGCGTGCGACAAGAGATGTTTCTGTCTCTTGTCGCTGTGTGGTATTTGATAGGAGTAAAAAAATGCAGCTTTGGCAGGGCAGATTTCAAAAGGCTTTAGACCCCAAAACCAACGATTTTAATTCGTCAATAGCGTTTGACAGCAGAATGTATAAGGACGATATAGACGGCAGTATTGCACACGCGACTATGCTTTGCGCGCAAAATATTATATCGGCGGACGACCTTTCAAAAATTGTTGACGGATTAAAAGCCATTAAGGCGGAAATCGAAAACGGTACGTTGGAGATAGACCCGAATGCAGAGGATATACATACCTTTGTTGAGGGCGAGCTCACAAAGCGCGTAGGCTCGGCAGGCAAAAGACTTCATACCGCGCGCAGCAGAAACGACCAGGTAGCTCTTGACGTAAGGCTGTATTTGCGCCGCGAGTGCGACAGCGTTTATTCGCTTGTCACGGAGCTTATAGGTGTTTTATGTAAAAAGGCTGAAAAGTATGCAGACGCCGTTATGCCGGGTTACACTCATATGCAGCGTGCTCAGCCCATAACCTTCGGGCATCATCTTTTGGCATATGCCGAAATGCTTCTGCGTGACCGCGAACGTATTGCCGACGCGCAGAGAAGAATGAATTACTGTCCGCTCGGCTCATGTGCGCTTGCCGGTACAACCTATAATACCGACCGCAAAATGACAGCCGAGGCACTCGGCTTTACGGGCCCTATGCTCAATTCGCTTGACGGCGTATCGGACAGGGACTTTTGTATGGAGCTTGCGTCCGCTTTGTCAATACTTATGGTTCATCTCTCGCGCTTTTCGGAGGAGATAATCCTCTGGTGCTCGTGGGAGTTCAAATTCGTTGAGCTTGACGACGCTTTTTCAACAGGCTCGTCAATAATGCCGCAAAAGAAAAATCCCGACATAACCGAGCTTATCCGCGGAAAAACCGGTCGTGTCTTCGGCGACCTTATGACGCTTCTGACAATGATGAAAGGCTTGCCGCTCGCTTATAATAAGGATATGCAGGAGGATAAGGAAGCTGTATTTGACGCCTTTGACACCGTTAAAATCTGTCTTACCACATTTATCCCCATGCTTGACACCATGACGGCTCTTCCCGAAAATATGCGTAAAGCCGCGGCAGGCGGATTTATCAACGCTACCGACTGTGCCGATTATCTCGTCGGCAAGGGCTTGCCGTTCCGTGACGCGTATAAGGCCACAGGTGAAATAGTGGCTCTCTGCATTAAAAAAGGACTTACGCTTGAAACGTTGCCTCTTGAAGAGTACAAAAAGATATGCGATTTGTTTGACGACGGCGTTTATGACGCCATAAATCTCGACAAGTGCGTAAACGGCAGAACCTCGCTCGGCGGACCCGCACCGCAGAACGTGCTGAAAGAGGCAAAGAGAATAGAAAAAACATTGAAAGAACAAGACAGATAGTGTGAAAAGCTACACTACTTAAATTATATTGCCCTCAAAATTTGTCTGCGGCATAATTTTGAGACGGCGAAAATCACCGGTTGCGCCCGTTAAGACTTCAAAGAAGATACGGTGATTTTTAATAAACTGTTTGACGCCTGAAAGGCTATGGTGAATAATATGAAAAAAGTATTTATAGACGGCAGTCAGGGCACTACGGGTCTTAAAATATTCGACCGCCTGAAAAAAAGAGACGATATTGAGCTTTTAACTCTTCACGAGGAGCTTCGCAAGGACTTAAAATCAAGAAAGGAAGCTCTCAACAGTGCCGATATAGCTTTTCTCTGCCTTCCGGATGCTGCGGCAATCGAGGCGGCAGAGCTTGTTACAAATGACAACACGGTTATAATAGATACTTCGACCGCTCACCGTACAAGCGAGGGGTGGGCTTACGGCTTCCCGGAAATATTTAAGGACGGCTTTGTAACTGTGGCTTCTTCAAAGCGCATAGCGTCGCCGGGCTGTTATGCGAGCGGATTTATAGCGCTTGTAAAGCCTCTTTTGGACGAGGGTATTATTTCTTCCGACCACGGATTTATCTGTCACGCCGTTTCGGGCTACAGCGGAGCCGGCAAAAAAGGTATCGCTATGTATGAAAGCGACGAGAAAGCGCCGGAGCTTTTTGCTCCCCGTGAATACGCTTTAAATCAGGAGCATAAGCATCTCAAAGAAATGCGAAAAATCTCGGGTCTGTCAGTTGCACCGATGTTTTGTCCGTATGTCTGTGATTATTTCAGCGGTATGCTCGTTACGGTTCCCGTTTTTAAAACAGACCTCAAAGACGGAAAAACCGCAGAGGACATCAAAGCGGTTTACCGCTCAAAATACGCTTCGGATATAGTTAAATATAAAGAGGCTTTTGATAACGGCGGCTTTGTCGCGGCAAATTCAAAGGCGGAGCTTGACAGTATGGATATCACCGTGGCCGGAAACGACGACAGAATTCTTCTTATGGCTCTTTACGACAATCTCGGCAAGGGCGCGTCGGGAGCGGCTTTGGAATGTATGAATATCGTTATGGGCTTACCGCCCGAATACGGACTTGACCTGTAAGAATTATAAATGAAAGGTAAATTATAATGGAATTAAGTTTTATCGGCGGCGGTGTCGCCGCACCGAAAGGATTTACCGCAAACGGAATTCATTGCGGAATCCGTAAAAATAAGGAGAAAAAGGATCTCGCACTTATTTACTGTGAAAAGGACTGTGACGCGGCGGCTGTTTATACGCAAAATCTTGTGTGCGGAGCACCGATAACCGTCACACGCGAAAATATAAGCGACGGCAGGGCGCGCGCAATTGTCTGCAACAGCGGCATAGCCAATACCTGCAATGCGGACGGAGTCGAAAAGGCCGAGGAAATGTGCAAAATAACCGCGGATGCACTCGGCGTTTCAAAAAGCGATATTGTGGTAGCCTCCACCGGAGTTATAGGTCAGCCGATAGACCTTGAGCCCATCAAAAACGGTATGCCGAAGCTTGTTTCGGGCCTTAATAAGGACGGCTCGGATTCTGCGGCAAATGCTATAATGACCACGGACACCGTAAAAAAAGAATTTGCCTGCGAGTTTTCTCTCGGCGGTAAAAAATGCCGTATAGGTGCCGTTTCCAAGGGCAGCGGTATGATTCACCCGAATATGGCAACGATGCTCGCATTTATCACAACGGACGCCGACATTTCGGCGGAAATGCTTAAAAAATCACTTCTCGAGGTTGTAAAGGACAGCTTTAATATGCTCTCCGTAGACGGCGATACATCCACCAACGATACCGTGGCTGTTTTGGCGTCGGGACTTTGCGGCAACGAGAGAATAACCTCCGAAAACGAAGATTACAAAGCCTTTACTTGTGCGCTTGCGGCAATTTGCGAAAAGCTTGTAAAGCTTATGGCAAAAGACGGCGAGGGCGCAACAAAGCTTGTCGAATGTATTGTTTCGGGTGCCGCAGACCAAAGGACGGCAAAAATATGCGCAAAGTCGGTCATATGCTCGTCGCTTGTTAAGGCGGCAATGTTCGGAGCAGACGCAAACTGGGGCAGAATTCTCTGCGCTCTCGGTTACAGCGGAGCCGATATTGACGTTCATAAGGTCGATGTAAAATTCAGCTCGGCAGGCGGAGAAATAGAAGTTTGCAAGGACGGCTCGGGAATCCCGTTCTCGGAAGAGACAGCCAAAAAGGTTTTGGTTTCCGACGAAGTTTATATCCTTGTCGATTTAAAATCTGGCAGCTTCTCTGCCGCGGCTTACGGCTGTGATTTGACATACGATTACGTCAAGATAAACGGCGATTACCGCACCTGAGCGTAAAACGTATAAACGCAGCATACACAGACATTTATCGGAGGAGAAATATGGAAATATCAAATATAACAAATTCGGACCGTTCCGAGGTTCTCGTTCAAGCCTTACCGTATATCCAGAAATATCAAAATAAAACGGTCGTCATAAAGTACGGCGGCAATGCCATGGTAAACGAAGAGCTTCAGGATGCCGTAATGACCGACATAGTTCTTCTTCGTTCCGTCGGAGTAAATATAGTGCTCGTTCACGGCGGCGGACCGGAAATATCGGATATGCTCAAGCGCGTCGGCAAGCAGAGCCGCTTTGTAGACGGACTGCGCTATACCGACGAAGAGACAATAGACATTGTTCAAATGGTTTTGGCAGGCAAGGTGAATAAGCATTTGGTTCAGCTCATTTCAAAGCACGGCGGCAAGGCAATAGGGCTTTGCGGCATCGACGGCGAAATGATGAAGGCCGAAAAATACACAAAATCGGACGTCGGATTTGTAGGCGAGATAACCGAAATCGATACCGACGTTATAGATTACACTCTCGAAAATAAATATATCCCGGTTATTTCCTCCGTTGCAACAGGCGAGAACGGCGAGGTGTTCAATATAAACGCCGATACCGCCGCGGCGGCAATAGCCGCAAGTCTCCACGCGGAAAAGCTTTTGCTTATGACCGACATCAGCGGACTTTTAATGGATAAGGACGATGACTCGACCTTGATTCACGACGTTCAGGTTTCCGAAATACCGTCGCTAAAGTCTCAGGGCGTTATCTCCGGCGGTATGATACCGAAAATCGACTGCTGCGTAGAGGCCGTCCGCCGCGGAGTTCTTCAGACCAACATAATCGACGGACGTATACCGCATTCTATTCTTATGGAGTTATTCACGGATGAGGGCTTCGGCACAATGTTTCACGGGTGATTTTTCGTCTTTTTTCCGCCATACTTCGTTCTGTGCAGCTCGCAGTATATACATACAGCTTCGCTGCACACGCCTCGTCTGACGAAAAAAATACTGAAAAATCAAGATTTTGCGCTTTTTCCGCTAAACTTCGTTTTGTGCGATTCGCGGTAATACATACAGCTTCGCTGCACACGCCTCGTCTGACGAAAAAAATACTGAAAAATCAAGATTTTGCGCTTTTTCCGCTAAACTTTGTTTTGTGCGATTCGCGGTAATACATACAGCTTCGCCGCACACGCCTCGTCTGACGAAAAAAATACTGAAAAATCAAGATTTTGCGCCTTATTCGTTATATTGTTGTTTTGTACAGACAGCAAGTATATAACATACAGCATCTTAAACAACAGCTTGCGCTAAACGGCAATTGCATTTTTCGGACTTTGTATATATAATAGGATTAGCTTATTGAGGACTGATAAAATGGACTTTAACGAAATTAAAAATACTGCCGACAAATATTTAATGCCGACATACGGCCATTTCCCGATAGCCTTGACGGGCGGCAAGAATGCGTCTCTGACCTCCTCCGACGGCAGAGTGGTAATTGATTTTACTTCGGGTATAGGCGTTAATATTTTCGGCGTAAACGATGATGGCTGGAAAAAGGCCGTTATCGGGCAGATGGATAAAATTCAGCATACATCAAATCTCTATTACAACGAGCCTGTTGCCGAGGCGGCAAAGCTTCTGTGCGAAAAAAGCGGGTTTGATAAGGTGCTTTTTTGCAATTCCGGAGCGGAGGCGAATGAGTGCGCCATAAAGCTTGCGAGAAAATACAGCTTTGACCGCTACGGTGAAAACCGAAATACGATAATATCGCTTGTGAATTCTTTCCACGGCAGAACCATGGCTACAATAACCGCAACGGGGCAGGAGCACTACCACAAGTATTTTATGCCTTTTATGGGCGGCTTTAAATATGCCGAGGCAGGCGACAAAAAAGCGTTTTCCGAGCTTCTCGACGGAACGGTTTGCGCGGTAATACTTGAGGTTATACAGGGCGAGGGCGGAGTCGTAATAACTCCGCGCGATTATATAGAATACATAAGAGAGCTTTGCGATGAAAACGATATTGTTCTCATATTCGACGAAGTGCAGACAGGCGTCGGCAGAACAGGTAAGCTCTATGCTTGGGAAAACATCGGTGTAAAGCCGGACGTTTTGACGTCCGCAAAGGGCCTCGGCGGCGGACTGCCGATAGGAGCGTGCCTTGCAAAAGAGCAGTTCGGCAGCGTTTTGACTCCCGGTACTCACGGGACTACCTTCGGCGGCAACCCCGTGGTTTTATCGGGTGCAGTCGAGATATTAAGCCGACTTGACGAAGAATTTTTAAAGGACGTCCGCGAAAAGGGCGAATACATAAGAAACAGGGTTTCATCGTTTAAGGATGTTTCCGAAGTGCGCGGTATGGGTCTTATGATAGGTATAGACCTTAAAAATCAAAAGGCGGCGGATGTGGCAGCGCGCTGTGTTGAAAACGGGCTTCTTATTTTAACCGCCAAGCAGTCGCTTCGTATGCTCCCTCCGCTCACCGTAACATATGACGAAATAGACAGGGGACTTGGAATTCTCGAAAAGACCCTTTCTGAATAAAACATATCACGCCTTGCACGGCTACAGCAGGGGCGAACGTGATTATATTTGTAGCCGGAAAGGCTATGTGAATTAAAATGAAACATTTATTAAGTCTTTTATCGACTACTCCGGGCGAAATATCGGACCTTTTAAATCTTGCCGATCAGCTTAAATATGAAAACAAGCACGGCATAGCGCACCAAAGACTCAAGGGTCAGACCCTCGGTATGATTTTTCAAAAATCCTCTACAAGAACAAGAGTTTCTTTTGAGACGGGTATGTATCAGCTCGGCGGTCAGGCGCTCTTTCTTTCAAACCGCGATCTTCAGATAGGACGCGGCGAGCCTATACAGGATACCGCAAGAGTTCTCTCACGCTATATCGACGGCATTATGATAAGAACCTTTGAGCAGTCCGAGGTTGAGGCACTCGCGAAGTACGGCTCTATCCCGATAATAAACGGCCTTACCGATTTTTGCCACCCGTGCCAGGTGCTTGCCGACCTTATGACGGTACGTGAGCACAAGGGTCACCTTGACGGCCTTAAAATGTGCTACATAGGCGACGGCAACAATATGGCAAATTCCCTTATAGTCGGCGGACTTAAAACAGGTATGCAGGTATCGGTGGCTTGCCCCGAGGGGTACAGACCCGACAGCCGCGTGCTTGACTTTGCAAATAATTATGCGGGATTTTCGATGTTTACCGAGCCTATGGAGGCTGCAAGCGGTGCCGACGTCATCTTTACCGACGTTTGGGCGTCAATGGGGCAGGAGGGTGAAGCCGAGGAGCGTAAAAAAGTATTCGGCGGCAAATATCAGGTCAATAAGGAGCTGCTTGCGGCTGCCAACAGCGGCTGTATGGTTCAGCATTGCTTGCCTGCTCACCGCGGTGAAGAGATAACCGCAGATGTGTTCGAGTCTCACGCAGATGAGATATTTGATGAAGCCGAAAACCGTCTCCACGCTCAAAAAGCGGTAATGGTAACGCTCATGGAGAAGTAATGGTTTGACTTTTTTACTGCAATGCGGCTTTTGAAAAAACGGTATGCCGCATTGCAATGTAATTTTCATTTTATCAAAAATAAACTATTGACAACCGGCACACTTTATATTATAATATCAAAGCCGCTGAAAAAGCGGCATATATGGCGGCATAGCTTAGTTGGCTAGAGCGTCCGGTTCATACCCGGAAGGTCGTAGG
>ERZ1026780.2094-NODE-2094-length-11956-cov-4.342240_pt1 | contig 11956 bp, 8 predicted proteins | sample MGYA00380126_ERZ1026780 | MGnify/ENA primary metagenome ERZ1026780 (study PRJEB33269, sample SAMEA4719762) | human gut metagenome | biome: human-associated habitat; feature: organic feature; material: feces | place: Cameroon | collected 2013-10 ... | reverse complement strand
CTTTGTAAATGAAAACGGCGAATACGACGGCTTCGATCTGGCGCTGGCCAAGGAGCTGTGCGTTCGGCTGGGCTGGGATTTCAAGGCCGTCGCCATCAACTGGGACAGCAAGGACAACGAACTGGCCACCGGCTCCATCAGCTGCATCTGGAACGGCTTCACCTGCACCGGCCGTGAGAACGAATACACCTGGTCCGATGCTTATGTAGACAACAGCATCGTGGTCGTGGTCAAGGCAGATTCCGGCATCCAGAGCCTGGCGGATCTGGCAGGGAAGACGGTCATGGTCCAGTCTGCGTCCTCCGGCGCCGACGCCCTCAACGGCAACACCGCCCTGAAGGATACCTTGAAGCAGGTGGTGGAGCTGGGCGATTACAATCTGGGCTTTATGGAGCTGAAGCAGGGCTCTGTGGACGCCATCGTGGTGGATCAGGGCGTTGCCGCCTATCAGATCGCCAACAACGAGGGCAATTATGTTATCCTGGACGAGGCCGTCTCTACCGAGCAATATGCCGTGGGCTTTTTGAAGGGTAACACGGAGCTGCGGGATCAGGTGAACGCAGAGCTGCTGAAGATGGCGCAGGACGGTACCATGGAAAAGATCGGCGAAGCCTATGTGAAGGACGGCCTTGTGCTGGAGAGCCTCTGCCTCTGCAAAAAATAACCTGAAACATCAGTCGAAACGGGGGATCGGAACATGAGCGTTTCCGCCATGCTGCTGCAGCTGCTGCAGGCCTTTGGCATTACCGCCGCCATCTTTGCCCTGACGCTTTTGGGGGCGTTGCCCCTGGGCCTGCCGGTGGCGTTGGGCCGCATGAGCAAATGCGCGCCGCTGCGCTGGCTCATGAGCGCTTATATCTCTGTCATGCGGGGGACGCCGCTGATGCTGCAGCTGATGGTGGTCTATTATGGCCCCGGCCTGCTGTTCCATGTGAGCCTGCCGGACAATTGGCGGTTCCTGGCGGTGATCGTGGCCTTTGTCATTAATTATGCCGCTTATTTTGCAGAGATCTACCGGGGCGGCATCCAATCTATTGACCGGGGCCAATATGAAGCTGCACAGGTGTTGGGTTATTCCCGCGGTCAGACCTTCTTTCGGATCATCCTGCCCCAGGTGGTGCGGCGCATTTTGCCCTCGGTTACAAACGAGGTGATCACGCTGGTGAAGGATACCTCGCTGGCTTCGGTCATCGGCACGGTGGAGATGTTCACCCGGGCGCGGATGATCGTGGCGGCCCCCCGTTCGCCGGGCATGCTCACCTATCTGGCCGCAGGCGTGTTCTACTATGTGTTCAACGCCGTGGTGGCCTATGGCATGACCGCGCTGGAAAAACGCATGGATCATGGGAAGTAAGGAGACGAAGACGATGGATGTTTTGCAGATCCGGGCGCTGAAAAAAACCTATCCCGGCGGGCCGGAGGTATTGAAGGGCGTGAGCCTTTCCGTGGCCCAGGGCGAGACCGTGGCCATTATCGGCCCCTCCGGCTCGGGAAAATCCACGCTGCTGCGCTGTGCAACCTTACTTTCCGAGATCTCCGGCGGAAGCCTGTGCTATCTGGGCAGGACCGTGGCAGATACCGATGGGGAGGGCCGGGTGCGCTATGCCTCCAGGGCAGAGCTGAAGCGGGCGCGGACCTGCTTCGGGCTGGTGTTCCAGAGCTTCCACCTGTTTCCCCATTTCACCGTTCTGAAAAACCTCACGGATCCGCAGATTCATGTGCTTGGCCGGGACCGGGAGCAGGCGGAGCAGAAGGCGCGGGCTCTGCTGCAAAAAATCGGACTGTCCGACAAGGAAAGCGCCTATCCCAATCAGCTTTCCGGTGGACAGCAGCAGCGGGCGGCTATTGCACGAGCCCTTTGCATGGATCCGCAGATGCTCTTTTTCGACGAGCCCACCTCCGCGCTGGATCCGGAGCTTACGGGAGAGGTCCTGAAGATCATCCGGGAGCTGGCCCGGGAGAAAATGACCATGGTGGTGGTCACCCACGAGATGGCCTTCGCCCGGGATGTGGCCCAGCGGGTCGTATTTATGGACGGCGGCGTCATCGTGGAGGAGGGCCCGCCGGAGCAGGTCTTCGGCGCCCCCCAGCAGGAGCGCACCAGGCGCTTCCTTCGCCGCTTTGAGGGCTGACAGCAGAAAAAAATCACGCCGCAGGCAAAGCCTGCGGCGTTTTGCTGTCTTGCGCCAGGGTCATTCCGCGATGCAGATCATACCGGCGTGGACGCCCCGGTCCTCGCCGCAGCGGCGGTGGGACCAGAAGAGCTTCTTGTCGCCGCAGCAGGGGCAGATGTTGGAAATATCGATGTTATAGGCCAAAACATCGGCCCGCAGCAGCATGGCATAGGTGATGTTTTTCAGGTCGACGCACCATTTTTCCCCTTCCCGGTACATATATTCCTGCACCATGCCGCCAAAGGCCGCCCGCATGGCCTCGGGGACATCGTCGTCGGTGACGAAGCAGGAGCGGCAGATGGAGGGCCCCACGGCCGCGATGAGCTCATGGGCGTCGGTGCCGTAGACCGCGTGCATCTTCTCGATGGTCTTGCGGACGATCTCCTGAGCGACGCCCCGCCAGCCTGCGTGGACAACGGCGCAGGCCTTGTTTTTGTGGTCGTAAAGCATCACCAGCTGACAGTCGGCATAAAAGCCCGCCAGCACCACGCCGGGGACATTGGTCATCAGCGCGTCTACTCCGTCGCCCACGGTGGTGAAATCCTCCAGCTTTTCCACCACGGCGATGTTGTCGGTGTGCTTCTGGGTGGTGCGGGCGATATGATGTACATCGGAGCCCAGGATATGGGCGGCGATGTCATAGTTCTTCATGATGTTTTCCCGGTCGTCCGTGCCGGTGAAGCGGAAGTTCAGGCTTTCATAAACGCCCTTGGAGACGCCGCCCTGCCGGGTGAAAAAACCGTGCCGCAGCCGGGGATAGACAGAAAGCTGCGGAGAGGTAAAATAAACCAGCTCATCGGCGAGCTGCTTTCGAAGTTCAGACATATTGCAAAGGCTCCTTTTGTTCAAAAAGTGAAACGATCAGCAAAAATCCACGCGTGCTGCTTCGGCACAGCGGCCGTCTGCACCGATGGTGAACACGGCACCCTGCAGGCGCACATCCCGGTCAGAGGGCTGGAACCGCTCGGTCAGGTTGCCTCGGAACATGTTCAGGCTTTGCTCCCAGCGAACGCCCAAAACAGAATCCTGCCCGCCGGTCATGCCAAGGTCAGTGATATAGCCCGTCCCGCCGCTGAGGATGTGGATATCTGCCGTGGGCACATGGGTGTGTGTGCCCCAGACGGCGGCAGCACGGCCGTTGAGATGATAGCCCATGGCCAGCTTTTCCGAGGTGGCTTCCGCATGGAAATCCACCAGATAGATCTCCGCCTCCACTTCCTGAAAGAGCCGGTCGGCCATAACAAAGGGCGAGGACGCGTGATAATCCAGATTCACCTGCCCCTGCAGATTGCAGACGCAGACCTGCCTGCCGCAGCATTCCATAAGGACATAGCCCTGCCCGGGCTGCTGGGGCGGGAAGTTCATGGGCCGGAGGATCTGGCGGTGATCATCCAGATAATCACAGATCTGCCGGTTGCCGAAGGTGTGGTTGCCCAGGGTGATCACATCCGCGCCGGCAGAAAAGATATCGTCCGCCAGTCGGGGCGTGATGCCGCGGCCTGCCGCGTTTTCACCGTTGACCACCGTCAGGTCTGCACCCAGCCGCCGCTGGAGCAGCCGAAGCTTCCGGCAGAGCAGATCCACGCCGGGCTCGCCCACCACATCGCCGATGGCAAGAACGATCATAAGCCCTCCCTCTCCCGGCTCGGGCCGGGACGATCCGAATGTTACTATTATAAGCAGTTTTTCTTCGGGACACAACGGGAAACCTGACAAATTTTCAAGAAAACCTTTTCTTTTTTTCGGCTGCAGGCGGCAGAACGGTAAAGATGCGGCAAAGCATTTGGCTTTACGCGAATTTTACAGAAACAGGGTCGTGGATTTGACCTTCGTCTGCTATACTGCATCAGAGTAAAATGGAAAAAGCGCGGCAGGTGCCGCGAAAGGAGAAACATCTATGGATCTGTTTCAGTTTTTGAATCTGATCGGCGGGCTGAGTCTGTTTCTGTTTGGTATGAACCTGATGGGGCAGGCGCTGGAGCGCCGGGCCGGCTCCGGTATGCGGACGCTGCTGAGCAGGATGACCACCGGCAAGGCGGCGGGCTTTCTCACCGGCTGCGGCGTCACTGCCGTGATCCAGAGCTCCTCTGCCACCACGGTGATGGTGGTCGGCTTTGTCAACTCCGGCCTGATGACGCTGCGACAGGCCATTCATGTGATCATGGGCGCTAATGTAGGTACTACCGTCACTGCCTGGATTCTTTCGCTGGGCGGCATCAGCGGCGACAGCATCGTGGTTCAGCTGCTGAAGCCTACCTCCTTTACGCCGGTGATGGCGCTGATCGGCGTGGCGCTGCTGCTGTTCAGCAAGTCCTCCAAAAAGAAGGACAGCGGCACCATCCTTTTGGGCTTTGCCGTTTTGATGTTTGGTATGGATGCTATGACGGGGGCTGTCTCCGGTCTGGCGGAGGTCCCCGCCTTTCGAGAGCTGTTTCTTATGTTCCGCAACCCGCTGCTGGGCCTGCTGGCCGGCGCGGTGCTGACGGGCATCATCCAGTCCAGCTCTGCCTCCGTGGGTATTTTGCAGGCGCTGGCCGCCACGGGTCAGGTGCCCTTCAGTGCAGCCATCCCCATCATCATGGGCCAGAACATCGGCACCTGCGTGACGGCGCTGCTCTCCTCTGTGGGCGCCAACCGCAATGCCCGCCGCGCCGCCTTTGTCCATCTTTCCTTTAATATTATCGGCTCCACCGTTTTACTGACCGTCTTTTCTCTGGTGCAGGGGCTGTTTCATCCGGCGATTTTTGCCGGGCCGGCGGACCAGTTCAATATCGCCATTGCCCATACTGCCTTTAATCTGCTGTGCGTGGCCATGCTGACGCCCGCCTCCCAGCTGCTGGAAAAGCTGGCCATGCGGGTCATTCCCGACGCCAGAGAGCCGGAAAAGAACGCGCGGCTGGACGAGCGTCTGCTGGCCACACCGCCGCTGGCGCTGGCACAGTGCGAAAAACAGGCCAACAGCATGGCGGAGGAGGCTGTGACTGCGCTGGAGGAGGGCCTGCAGGCCTTTGAGACCTATTCGCCCGCTCTGGCGGAGGAGATCCGCCGCAGGGAGGACAAGACCGACCGGGCAGAGGACCGGCTGGGCAATTATCTGATCCGTCTGTCTGCCCAGCCCCTGAGCCAGGCAGACAGCGAGGAGGCCGCCAAGCTGCTGAAGGTCATCGGCGATTTTGAGCGCATCGCAGACCATGCCGTCAATCTGTTGGATTCTGCAGAGGAGCTGCGGGACAAGCAGCTGGCCTTTTCCGAAGCGGCAAGGCGGGAGCTTTCCGTGCTCACGGCCGCCGTCCGGGAGGTGCTGCAGCTGGCGCTGACCGCCTTCACCAAAAATGATCTGGAGGCCGCCTTCCAAGTGGAGCCGCTGAAGGAGGTCATCGACGGCCTGAAGGAGCAGCTGCGCACCCGGCATATCCTGCGGCTGCAGAAGGGCGAATGCCAGGTGGAGACGGGCTTTGTCTGGTCTGATCTGCTGACCAGCCTGGAGCGAGCCGCAGACCATAGTTCCAATATCGCCGGCTGCGTCATCGATGCAGACCAGCACCGGCTGGATCTGCATCAGACCCTGCGGGCCGTCCGGCAGGAGAGCGAGGATTTCCGCCAGGCCTATCGGGCCTATGTGGAAAAATACGCCCTTTCCTGATCTGCTTTTTCCTTCTCATTCCTTTCCCTTCCCCCGTCCGGCGATGTCCGGCGGGGGAAGAGCTGTTTTTCGGAGGTTTTGCGTGACAAGAGCCACAAAGAATGGTATAATCAAAGACAATATTCTGATTGAAAAGCAGGAGGAAGCCCTATGAATGAGAAAAAACTGACCCTTGCTCTGGAGCAGGCGCTGACGCGCATCACCCGGGAGACCGGTCTGGTGGGCGGCGTTGTGGATGTGATCCAGGGCGGCAAGGTGACCTTTACCTATCACTATGGCTATGCTGACCGGGAAAACGGGATCCCTATGGATCAGGATACCCTGTTCGATGTGGCCTCCACCTCCAAGGCCTGGACCGTAATGCTGGCGGCGCAGGCCATTGACGAGGGCCTGCTCACCTGGGACGGCCCCATCCGGGATGTGATCCCCGAGTTTCAGATGACGGACGAATACGCCGCCGCTCATCTTTCCGTGCGGGATCTGGCCAGCCATCGCTCCGGCCTACCCGGCCACGATTTCCTCCGGGAAAAGATCTTCGGCGACCGGGAAAACCTCATGCGCAAGCTGAAGGATCTGGAGTTCAGCTGCGGCTTCCGTTCCAAATATCAGTATAATAATCATCTGTTCATCCTGCTGGGCTATCTGGTGGAGCGGGCGCGCGGCGGTATGCTCTGGGAGGATCAGATCGTGAAGTATATTGCGGAGCCGCTGGGCGTGGATCCCATCCGCTTCCGGGGCGTCAAGGCCGACATGACCAACATCCATCCCGCGCTGCCCTACTGCAGCGACGGCTATCAGGCCCAGCGCTGCGGCTACGCCACCAACTACCACAGCGCCCCCTGCGGCGGCATCCGCATCAGCATGAAGAATATGGCGAAGTGGATCGCAGCCATGAGCCGGGGCGGCGTTACCGAAAGCGGCGCGCGGCTGTGTTCTGAGGAGCAGTATAAAAACATCATCGCCCCGGTGATCTCCGCGCCGGAGGAGGATTGCTTCTGGCTGAAAAACTCCAGCTATGCCCAGGGCTGGATCAATGCCGATTACAAGGGCACCAATGTGATTTTCCACAGCGGCGGGCTTACAGGCTTCAATACGCAGGTGGGCTTTTTGCCCGGGCAGGACTGCGGCTATGTGATGTGCTTCAACACCGGCACCACCCCCGCCCATCAGGTGTCCCGGGCCATCGTGCTGGATGCGCTCACCGCCGGCCAGCCGGAGGACAGCTACGACAATATGATCGACGCCTGGCTCCAGCGCCGGGACCGGATGCGCCAGAAGGTGCTGGCCAATGCAGAGGGCGTCCCCGTCACCCGGGAGAGCCATCCGCAGCTGATGGGCACTTACCGGCACCCTGCCTATGAGGAGTTTACCATTGATGAGCAGGAGGGCCGCCTGCGGTTCCATTACGGCGATTTCGATGCTTGGCTCCAGCTCCAGAAGGACGGCCGCATCAGCAGCTTTACCGGCGTTCTGGACGGTCTGGATCCCAGCGCCATCTATCTCTATCCCCAGGAAAACGGCGATCTGCGCATTCTCACGCCGGACAGCGGCGACCTGAAGCTGCTGTTTCGCAAGGAGGCCTGAGCCGTGTCCGGCGCAAGGGCGGAGACGCTGCTGCGGCAGCTGACGCCGGAGCAGCAGGTGGGGCAGCTGTTTCTGATTCGCTGCCCGCAGGAGGAGGAAGAAGCGGTCATCCGCCGGTATCAGCCCGGCGGGCTGGTGCTGTTTTCCATAGACTTTGAAGGCCGCACGGCGGCGCAGTGCCAAAGCCGCATGGAAGCCCTGCAGCGGGTCTCTCGGGTGCCCATGATCGTCTCCGCCGATGAGGAAGGCGGGACCGTCTGCCGGGTCAGCCGCCAGAAGCAGCTGCGCCGGGAAAAATTTCCCGCTCCCCGGGCGCTTTATGCTGCCGATGGCTGGGATGCGCTGGAGGCGGACTGCCGGGAAAAGTGTGCCCTGCTGCGGCAGGTGGGCGTCAATGTGAATCTGGCCCCGGTGTGCGATCTCAGCGACGACCCCTCCCATTTCATCTATCCCCGGAGCATCTCCGGCGATCCGGCCATGGGCGAGCGCTTTGCCCGGGAGATGACGGAGGTCTCCCGCCAGTGCGGTGTGGGGACGGTGCTCAAGCACTTCCCGGGCTACGGCGGCAACGCCGACACCCATGTGGGCCTGAGCCGGGATCCCCGTCCGCTGGAGCAGTTCCGCCAGTGCGATCTGCGGCCCTTTGCCGCCGGAATCCGGGCAGGCTGCGGCGCGGTGATGATGTCCCACAACATTGTGGAGTGTGTGGACGGCAGCCGCCCTGCGTCCCTTTCCGCCCCCATGCACGCGCTTTTGCGGCAGGAGCTGGGCTTTGACGGCGTGGTCATCACCGACGATCTGAAGATGGACGCCGTCAGCGGCTTCTGGAAGCCGGAGGAGGCGGCGGTGCAGGCGGTGCTCTGCGGCAACGATATGCTGTGCGTCTCCGACTGGCAGATGCAGCTGCCCGCCGTTTTGCAGGCGGCGGAGGATGGCTCCCTGCCGGCGGCCCGTCTGCAGGAGGCCTGTCTGCGGGTGCTCCGCTGGAAGGAGCAGCTGGGCCTGCTGTAAAAAACGAAGCAAAAGAAAAGAGCATCCCTGCGGCATCTGCGCTGCGGGGATGTTTTTTGTCCGGCGGCAGGCTGGGGCGGCCGCGGTTTGTCCTGCCTGTAAAATTTTATTCCTGCATTGACCATCGACCGCATCGGGGGTATACTGTCATTATCTATGAAATGATTTTCCGGAAGGGAGGGCTGCGGATGGAAAAGAAAAAAACGACCTTCATGGGCAATGTGGCCGCCATTCTGGGCTCTCAGGTACTCATCAAGCTCATCGGCTTTATTTATAATCAGGTGCTCATCAATATGCCCGGCTTTGGCGACCTGGGCAATGGCTACCGCACGGCAGGCTATCAGGTTTATACCATGCTGCTGGCCATCTCCTCCGTGGGCATCCCAAACGCTATTTCCAAGCTGATTTCAGAGCGGCTGACCCTGGGCGACCGGCGGGGGGCGGAGCGGGTCTTTCAAACGGCGCTGCGCCTGTTTGCCCTCATCGGCGTGGCAGGCACCGTCCTGCTCTATGCCGGGGCGGATTTCATCGCCCTGAAGCTGGTTCGCATAGACGGAGTGCAGGACACTCTGCGGGCTTTGAGCCCCTCGATCCTGTTTGTATGCCTTTCCTCCGTGATTCGAGGTTATTTTTTGGGCCAGCAGAATGTCAGGCCCAATAACCGCTCCCAGACGCTGGAGCAGATCTTCAAGGCCACGCTGACCATTCTGATTGTCTGGCTGCTCTCCAGCACCACCGCCGCCCGGATGGCGGCGGGCGCGAACCTGGCCACCTCCATCTCCACGGCACTGAGCTTTTTCTATCTGGTGGTCGTCCTGATCACCTTCCGCCGCCGGAACCATATGCCCCGGGCCTCCCGGGCCGCCCCGGACCACTGGAAGCAGACGGCCCGGCAGATCCTTTCCCTGTCCATCCCCATCTCCCTCAGCTCCATCATCACCACCGTGGCCCGCGTGGTGGATACGGCCACCATCTCCCGGGGCATTGCCCGGGCCTTTGCCAATGGGATTCCGGGGGCGGAGGGCATCCCCACCGAAGCCCAGCTGCAGGCCTATGCGGCCCAGATGTCCGGTATGCTGAACAAGGCGGACAACATCACCAACCTGCCGCTGGCCATCAATATCGCCTTTGCCACCGTTCTTGTGCCAACCATCGCCGCCGCGCTGGCGGCAGGCGACCGGAAGACGGCCTCCCGAAAGATCTCCTATTCCTATCTGATCTCCACGCTGATCATCCTGCCCTGCGCGGCGGGCCTGATCCTTCTGGCAAAGCCCTTCTTCCTGGTGTTTTATCCCCGGGCCTCCGAGGGCGCGCCCCTGCTGCAGTGGGCGGCGGTGGCGCTGATCTTTACGGCGCTGGACCAGACCATCTGCGGCAGCCTGCAGGGGCTGGGCCGGGTGCGGGTGCCCGCCTGCGGCCTGCTGTGCGGCGTGGCGGTAAAGTTTATCCTGAACCTGATCCTGATCCGCATCCCCTCCGTCAATATCTACGGCGCAGTGATCTCCTCTGTGGCCTGCCATCTGGTGGCCTTTGCCGTCTGCTTCACCGCGCTGCGCCGGACCATCCCCCTGCACATGCCAAGGCAGAAATATCTTGTCAAGCCCATCGTCTGCACGCTGGCCATGAGTCTTGTGACCTGGGGCAGCTACAAGCTCTGTATGCTGGCCCTGAAGTCCAATCTGGTGTCGGTGGCGGTGTCGGTGGTCCTGTCTGTGATCACCTATGCGTTCTGCGTCATCAAGCTCCATGTGCTGAACCGGAAAGAGATCATCGAGCTCCCCGGCGGCACCCGTCTGGTGCGGCTGCTGAAGCTGTAAACAAAAATTGCGCTCTGAGCCGGCGCGGAGCGCTTTGTTTTCTGCAGAGTTTACGATTTATTTTCAGGCAAGATGGAAAAATCGTGCTAAAATACCATTAAAAAAGGAGTGGAACGCCTATGAAAGAAGTCAAATCCCCGAAAAAGCCCCTTTTGTTTTATTATGGCATCGTCCTGCTGGTGATCCTGGTGTTCAACCTGGTGGTGTCGCCGCTGCTGCTGCGGGCCCAGGTGCAGGAGGTGGACTATGGCACCTTCATGAAGATGATCGAGGAAAAGAACATCGGCAGCGTGGAGGTGGAGGATTCCCAGATCCTCTTCACCGACAAGGATGGGACGCAGATCTACAAGACCGGCGAAATGAACGACCCCACGCTGACGGAGCGGCTCTATGCCGCCGGCGCGAAGTTCACCCGGGTGACGCAGCAGGCCACCTCCCCGCTGCTGAGCTTTTTCCTGACCTTCCTGCTGCCGATCCTGATCTTTGCCGCCCTGGGGCAGTATCTCACCAAAAAGATGATGTCGCAGGCGGGCGGCCCCAACGCCATGGCCTTTGGCCTGGGCAAGAGCAGCGCCAAGGTCTATGTCCCCTCCAGCGACGGCATCCGCTTTGACGATGTGGCCGGCGAGGACGAAGCCAAGGAAAATCTGGCGGAGATCGTGGATTATCTCCACGACCCCAAGAAATATTCCGATGTGGGCGCTTCCATGCCCAAGGGCGTTTTGCTGGTGGGCCCTCCGGGCACCGGCAAGACCATGCTGGCAAAGGCCGTGGCCGGCGAGGCGGGCGTGCCCTTTTTCGCCATGTCCGGCTCGGAATTTGTAGAGATGTTCGTGGGCATGGGCGCTTCCAAGGTGCGGGATCTCTTTAAGCAGGCCAAGGAAAAGGCCCCCTGCATCGTGTTTATCGACGAGATCGATGCCATCGGCAAAAAGCGGGAGGGCCAGCTGGGCGGCAACGACGAGCGGGAGCAGACGCTGAACCAGCTGCTCACGGAAATGGACGGCTTTGACAGCAATAACGGCGTCATTATCCTTGCGGCAACCAACCGTCCGGAGTCGCTGGATCCCGCCCTGACCCGGCCCGGCCGGTTCGACCGCCGGGTGCCGGTGGAGCTGCCCGATCTGGCGGGCCGGGAGGCCATCCTGAAGGTCCATGCCAAAAAGATCAAGGCCGCGGCGGATGTGGACTTCCACACCATCGCACGGATGGCGGTTGGCACCTCAGGCGCAGAGCTGGCCAATATCATTAACGAGGCGGCGCTGCGGGCCGTGCGCAATGGCCGGACCGTGGTGGAGCAGGCGGACCTAGAGGAGAGCATCGAAGTGGTCATCGCCGGCTATCAGAAGAAAAATGCCATCATGACCGATGCGGAAAAGCATGTGGTGGCCTATCATGAGATCGGCCATGCGCTGGTGGCGGCGCTGCAGGTAGATTCCGCACCGGTGCAGAAGATCACCATCATTCCCCGTACCTCCGGCGCGCTGGGCTACACGATGCAGGTGGAACAAAATGATAAGGTGCTCATGACCCGGGAGGAGCTGGAGAACAAGATCGCCACGCTCACCGGCGGCCGGGCGGCGGAGGAGCTGGTCTTCGGGCAGATCACCACCGGCGCCTCCAACGATATCGAGCAGGCCACCAAGATCGCCCGCGCCATGATCACCCGCTATGGCATGACGGAGGAGTTTGACATGGTGGCCATGGAGACCGTTACCAATCAATAC
>ERZ1026780.2092-NODE-2092-length-11963-cov-17.654434_pt1 | contig 11963 bp, 10 predicted proteins | sample MGYA00380126_ERZ1026780 | MGnify/ENA primary metagenome ERZ1026780 (study PRJEB33269, sample SAMEA4719762) | human gut metagenome | biome: human-associated habitat; feature: organic feature; material: feces | place: Cameroon | collected 2013-10 ... | reverse complement strand
TAGCGCGAGCCAAATCCATCTGAGCAAATTGGAAATATGCCGAAAGCGTTCTTTCATAATTTGCAAAAAAAACTCGAAATCAAGGCTAGTAGAAATTGAACGGGACATTGTGAATAGCCACCGAGGCTGAAAAAGACTTTAGACTTTTGCAAGGAAGCGAGGAACGAAAATTCCGAACATCGGGAATTATTTCCCCGCCCGATTCAAATTTAGAGGCAAGTATGAGCGTAAAGATTTTTATAGATGGAAAAGAAGGTACTACCGGGCTTAAGATTTTTGAGCGTTTTGCAAACCGCAGCGATATTGAGATTCTGCAGATTGACGAGGAAAAACGAAAGGATGCCGCAGAGCGCGCAAAAATGATTAATTCAAGCGATTTTACATTTTTGTGCCTGCCCGACGCGGCGGCAGTTGAATCGGCTGAACTTTGCACAAATCCAGACACTGTGATTATTGACGCTTCCACTGCGCACAGAACAAATCCGGCATGGGCGTATGGATTTCCCGAACTTGACAAATCGTTCCGCCAAAAAATCATGACCTCCAACAGAATAGCAGTTCCTGGATGTTACGCCTCGGGCTTTGTGGCTTTGGGCTATCCGCTTGTAAAATCCGGAATTATGCCGGCTGACTACCCGGTTGTAATCCATGCGGTTTCCGGATATTCGGGAGCAGGAAAAAAGGCAATCGCGCAGTACGAGGCATCTGACAGAAATCCGGAACTGGACTCTCCGCGGCTTTACGCATTGACGCAGACGCACAAGCATCTTCCGGAAATGAAAAAAATCGCAGGCCTTGAATTTGAGCCTGTATTCAATCCTTATGTCTGCGACTATTTTCAGGGAATGACTGTAACGGTCGGCCTTCATGCGCGGCTTCTGGCAAAAAAAGTTTCCGCGCACGACGTGTGGGAAATGATGAGCGAACACTACAAAGACTGCAACTTTGTAAAAGTAGCCGGATTCATGGGCGAAGGCACGCTGACAGAACAGTTTATCGCGGCAAACACGCTGGCAGGAACAAACAATATGCAGATTTTTGTTTACGGAAACGATGACAGAATCATGCTTACAAGCCGCTTTGACAACCTTGGAAAAGGCGCGAGCGGCGCGGCGGTGCAGTGCCTGAACATCAGAATGGGAATAGACGAGACAACTTCTTTAGTTTAGAAAAATTGAAATAACGTAAAAAAAAAGAAACTTTTTTACAAAATTCAAAAGGAATCAAATTTCTTTCACTTTTTTTTTGTGTTTCTATTGACAGTAACATATACTATTTCTATACTGTTTCTATTCATAGAAACAAAGATTCAGCAACGGACAAGAGCCTGAACCTTATTGGAGATTTATATGTTATATGAAATTCTTCCGGGAGACAGATTTACTCCTTTTTCTCTGGCAAAAAAATTCAACGCAAAAGCGGTTCTTGAATCAGCAAATTTTTCTTCGGGCAAAGACCGCTATTCAATGATTATGCTTGATGAGGCGTTCCGGGTTATTCAGGATGAAGACGGAATTGCAATCGTAATCAACGGAGAACGCCGCCCGGTTTACGCAATGAAAGGCGACATTCTTGATGTTCTTGCAGAAATCGCGGCGGAAAATCCGCCGGAAGAAGGATTAGACTTGCCGCTTCCGGCTGCCGGAATGGGTTACCTTAGCTACGAATTTTGCGCCCGCTGCGACACAATCCATCTTCAGAAACAGGAAGACCAGCTTAAAATCCCGGAAAGCGCGTTTGTTGTGGGACACACTTTTATAATCTTTGACCATTTCTATGAAAAAATCTATATCTGCGCGCAGAATTACAGGGAACACCAGATTGACTTAAAGGCCGCAATAGAAAATATAAAAAAACGGCTTTCTGACCTGGATTTTTCGTATCTTGCAGAACCAGAGACCGACTACAAAACAACTGTTCTTACAGACGAAGCGCAGAGCAAAAAAGAATACTGCGAAAAAGTCGAGGCGCTGAAAAAGGAAATCTACGCCGGAAACATAGTTCAGGCAGTTCCAAGCCGACGGCTTCAGATAAAAAGCGAAGTTCCAGCCCTGGAAATCTACCGCAGGCTGCGCTCTGTAAATCCTTCGCCGTATATGTTCTACCTTGATTTTGAAGATTTCCAGCTTACAGGCGCTTCTCCGGAAAGCCTTGTCCGCGTGCGAAACGGCGAGGCGATGATTCACCCGATTGCAGGAACCCGCCACAGAGGAAAAAATCCTCTGGAAGACAAGCAGCTTATGGAAGAGCTTTTGAACGACCCGAAAGAACGCGCGGAGCATCTTATGCTTGTAGACCTTGCGCGGAACGACCTTGGCCGCGTGTGCAAAACCGGAAGCGTTGAAGTAACACGCTATATGTTCACGGAACTTTACAGCCACGTAATCCATCTTGTTTCAGAAGTAATTGGAAAAGTTGATGACGATACTTCCGCAATAAAAGTTCTGCGTGCGGCTTTTCCAGCCGGAACAGTTTCGGGAGCGCCGAAAATAAGCGCGATTGAAATTCTTTCTTCACTGGAAAAATATAAACGCAATTTTTACGCAGGGGCAGTCGGATACATCGGAAACAAGAACAACCTGGATTTCTGCATTGCGATTCGCTGTGCGCTCAAGCAGCAGGATGTGTGGACGCTGCAGGCGGGCGGCGGAATAGTCTACGCAAGCAACGCGGAGCGGGAATTTACAGAAACCTGCGAAAAGCTTGGCGCAATGCGCGCTGTAATCGAAAACACAAAGAAATAACAGACTGCGGAGGAAAATATGATTTTATTATTGGATAATTACGACAGTTTCACATATAACGTTTATCAGTCGCTTGCAAAACTTACCGAAGAAGAGATAAAAGTTGTCCGCAGCAAGGAAATCACGCTTCAGGATGCAATAAAAATGAATCCGTCAAAACTGATTGTTTCTCCAGGTCCTGGCCGCCCGGAAGATGCCGGAATTTCCGTTGAAGCGATAAAATATTTTGCAGGAAAAATTCCTGTTCTGGGAATTTGTCTTGGTCATCAGGCGATTGGCCACGCTTTTGGCGCAAAAATTGTAAACGCAAAATTCATAAAGCACGGAATCGCCGAAGAAATCAACCTTGACGTCAAAGGAATGTTCAGACTTATGGGAAAACGCGAGACATTTACGCGCTACCATTCGCTTGTAATCGATGAATCAACTCTTCCGGCGGATTTTGAAATTTCAGCGCGCGCAGACGACGGCGACATCATGGGAATCCGCCACAAAACCATGCCGATTGAAGGAGTCCAGTTCCACCCGGAATCAATCGCCTCTCCAAAAACAAAGGAATTTTTCACAGCATTTTTAAATTACCGCGCAGAGCCTTTCCCGGCAAAGCAGGTTCTTTCTTCATTAATTGAAGGAAAAAACATGAGCCGCAGAACAGCCGAAATGTTCATGGAAGATTTAACAGACGGCTGCATGGACGAACGGATGACCGCAGCGATTCTTACGGCTCTTGCCTCGAAAAAGGCAACTCCGGAAGAAATCGCCGGATGCGCAGGTGTTCTTGTTGCAAAACGAACACCGCTTCCGCTTGAAACAACCGAACTTACAGACATTGTTGGAACAGGCGGAGACAGCAAAGGTTCTTTCAACATAAGCTCATTGAGCGCATTGTGCGCGGCCGCCTGCGGACTTCCTGTCGCAAAACACGGAAACCGGGCAGTTTCCTCCAAGTCTGGGGCAGCAGATTTTTTTGAAGCCCTTGGAATAAAAATTGATAATGCGCCGTCAAAAACCGCAGAAACAATCAGAAAAACAAACTTCGGTTTTCTATTCGCGCCGGTCTACCATTCAGCAATGCGTTTTGCCGCTCCAGTCCGCAAGGCTTTGGGCGTAAAGACAATAATGAATCTGATTGGACCGCTTTCAAATCCAGCCGGAGCAAAATACCAGATGCTTGGCGTTTATTCTCCTGAACTTCTTGCGCCGGTTGCAAGAGCCGCAAAACTTCTTGGAGCAAAAAGAGTCATGGTCGTTGTTTCAGAGGACGGATTTGATGAAATCTCGCCGGTCGTGGGAACAAAAGTCTTTGAAATCGACGAAGACAACAAAGAAAAAGAATACACAATTGAACCGGCGGATTTTGGACTTTCAGGCTGCAAAGATGAGGAACTTTCCGGCGGAACTGGCGCAGAAAACGCCCGCCTTGCAATGGAGCTTCTTAAAGGAAAAGGCCGAAGAACATTAAAGGCGGCAATCGCCCTGAACGGAGGAGCCGCGCTTTACATCGGCGGAAAGGCAAAATCCATAAAAGAAGGCTGCATTAAAATCATCAGGGCAATAGATTCTGGTGAAGTGTCAAAGAAACTTGAAGAAATCAAAAAGGAAACCAACAGTTAAAATGGATATTCTTACAGAAATCTGCGAAAAACGACGCGCAGACATAAAAAGCAAAGGTTTTTCATTCGGACACAAAATTCCGCAGAAAAGAATCCGGCCGGTAATTCCGTTTTTAGACAAGCCGGGAACAATTCTTGAAATAAAACGCGCCTCGCCTTCAAAAGGCTGGATTGCGCCGGAACTGGATGCCGCAGAAACAGCGGAAAATTACATAAGAGCCGGAACAAGAGCAATCAGCTGCCTTACCGAAGAAAATTATTTTCACGGTTCGCTGGAAGATTTGCAGAAGGCCGCGCAAACGGCAGATAAAAACGCCGCGATTCTAAGAAAAGATTTTTTGCTTGAACCGGAAGAAATTGAAATTTCATATCTCTGCGGCGCGGATGCGGTTCTTTTGATAGGAAGAATTCTTGATACGGAAAAGCTTCTTGCAATGTCAAAAAAGGCTTTTGAGTACGGAATTTCTGTCCTGCTTGAAATCCGCGAAGAAAGCGACATAAAAAAAGCGTTCGACGTCCTGGAGCTTGCAGACACAATGAAATGCAGCAAAAAAATACTTCTTGGAATAAATTCGCGGGATTTGAAAACCTTCGCAATCGACCTGCTGATTCCCTTAAAATTAAAGGAAAAAATCAGGCGCATATATATAGAAGAAAATAAAAAATTTCCGTTCCCGGGAATAGTTTCCGAATCCGGCATAAAAACGCCGGAAGCGGCAAGTTTTGCAGGAAAGCTCGATTTTCACGCAGTTTTAATTGGCGAAGCGGCGGCAAGAAATCCAAAAAATGCAAAAAGACTTGTAAAATCATTTTCCGAGGCGGCGGAGTCGCAAAAATTTGAATGCGAATATTCATTCTGGAAAAAAACCGCTTCTCTTCTTGAAGAAAAAAATGAAAGACCGCTTATAAAAGTGTGCGGAATAACCTCAAAAGAAGACGCGGTAAAATGCGCGGAGCTTGGCGCAGATATTCTGGGATTCATTTTTGCAGAAAAATCACCGCGCACAAACAAACCGGAAGATTCTGAAAAAATCATGAAAATCCGCGCGGAGCTTAAACAGCTTTTTGAATCAAAAAAAATAAAAAAAATGCCTTTGCTGGTCGGCGTGATTGTAAATCCATTTTCGGAAGAAGGAAATTCAGTTTTTCAAATGTGCCGCCAGCAAATTTTGGACGGAATCCAGTTTCACGGCTGCGGAAATCTTGCAAAAGGAGAATTTGGCTATGCGGCAGTTCCTTTGGCGGCGGAAAAGGATTTTGGCGCGTTGAAAGAACTTTATTCATCCGGTTTTCCGCGTGTTCTTGTTGACGCAAAAAACCTGGAAAGCGCAAATGCCGGCGGAGATTCGCGTTACGGCGGAACAGGAAAAACAATTCCTTCAGAACTTATTGCAAAATCAAAAAAAGCAGGTCCGTTGTGGCTCAGCGGCGGCTTGAACCCGGAAAATATTCAGTATATGATAAAAAACTTTCAGCCGGAACTAGTCGATGTAAACAGCGGCGTTGAATCCGCCCCCGGCAAAAAGGATTTTTACAAGCTTGAGAAGTTTTTTCAGCAGTTGAATCTGCTGTTCAACAATAATTTTTAGGAGAAAATCAAATAAAATGACAGAATCAGATAAAGGATTTTTTGGAAAATTCGGCGGACGCTACGTTGCGGAAGTTCTTCGCCGTCCGATTGAGGAACTGGAAGAAGCATTCCACAGATGCATGAAAGACCCGGATTTTTTAAGTGAACTGGAAGAAATCCGCGCAGATTTTATAGGCCGTCCTACGCCGCTTTATTATGCAAAACGACTTTCCGAACAGCTTGGCGGCGCGCAGATTTATGTAAAACTTGAAGGGCTTGCAAATACAGGCGCGCACAAAATCAACAACGCAATCGGGCAGGCTCTGGTTGCAAAACGAATGGGAAAAACACGCATTATCGCGGAAACCGGAGCCGGTCAGCACGGAGTCGCGACAGCCGCGGCCTGCGCAAAACTTGGACTAAAATGCCGCGTTTACATGGGCGAAGTCGACGTCCGCCGGCAGCAGCCAAACGTTTCAACAATGGAAATGTACGGAGCGGAAGTTGTTCCGGTAACAACCGGCTCGCGGATTTTAAAAGACGCAATCAACGAGGCGATGCGCGACTGGGCGGCAAATTTCAGCGACACGCACTACCTTATCGGTTCTGCGCTAGGTCCTTCGCCGTTCCCGGATATGGTCAGGGAATTTCAGGCGGTTATCGGGCGCGAGACAAAAAAACAAATGGCTGAGCGCGGCAAGAAGATTGACGCAATGGTCGCCTGTGTAGGCGGCGGCTCAAATTCAATCGGATTTTTTGAACCTTTTATAAATGAAGCAGAACCTTTGCTTTTTGGAGCGGAAGCCGGCGGAATCGGGCCTGGAAAAGGCAACAACGCAAGCCGGATGGTCGGAAACGATGCAGTTGACGGAATTATGCAGGGATTCAAAACACGCTTTCTTCAGGATGAGGACGGACAGGCCGGTCAGACGCGCTCAATCTCCGCGGGGCTGGATTACGTAGGAATCGGGCCGCAGCTTGCATATTTAGGTGAAACCGGCAGGGTAAAATTCGAAGCCATAAAGGATGAGGAAGCCTTGAACGCAGTTTCAGTCTTTGCAAAGACAGAAGGACTACTTTTTGCCATGGAAAGCGCCCATGCCGGCGCGCTAGCCCTAAAGCTCGCTCCAAAAATGCAAAAAGACCAGAATATCGTGGTGAATATGTCCGGCCGCGGCGACAAGGATATTTTTATCACATGCCCGGTTTTCCGGCAGGAAGAATGGAAACAATTCCTTCTGTCTGAACTCGAACGCCTTGACGCAGGCAAGGACATTCATTTTGCAGCGTCAATGAAAAAAAACAAATGATATGGGAGAATATATGAGCACTATTTTAATGTCACATCAGGTTGCAGGTTACCCGGATGACGAAACATGCCTTGCGGCAGGAGAAGCGCTGATTGCCGGCGGAACAAAAATTCTTGAAGTCCAGCTGGCGTTCAGCGACCCAAGCGCAGACGGTCCTGCGATTCAAAACGCCTGCTCAACTGTGCTTGCAAGAAAATATACAGTAAAACAGGGAATGGCTTATATAGCAGAAATGCACCGCCGCCATCCGGAAATTCAGATTTTTTTAATGACTTACGCAGCGTTGGTTTACCGCCCGGGAGTAGAAAATTTTGTAAAAATGGCGGCCGGTTCAGGCGTAAACGGACTGATTGTGCCGGACCTGCCTTTTGACTGCGACGAAGGACTTACCGCGGCCTGCAAAAAATACGGAATACACAATATTCCTGTGGCCGCGCCATCCATGACAGACGAGCGGCTGAAACAGATGACAAGCCAGAAATTTGAATACATCTACACTGCCCTAAGAGCCGGAATAACAGGAACTAAAACCGTTGTAACAAAAGAAATGCTGGATTTTATAGATAAAACTTCCGCAGGAGGAGCAAAAATCCTAGGCGGCTTCGGAATTACAGGCGAAGAACAGGCAAGACTGATTGCTCCGCACGTCTACGCAATAGTCGCGGGCTCAGTTTTTGTAAATATAATCCGCGAAAACTACAGTGCGGAAGAGCCAGAAGCGTCAATTCCGGTTATCCAGGAAAAAATCAAGGCAAAAGCAAAAGAACTGCGCCTGTAAAGCAGAAAAATCATAAATGAACTATAAAGGCATGAATATCGACAGGGCAAACGCATTATAAATAATTTAAGTAAACTTTGCGCGAAGGAACGGTTTCGTGGTCAAAAACACTCTGATTGTTGAGACCGCGAGAGCGGTCAATTCTATAGTTACTTTGCAACAATCAGCGTGTAGCGCATTATTGCGCGATTTTGAACCACGAAACCGTGACTGGGAGCAAGTTTTTTGCTGAATACATTTATAATGCGTTTGCCCTGAAGAATTAAGAATATGGAATTATTTTAAATCTGGTAATATACTAAGCCCTATGAATTTAGATAAAGTTTACATTGTTTTAGACCATCCAGACGAATGCAGAAATATCGGCTCAGCGTGCCGTGCCATGGCAAACAGCGACATAACTCATCTTAGAATAGTCGGAAAAAAAGAAGATTACGACCAGGAAAAAGTCCACATACTTGCAATCCATGCGGCTTATATTTACGACAATGCCGAATTTTTTGATTCCATTACGGAAGCCACAAAAGACTGTTCGATTGCGGCAGGAACTACGCGCAGAAGAGGCCAATACCGGAAGGGCAAACTTCTTTTACCGGAAGAATTCGCAGAAATCGCAAGAAATCATACCGGAACAAAAGAAACTGAAGGCGCGGACATTGCTGTTGTCTTTGGAAACGAACGCACCGGACTTACAGATTCCCAGCTGAAAGAATGCACTCTGGGAGTTACAATTCCTTCAAGCGAAAATTTCGGCTCGCTGAACCTTTCCCATGCAGTCCAGATTATCTGCTACCACCTTTTTAGGGAAAAGAACGCGGGCTTAACCGGCTACACACCTCTTTCCCTGGACAGACTGGACAAAACAGTCAGCACAATCGCCGATGATTTGCAAAAAATAGGTTTTTTCAAAATCACTGGACGGCAGGACATGGAATCCTTCTGGAGGAGCATTCTTTCGCGGGCGGCAATGTCGGAAAGCGAAGCGCAATACATTGAAAAGGTTTTTAACAAAGCCGCCGGTTTAGCCTGCAAAAAATAAATGCCATTCCCCGAAAGACGTCGGGGAATCCACACCCTAATCAGCCGGCAAAAATCAAATCATCCGGTCCTATGATTTTTTTGCTTTCGCCACGGACGGAGCAAGTCAACGCAAGGCAATATTCAAGTTCCCTGACATTGCCTGTCCAATGCTTTTCCTTTAGCGCATCAATCGCTTCCTTAGAAAAGACAATTGAATCAAATCCGTTTTCAGCAAGAAAATTCAGAACAAGCGCATCTATATCTTCTTTTCTGGAATTCAAGGAAGGGATTGAAATAATCTTCCCCTTCAGACGCTCATAAAAATCACGCCTAAAAAGTCCGTTCTTTACCCTTTCCTCCAAATTAACATTTGTCGCGCTTATTATGCGCACATCTGAATAGCTTTCTTTTGTAGAACCCACCCTGCAGAAGCAGCCGGAATCAAGAAATTTCAAAAGCTTCGCCTGAACCGGCAGCGGAATTTCAGAGACTTCATCAAAAAGAACCGTTCCACCATCCAGCTCCTGAAGTATTCCCTGCTTATCCTTCGCGCCTGTAAAAGCCCCGGAAACAGAACCGAACAGCTCCGCCTCTGCAATTTCCGGCTGAATGCAAGGCATATTTATTCTCCTGAAACGTTTGGTTTTCCGCATAGAAATTGAATGAATAAGCTCGGCAGCCAGCGTTTTTCCAGTGCCGGACTCACCTTCAATAATCAGAGGCAAATCAGTTTTTCCATAAGTATAAAAATTATTTCTTAAGGATTTTGTAGAGAACGAATTTCCGGCAAAACGCTTCAAAGTCGGCGGAATCTGTTCAGAAACATTTTCTGCGTCAAAAACCTTTTCAACCGGGGGAAATCCGCCAAGATGATTCAACGCGACAACGCCATCGCACGGAAAAGGAATAAAATTGAGACTGATATTTTCCGAATTTACCAGAAATTTTAAATCCGAATACACTGAGTCAATAAAAAAAACTTTTTGCAATGAAATATATTTCTCACTTGTAAAAAAATTGATTTCATCAAGTCGAACAGCCGGCAGAGTATCAACAATTACCGGGAAATGAGAAACTTTTCCAGTCTGCTGAAAATGCCGTGAAAAAGAACTTGTGTTTGGGTAAACTTTTAACAGACAGCTGCTGTTCAATAATTTTTCAAAAAAGGCGATTACTTCCGTCCTTTTTGAAATTAAATAAATTTGCGACAAACCGACAGAAACCAACTTGCCCCTCCCTAGGCAATCTTTTCTTTTTCCCCCAGAAAAAAAAATATCACCGATTTACTTTTTTAATATTCTGTAAAAGAGCAGAATAAGCATATATTTTAGAAAAGGAAGAATCAAAAGAATCTTGAACGGATTCCTTATGATTTCATGGAAAATTTCATGTCCACGCTCAAAAGTTTTTTCATCAACTCTTTTTATGCGCTTTGAAAAAATTCCAAATGCTTCCCTGTAATAAATAAAAATGCTGGAAGAGAACTGGTTTCTGCGTTTATAAGACCAGCAGTTTTTATCTTTTATACCTTCGCTTACAAGAACAAGGGATGGAGACGCTTTATAAATAGACTTGACAATATCGTTTTCCATGTTTTTAGGATAATAGCCAATATAACGTCCTACAATTCTAAGATTCGGATAAGTGGCATGAAGATTTTTTTCAGCGGCATGCAGAGTCTGGCCACGGGAACCAAGAAGATACAATGATTTAAAATGAGAATCAAGAACCGAAAGAATATTTATGACTGCGGAAAAAGGATTGTACCTTACTGGAATTTCTTTTTTCAGAAAACTCGCGCCACGGATGATACTTTTTGAAACAGGAATTATCAAATCAGCATTATTCACGCAATCTTGAAATTCGCCGCGACGCCGGGCCTTAAGCAAATCCCAGACAGAAAGAAAAATAATCTGTTTTGTTCCGGGCTTTGAAAGGAGTTCCAGAATTTCAATCTCCAAATCTTCAGGACGAAGAATATCAACCGGCACATCTAAAATTTTAATTCTCTGGATCCCCATAATTTCCCCAAACGCATTTTATACAAATTTTCACTACTGTCCAAAACAAAACACTTTTTAACCCCTGTAATCCGTGACAAAATTTTATCAGCAAATAATAATTTATCACATAAGGAATTACAGATATTAACAAGTATAACACATTGCTCGGACAGCTGCTATAATTTGAGCCAAGCCCCATGGCAACCGCATTATAAACATCGCAGGACTTTTAATAAATATTTTTCATCAGATTTCATAAGGAATCTTTTATCTTTATGACCTCTTCCAATGAAAGCCCTGTGCATTCAGCGATTATCTCTGCAGAAATGTTTTTCTTCAGAAAATTTTTCGCTGTTTCAATCGCTTTCTTACGTTCTCCAGCTAGAAGTCCTTTTGCTTCGCCTAGAGCCATTCCTTCCCTTAGACCGGCTTTTCTTGCGTCGTGAAGTGGCAGTGCATCCATCATATAGTCGCTCCTGAAAATCTCGTTGATTTTGAGCCTTTCGACGCGCCGGTCGATGTCCTCTGTGAGATAGTCGGAAGGCCTTCCACTACAAAGATAACCCAAGAATCCTTTTATTTCAATCTTTTCACTTCTTCCAATGAAAGACTTGTACATTTTGTAATTAAATCTATCGGGATTTTATTTTCAAGCATCTTTTTCGCGGTTTCAAATTTTGCATTTCGCTCGCCGACTAAACGTCCTTTTTCCATTCCTTCCTTCAATCCGGCTTGCCTTGCGTCGTAAAGTGGCAGTGCATCCATCATATAGTCGCTCCTGAAAATCTCGTTGATTTTTAGCCTTTCGACGCGCCGGTCGATGTCCTCTGTGAGATAGTCGGAAGGCTTTCCACTACAAAGATAACCCAAGAATCCCTTTATTTCAAGATTTTTTTCGGCTGCAAAGGCGCTCGCGTTAAAAAAG
>ERZ1026780.2083-NODE-2083-length-12022-cov-5.400017_pt1 | contig 12022 bp, 9 predicted proteins | sample MGYA00380126_ERZ1026780 | MGnify/ENA primary metagenome ERZ1026780 (study PRJEB33269, sample SAMEA4719762) | human gut metagenome | biome: human-associated habitat; feature: organic feature; material: feces | place: Cameroon | collected 2013-10 ... | reverse complement strand
TGCGGCATTATCGCAATACGCAGTTAATTTTCGTCCTCACGGGAATACGCCGGAGCGTTGCCCACGTAAATCAAATATTGTTACAGGATATATCCCGAACCGGAGCAGCGGCAAAAACAATCCCACCCCGTTCAGATAACAAAAAAGAAACAGTCACCAAAACGGTGACTGCTTCTTTTTGGCAGGGGCAGAAGGACTTGAACCCTCGGCATGCGGTTTTGGAGTGGCTGTCGAGAAAATGGAACACCAAGCAAACCCGCCTTTGTTGCAGCCGTTTAGCTGTCAACAAAGGGAGGTTGATGCTTTATTGATGCTATTGTCTGCGTCCGAGCATCTCGCCGTATGCGTTCGGTGATATATCCGTGTTGATGCCTGAATCGGTTTTATCTCATATTGACCAGCTTGACTTCATACTGCGTATGGCTTTGTGAACAGGTTCGCCTCTATTGTCTCATTCGGTAAATGCTCCCCGTGTCCTTGCCCACAATACTGACTGTCCGATTAAATGCAAATTTGTGATTTTATTCCCTTTCTTTTTTTACCCACAATTCACAATCTTTATAGTTGTTTTTGAAAGTACAAATTGTTCCCTGAATATTGCAACGAACTACCGGATATGCACCCTCAAAATATTCTGATGATACCTTTTCGGTTTTACGGGAATTCCATTCAATATCTCCGTGTATGCAAATATTATTGAAATCTAACATATACTGTAACCTCCTTTTACTCTATACACTTCCAGACACTTCTATAACCATAGAAATATGTCGAATCAGCGTATATCATATTTGTAAAAAACTTTGCGGTTTTTTTGTCAGTTGACAGGTCAATTCTCACATTTGTATTACCGTATTTAACTGTTAATGTTGTAGTACCGCCATTTGAAGCATCATAATATCCATGGCTCATGTCACCAGCATATACAGAAACCACCCAATTCTTGCTCATATTTAAATTAAGCGACGAAAGAGAGTTACAACCGTAAAAAGCAAACTCACCTATATATGTCAAATCCGAGGGCAAATCGATATTTTTGAGCACATTACAGTTATTAAATGCATATTGATTTATCTTTGTGATACTATCAGGTAATGTTATACTTTCCAAACTAATGGCATCCTTAAAACCTTCAGCCATGATTTGTGTAACGGCAATACCTTTATATGTAGCAGGTATATCTACCGAAACTAAATCTTTGATATTTACTGTATCATTTGCTCGAACGCCATATGTACCATCAGACAATTTGACAAACTTGAGAATTTCACTGCTCGGATTTTCTGTTCCACCTGAGATTCCGCTTAAATCGTGTTCTTCTGTAGTATTATCCGTATAATAAATCACCAATTTACTTCCGGATATTTCTGTTCGAAGTATTCCGCGTCCGTCAGCGCCTTTGGTGCCCTGAAGACCCTGCTGACCCTGCTGACCCTGCTCGCCCCTGTCGCCTTTTTCGCCCTTGATGTTGCCGAGGTTGGATATGGAATTATCGGACATTGTAACCACAAGCTCGCCGTCCGGGGAGAGTGTGAGCGACTTGATTCCGATTCCGTCGGTGCCGTTCGCGCCGTCCTTACCGTTCTCACCGCTAACCTTGCCGAGATTTTTAACGTCGCCGTTTGAATAGGTCAAAACAAGCTCGCCGGAGGTATTGATTTCCGCCTTGGTTATGCCTAAGCCGTCGGCACCCTTAATGTTGCCGAGATTGAGAACCGTGCCGTTTGTAAGCGTTACGGTCAATGCGCCGTCAGCCGTCACATCGACATTCTGTATGCCCACGCCGTCTTTTCCGTCGCTTCCGTTAAGTCCGCTGTCGCCTTTATCTCCCTTGTCGCCCTTTGACCCTTTGATATTTCCGAGGTTTATAATATTCCCGTTTGAGAATGTCAGTACAAGCTCGTTATCGGCATTTATTGTAACATCTGTAATGCCTACACCGTCAGCTCCGTTTGTACCGTTGATACCGTCAGTACCGTTGATACCTGCGTCGCCTTTTTCACCTTGAACGCCTTGGTCACCCTTGTCTCCTTTATCACCCTTTTCGCCTTGAATGCCTTGGTCGCCTTTTTCACCTTTTTCACCCTGTATGCCTTGGTCGCCCTTGTCGCCTTTTTCGCCTTGAGCTCCCTGTGCGCCGTCATTACCTACCACTCTGCCGAGATTTACCGTGGTTCCGTTGCTGTATGTTATGACGAGCTCGCCGAGAGCATTTATTTCGCTGCTTGCAACGCCCACGCCGTCGGTGCCGTTCGTGCCGTCTTTACCGTCGGCACCGTTGAGGCCTTGGTCGCCTTTGTCACCTTTTTCGCCTTGGATGCCTTGGTCGCCCTTGTCGCCTTGGTCGCCCTTGTCACCTTTTTCGCCTTGAACTCCCTGTGCGCCGTCATTACCTACCACTCTGCCGAGATTTACCGTGGTTCCGTTGCTGTATTTTATAACAAGCTCACCGAGAGCATTTATTTCACTGCTTGCAACGCCTACGCCGTCGGTGCCGTTCGTGCCGTCTTTACCGTCTTTACCGTCGGCACCGCCAAGGCCTGCGTCGCCTTTTTCACCTTTTTCGCCTTGGTCGCCCTTTGCGCCCTTTGCGCCCTTTATGTTTCCGAGATTAAGCGAAGTTCCGTTCGTAAGAGTAATTAAAAGATTTCCGTCGTTTGAAATTTCAATATTATTTATACCGACGCCGTCTTTTCCGTCTTTGCCGTCGGCACCGCCAAGACCCGCGTCGCCCTTTTCACCTTGAACGCCCTGTACGCCTTGGTCGCCTTTTTCGCCCTTGTCTCCCTTGTCTCCTTTTGCACCGACAACGTGGCCGAGGTTTTCGGTAAGGTCGTTTGTATATGTGATTACAAGCTCACCTGCGCTGTTGATTTCGGACTTTTTAACTCCTATACCGTCCGAACCGTTAAGGCCGTTTTCGCCTTTTTCGCCCTGTGCACCTTGGTCGCCTTTTTCGCCCTTGTCGCCTTTTGCGCCTACAACCGCTCCGACATTGGCGCGCTGACCGTTAGAGAACGAAAGCACAAGTTCACCCTCCGAATTGATTTCGGCGGAAGAAACGCTTATGCCGTCTTTACCGTCGGTACCGTTTGTGCCGTTCACACCGTTTATACCGTCCGAGCCTACTATTTTACCGAGGTTGGCCGTCGTCCCGTCCGAATATGTAATAATAAGCTCGCCCTTTTCATTTATAACCGCTGCGGCAACGCTTATACCGTCCGTTCCGTTCGTGCCGTCGGTACCGTCTCTGCCGTCTTTTCCGTCGCGACCGTCAGCGCCCACTACTCCGCCGAGGTTGGCAGCTTCGCCGTTTGTATAAGTCAACACAAGCTCGCCTTTTTCATTTATAACCGAAGAAGCAATACCGACTCCGTTGTTTACTGTTTCACCGACAACCTTGTCAAGATTTACGCTGTTGCCGTCGGAATAGGAAATAATAAGCTCGCCCTTATCATTGATTTTTGCCGATTTTATCCCTATGCCGTCCTTGCCGTCCTTACCGTCTTTTCCGCTTGCGCCGACCGCCTTACCGACATTGATTTTTGTTCCGTCGGAAAGCGTAATTACAAGGTCGCCTTTTTCCGAAAATGCGGCGGAGCTGATATCGGATTTGTCTTTTTTCGACATTGCGGTAAGGGTTTTGCTCCAATCCTTTTCGCTGCCGGAATATCCGTTATCGACGGCTATCTGATATGCCGATTTGCCCTGGAGAGAGACAAGCCAATCATCAAGGCTTCCCGCATATCCCTGCTGCACCGCAAGCTCGTATGCGGACAAGCCGTTTTTAACGCTTGATGCCTGCACACTTTTTCTGTTGTGCACAAAATTTGCGACTGCGAACGATATGCCGATCATTATAGCTATTAGCAATACTGCCACAATCACTTTGGTTGCCGCTTTACGTTTGGATGATGTTTTCTGTTTTTCCATTTATTTACAACTCCTTCTCAATAATAAAATACTTCATTTAAGATAATACTCAGTTTTTGAGTATATGTCAATACTCACCTTTTGAGTATGCTAACATTTCCACAAATTACATATGGAGGTTTTGTGGAAATGGATTACAGAACAAGGATGAGAAACATCAGGGAAGACAGAGATTTAACGCAAAAGCAAGTAGGTGAAATCATCAACAAATCCCAACAGGGCTACAACCATATCGAAACCGGCAGAGCGGAATTAAAAATCGAAGATTTAATCAAGCTCTGTCGGTTTTATAATGTTTCCGCCGATTATTTTATAGGTTTAACCGACCGAGAGTAAGTTCGGTTACCTCAACGCATAATGTAGCGGTGCTTTGCGATTTTTACACTACTTTGCGCGGTTCGGCGTTCAAATTTATCATATCTGTATATTGATGTTAATTTTTTTGGTGCTATAATTGTGTTGCGTCCCACAAGGCGACACAGCCGAAAAGCAATACTGAAATTATAAAAATACGTAAATGCAAAAAGGATAATTATGCCGAAAAAGACGAAGTTAAAAAACAGTAACAAAATGGATATGATAAACGGCCCTATATGGAACAAGCTTCCGCGCTTTGCGCTGCCCGTAGCCGCAACAGCCATACTTGAGCAGCTTTTTAACGCCTCGGATATAGCCGTAGTCGGAAACTTCACGGGCGCAGCCAAAACGGCCTCGGTTGCCGCCGTCGGAGCGAACAGCCCGGTAATCGGCCTGATACTCAACCTGTTTATAGGTATAGCCCTCGGTACAAATGTAATAATCGCGAACGCAATAGGCAGGGACGACAGAGAAACCGTACAGCGTGCGGTTCACACCTCGGTGCTCACCGCAATAATCGGCGGTTTTCTCGTAATGATACCCGGTGAAATTTTTGCCGTGCAAATTTTATCGGCTATGAGCATTCCGGAGGATGTGCTGCCGTATGCCGTTCTGTATCTTCGCATATATCTGCTCGGCTTGCCCGTAATACTGTTGTACAACTTCCTGTCGGCCGTTTTCAGAAGCGTGGGCGATACAAAAACGCCGCTTATAGTGCTTGCGCTCTCCGGCTGCCTCAACGTGCTTTTGAATTTATTCTTTGTAATAGTTCTTAAAATGACCGTAAACGGAGTTGCCATTGCCACCGTTATATCCAACGCAATCAGCTCGATTGTGCTGTTTATTATTTTAATGAAGTCCGACAAGTACATAAAGCTGTCGCTCAGGGAGCTGCGCATAGACAAAAGAGTACTCGGTCGGATTTTGAAAATCGGTCTGCCGGCAGGCATACAGAGTGCTGTTTTTGCCATTTCAAACATAATAATTCAGGCGGCTATCAACAGCCTCGGAACAATAGTTATAGCGGCGTCGAGCGCGGCATTTAATATAGAGGTAATAGCATACGATGTCTTTAACTCGTTCAGTCAGGCGTGCACGACCTTTGTGGGTCAAAACTACGGTGCCGGCAAGCTCGACCGCTGTAAGAAAACTCTGCTTCTGTCGATTGCGGAGGACACAATCGCAACAGCCGTCACAATAGGGCTTGTTCTTTTCTCGGGACGATTCCTGCTCTCGATATTCACAAGCGACCCGCAGGTAATAGAGCTCGGCTACACCAGACTTTTGCTGATTTTCTCGGCATACACGTTTTCAATGCTTTACGAAATTATGTCGGGGTACCTTCGCGGCTTCGGCATATCCTTGGTGCCGGCTCTGCTCACCACGATAGGCGTTTGCGGCACAAGAGTATTTTGGATATACGCCGTTTTCCCGTCGTCGCCCACCTTCAAAACCATTATGTATGCTTACCCGATAAGCCTGTCGCTTACGGCGGTACTGATATTTATAGCTCTGCTCGCCTATCACCCGTCGCGCAGATTTAAAAAAGCCGTATCGGCCGAATAATCCGACCGCGGAAATTATTATTTAATGTAAAAAAGGCACGTTAGTTAAAAAATAACTAACGTGCCTTTGCGTATCTGCAAACGGAGCCTATGCTCATTCGGCTATACTGTTGTCATATATCAGAACATTTCTGTGAACATCCTTGACGGGCTTCAAAAGACAAATAGGCTCAAACTTAATCGGGTCTTTTTTAGAAAACGTATTATCGTGAATTTTCATATTCCTGCACGGGCCGCTCTCGTACCAATCCCTGCAATCGCACGAGATGTAAATATCGGGCATACAGACGCTTTTGAACGTGTTGCCGAAAATCTCCGACTCCTTATCGGTAGTGCAGAGAATGCCTCGCGTCGGAATCGCGTTAAAGGTACATCCGCTCACGGTGAGATTCGGGTTATACGTGATGTTCTCAAAGACAAACATTTCCGGCTTCATCTGCGGCAGCTTTTCCTTAAATTTCACAATGACCGTCTTTTTGTCAATATTGTCGTCCGTGCTGTCTACGGTATAAACGCCGTCAAGCTCCGACAAATCGGTTCTGCTGTATATTTTCACTTTATCACCGGGGTAAAACGCCTTGTAGCCTCCCTGCTGATGATGTACAAATTCAAGCTCGGCGGTTCGCTCGTCGCAAGCCTTTCCGAACCTTAAAAATGTGCCGTGCACATTGATTGCATCATCGTGCGGGTGTTCAAAGTACGAGTCGGTTATTTTCACATAGCCCTTGCAGCCGCATACGTGAATCAAATCGGCAAACGAAGAGACCCTGTAACCGCTCGCCGGCTTAAACGTCAGCTTATCAAAGCTCAGGTTTTCGCACATCTGGGACAGCCACCCGAAGCCGTGCATATAGTTGACGGTTATCCTCTCGCAGAAGATATCGGAGCAGCTCTCGAAAAACAATCCGCAATTGTCGCGCAGCTTATTCCGAGACATCGCAACAACGTCTCCGACCTTGAATTTAGGCGACATAAAATATCTGCATTCGACGGTATGAGCCCCCGTTTTTTTAATTTTTAAGGCGGTTTTCGTAGGTGAGCGCAACGTTCTGAAAACCTCGTCGCCTCTGTGAATTACGTTGCAGCAGCACTCGCCGTTGGCTGTATAGGTATAGTAATTCTCTCCGCTGAACGGACTTTTTTCAAAGAACGTAAGCTTATTATTTTTGACCTCAAAGTCGCTTCCCGTCGGAATTTTATATGTGATTTTATTGAGCGAACGCTCTACGACCTCCATTTCGAAATTCGTAGGTGAGGCATATCTCACGGTGAAATTTGCAAGCTTTACATTTTTACAGCCGCGCAGAGAAAACGCACACATATCGCCGTGAATTACAAGGGTTGAACCGCAGCCGTCCACGGTAATATTCTCCTTATTCTCAATAAGCACCGCAAAATACTTGTCGGGTGCCTTAAAGGAGTCCGTATTTGTCATATGGCAAACCTTGTGAATACAGCGGTCCTTGTAAAAATGATACTCATTTTTCGGGAAAATAAGAGTGTCGCCGCTCTGCAATTCATTTATCGCTTTGATAACGCCCTCGGCAGAATTTGAGGCGTCGCAGAAATCCGTAGCTTTAATATTCAATGTCATCCTCCGATTGTAAATTACAGCATAAGGTGTTTAGATGGTTTTTAACTATGCGCTCGTTTTCGGCACATTCAGGTGTGCTCGCATCACCGTTTGAGTCGGATTTTCAAGATATAATACCCGCTTTTTTAAGCTCCCTCTTCAGTCTCTTGACTGCCGCTGCAAGTATGATTTCGGTGTTTGTTCCGGTTGAAATAAGGCAATACACCTCGTGATAAACCGCATAAAACGCACACTTCAAATCACATTTTTCCGAAACGTGATATTTCCTTTTATATGCTTCGTAAAGCCCGAAGCACTCCCCGGTCAGGTTTCTCAGCTGGAACAAGTCAAATTCCTTGTCAGCCCACTTGCACTCAAGGGGGTCGATTATCGCGGTGATATTAAGTCTTTTATCGGACATTACATTCATAACATTTAAATCGCCGTGGATAAGAGACGCCTCTTTTACGGGCTCGCTGAAAATATAATCAAAATTTTCCCACGCCGTTTGCATAACATTAAGCGTGCTGTCCTTCAGTCGCTTTTTTCTGTTAAGCTCTGCGGCGGTCTGTAAAATATCCTGCGCAAACGGTCGGTAAAAATCAAGCCAATTATCGTATTCGGGGTAATCGAGGCTGCCGAATTTGCTGCTTTTAATGCTATGCCAATTTGCAAGACAATCCGCTATTGCATCTGCAAATTTCGCTTTTCTTCTTTTGCTTAAAAACAATTTTGAAAAGTCGGTGAAGCAGTCTGTTCCGTTCACAAATTCCTCAATTATGAAATCCATGGGAATTTCGTCGGTTGCGTCAAAGGTAAAATAGACCTCGGGAATATGAACCGGCGAGCTTTCGGCAAGCTTTTTCAGCGCGGCGCTCTCATTATGCTGCATACCGGCGACGCGGCAGGCCTTCACCGTAAGAGTATACGGCATCACGGGCAATTCGGCCTTGTAAACATATCCGAAGGAGCCGCCGCCTATGTATTTTATCTGCGTTACTCGGCTTCCGTAATGTCTGAAAAGCACTTCCTTTGCAAATTCGCGGGTCTGTTCTTTTGTGTATTTGCTGACTGTTTTTTGCTGCATAAGCGCTCCCCCTTTTTTCACCCTGTTTTTCAATTTTGTTAATGTCCGTTTGTTTTCGACATACCGATTTACATATTTGTGTTTTAAAAATATTCTATCAAAAAAAACAATAAATATCAACAAACATCTCGGTACAAAAGAGCCGTCGGACACATAGCCCGACAGCTCTTAGGTCTTATATGCATTATGGTGCTTTCGACGTCCGCAAGGCTCGCCGAGCTCCTTTTCAATTTGCATTTTAAGCGAGGCCAGCCTGTTTCTGACCGTTGACGACGGCATATTTTTTATCTTGCTGATCTCCCTGCTCGACCACCCGTAGCTTTTAAGCGTCACTATTTCTCGGTCGAGCTCGCTCATTTTTAAAAGTATCTGCTGAATTTCAACCGAAGTAATATCGTCGAACACTTCAAGGCATTTAATGCTTTCAAGCTCCTCAAGCGCGGCATCCGACTTGTTTTTCCGAAGTCTGTCGGCAAGCACATTCTTTGCGATTTTAAAAATCAGGGACTTTTCTTTTTTGATATAACCGAGCGTCGGCAGATAACCCCACAGCTTCATAAAGGTAATTTGAGCCAAATCCTCTGCCTCGTCGCTGTCAAATCGCCTCGAAAAATACGAAACTATGCTTTTATAATACTTTTCATAAATCTGGTTAAACAGTTCAATGTTATTCATTTTTTTCCGTGATTTTGTTGCCTACGGTTGAATTGACTTTAACATAGCCCAAAATATTTTTGCCGCATTTCACCTCGTTGCCTGCCGCAAATGTTATCTTTTTATCGGAGAGCATTTGCTCGGTCACGTCATTGTCAATATCGACATTGTTGCCCGCGGCCACCAATGTATTGTAATCAAAGCTCCTCACCGTATCGCCGTCGATTTCAATGGTATTAGGGTAAGGCTTTATTACGACGTTATCCTCAACCTCAACACTTCTGCCGTTCATCCGCGTCATCTCATAGCGTGATTTTTTTCTTTTAAACAGAAGCCCGTTCACGCATAAATCCGGAATTTTTTCAACGGTTTCAAGAATAACAATGCCGTTGACAATATAGAGGCAATCATCGGAAACATTTTTATCGTTTAATATTACCATTCCGTTTAAAACGCTGTATTTGCTGTAGCTGACCTCTATAATGCTTGCAACATTTCGAATTGTTATCTTGGCATAGGCATTTTTCCATTCATCACTCGCATTTTTCGGAATAAGAAGCATCGCACAGCTCTCGATTTTTTTGATTTCCCTTAACGCCTCGGCAGTAAAATTTTGCAAATCAAGAAGCGCTATGTTTTTTATGGTTTTTCTAAGCATAAACATTCCCCTTTAAAAGCTTTGAAACACACTTCGTTTATTAAGACGAATTCAAAATAAAAACTGTCCGTATTATTTCAAATTATTTTTTACTTGCGATTACACACCCGAACGACAAGCAAAGTAACGCTATTATCCGCACAACTCCGTCAGCGAACTGAATTAAAACAATTTTATCCATAATTCAATTTTCCTCTTAAAAGTTATTGAAGCGCGTTTCACTTATTAAGACGAAATTGAAGCTGAAGCTGTCCGCATTATTTAAAATTTTATCGGAGTCCGCAAAATGCGGTATCGCAAAATAAACAATAAGGGCTCCGTTTTACGAAGCCCTTGAGCAAGTGTGTCCATATCAAGCTAAAAATCGAAGCTGTATGACTTTACGTTCATCTTTCCTCGGCGGACATATTTTTGCGACTGTTTGCACGCAAAATCACTTTATTTGAAATATCCTTTATTACAACCGGAACCGCTACCGCCAAAATCACATAGAAAAGATAAATTCTGGAATCTCTCCACGGGTATGCGTACCACAATGTGCTCTTAAATGCGGCGACGTCAAATCCCGATATATCGACAAATTTTGACATTATATAAATCACAAGATTTACGGAAAACAAAATTATGCCATGATGCATCATTATGGAAAATGTGTTATCCCCGATTTTTTTCACAATCGTGCTTTTGCAGAAGGCAGGCGCAAGAATTTCGCATATTGTCGCCGTCAATAGTATTTCAAGAATTGTAAGCGCCGTCAAAATGAGCGGATTGCCGGTAAATTTTGCAAAAACCACACCGATGCCAATGTCGCCCTTGCTCAACACCAACAGCGCATAAACGCAGCAGGTTATAACTCCTATAAGTACCGCCTTGTGTTTGCCCAAAAGACTTTCATATTTTTTATACACAAAGCCCATTTGAAAATACGGCAGCAAAAATCCCGCTTTTGCCAAACACAGATACACTCCGCTGTTATAACCCTTTTGGGCGAGATATATGAAAATTACCGAAATTATAAATGTTATTGCCAGCAAAACTTCTTCATTCAATATATGAAGAAGCTTCATAAGTCTTCGCATAATATAAGTCAGAACGGATACGATGAACAGAGACAGCAAAAACCACGCAGGTATATTGAAGTGGAACTGATGCCCATCCATCCACGGCCTTACAAAGAGCGAATAAAGACTGATGGGATCACCGTAATCTATAACGCCTATGCCCCTGAAAAACGTGTTCAGAAGTCCGTAGACAACATTCCAAATAAAATACGGGACAACAAGCCGCAGCGCTTTTGTTTTTATGAAAGAGAAAAAATTTGCGTCATCTGATTCTTTTTTATAAAAATAGCCCGATACAAACACAAAAATAGCCATGTAGTAGAAATACGGAGCAATCCAATTCCCCATTGGGAACTCGATTCCGCCACCTCCGCAATGCCCTGCAACAACGGCTATTATGGAATATGTTTTTATTAAATTCATTTTTGTGTTTGATCGACGAGTGCGGACCTTTTCTATCTTAGCCGCTTGATTCGCTATAAATTTATCAAACATAATACTCCCCATATTACTCAAAATATTAAATATACATCGCCCGTCTTACAGGCGTCTGCTATTCTCTCACAGCCGCACTCTGCAATCAAGCGGTCACAAATATTATACTACGCCCTACGGGAAATATCAACATCGGGATTATGAGGCGGCGTGCAACTTTCTCTCACGCTTTGCGGCGACTCTGCTCTCGACAAGCCCGATGAAGAACACCCTATAAAATCCTTAAATATTACACGAACTGTATGAACCGTAATTTTATTTCCATTTCCTGCCGTTATTTATCGAAAATCGGCTGTAATATTGTAAAGGAATAATTCCGGTGGCTTGCACCTTGTTTTATCCAAGAGAAAAGCCCGGCAATTAAGCCGAGCTTGCAAATTGTAATTTAGAAATTACGCTATTCTTTATCTAAAGTCTGTGAAACTAATTTTAAATATGTAGTTAAATCTCCTATAGAATAATTTTCTATAATATCATTTCCACCAAGCATTATCCAAGGATTTAAAATATATGCTTCATTGTATTTTATAGTTCCTACTTTTGAATATACATTATTAAATTTATCCTTTAAAAGTACACTAGATATAATACCACTATCAATCAATGCACTATTCAATAGTTCATCAATATTATCTGTAA
>ERZ1026780.2080-NODE-2080-length-12038-cov-3.663607_pt1 | contig 12038 bp, 3 predicted proteins | sample MGYA00380126_ERZ1026780 | MGnify/ENA primary metagenome ERZ1026780 (study PRJEB33269, sample SAMEA4719762) | human gut metagenome | biome: human-associated habitat; feature: organic feature; material: feces | place: Cameroon | collected 2013-10 ... | reverse complement strand
CTGTCTCGTGGGGCTCGGAGATGTGTATAAGAGACAGTCCTTATATTCATCAGCTGCCTGCTGAAGAGCCATTAACTCTCTAATCTCAGCAATATGTGTCTGTGTAAACCATATTGTCTCATTGCCAAACTCAACCTCAACCGGATCCATACTTCCAATTTCAGCATCGGACAGATTCTCAATATCTTCCAGGAAATATCTCAAATCGTATTCGTCCGCCCTCATCTTTTTGTATTCAGATGCACAGTTCGGACACAGACAAATATTCATAGGATCGAGCTCAACTTCCGGTGAATTAGCAATCTGACACATTTCCACATTCGAGAATGCCTCATGACACATCTGGCAGGCATATTTATAAGCTCTATCCATTTTGTACATATTGGTAAGATAAGCTCGCACTTCGCTTACTGGCTTACTTACTCTTATTTTCCTTACTCTGTATTCATACTTCGTCGGACTTGCAAAGCACAGAACCTCCGCGGCATGCTTACGAAGAGAATCCCAGTTCTTAACTCTTGATGAAGGAAACTCATAAGTATCCTCCGGAACAACTGGCGTCTTAGATCCACCGCTGCCTGCATTGCTTCCAAAGTTCTCTTCCAAATCAGTTATTGAAATACCAAATCTTCTTTGAAGTTCAATCTCAAAATATTGATTCTTCTGTTCCTCGGACAGCCTATCGTAATCTTTAGCAGCTTCCTCCAAGTGATCAGCTTCGCTCTTCTTAAATCCAAGGATTTCATAGAGCTCACAATCAGGTACAACATCCCCGTACAACTGAGGATTCAAATCTCTTTTTGTAATCTCTGACTGTGAAACTAAATCAAGAGACTCAGTATATAACCACTTACCACTCCAGCTCGATCCATAATACAAATGCTTTGGACCATCTTTACGCACTCTGGTAACAATTTCCGAAACAGCATTATTTAAGTTTGGTGTACTACCACCTACATAAACAGTTCCTGTAAGCTTATTAACATTATTCAGCAAAAACTGGAATATAAAACTTGATTTTGCCATCGAATCAGTTGCCTTCGGATGGCCTGAAATATATTCCAAAACCTCTGATAAACTTTCCAGAGTAAGTTTCCAACGGAACTCGCCATATGTTGTCCAGTCTGGCTGACGACCTGGATTTCCAGTATAATATTCTCCTGATGTTCTTGATTCATTCTTTGTAATACTCTCACGCACACCAAGCAATTTAAGTTGTTCTACTGAAATATCATCTATTTCATAGAAATCAACATCAACATAGGCATATGTAGCTACATGATTAAAATACTGCTCTATACTCATACCGTCAGAGTTCACAGAAAAATACACCTTTTCTCTCTGTGGATTCACATATACAGGCTTTCCACCTTTACGACATTTTACTGGCAGATATTTCTTGATAAGATTATCCACTTCATCCTTATAATCAGGATTCTGGCGATACTTCATCAACTTCTTAACATCAGTAATATGCTGATCATCTGAGACATTAGCTCCGCCCTCATAACGGTGCTTAAAATCTCTAATAAAGAATTCATATTCATTAGGCTTTTGAAGCGCCAAAATCTCTGTGAAGAAATGCTTACATTGTTCAAAAATATATTCGTCTACAAAAGCGATATCATCGGTATCGTCAATATTTTTTGATGGAAGGAATACATTTGGAAGGTACGATGCATTCTCATAACCCCTACACATAAAGCTATAATCATTTGAGCTTCCATTACTCTTACGGTATGGAGCGACAAATCCTCCTGTCGATGTCTTTACAAATTCAGCAGTAAGCATGTTGGAACCGCCACGCTGCTTTGAAAACGCTGCTGCAACAGAAGCGTACATGTTATAAAGCTTAATCAGCCATTCATCATCCCTATGCATAAGGAATGTTCTATTTTCATTAAAGTTATTACGCAGATTCTCTGGACGAATAACTTCAATATCAAGTGTATCCGTCAAGAAATCATACAACGTCTTATATGTCTTATTCGTTTCTGTTAAGAATGTAGGAAGCCAGTGATAATCTGTACCGTCATCAATAAGCTCCGTAAGAAGTTCATCAGTAAAAAGCTCTGCAAAATCAGAACCTCTGGCAATCTTTACACTTTCAGAAGAAGCATAACTACCATCTTTGCAAAGAAGTAAATTTTCTTCCTGCATCATGTCCGTTGTATCGTCAAACATCCCTTCAAACAGAGGTGCGCTATAGAATACTTCCTCATCAATAGGAAGTATATTCAGCAAACTAAAATCAAGCTTGCCTGCATCTCTAAGTTCTATAACACTATCCCTTAGAAGTGCTGCAGTCTGCTTTGCCAATTCAATATTATCCTTGTCATCAGCCGGAACACTGCTTCGGTTAGGTGTAGTACGATAAGGTCCCTGAACAATAAACTTAAGCTTACTCTCTGTTTCAGTCGGGAAATATACTGAAATATATGGATACTTCGACGGTTTGAAATCATATTTACCGTCTTCTCCCACATTAAGAGTAAATGCAATATCAATAGTTCTTCCGGCCTGTATACCTTTAACCGCCCTAGAGAATACAAGATAAGAAACAACCTCTTCCTTATCCTTCTTGCTGTCTATCTCACCAATGGCAGAAACCAATGAGCAATGATCATTTATTACAATCTTATCAAGCAGATAAGAACCAGATCTCTTCAGCTTAGGCAATTCAATCTGGTAATCAATTGACTGCAGATTCTTCATAAATAGCAATGTTGTAATACCCAAATTCTGAAGACGTTTTGATAAGACATCATTTAACTTGTCTATCGTCTCAAAACCGGAAAATGTAAATCCAACGCTATAAGGGAATACGAATTTAGTAGTATATCCTTCATCAACGTCCTGGTCTTCAATATCTACAGGATGGGTAAAGTCCAGAATCTCCACAGCAAACTGAGAATATCCTTTTGCAACATCCTCTTTTGTAGGATAACTGAATAATTGAACCTTTTCACAGATTCCAAACACAGATTTAAAACCTACACCAAATTCACCAATCTGATTTAGGTCATTAATCTTGTCTGATTTTCCAATATCACAAAGTCCCTGCAGATTTTCCATTGAGAATGGATGTCCATCGTGAAGCACGACCAATCTATCAGTGTACTGCAAAAATTTAATTCTTGATGCTCCTGCATCTTCTGCATTCTGTAATAATTCATACACAAAATGCGATTTATCAGTATACAATTGGATAATTCTCTCCAAGGCACGCCGAAGCATACCATCCTTATCCTGTCTTTGTAATACCTCACTGGCTATTCTCTTTATTGCCATGGCATTTCCCTCCCAATACGGATTTTATCCTATACAACTTCCAGAATTCCGTTTGCAATCAAAGTAGTGTGAATATCTGTCTGTGCCACCTGTTGACGAATAGAATTCGCCTTAGCCTCATAGCTCTCATGAGCGGATTCTAACTCGCTGTTATACATTCTTCGAATACTCTCACTAGTAGTATCCAAAATCTTTTGCTCTAATGATCTCTGACGATTTCGAAAGTTATTTGTTAAACTCTCGATTTTGAATGTTGATGTACTTTCAGCTTCTTTGACCTCAACACTCTTTTCTTCCATCCAAAGTTTTACTTGTTTCTTCTCCAATTCATCCCAATCAGATGGCTGCATCTTTACAGCAGCAGCTCCACTCTGTGATTCCTGAAGGATGTCAGGAAGCTCTGCTGCAATAACATCATCATCGCAAACAACAACTAATCTGAAATGAGGATTTAATCCTACATAACTCCATGCATATACAGAGAAGTGATATGCACCTGCTGGCAAATCATCATTTGCATACTGCAATCTTATATAAGCCTGTTCATTAGACTCATAATACTTCGCAGCCTGCTTTGCAAGAGGATGCATCGCGGTGATGAAGAATGCGTCACGGTTCTTCTCTGCTGCCTCTGAATCAAATGTAATCGGATGCATAGGTGCCTTGCCTTTTAGATATACATCCCAACTCTGTCTTACAGCATTACGACCTGTTGGGAGTTTTCTAAAATCTTCTCTTAAAGTAGCTCTAGCTGTTGCTGATAATCTAAGCTGTTTAATATCTCCATCGCCCACAAAGTAAGTTCCCTGTCCTAGACGCCCCTCCAAATATTGCTCAATCATTATCTGTAAGTTCTTCTGATTCAACCAAGGATTCTCAGCATTATGTATTTCCTGACTAGTAGTATACTCTGATAAATCGAATCCAAAAAACTCTTTCTCCTCCTCTTCGAGACGATCCATCTCCTGAATCTTACGAACCTCATTATCAGCCATCTGCTCCAGCTTAATTTTTCTCTCTTCCTCGGTGAGAGTTGAATCAACCACAATCTGGTCAATCTGAGTTGCAATCTCACCAAGTATTTCTTCACATTCACCAATACTGCTTTCAAAAATACCAATTCTCATTAAGCATCGATAATAAATATCCGCATCCACAGTTCCATTTGTAATTACATTGTAAATGCTGACTGTCTCACTCCTTTGTCCACGGCGGTCGATACGACCAATTCTCTGCTCGATTCTCATCGGGTTCCAAGGCAAGTCGTAGTTAATCATCATGTCGCAGAACTGGTAGTCAAGACCTTCTGATCCAACCTCAGTGAAAAGCAAAATATCTAATGCGTCAGGATTTTCCTTTGGCAATTCAAATCTTGCACGTAAATCCTGGCGGACTGAATCTTTAACACCACCATCTACATTGTCTACTCTAAGTCCAACTGCCAAAAGCTTCTTCTTCAGATAACTTAATGTAAATCTGAATGTACTAAAAATAATAATCTTATTATTCTCAACAGTCTGCTTCTCCAGAATTGCAGTCATCATCTGATCAAACTTAGGATCCTCATCAGGAAGGTTATCTGCCATCTGTAACAGATTCTGAGCCAAATCTTCCAGTGCCCCTGCTCCAGTTCCTGAGAATTCAAAGCCAGGCATCTCGCTATCCGGATCTTCATCAATCTGAACGAATCTTCTCTTAATAAGATCTCTGATATGAGGAGCCAAACCAAATATACAACTTGCAGCCTGTCTCTTAATTGTAGACATCATGAACGGAATAGATCTTGCATCGCCATGAAGCTGCATTAAAGCATTTTGCTCAAATCTCAAGAGTTCATCATGTAAAGCCTGTTGCGCAGGAGTGAATTCCACTGCAAGAGTAAACGGTCTTCTTATACAGAAATCCTGAATATCTTTTCTTCTGGTACGATTGAGCATAGAGTTAAAACTGTGAAGACTCTCTGCATCCGAAATAAGCTTAACTCTTTCCTCTCTGGTAATCTTATCCTGCTGTAGAGTCTGAAGTATCGAAGCATATGTCGGATTCGCTGCTACAACATTTTCTCCCCACTGTGTATCCAGTACGCCTCTTAATTCTTCTATAGCCTGTTCCTGCCAATTCTCATCTGCTCTTCTAATCAAGCTTGATGCTGCAGAAATATGAGCATTCGGTTTTGCCATAAGATTGAATGTAGGCTTATCAATAACCACATCCGGACGTAAAACATTAAGCAGTGTAAACAGGTCATCATCACTTGTCTGCAAAGGTGTTGCAGTAAGCATTACAACAGCGTCTGCATGGTCGCAGAAATATTTAACGCACTTATACTCAAATGCCTTTTCCTTCTCCATGCTTCCGTTTCGAATATGGTGTGCCTCATCGATAATTACTAAATCAAAGTGCGGTGCCGGATCCAAATCCTTTAATCCGAAGAACTTACTCTTCTTACCAGTATCGCCGTTATATGTACGGCTATCTAAAATAGAATATGGCACGATGGTCTTACTATATCTAACAGGCCATTCTCCATCTCTGTCTGTATCAGAAATAACCTGACGAAGCTCCGAACCTGTCAATGGCACAAAGTCCTCATCAAATCTCTTCATTTCAAGTTCCCACTTGCGCTCTGTAACAAGAGGCTTAGGGCAAATAATCATAACGTTTTCGAGTTCACTTCTTGCCTGAAGCTCCTTGATGATAAGACCGGCTTCAATAGTCTTACCTACACCAACGCTATCGGCAATAAGAATTCGAGGTTCATCTGCATGAATCAGTTTTAATGCCGGTCTAAACTGATACGGTACGAAATCAATTCTTGCAGAATTCAAAGAATAAAGGTCACGACCAGATGGGTTGTTTATCTGATATGCAGTCAAATAGCTTCTGAAGGTATTAATATCAACCCAGTTATATTTTACCTTCTCTACTACAGGAGCAATCTGTCCGGAATAATATGTCTTAAAAATACCATCTACAAACACATCATACTTCTTGGTATCGCCAAGGTCAAAAATAGACATAACGATACCACGCACTGAAGGATTGCCTATAAGATATACTAAGCTCTTCTCAGAAATATCATCCTCATCTCCAACTTCTACGACTGCTTCCTCTTCAGTTTCATTATGAGATAATGCAGCAAAATCTACGGTTGAAGGAGATTTTACCTCTTCAATCATACGATCCACTTCACTAACCAATTTGTCATCTGCTTCCATCTGTTCAAAGAACTGATGCAATGTATCCAAATCAGCAATAATCGTATCCTTACCAGGAAGAACTGCACTACAATGAGCCCAGTTATTACGTACACGCATCATATCTCTGATACATTCACGTTCCTTAGTCGGAAGATATGCCACTTCTCTCATCGTATACCAGGATTTATCAGCTATTCTAAGAAGAGCTGCCAAGTCGAAATCTGCAAGACAAGTAAAACCTTTTGACTTAGCTGTTTCCCTCTGGTTATAGCTTAATTTATCAATAACGCTATCTTCCCACCAATCTGCAGATGTCTTTGGAAGAAGTTTTCCAAGCCATTCTGCCAGCATATTTGCAGATGTATGAAGATAACTATTCATCCTGCGTACAATCTGGTCGTTTTCCATCTTGAAGCCTCCAATCTAAATGTACTTACATAAAGAATCCATCTGTTTCGAAGATGTGATCCAATTCATCATTTGTCATAGCATGCAATACCTTATCTCTGACCGCGCTTCTTGCCATATCCAAACGCTTAAATCTATCGTGTCCTGCAGCATCCTTGCCTTTACGAATAAGCTGAATTCTGCCTACTCCAGGATTCTGACGTGCATACTCAGCAAAGCCTTTTGCCTTGCCAAGATTATCAATTCTTGTAGGATCATGAGGCTCCAGAATATCAATAACGAATTCCTCATCACCATCCTTACGAATAATAACAAAATCAGGATATGCCGGCTTCTGCTCTCCACCGATTTCATAAGGGATACACAGCGACCAAGGTTTTCTCGGAGGATTTCTAAGCCAACAAACATAATCTACCTGTGCCTGTTCTTCCTCCAGAACTCCCTCTTCCCAGCTATTAAGATTAATTCTTGCTACACCAGTACTATCTACAAATAAGTGATCGGTGTAATCCTTACCATTTACTTCTCTTGGCTGAGTAATAGTCTCTGGCAATCTGAAGTTATGCTTAGAAACAATATCTCCATCCGATACAATGGTGTTGTACTGTTTGATAAATCTTTCTTCGAGGCCAACAATCTTACGACGGTAATCATCATTCATCTTATGGAATGCTCTCTCTGCATATGCCATAAGTCTTGCGGTACAATCATCATCTGCAGCATACAAAATAACATCAATCTTGAATGCGTTTGGATCATCAGGATCATAGAAATACTTTCCGTATTTATTTCCAACACCTTCATTTCCAAGCTTGTTTTCAGCACGTCTGTACTGTCTATCAATATCTGTGTCTGTTGTAGACATGAAATGGTAAAGAATATTGTCATCCTTAACAGTCTCACCGAATGCGTCAAATACCTGAGACTTCATCTCAAATTCCATAATATGATGAGCCATCTCATCATACTTACCGTCACGATTAAGACCTGCTACATACTCTCTAATCATTTTAACGATTTCTTCAAGCACATCATCTGTAGCATCCGAATACATTCCAGACTGAGTAAGCAAACGTGCAAGACTGTATAACGAATTCAGGTAATTGTTGATTCTTACCGTTCTAACATCATATGAAAGCAGACCAGAATCATTAATTGCCTTCATAATTGCTTCTCTGTCCAATGATTTCTCTGACTCTTCTGTAATTACAGGAGTAACCTGTGCAGCTGGATGCTGTTGAGTTCCCGTGCTTGTTGTAGCAGAAGTAGGAGTTATCTGTGATACAGACGTAGGTGCCGCTCCAGTTCTGGAAGGCATAGTTTCTTGCTGAGAGTTAGTGTTGGCAGCCTGTGTTTCTTCTTGTGGTGTGCTCTGCGTTGCTGTACTTATGCCTGTTATGTATGGTATCGACTTTTCTTTTACAACTTTATCAGGTGTTGTTTCTCCACCTGTCAAATTATCAAACAATGACATCTGACCTGGTATGTTATGCTCAAGCTGCTGTGGTGCTGTAGTTGTTATTCTTGGTCTTACAGTAAGTGTTTCCATTACTCTTGATTCAAGAGACTCACCGTAAATATCTGTAGGTAATTCACCGCCTTCCGCATTCTGCAATTCTTTTACAACATCACTAACTGTATCCGCGTTAAAGTATGGTAAATATAAATGTACATCATTCAAAGTATCATCTACCTGAATATGCATCTGCATAGGTGTTCTAATCATTCTTCCAAGGAGCTGTGCAATATATGTTGCATCTGTTGCATGGCGGAATGACATCATAGTCTCTGCACGAGGGCAATCCCATCCAGTTGATAAACTTTCCTTAAAGAAAACAACTCTGATTTTCTTGTTTTCAGCAATAGCTGAAGGCTCCACATACGGCACATTAAGTCCGTTGATTGTCAGAACTGAATTAGTCTGTCCAAATGTATGTACAACTTCACCTTCCTGAAACTTGATTCCGCATCTTTCCTCAACCTTTGCCACACAATCATCCAGATCTGACGCTGAGATTTGTGATCCGGTTCCATTCTGAACCTGGATAACCAAAATAGGATTTACATAGGCATAATGTTGCTCATAGCAGTATTGATACCAGTGATCCCACTTATCTTTCCATTCATCAGCCGCTGCCTGAAGAACTGCCATATCCTTGTTGCCGGTGTTCTCTTCCGGATAAGAAATAACTATTCTATCCTTCAATAATCCGGAAGCTCTGACCTCATCTGTGGTTACAACAACGTACTGTGTTGTAGATGTAGTTCCCTGCACCAGTGCATTAAATCTTGCAGATGTTGCAGACATGCCTATAACAACCGGCATAGCATCAAGGCCGTCATCAGGACTTCCCTTAAGGAATTTCTGCATGATGGTCGTTGCCCTACCAGCTTCACGCCCCTGCATTCCTCGATGAGCTTCATCAATAATCACATAAAGTCTATCGCTCTTATCTCGCGCTGTATTAGCCAAAGTTTCCCATATAGTATATTGTCTTGTGTCGCTATGCTTTGTAAGATTAGAACTCTTGCCAAGTTTTTGTGTATTCAAAAAATAGATATGTCCATCATCAAACTTTTCTTGGTCAAATGAATCATCACTTACTGTCACACACTGACCAATCCTTATTCTATCTGCCTTCAAGTCTATTTTTCCACGCGACTGTTCATTTAATTGTGGTGAGTCTGAAAGCCATATTATGATAGCTTCAGGTTGTTCAGAATAATCAACATCACCACAAAATATATTTTCTATTAAAGCTGCCATTATTATCGTTTTTCCTGCTCCTGTTGGTGCAGTAAAAGATACTACTTGATTTGAATGTGTACGTTGATATCCACCCAATGCCTCATCGATTTTCATTCTTAAATCTAAAAGTGCCTTTTTCTGAAAAGAAAATAATTCGACTTTCATAGACTACCTCCCCACACTTATTCTAAAATTATCCAAATAATCCCTATATAATTGAAATGTATTCTTTTCACTATATTGAGAAATCAGTTCTCTATACCCAGCCTCCGAATCTGTTACAAAATATAGTGTTTCAATTTCTGGGTATTTGGTAAGATACTCCGAAAATTCAATATACTTACGTTCATTTATTAATACAGCAAAATGGTTTTCTGGTAATATAAGCACATCCGTATTATCATACGATAAAGGGCATTTTCCATAAGCACCAGCTTTAAGCCATAATACAGGAAGTAATTCAATAAACTGCCTTCCTAAAGCTACTGCTGTCCTATCCAAAAATCCAAGTTTAAAATATGCTACATTTGAACGTAATCCTTTTGACATATCCTTTTGGTTTATCACATATTTACTCTTTAGTTTTTTTCCATTAATATCTACACCTTTTATAGAACATATAGTTCGAGGCCATGTAATTTCTCTTGCAACTCCATGATTTTCCCACTCTTCGTCTCCCGGCTTAAATCCCTTTTTTTCCAATATTTTTGCTTCGTCATTTGAAACTTCGTTGTTGGTAACAAGAATACATCTCCTTTTCCCACCATCAATATTATTGAGCAGATTGACAGCATGTAAAGTTGTACCTGATCCAGCAAAAAAATCCAGTATTAACGCATTAGGTTTGTCTGCAACAAAAAATTTTAATGTATCATACACAGCATAAAGAGATTTTGGATAAGAAAAAACATGCCCTGGTAAAATCTGCTTTAGTAATCTTGTGCCATGTTCTGTTGCATCGTGCGATTTTCGATTCCATACGGTTTTAGGAAACACGATTCTTTTTGTAGCATCTACAGGTGTTAAAATAAGCGAGCCATCTTCGGCCTTTCCACTAATTTCAATTTCACCGGATAATATACGTTTTTGATCGCCTCCTCGCACATATTGAATATTCCATCGATTAGTTTTTTTATCATATGTTCCTACTCTTAAATATCCATTTTTCAATAATTCCCTAGTCGTTTTAGGAACAGCTCCCCAAGTGGCTTCAGATCCATCGTCTTTTATTGGAAAAACCGATACTAGCCCTTCTTTCGAAGGCACATCACTTGCACTTTCACTAGGTGCAAGTGCCTCCCCTATTTCAACAATTTTCTTTTGCTTTGTATCAATGTATATTGGAAAGAATTGACCTTTTGTCTTAGAGCGTGGGGTGCTTGTTCTCATGAAATTAAACCAAACTCTACTGATAACCCCCTCTCCATCAGTCGAAAGCATGTTATCATTAGTTCTTGTTACTCCCATCGTACCAAACCGGCAAATAAAAAGATATTCTTCCACTCTAGAAAATTCATTTTCTCTACTGGTTCCGTTACGGCTAATAACATTTGTAATCATTTGCATATTTGCATCTGGGAACAGTTCTTCCAGTAAACATCCTAAATGAAGATATTCCTTTTCATCAATAGCAACTATTAAAACAGACTCACATGGATTCAACAAATGCTTTGCTATTATCAACCTTTTTTTCATCATACTTAACCATTTACTATGTCGATACACATCTGCCGAATCTACATAATCATTATTGTATTTCCAGTCTTTAGCTCCGGTATTGTATGGCGGATCAATATATATACAATCCACTTTTTCAGCATATAAGTATTCCAACAATTGTAATGCGTGATAATTATCTGCTTCAATAAGAGTATGCCATAAATCACTATCTGGGGCATTGCATATGCTATCTATCGGTTTAAGATATGGATAAACAGACTCCCCAAACTGAGCAACTGTTACCAACTCTTTAACTTCAACTTCTTCTCTTTCCTGGGTTACTTTATTTACACAATACGCAATGTCGTCCACTATAGCAGCAATTTCATATACATTATTTACAGGTCCTGTTTTTTTTGCAACTGTTACACCTTTTTTTACTGGAACATCGTATAGAGGCGTACACTCTGGCATATGTTCTTCAAACACCAATCCAAATTTTTTTGTCTTTGATAATCTATCTATTTCCTTCTCAATTCTTTCACGTAACGCCTGGTCTTGTACCTGCGCCAGCAAATCATGTATCGCAGCCATCTGATTTCCTCCTTAGATTTACAAATATGTCTACTGCGGGACTCTACCATCCTATCAAACATGCTGTCCCAAAATTTGGACTTATTCCGTAGTTATTGTCTCTTTAATTGCAATTTAAACTGCTAGTTTTCCCATGC
>ERZ1026780.2077-NODE-2077-length-12043-cov-5.091258_pt1 | contig 12043 bp, 4 predicted proteins | sample MGYA00380126_ERZ1026780 | MGnify/ENA primary metagenome ERZ1026780 (study PRJEB33269, sample SAMEA4719762) | human gut metagenome | biome: human-associated habitat; feature: organic feature; material: feces | place: Cameroon | collected 2013-10 ... | reverse complement strand
CTGGCGGTCGAAGCGGCCGGGGCGCAGGAGGGCGGGGTCGAGGATGTCGGGGCGGTTCGTGGCGGCGATCACGATCACGCCGTCGTTCGAGCCGAAGCCGTCCATCTCCACGAGCATCGCGTTGAGCGTCTGGTCCGCGCAGCGCTGGGCGGGCATGCCGCCCGCGTTGCGCTTCTGGCCGACGGAGTCGATCTCGTCGATGAAGATGATGCAGGGGGCGTTCTTCTTGCCCTGCTCGAAGAGGTCGCGCACGCGGCTCGCGCCCACGCCCACGAACATCTCCTCGAAGTCGGAGCCGCTGATCGAGTAGAAGGGCACCTTCGCCTCGCCGGCGATGGCCTTGGCGAGGAGGGTCTTGCCCGTGCCGGGCGGCCCCACGAGGAGGATGCCGCGCGGGATGCGCGCGCCGAGCTTCGTGAACTTCTTCGGGTCCTTCAGGAACTCCACGACCTCCGCCACGTCCTCCTTGGCCTCGTCGACGCCCGCGACGTCCTTGAACGTCACCTTGCCGGCGCCCTTGTTCTCGTCCATCAGCCGCGCGCGCGACTTGCCGAAGGAGAACATGCCGCCCGCGCCGCCGCCCATCATCTTGCGGTAGATGAGGAACCACATGAGCGCGGCGAAGACGCCGAAGATGAGGAGCTGCTGGAGGAAGGGGCCGAACAGGGGCTCCTCCTCCTTCACGGGGCAGCGCACGTTCTTCTCCGCGAGGAAGTCCATGAGCGATTCGTTCTCGCCGGGGACGAGCGTGACGCGGAACGCCGTGCAGGGGGCGTCGAGAAGCTTGCCCCGCAGATAGGTGCGCGCGCCGTCCACCACGCGCACGCGCTCGACGCTTTCGATCTCGCTGCGTTCGACCCGCTGCCGGAATTCCGTCAGGGAGAGCTCAAGGGGCTTGGGCTGGTTGGTGGAAAGGTAGCGGGAACCCAGGAATACGGCCAGGATGACGGCGAGGACGATCCAGCCGCCACGGGTCCCCTGCGGACCGGACGCCCGCGGGATCGGACGCGGCCGCCGGGCGGCCCGCGCCTGTTCTTTCGGTTCTTCAGACATAGGCGCAAGTATAGCACAAATGCGCCCCGCGTGGGGACGTTTAATCCCGCATCCTTGCCCGCCTTCCCCTTGACAAAGTTCGGCGGCGTCCGTTAAAATACGCTTATCTTTTACACTCACTGAAAAGGTCTTGCGCCATGCACGTCTCCCTGCACGCTCCTTCCCGCGCGCTTGTCTGCGCCCTCGCCGTGGCCGCCGCTTCGGCCTTCGCCGAAACCTACTCCTGGACGGGCGCGGCCGACGGCCGTTGGACGAATGCGGCCAACTGGGCGGTCGGCGGCGCGGCGGCCGCGACGGCGCCGGGGCCGGCGGACATCGCCGTCTTCGGCGCATGCGGGGGCGCGACGACGATCGACGTCGACGGCCTCCGCGCCGTGAAGGCGGTCAAGGTCGCCGGGGCGGCGGCGCCCGCCTACACGTTCGGCGCGTCGGCGGACCAGGTTCTGCGCTTCGCCGACGCGGGGCTCTTCGAGGTGGCGGCCGACGTCGCGAACATGCCGGTCTTCCGGGGCGGCCTCGGCGTCGCGACGGACCAGGAGAAGGGCGGCAACGTCTTCACGCTCGCCAACGAGGCCGCCGGCGAGCTCGTGCTCGGCGACTACGGCTTCCTGACCCGCGTGCCGGGCGCGCCCTCCTGGGCCGAGGCGCGGCTCAAGGTCACGGGCGCGGGGCCGGTGCGCTTCACGCGCCCCGTGTCGTCCCTCGGCGGCTGGCAGCTCCTCTACATGTTCTACGGCACGGGGCGCGTCACGCTCGACGCAAACCTCGACAATACGCACGGCGTCCACTTCTACGCGCCCGCCGAAGTCGTCCTGAACGGCTGCGACATGATCTTCGGCGACGTCTACTGCGACCTCGTCGCCTACGACGACGTGCGCTTCGCGGGGACGGGCAAGGTCGTCTTCAAGAGCGGCAACACGGATCGGCCGAGGGACGCGAGGATTTCCATCGCGGGCGGGAAGACGCTTGCGCTGGGTGCGGGCATCGCCTTCGAGAACACGGTCCTCGACCCCAGGCTTGCGGGCCTCTGGACGCCGGGCGCCCTCGTGACGGGCGCCGGCACGCTCGTCATGGAGGGGACGCAGTCCGCCGTGGGCGGCTTCCGCCTCCGCGGCGGCCGGACGCGGATCGGGCGCATCGACCAGATCGCGGCGGGCGACCGCGTGGAGATCTCCACCGGCGCGACGCTCGTCTACACGGGCGCCGGCGAGACGTTTGCGAAGACGCTCGTGCTCACGAACGGGGACGCGGCGGTGCAACTGGCGGGCGCGGGCCCGCTCGCGTTCGCCACGCCGCTCGTGACGGGCGCGAAGACGGGCACGCTCACGCTCGACAACGCCGGCGCGGACGCCGCCGTCTGGTCGGCGACGGAGACGGCGGCCCTGCCCGTGGCGCTGAAGGGCGCGTGGCGCCTCGCGGGGTCGCTGGCGCATGCGCCGGTCACGTTGGCGCAGGGGGCCTCGCTCGTCCTGGAGTCGGCCGCCGCGCAGCCGGTCGGCGAGCTGGAGCTCAACGGGCAGACGGTCGATTTCGGCGCCCGCGCCTACCAGATGGGGATCCGCGCCGTCTCCGGCGCCAATACGCTGAAGGCCCCGGCGGGGACGACGCTCACCGCGCTGGCCGGCGAGGCGGGGACGCTTGACGTCGTGGCGGACGAGCGGGCCGTCGCGGTGGCGGGCGCGACTGCGGGCGCGGCGCCGGCCTGGCTGACGCTCAACGGCCGCCGCGCGGGCTTCGACGCGGCGGGGCGCCTCGTCTATGCGGCCTATGACGCGACGGCGGAGATCGCCGCGCGCGGCGGCGTCGTGCCGGCGGGCGACCCTGCGGCCGTCGTCGGCGTGACGCGGCGCGGCGAGACGGGCGCGGTCACGCTTGAGGCGGACGCCGTCACGGTGGCGGCGCTCGTCCAGAAGGTGGACGTGCCGGCGGTCGTGGAACTGGCGGCGGGGCAGACGCTCACGGCGGGCTCGGCCGCGCTTGAGATCGGCGCGGAGAAGGGCACGGGGACGCTCGCGGCGGGCGCGGACGGGATCGTGTTCGACAATCCGACGGCGGAGGCGGCGATTCGCGTGCGGGCCGCGCTCGCGGGTACGGCCGCCCAGACGCTCGCCAAGGCCGGCGCGGGCACGGTCGTCTTCGACAACGCCTTCGCCTGGCCGGGCCGGATCGACCTTCCCTTCGGCGAGCTGCGCGTCGTCGATCCCGCCTCGCCCCACGCGGCGGCACTGTTCGGGCAGGGCGTCTACACGCTCGACGGCGCGGGGACGCGGACGCTCGCGGGGTCGGCGGAGGGCTTCGCCGGCACGTTCCGGCTGGCGGGCGGCGTGACGCGCATCAAGAACGCGGCCGCCCTCGGCGGCCCGGCGACGACGCTCGTCGTCACGAACGGCGCCGCGCTCGACCTTTCGGGCGGGTTGGAGGGGACGACGTTCAACAATCTCGTCCTCGGGACGAAGAGCATCTTCCTCGCCGGCGACGGCCCCGACGGCCTCGGCGCGCTGCGCCCGGAGGCCTTTGACCCGGCGGCGGGCGGCGAGGCCGGCGCAACCAACCAAGGGGGGAACGTCATCTCGGGCGCGCGCCTCACGCTCATGGGCGATGCGACGATTGGAAGCCCCGGCCAGACGCGCTGGAACATCAAGGACACCGTCTTCGACCAGCAGGGGCATACGCTGACCTTCGCAAACAAAGGCCGGATCGGCCTCTTCGAATCGACCGTCACGAACGCGGGGCCCGTCGTCCTGGCCGCGCACGAAAAGGGGGAGGAGGGTGGCCTCTGCTTCGGCGCCGCCCTGTTCGGCGCGGCGGACGCTCCGCCGATCACGGCCCACGGCGGAACGCACTTCACCTGGCAGAGCGCGCAGTCCTTTGCGCAGGTGCGGCCGCTTGAGATTCTCGGCGCGACGACGTTCTACAACTTCCACGCCTACAACAACACGGTCGCGGACACGGGCTACAACGGCTGGGCGGGGCCCGTCCGCCTCGTGGACGCCGACGCGTGCCTCACGCTCCACGTCTACAACCAGTCCGCCCGCGCCCTGCGCCTCGACGGCCCCGTCTCGGGGGCGGGCGGCCTTAGAATGAACGGTTCCGGCCGCTACTACGTGATGAACCCGACGAACACGTTCTCGGGCGCGCTGGACTGTTCTGGAACGAACTGGGGCGTCTGGGAGTTCGGCTGGGCTGGGTCGATCCCCGACTATTCGAAGGCGACGTTCGGGACGGGCGTTGTCGCGCTCGCCTCGGACGACACGAACCGCTGGCCGATGGCGGCCTTCGCGAAGTTCATGAACGAGGCGCATTTCCTGGACGGGAAGACGTCCATCGGCTTCGACACGACGTTCGGCGACCAGCGCCTCGTCCTCGACAACCTCGTCGTCACGAACACGGCATACGACGCAATCCGCAACCTCGGCCCCGGCAGGCTGGTCGTTGAAGGGCCGGGCATCTTCCCCGGCGCGCTCAAGCTGGACGTGACGGGCGTCGTGGAGGTGACGGGCGCGGCGCACGTCGCCTTGACGAACCGCGGCGACCAGATGACGCTTCGCCCGCGCCCGGACGGCTGGACGAGCCTGCTCCACTTCCGCGACGCGGCCGACGTCGAAATGCCGTCCGCCTCCTACTACGTGGGTGCATGGAACACGAACTACTGCGCCCAGGTGCGCATCGAGGGCTCCCGCCTCTACAATCCCGCGCTCCTGGGCGCGCCTTGCCAGGCCGGCCAGCTCATCGTGGGCGCGGTGAGGTCGCAGGGCGTCGTCGAGATCGCGGGCGACACGTCGGTTGTCTCGAACCGCGTCGTCCTCGGCGTCGATGGCGGCGTGGGCGCGCTCTGCCTGCGCGGCGGCGCGCTCGTCGACCTGGGGCCCGACGGATCGGCCTACGGGAATGTGGGCGAGTCGGGCGGCTACGGCTACCTGGAGCAGACGGGCGGGACGTTGGATTTCGTGCGGTCGCACCGGGTCGGCTTTCGCGCGCATGCGCAGAACGGGCCCGCCTATGGCGTCGTCGCCCTCCTCGGCGGCAGGGCCGCGAGCGTTCCCTGGACGGGCGAGACGGTGTCGTCGCTCAACCTTGGCGTGGACGGCGCGCACGGGCATCTCTACCTGAAGGGCGGGAGCCTGGAGGCGCAGGGGGGCCTCTCCTTCGGCGAGCACAATGCCGGGCACCGCGACGGCTTCGGCACGGTCACGCTGGAGGACGGCGCGTCCCTCCTCCAGCACGCCCCCCTCATGATGGGCGTCTCGCCCGCCTACACGGCCGTCCTCAACCTGAACGGCGGCGTCCTGGAGGCGACGTGCGTCTGCAAGGCGTTTGCGTGGGAGGCCGGCAGTCCGTCCGAGGCGGACGGCTCCTGGGCCGGCTCGAAGGGCTACGTCAACTTCAACGGCGGCACGCTGCGCCTCCGCGACGTCGCGCAGGAGCGGGTGTTTGCAAGCGACCAGAACCCCCGGTGCGCGCTCGACCGCATCACGGTCTTCGCGGGCGGCGCGACCCTCGACACGAACGGACGCGACCGTACGCTCGGCACGCCCCTTCAGGCGCCGGAGGGGAACGGCGTCGTCGCGCTCGACACGACGGGGATCCTCGGGCGCGACTGGATTGCGCCGCCGTACATCGAAATCGAGAACGAGGAGGGCAGCGCGGGCTTCGGCGCGACCGTGTACGCGGACTTCGACTCGGCGGCGCGCCGCGTGACGGGCGTGCGCGTCGTCAGCCCCGGCTGCCGCTACACGAAGGCCCGGGCCGTGGTCCGCTACGGCATCCACGCCTGCTTCACGAACGCGGTCACGCTCGGCGCGTCGCCCTCGGGCGGCCTCACGAAGACGGGCGCGGGCACGCTCACGCTCGCCTGCGCGAACACCTTCGCGGGCGCGGTCGCGGTCGAAGGCGGCACGCTCAAGGTCGCGGCGGACGGCGCGCTGCCGGCGAAGGCCCCCGTCTCGGTCGCGCCCGGCGCGACGCTCGACCTGAACGGGCGTGCGCTTGCGGCGACGGCGCTCGGGACGACGGGCGGCGCGGTCGTGAACGGCACGCTCACGCTGCCGTCCGCGCTTGCGGTCGATCTCGCCGAGGCGAAGAGGGGAAACTGCCCGACGTTCGCGGGCGGTGCGTTCGCCTTCCCGGAGGGGGCGACGCTCACGCTCGCCCACGCGGACGTCCGCGACGCGCGCGACCGCTTCTACACGCTCTTCAAGGTGACGGGCGCGGGGACGCTCACGGGCACGCCGACGCTCGTCGCGGCCGACGACCTCGCCCCCTGGACGCTCGTCAACACGGGGCGCGAGCTGCGCCTCGCCTTCCCGGCCGGGAGCGTCCTCATCCTGCGCTGACCGCGCCCGCGCCTCCGCGCCCGTCCCCTGCGCCGTTTGCGCGCGGGCACGGGTTTTGATAGACTATCCCCCCAAACGGCGGGAACCCCTGCGTTGCCGCCCCAGGAGATTTTCAGGCACCGTGTACCTCAAGCAGCTGGACATCATCGGTTTCAAGTCCTTTGCGGACAAGACCCGCCTCACCTTCGAGCCGGGCATGATCGCCATTGTCGGCCCGAACGGCTGCGGCAAGTCGAACGTCTCCGACGCGATCCGCTGGGTGCTCGGCGAGCAGCGCCCCACCGCCATCCGCTGCTCGAAGCTCGTCGACGTCGTCTTCAACGGCACCGACACGCGCAAGCCCCTCGGCCTCGCGGAGGTCTCGATCACCTTCGCCGACTGCGAGAAGGAACTCGGCATCGAGTACCACGAGGTCACCGTCACCCGCCGCGTCTACCGCGACGGCTCCGGCGAATACTTCATCAACAAAACCCGCAGCGGCCTGAAGGACATCAAGCGCCTCTTCATGGGCACGGGCATCGGCACCACCTCCTACTCCGTCATGGCGCAGGGCCAGATCGACCAGATCCTCTCCTCGAAGCCCGAGGACCGCCGCGCCGTCTTCGAGGAGGCCGCCGGCATCACGAAGTTCAAGGCCGACCGCAAGGAGGCCCTGCGCAAGATCGAGCAGACCGAGCAGAACCTCCTCCGCGAGGCGGACGTCCTCCGCGAGATGAAGCGCCAGATCGGCTCGCTCCAGCGCCAGGTCGGCAAGGCCGAGAAGTACAAGGAGCTGCGCGACGAGCTGCGCGGGCTCGACATCTACGTCAGCAAGGGCAAGATCCAGGCGTTCAACCTCGCGCTGGAAATGAACGCGCAGCGCCAGCGCGAAACCGAGCAGGCGATCCAGGAGGCGACGGTCGCCGTCAACGCGGCCGAGAGCGCGAGCCAGCAGATCCACGCCGACATGCACCGGCTCGAAGAGCGCCTGGCCGCCCTCCAGGCGCAGCAGGCCCAGGCCGAGAGCGCCTATTCCCGCGCCCGCGAGGTGATCGGCGTCAACGAGCAGCGCATCGCCGAGTACAAGGCGTGGAGCGACCGCGACGGACGCGAGATCAACGCCACGCGCCAGCAGCTCGACGAAATCGGCATGCAGACCGAAAGCCTCGAACAGAAGGCGGCGCTTCTGGAGGAGGGGCTGGAAACGGCCCGCGCCGACCTGGAGGAGGCCGAGACCGCGTTCCGCGAGGCGTCGGCGAAGATCGACGCCCTGCGCCAGGAACTGCAGGAGGGCCGCTCCGAGAGCGTCCTCTGCGACCGCCGCGCGAACGAGACGCGCGACGCCATCGCCCGCCTCGACGAACAGGCGCGCGAGCAGATCGTGAAGCGCGAACGGCTCGTGAGCGAGGAGGCGCAGCTGCGCGAGAGCGCCGCCGCCGCCGAGACGGCGCTCGCCGCCGTGAAGACGCGCCTCGCCGAGGCCCGCGCCGCCGAGGAGGCCGCCGCCGCCGCGAGCGAGGTCGCCGAGGCGCAGCGCGCCGCCCTCGCCGCCGAACTGGAGGACCTGCGCGCGAACTTCGGGAAGATGCAGGCCGAGGCCGCCGCGAAGGAGGCCCAGCTCGACCTCTTGAACGACGCGAAGTCCGCCGGCGACGCCTTTTCCGCCGGCGCCCAGAAACTTCTGGACGGGTCGCTCGGCCTCCCGGAGGGGACCGTGCTGGGCTCGCTCGCCGACCGCTTCGACGCGCCGCCCGACTGCCGCGTGGCGCTGGAGGCCGCGCTGCGCGCGTGGCTCGACGCCGTGGTGGTGGCGGACGCCGCCGCCGCCCGGGCGGCGGCGAAGGCGCTGCTCGCGCAGAACGCCGGAAGCGCGCGCCTCGTGCCGGCGTCCCTGCCGGACGCGCCGCCGTCCGTCCCCGTCGACGTGGGGCTGCCCCGTCTCCTCGATGCCGTCACCGTCGCCGAGGACTTCAAGGCGGCGGCGGAACGGCTGCTCGGCAACGTCTACGTCGCCGACTCGGCGGACCGCCTCTTCGCGGCGCTTCCCGCGCTGGCGGGCGTTCCCACGCCCGTGCGCCTCGTCTCCCGCGACGGCCTCGTCTGGGGCTCCGGCGCCGCCGAGGCGTGGCTGCCCGGCACGGCGGCCGCCTCGCCGCTCAGCCGCAAGATGCTGATTTCCGAGACGACGACCTCCCTTGAAGCCCTCCAGGCGCGGATCGAGGCCGGGCGACAGACGCTCGCGACGGGTGCCGAGCGGAGCGCGGCCTTCGCCGAACAGGCGCGGAACGCGGCGGCGGCCCTCTCGAACGCGCGGCGCGCGGCCGCACAGGCGGAGGGCGAGTGCGCCGGCATGGAGCGCGACGCGGCGGCCCTCGGCGAACGGCTCGCGCGCGTCTCGGCGGCCCTTGCGGAGGTGCAGGCCGCAAACGCGGGCGACGACGCGAAGCGCGCCGAGCTCGCGGCGGTGCTGGAGGAGACGCTCGCGCGGCGCGACGCGCTGACGGACCGCACGGCGCGCCAGCAGGACGAGCTGCAGGACCTCGAACTCGCGCACGGCGAGGAGAGCCGCCGCCTCACGGAGCGGCGCATCACGGCCGCCCAGATGGAGAACGAGCTGCAGCTCACGGCGCAGCAGAAGACGGACGCCGAGCGCCGGCGCGGGGAGCTGCAGAAGATGATCGCGGGCCGCGAGGCCGGCATCCGCGGATACGAAGACGCCATCCAGCGCCTCCGCGACGAGACGGCGGAGCTGATGGGCTCGCTCGACGATTTGAAGCAGGGCGCGATCGACATCCACGGCCAGGTGGAGGAGGCGCGCATCGCGCGCGGCGAACTGCAGACCAGGCTCGCCGCGAGCGAGGGCGGCGTGGGCGCGAAGCGCGTCGAACTCGACAAAGCCCGCGACTACAAGGGCAAGCTCGAAGTCGCCGCGACCGAGGCGACGATGCGTCGGCAGAACGTCTACGACCATCTCAGCCAGGAGTACGGGCTTGACGCCCAGGCCGTTTTGCGCGAGCCGGATCCGGACTGGAAGGGCGGCGAGCCGCCGCCGAACGACGTCCTCGAAAACCGCGTCAACGCGCTCGCCGCGCAGATCGCCGCCCTCGGCCCCGTGAACATGGTCGCCATCGAGGAGTTCCGCGAGCTGGAGGAGCGCTACACGAAGGAGAAGGAGCAGGAGGCGGACCTCCTCGCGGCGAAGGAGCAGATCCTCGCGCTCATCACGAACCTCAACGACAAGAGCGGCGAACTCTTCCGCAGCACCTTCAGGCAGGCGAACGAGAACTTCCAGCGGATGTTCACGAAGCTCTTCAACGGCGGCGAGGCGCGCCTCGTCCTGCTGGAGAACGCGGAGGATCCGCTGGAGTGCGGCATCGACATCATCGCGCGCCCCCCGGGCAAGCGTCCGCAGAGCGTCACGCTCCTCTCCGGCGGCGAGCGCACGATGACGGCCGTCGCGCTCCTCTTCGCGATCTTCATGATCAAGCCCGCGCCGTTCTGCATGCTCGACGAGCTCGACGCCGCCCTCGACGACGCGAACATCGGCCGCTTCGTGGACGCCCTCAAGGAATTCCTCGACCGCAGCCAGTTCCTCATCATCACGCACAACCAGCACACGATCGCCGGGTCGGACCTCGTCTACGGCGTGAGCCAGCAGGAGAAGGGCGTTTCCCGCATCATTTCAATGCGTTTGACGGATATCGGCGTGAAGCCCGTTCCGGAAGACACCAAACAAAAGAAAGACCAGGAGCACTAACATGGCAGAAGTTATCGGAGCAGGCGAACTGCACAAGGGCGTGAAGCTGTTGATCGACGGCGAGCCCTACGAGATCACGGTGTTCGACTTCTCGAAGCCGGGCAAGGGGCAGGCGATCTACAACTGCACGCTGCACAACCTCATCACGGGCGGCAACATCACGCGCAGCTACCGCTCGGGCGACAAGTTCGAGAAGCCGGAACTCATCCAGCGCAGCGTCACCTACTCGTACGACGACGGCACGGCGTATGTGTTCACGGACGAGAACTTCGAGGAGATCCGCGTCTCCCCCGACGTGATGGGCGACAAGAAGTACTTCCTCATGGACGAGATGGAGGTCAAGGCCCTCTTCTTCAACGACCGCGTCATCGGCGTGCAGCTCCCCCAGCTCGTCGAGCGCAAGGTCATCAAGGTCGAGCCCGGCGTGAAGGGTAACACGGCCTCCGGCAAGGTCACGAAGCCGGCGACGGTGGAGGGCGGCTACGTCTGCGCCGTCCCGCTCTTCATCAACGAGGGCGACACCGTGCGCATCAACACCGAGACGGGCGACTACAACGACCGCGTCTCGACGAAATGAGATGAAGTCGCCTTCGGCTTTAAGTCGTTAAGTGGTTAAGTCGTCATGGTATGTTCTGTGGCATATAAGGCCGCGAAGCGGCAACTTAACTACTTAAAGCCGCGAAGCGGCGATTTAACTGTTCGATTCGGTCCTCTTTGTTGACAATGGAGGTCTCATGAAGATCCTGGTGACGGGCGGCGCGGGCTACATCGGCTCGCATACGACGCTGGAGCTGCTGAAGGCGGGTCACGACGTCGTGGTGGTGGACAACCTCTGCAATTCCTCCGAGGAGGCGCTGAGGCGGGTCGCGGAACTGGCGGGCAAGGCCCCGAAGTTCTACAACCTCGACATCCGCGACGAGGCGGCGCTGGACAAGGTTGTGGCGGCGGAAAAGCCCTTCGACGCCACGATCCACTTCGCCGCGCTCAAGGCCGTGGGCGAGTCGACGAAGATTCCGCTCAAGTACTACAACAACAACCTGGGCGGCACGTTCACGCTCCTCAAGGTGCTCGCCGCGCACGACTGCAGGAACATCGTGTTCTCCAGTTCCGCGACGGTGTACGGCCAGCCGCAGAGCGTGCCGATCCGCGAAGACTTCCCCACGCCCGGCTGCACGAACCCGTACGGCTGGACGAAGCTCATGATGGAGCAGGTCTTCCGCGACGTGCAGAAGGCCGACCCCGCGTGGAACACGGTCATCCTCCGCTACTTCAACCCGATCGGCGCCCACGAGAGCGGCCGCATCGGCGAGGATCCCGCCGGCATCCCGAACAACCTCCTGCCCTACGTGGCGCAGGTCGCGGTGGGCCGCCTGAAGGAACTGAGCGTGTTCGGCAACGACTACCCGACGCCGGACGGCACGGGCATCCGCGACTACATCCACGTGGTGGATCTCGCGGTCGGCCACCTCCGCGCAATCGAGAAGCTGGCCGAGAAGCCCGGCTTCAAGGTCTACAACCTCGGTACGGGCAACGGCTATTCGGTGCTGCAGATCGTCAAGGCGTTCGAGGCCGCGAGCGGACGGAAGGTGCCCTACGTCATCAAGCCTCGCCGCCCGGGCGACATCGCCGAGTGCTGGGCCGACCCCTCGCTCGCCGCGAAGGAACTCCACTGGAAGGCCGAGCGCGGCATCGAGAAGATGTGCGAGGACCTCTGGCGCTGGCAGTCCATGAACCCCTACGGCTACAAGGGCGCCTAGGCGCCGGACGAGGCGGCCTTGGAGACGTTCGACGACATCCTCGGGGCCTTCGAAAAGGCCCTGGAGCTTGAACGCGAGCTCGGTACGCGCACGGTCGAATGCGACCGTGCGCTCCTTGTGCCGCTCCGTCCCGCCGCGCCGCTTCCCGCCGCGCCGACATCGCC
>ERZ1026780.2076-NODE-2076-length-12046-cov-8.029272_pt1 | contig 12046 bp, 6 predicted proteins | sample MGYA00380126_ERZ1026780 | MGnify/ENA primary metagenome ERZ1026780 (study PRJEB33269, sample SAMEA4719762) | human gut metagenome | biome: human-associated habitat; feature: organic feature; material: feces | place: Cameroon | collected 2013-10 ... | reverse complement strand
ATCCGACTCATGTCTTTGGCTATGACGATACCGATCTTGCCTTCGTCAACCATGGCCATCATGCGCTGCCAATCTGGTCTTTGAAAGTTTGCGCCGGAGTACCCGTCATCCACAAAATACTCAAGGTTCCGAAAGCTTTTTTCCTTAGCAAACTTCGTCAGAAATGCCCTTTGATTAACGATGGAATTGCTGTCACCCTGTTGGTCATCGTCACGGGAGAGGCGGCAATACAATGCTGTAATTTTATCAGACTGCTTCATAATATTTTCCTCCATATTCGGTGGGCAGTCTGCCAATACAAGGTTGCTGTGGGTCATAAAATCACACACCCTTTTGCTCATCTGCCAGTTTCACCGCTTTTTCGGGAAGTGTGTGTTTCCCGTCAAAGCTGCCGGTAAAGCGGTAGGTGGTATGCCCTTCTTCAAGGCGTACCGTAATCTGCGGCAACTCCTGCCACATAGGAACAGGAGCATGGCGAGTGCCGTCTTGGTCGATGCGGATGTTGCGTTTCTTTTCTTCCATTTCCACCTTCCTTTTCGCTTGAAAGACTAAGGGTTTGGGATATCCCAATGAGGAAAAAGCTTCGAGTGTGGCAACACCGGATGTGCTTGCTATATAGCAAGCCATTCGGAATGCCGGCACGAGGATTTTTGCAAGTGTACATACACTGGCTGTGCTTGCTATTCTGCTAATTTCCCAAGACCCGTTGACAAAAGGCTCAAAACTGCCTATGATATAGGTAAGTTATTTGCCTAATTATATTATAAGCAAGTAATATTCCTCTGTCAATAGAATTAGGCAAATGATAGGCAAATTATTTTCCGGGTGAGGTTTTCAATATGAAGTTTGGAGAAAAGGTAAGACTGCTGCGAAATGAAAAGAAGCTGTCCCAGACGGAACTGGGTAAAATGTGTGGTCTGTCCCTGCGGACGATCCGCAATTATGAGGTGGACGGACGCTATCCCAAACAGCGCGAGGTTTACGCCAAACTTGCCACTGCACTTGGATGCGAGATAAACTTCCTGCTTTCCGAAGACGAAGAATTTGTTCTTCAGGCACAACAGAGCTACGGCTACAAAGGTGCAAAAGATGCCGAAGAATTGGTTGCCGATGTGTCTGCGCTCTTTGCCGGTGGTGAATTGTCCGAGAATGATAAGGATGCCGTAATGCGCGCTTTGCAGGATGCCTACTGGATGGCAAAAGAACGGAACAAAGAAAAGTACACACCGAAGAAATATCGGAATCCAATAGAAGTTGAGGAATGATTTTTGTACAGGATGATTTCTGCATCAACTTTTAAAGCAGTTTATGTAGCAAGGAAGTGAAAGACATGATGTATGCTCAGGATAAGCAACATGTTCCTGACCGGGTGGAATTAAAAGGAATTCTATCAGAGTTCCGGGATGCGCTTGAAGAAGAAATTGATAAGATCAAAAAAAGCGGTCAGTCTTCCACGCTACTCTTTGGTGGGCGCCAAATCGAAAGCCATGGTGCCGACCTCTGGTATCGCTTTAATGTTGAATATGTCCCCTCTCTTCCGGCAGATACGCCCTGTAAGCTGGTAATCGGTAAGGATCAATTTGATGTTACCGTTATAAGCTACGAAGAGAACTCCATTGTCATCTCTACAAAAACGACTCTGCCTGACACAATCGGCAAGGCCAGACTTGAAAATGGCGCTACAGTTCTGATGGAGCGGCTGATCAAGTGTATCGAAGAGAATGCCGAAAAAGAAAATCCTGCAGGAAAACGTATGCTGTCTTCTGACTGCGGCGTTTATCCTGTAAAGAAGATATTCGAGTATGACGACTTGGCACTGAATACCGGCAACACCCAAAGCCAAAACAATGCTATCGTATCTGCGCTTTCAAGCGACATTACATACATCTGGGGACCTCCTGGTACTGGTAAAACCACCGTAATTGGGCAGATTATCGATGAATTATATAAGCATGATAGATCCGTATTGGTTGTGTCTCATACCAATACGGCGGTTGACGGTGCCATCGAAAAAGCCGACAAAACATACTCCAAATCCAATCAGGATAATGACACCAATTACCCGATTTTGAGAATTGGTACTCCTGCAAGGCTCTTGCCGGATCGGGTTTTGTTGGCACAGCATGTTGCCGCCTTAGGGAAAGAGCTTTACGAGCAAAAGGCGGCTCTTGAAAAACAGCAGGCTGAGTTACAGCACCATATCAACGAGATCCGGCCCTTGCTCGCCAAGGATGTTTGGTTGAAAAAAAGCAATCTGGATGTCATTCGGAAAGCACTTCAGAGTATTGCTGCACATGAGAAGGAAATCACCGAGATTCAGCGCAGGAGCGACGCCATCAATGTCTCCGTAGAGAGGGAAAAGGTGGCTCATCCTGAATACGCGAACTATCTGATCCTATCGAAAACGCTTAAAGCAAAAAAGAGCGATTACGATACCGTATGCGGTCAATTTTATAGAATTGAACAGGCTATTTCTGTGCTTCCGGATCAGATCCAAAGGGCGCAGGATGAGGTCAGAAAACACGCTCGATATACGGAGCTTCGCGCTCAAGAAGCAAAGTATATGTCCGTTTCCTTCCTTAGAGGTGAAATCAGCAAAGTTGATGCGCAGATCAACCGCCTCCAAAGCTCAATCAGTGATTTGACTCGGCAGCAGACTGCGGCACAGCAAACAATCTCGGATTATGAGAAAAAGAGCTCTATCGCAAAACTTTTTGCCGGCAAGAGTGCTGTTACTCAGGCACAGACTATTTTGGAGCGCGTCCGCCGAGAGATTCCAATCGCTAATGGCGACTTGCGCCGTCAACAAGACCTGAAACAAGAGTATTCTCAGCAACTGGAAAGCCTGTTGCTTTTGCAGGAGCAGATCCGTGCAGTCACTCCCTCGAAAACTCCGGAATACTGGAATGCTGAGGTAAATAAGCTGCAGGCCGAACTTTCTGCCGCACAAAAGGCTCTTCCGGAGCTGACCACCAGAAAAAAAGCACTGCATGAAGAAGTTCGCGAACTGGAACGACAACAGAGCCAGGCGAAGTCTTCGCTTGATGTTCTTAGCGAGTTGGGTAGAAAAGTCCGCCTGGAGCAGGACAAATTGGCTGAGATTACGAAGCTGCGGGATAAGGAGAATAACGCTTGTTCTGAGCAACTTGAAAAAGAGATCTCTTTTTGTATTACCTTCCTGTACAAGCCGACTTCTGAAGGAATCTCTCCCCTCTTTAATGAGCTTTCCAAGCTGTTTGCATCTGTAAAAGCTGAGATGGCTTCTGTTGATATGGATGCCATCATAAAAGAAAAAGAAGATGCGGATCAGCAGTTGGTCGAAATCTTCCGGCAGTTCAATGAGCTGAAAGAGAAAATGCAGGAGCTCGAAAAGCAGGCAATTATGAGCGCCAAGATTGTTGGTGCCACACTTGCGAAGTCTTATTTGAGCGAAACTCTGCGAGAGAGAAAGTTTGACACAGTAATCTTGGACGAGGCCTCCATGGCTTCTATTCCTGCACTTTGGTGTGCCAGCTACCTCGCTGAAAGCAGCATTGTAATTGTCGGTGACTTCCTGCAGTTACCGCCTATTGTTATGGCAGATACCCCTATGGCTCAAAAATGGTTGGGTAAGGATATCTTCTACCATAGCGGGATGCAGGAGCGGGCTCGGAACAAGGAAACCTGTCCTGAAAATTTCGTTATGCTCAATAATCAGTTCCGCATGGAGTCTGATATTGCAGACATCGCAAACATGTATTACGGAGCATACGGTGGCCTTCTTTCGGATGATAACAACGATTTCAGAGTCAAGGATCGCGAGAAATTCTATAGTTGGTATTCTGGCAAAAGAACCAAGAGAAATGTTCACCTGATAGACACAGAGAGTCTCCATGCTTGGGTTACCGGTGTGCCTCAAGGAAAGAGCCATAGCCGGCTGAATTGTTTCTCAGCAGCCGTTTCTGTGGATCTTGCATTCAAGTTCTTGGAAAACAAACTCAAGGAACTCGATCCTGCTACTGCCGAACCGGAAAAAGAGGCTTCTGTGCTGATCGTCGCTCCGTATAAACCCCATGTTGCAAGGATCAATCAACTTGTAGAACTGGAGTATCACAATCGAGGGTTTAAAGAAAACCTCAATTTCATTAGAGCCGGAACGATTCACAGTTTCCAAGGCAGCGAGGCCGATATCGTAATATTTGACCTAGTGATCGATGAACCGCATTGGAAGGCAAATCTGTTTATGACGGATAAGGAAGTCAATGAAGATCTGCGCAAGATGTTCAATGTGGCTGTCACGAGAGCTAAGTTCAAGCTGTATATCGTCGGCAATTTTGCATATTGCCAAAAACGAGCCAAGAATAACGCTCTGTCGGAGCTGCTGGACAAGCTCATCAAAAAGGATAGGCTTGTCAAAGTGGATGCCAAGACTTTGCTTCCTGAAATTGTGTTCGCACGGCAATCCGATTTTGCTTTTGATGGAAACCTTACAGGGAAACACATCGTTTGCCGAGAAGATGTCTTCAACGACTACTTCATGGCTGATATCCATTCCTTCAAAAAGCGCCTGATTGTGTACTCAGCTTTTATGACGGAAGCACGCCTAAGCACACTTCTGCCGGCCTTCTCTGATGCCGTCCGCGCCGGAAAGCAGATCATTGTTGTTACAAAGGCTCTATCTGATCGTGGCAAATCCGAACTTGCGCAGTACCAAAAGTGTGAGAAAGAATTACGCGATATCGGCGTGAGTGTTCTTCACAAGAAGGGCATGCACGAAAAACTGATTTTTGTTGACAGCAATGCGGTTTGGATCGGCTCGTTGAATGCACTAAGTTTTACCGGTTTGACCGGCGAGGTTATGCAGCGGTATGCTGATCGTGAGCTGACTGCCGAATATGAAAAGCTTTTCGATATCGAGCACATCTGCAACGCAATAGAAAACACATACGAACAGAAGTGCCCCATCTGCGGCGATGAAATGATCGTGAAAGAAAGCGATGAAGGCGGTATCTACTGGCAGTGCGTTGCCGGCGATTATTCCAGAAATGTTGCTCAGCAATATCCGCTGGATGGCATTCTTCGTTGCAAGTGTGGAGCACCCTATGTGTTCGCAATGAAAAACGAGCCTCGTTGGGTGTGTTCCGAGGATTCACGGCATTATCAGAAGATGCGCGAGAGCGATCTTAGGCTGGAAAAGATGGCTGCTCTAATTCCTACAAAGGCCGCTCGTAGCCAAGTAAATAAGTATTTCTTTGCAAAAAAGAAAGAAATTGAGGCCAAAAAGAAAGCTACAGCACCTAAGAAGACATCCGCTACGAAGAAAGCACGCAGTGCATCTGAAGACGAGGACGATTCTAAGCAGATGAAAATGTTCTAATGCATTACCCCTCTGAAGGCGAATGTCCTCAGAGGGGTAATATATAATCTGCAGTCCGTTTTATGGTACAATAACGGCGATATAATTCTATCATGAGGAGGTGCTCGTATGATCTCAAACACAATTTACAGCAAAGGCAGGGACAACTTTAAGGGTTACACCTTTTCTGCAAGAGAGTGGTCTGCTCCTACCATGGTGTCACCAAAAGAAATCCGTGAACGGATCGACAGCTTTGCTTTGTGCGGCCGTAAAATTAAGCGCATGCGTTTGATTGGCTTGAGCTATTTCCATACCCGTGACTGGGTTGAAGAAGCAGCTTATCGACAGGTCGAGCACCTGCCAGAAGAAGAGCGCCAGCGCAAATCCAATTATTCAACGATTGATCCCACCATGCAGTTTAGCCGATATGCTCAAATTGACGAACCCTTTCTGATTGAGTTCGAGGATGGAGATATCTTTGAAGTCGATACTCCGCAGGATCCGGAATTCCGGATGAGCATGAACTGTATTCCTTGGTGGATCAAGGCCGGAACAAATCAACCTAATGTGGAAGCAGATATTCTTTTCTCCCCTTGTGTCGGCCAGGAGATTGTTTCAGTCGAAGTCAACACACGGATAACAGACAAGGATCCGATGTTTTTCTGCGCTTTTAATGAGCCTCCTTATCAGAGAGAGCTTGTTTCAAATGTAACACTTCGTTTGAGAAATGGATTGGGTCTGCAGATCAGCCCGGACATTGATTACTGCGAGGTTGCGTGTGTTGATGTAAGCAACGAGTGGGTTAAAATCAGCTTTTCTGAACTAAAAGACGCTTTGTTCAACTGGGAGGACCTTCACGCTGATGAGGTTACCGGGTTTGAGGCGGAAAGTCATATGTTGTTCTTCGGGAGAAAAGGAGCCGCATATACCGATACCCCATATATGACACTATCTTCAAGCGGCAAAGGCGATTCTTGCCTTCATGTCTATGTTGAAGATTTTCTTATACTTGATTGGAGCATTTCGCTTGCCATTGGGAGCTGGTTCGATGAGTACGGCGAGTATCATTTCAGCCATAAAGAGTGGAATGATCTCCTTGATGAGGCATGGCGAATCCTTGCTGCGGATAGTTTTGATGAATTGTTTGATGAGCTAATCGATCGGCAAGGAAAGGGCAATTACATGATGTGGAAGCTCAATAGCCGAGGCGCATCTTTCTGGAAAGAGCGGGATAAATACAGAACACAGATCAAAGATATCCGAGAGTGGTCTGATTTGGTGCTTGGCCCCAACGACATGATGGATATCTACGGATTTTAGGAGGTGTAAGTATGGATCAGTATACTATGATGGACATACTGGGAAAAGCATTCGCTGATGGCGAAATCGATGCACTGCGTCCTTTGATGGCAGCGGACTGTGACTATGCTTCCCAGTATGCAAACAAGGCCTTTTCGGGGGCATCTGAAATCCTGTCAAATATGGAGTCCGTCCATAAGAACATTGATGAAACCTGTGCTTATACTTACAAGGTCATAGAACTGGAATCTGTCCTGGCAAATGGCCTAACCCTTGCTGATTTGGACAATCAAGCCGGAATGCATCCCTGCCGGTACGGCCTGCTCTTGTATCAGTATGGCTCTGATTATCCTGTTGCTGTTGTTGTCTGTATGATAGATCTCTACGAGAAGTTCAGAAGCATATGGCTGTCTCGAGACACAAGTAAGTTCAATAAAACCTTTTATGGCGAAGAATTGGGACCCGATTCTCCCGATGACCTTCCTTCTACAGTAGTGCCACTGACCACACATGATCGGCATGTCAACGAAATGAGAATCTCATTTGCAGGTCAAAAGTGGGATAAGACTGTAGATACGACTGATGGGATTTATATTTGGCGCAAAGCAGATGAATATGCCAAACAGTGGCTGCCCGAGCAGGGCTATAGCGTACTGGAGTCGCAGATCTTTGATGATTGCATCGGTTACCGGTGCAATAGAAAAGGCTATATTTACACGATTTTCATGTATGCCTACGGCCAAAAGAAAACTTCTCAGCTGGACGGTGATTTCTGCAGCAAGCTTGCCAAAGAACCCTTCGCCGAAAACAGCATCATCCTGATCCTCTACCTCAATGTCGATCGCTACATGGCCGGAGCTGAGATCAAATATCGTGTAAGAAACTACTGCGGAAGTGATACTCACAGCCCGGAGTTTTGGCATCTTAAAGAAGTCAACGGCTCGTATCTGTTTGAATACTATCCTCGCAAAGAGATGATGGATCAAACCTGGCAGTTCATGTACGCCTTCAACCGTGAAGATACGGACATCTATGACTGCATTATCACAGATGATAATCCGTCCATTGAAGGAGATCCCAAATACTCCGGTGCATTTATGAACAGCGCCTTCTATGGGACGCTGCGGACGATGCATCGGGAATACGGTGATATGAAGTTGGGCTATGTCCGTTATAACGATGTAGTTTACAGCTCTGTCCCCTACATTGAAGGTCTTGGCTTCTTCAGTTGGAGCTCCTTCCATGCCACCGACCGCATGCATAGCATGGTCCGTCACCCCTTTGACGGTGGTGATCGGAAGGTGGCAGAGTTTATTAAAACCGAGCAACGAGAACCAGATGATCTGTTCGCATATATTCCCAAACTCATAAACGCCGTCCCGCTTGCCCCCGTTCCCACAGAACGATTCGCCGTAAAGCTCTTTTTCGACAACGGCGAGTGCAAAAAGTATGTACTTCCTATTCCGACGGAGTCTGAGCACGAGGAGGTTCTTTCCTATCGCGGTCATGTGTTTACCGATTACATCTGGGAATCCGTCTCTGTAATTCCTCGGCACGAAAGCAGATATAAAGGCTATCCCGAATGTGGCCCGGCAATTGTGTTCAAAAATGAGTTTCTAATCGCGGGAACTCGATGCTACATGGAGAGTGTGCCGTACTCCGAGCCGGAGTTGACAGATGAGATCGTGTATGCCGATGAAAAGCACCAGATCCGGAAAATCTGGAAGTGGAATGTAAACTCTCTGTACGAAGACGGAGAAACCGGTCTATTGAAGGTCTTAATCAGCGGCCAGGCATTCAACTGGTACGGCAAGTCCGTGTTTGCTTCTATTGAGGGAAAACGACTGACCAGCCTGACCTTCGATATCATCGACAGTTTCAAAGAAGATCTTGCTCGCGTTGCTATCAACGGCCATGGATATGGCTTCGTTGACAAGGACATGAAGTTTGTCGTTCCTATGAAGTATGATCAAGCAGATGATTTCAGAGAAGGCAAAGCAAAAGTACAGCTTGGAGATAAGTGGCTTTGTGTTGATCCAAATGGCTGTGAGCTTGAGATTGGTGGCAGAATTCGACAGGATAATTATCAAGAAGTCGGCGATTATTCCGAAGGAATGTGCCGCGTATCTACGCTCAAGCTGCACTTCATGGATTTGGCTTATCATTCGGATTATGATCAAATTGCGGGTACTTGGGGTTTTGTAAATGAATCTGGCGAGGAGGTTATTCCGCCCCAGTATATCTATGCTACTGACTTTGAAAATGGTATTGCTATCGTTGCAAAGGGCAAATGGACTATCGACCCTAAATGGGACAACAAGTATAATCAGGGCCGTTACTGGACGGAAGAGGAGCTCTGGGGTGCCATCGACAAGGACGGTAACGAGGTTATCCCCTTCATCTTCGATGAAATCAAGCACTTCTTCGATCGCTCCGATATGTTCATGGTCCATTATGGTGGCTGGAAAGACGGTCACTGGGGTGTCATTGATTGCAAGGGTAACTGGCTCGCAGAACCAACCTTTGAAGGCTTCTCTTATGAAACCTGGAAGGACAGAATCCTGTTTTACGCTGAAGATCCGGATGCAACGGGCGATGGTCTCCCCATGGGCATCTATGATCTGGCACAAAAGAAAGTCCTGTTTGAGCCCCAATTCCTTGATGTCACCTTCTGCGACAACGGCGATATGGAAGTCGAGGTCTTCGATGAAGAACTCGGCCGGACGATTGAAAAGATCATTGACCCATCTGGCAAAGAGCGTTTCAAATCCATATATTCCTCGATCTATACCTGGCATGATCCATATGAAGTGGTTATCCGCGATAAGGACGGTACCAGACATGGTTTGATTGATAAGGAGGGCAACGAGATCCTCCCCTGCATCTATGATGTCCCTTGGAATGGCTTCTACCATGAACAGCAGAGAATTTGCTTCGTAGAAAACGGCAAACAAGGCATGAAAGACTACGATGGCAACATCATCATTCCTGCTATCTACCATGAAATTCATGGGCGCAAGGATCCATATCTCACTGTCAGAGTTGGTGAAAAGGACAGCTACAAAGAAGGTCTTATCACTTATGATGGTAAGACTGTTATCGAAGCAAATCACAGTCGCATCGGATGGTGCAGCGACCATAAGCATTTCTTCTGTTGTGCTGATGGACGCTGTGAGATGTATGTCGTAGAAGATTGCGCGGCTATGCCTTAAGGTTATGTCGCGATAAAGGTCGAAAACGGCAGCTTTTCTGCGTTCTAAGCAAGAATCAGAGTATAGGTAATACGCAACCCCTATTTCTTTCGATTTTGCCCTTAATTAGTCTACACGCAAGAAGAAACCCGCAACTCTCCCATAAACGGCAAAAGGGTATGCACTTTGATGTGCATACCCTTTTTGTCAGCAACCCTTGCATGGCAACTGCCATAATTCTTATTTCGTAAAACCTGTTTTATGAACAGTTACCCGAGGGGATGCCTTTTTTTATGATCAGCCAATGCGCAGGGCGGCGGAGCTATTGGGGCAAGGCGAACAGGAGCTTCGCCATTTCGAGAAGACGCGTTTTGCTGCCCGGCACGCCGGAGATGCAGGTCGGAGCATCGGCGAAATATTGCTTTCCGTCTGCTTCGTAGGTGATGATCGCGCCGATCAAATGGATCAGGGAGCCGTCTTCCGGATCGTCTGCCAGCAGGATCTCCATGCGATGCTCCTCCTGCGGCTGGAAGGGAAAGGGAAGCCCTTCGGTGGAAGCGGAATCGCTGTACCGGTCCCAGAGGATGGATGCATCTGCAAAGATGCCTGTGTTCACGGATAGGATCCGGAGGGCGGAGGCGCGGCGCGGTTTTGCTGGAGGGAAGCGCCCTGGAAGGTCAGGCGAGCTCATCCAGATAGAGCTGAACGCGGCGCTGGATGGCTGCAGCGGCGGATTGCGCGGACTGCTGGCCGCCGAAAAAGCGGCCAAGCTCATCCCGCAGGATGCCGGCTAAGGCATCGTCCGTGGAAACGGTCTGCGTGGTTTCATCCACCAGGCGGACGAAGGCCTCGGCTTCTGCGGAAGTCCAGCCCGTGAGCTCCACCGGGTTTCCGTAGGGATCCACATAGCTTATCGACAGCTCCGGCGGCTTGGATTGCATCTCCAGCACCATGGCATCGAAAACGGAACGGTTGGTGGGCATACAGCCAACGCTGCTGTTCTGCAGGCTCCAGGCCCGGTCAAAGCTTTGATGCTCCGGAAGGAGAACGGTGCGCAGGAAGCGCCATGCGGCCGCTTTGTTTTTGCAGGCGGAGGACATGGCCAGCGGTGTGGTGGGGCGAAAGGCGCTGCCGCTGCCGCCCAGACCGGGATAGCCGATCCAGGTGGTATCGGTGCGGCCTGTGAGCCGCAGCTGGGAATGGCGGGAGGCGATGGGGCTGGCGATCTCCACATGGGCAAATAGCTGCTTTCCCTCTGCAAGCCACTGGGCGCTGTCCGCTCCGGCGGGCTTTTCGGAAGGGTAGGCGGCGGCATATTCCAGAAGCGCAAGAAAGGCGGGGCTGTCGAAGCTGGCGGCGCCCTGCACCGGATCCCAGAAGCTTTGGGCATAGAGGGAGATGAGGTCCTCCAAAAGGGCCTCCCGCGTGTTGTTTTGCGCTTCGCAGATGCTTTTCAGCTCCGGGACCGCATCCCGCGCCGCAGAAAACTGCTCCAGCGTCCAGCCGGGGGAATCGCCGGTGAGGGGCGCTTGGCCGATGGCCGTCAGCAGCGTGAAGCCGCCGGTGACGGAATAAAGCCTGCCGTCTATGCTCATGGCGTCGAAGACCGACTGCACCAGCGCTTCCCGGGTCAGCTGTTCATCGCCGTCGATCCAGGGCCAGAGATCCTCCAGATAGCCCTTTTGGATCAGCGGCGTCTGCCGGATTCCCTCCAGACAAAACAGATCGGGCGGAGTGCCGGCGTTCAGATCGGCGGTGAGCCGGTCTACGCCGTCTTGCCGGAGGACGCCGTAATCCCGGATCAGCACCCGGCAGTCCGGATCGCTGCGGTTGAAGCGGAGGATGGCGGAGGAGACCGTCCCGGGCAGCTGGCGGCAGGCCAGCGTCAGCCGGGTCTTTTCCGCGTTGGGATCGGTCTCGTGCCACTGGAGCAGCGCGCCCTCCGCGCCCAGCGCGGCGCTGCTGCTCAGGACAAGGAACTGCCGGTCCTCCAGCGCGGCCAGCGCCATCAGCGAGGTGCCCTCCACATCACAGTTGAGCCAGGTGAGGATGGGCTGGCAAAGGCCCTCCTGCTCCTCTGTCTGCAGGCGCAGGCCATAGAGGGAAAGATCTGCGCCGCAAAACAGATCATAGCCGTTTTTCCCGGCGCACAGGCGCACATCCTCCGGCGCGCCCGTCTGGGGCGCGGGAAAGCTGCCGACGACGGTGCATTCTCCGCTTT